>Ga0207667_10000444_pt1 | contig 55540 bp, 49 predicted proteins | sample KBSCornC52_FD_184301 | JGI IMG/M metagenome (GOLD analysis project Ga0207667, IMG submission 184301) | Corn rhizosphere microbial communities from Kellogg Biological Station, Michigan, USA - KBS Corn C5-2 (SPAdes) (version 2) | ecosystem: Host-associated > Plants > Roots > Rhizosphere > Soil ... | reverse complement strand
AAGAATTGCGAAGTGTTAATGCTGATAACTACGATCGATAGACTATTATCAATACTTAAGAAAGGAAAAACAGTGACTTTTGAAATTAACATTAAAGACGCCAATGATCACAACACCATACTGAAGGTAAGAAAAACTGATACTATAGATTCGATTTACCAATCATATAAACAAAAAAATAACTTTTCATCAACTGAAAAGTTTATTCTAAATTTTAACAACATTGAGTGTTCACGATATAAAACATTAGCAAACTGTAACATCACTTCAAACACCATAATAACCGCAACAAAATATTTCAATTTAACAATAGTAGACGGTGATGGAAATACCTCATCAATTGACACAAATGACCATGAAAATATTAGCATACTAAGGCGTAAATATGCTGACAGCAAAAACATTAACCTCGACAAAAAAACTATACTGTTTTTTTCAGATAACCAGTTACTCACAGATAATCTCTCCCTTGAAGTAATAAAATGCATACAGACATCCACAGAAGGCTGCTATCTTTTAGCAGTCACTGCTATTTCTCCACCACAGTCAGCACCAGTAGAATCAAGCAATAATTTAACGCAAATAACTAAACCGAAATTACACTATGTTTGGCATTTAGGAACCATTCAACCTGGAACTTCTTCTTTTACAGAAGGTGTTTATTTTAAAAACGGATTAAACGCTCAAAAAGCATATTTAAAAACTCAAAAAAATAACCGGGATAAACTCGATCAAAGGGGTTTTATTCTAAATTGCCGAATTATTAGTTTTAATTCACCACCCATACTAACACCGCAATACCTACAAAGTGAAAATATTGCCCCGCCAACAATCCTCGTGAGATTAAATAGTATTTATTATTATGGAGAAGACGGCACTGTCTATTCAGTTGCAGAAAATGACACTAAACTTCAGGAAAATATAAAAATCGCCGCAGCCAATGTTAATGCCCAAGGCCAGAACATAACCATCTCAAAAGATAAGCATCTTGAAGTGTATAATTATCTTTCTCCCCATTTTGCTGAATGCAGTAATTGCAATTTAATGCTAACAACCAAAGTCATTTATGATGCTAATGAATTACAAACACTGCAAACTTCTGGAAAAGTTCCCTTATTAATCAAATTGATTTTCACAATTCCCGGCACTACAACACATGGCAGCATATATTATGCGCTTACAAAAAATGAAACTGATGCTACAAATAAACTTATTGGTTTACTACCCAATCCAGCCAATATAGCTGAGTTTATGACAATAGAAAATAAATTAACGCAAATAGCTTTTAATGAATTTAAAATTTATGTTTCGCCTGTGACCCAGACTGAACTCTATGATAAAATAAAATACTTTCATAAAAGCAACATCAACACTAATTATGAACGGCCCATTACATATTATCTCAGTGCAGTGTGTGTTGATTCAACGACCTGCATAGAAACTGCGGTTACCTCACGAGAATATGCTGATTATTCCCATGACGCTATTGTATTTTATCCGAACGAGAAAAATAACGCCGTAAGTGCTTCTGTTCTAGGGTATTACAAATCAGGTGACAACACTTTTCATCTTAACGAAGACGAAAACCACCCGGAGTTTATAACGTTTTTTGAACAACGCTCTATGCCTTCCATTAAAAATGAAAAAGAAATGAAATTATTTTTATCCTCATTTCCAGATGCTAATTTAATACAAAAAGATACTATTGTGTTCTGTGAAACTACATCGGAAGAAAATACAGTTTTGTATACACTTAGTATACATGGGCCTATCATTGGAAAAGCACTTGTTAATAAATGGTATGATATTTATCCAAAAATTGAGAACTTTATTGATAGCTACTCATGGGAAATCAACCCAGCTAATGGACCATTGGGAGGAGTATTTTACTTTCAAAAAAACAAGATGGATTTACTATTTGACGACAAAATTAAATTTCCATCTAGAGTTCATGATATTTATGTAAAGCATTACGGAACTACTACAACACCCTTAGAAATAAATGCGGAATATTCCTATTATGAAATTGATAGCCAGCGATCAACTACTGACATAGCATTAAATTTTTTCAATAGTATTGCGGAAATATTTAAAGCTCCACGTATTAATTCATCTTCTAACTTATCATCTAATTCCTCTTCAAGTTACACCTCTAACCCTGCACCAGGTTTACCATCACCCAACCCCTCTTCCAGTAACACTACTTATATATCGACTAGCTCTTCTTCCGATACTACCTATATTAATAATTTTAATATTCTTCTAGGCAAAAATATTAGCACTTTATTCAACAATCCTTCACCTCCTTCAAATAATAACAATTGTTCTACAAGTTTACAAAATTTATCGAATTTTGTTCCAACTTTCACACCTGAAGTTAAAATGAAAATTATTGCAAATCTTGATTTTTCTATACCAAATCATCAGGCTAAATATTTTCACTACACATCTAAAGATGAAATTTTGTCACACAACATAACCATATTGCTTAAAGCAGCAAAGGATAATGACAATCACTGGAATGCTGCAGTTTATATCATTAGTTTAATGCTTTTTAAGAACAAATTGCCACAAACCGAACATATAAAACAGTTGTTTCTTGATACAATTTCAGACGCCAATGGAGAAAATGAATTTTTTAAAAACAACTTAGCGCCTATCTATAGAGATAAGCTTTATCAAATACTGGGAATAACCGATGTAGGCGACCCAAAATACGATCCAAAATTTATAAAATTTAAACAATTTGTGTCAGGCAATATTAGTCATTTTTTACTGGAAACTTCTATCGATATCAATGATCACATAGCAATCGCCCGGCATAGTCAAACTCTTAAAACTTATTTCGAACCATTAGATCAATTGATTCCTTCTAATTCCTACCTGGCTAGATTTAAGTGAATTTATAGGAAAGGAAAATACACAAAAATATCACTAACCCAACCCACTGATTGTTTAAAAATGCCTTAAAACAATTTTGAGGCTCTCGTGAAGAAATTAGTTTTAACTGATAACAAAACAAAAAAACGACAACGCCGATAAAAATGAAATACAAATAATAAAATTTTAATATAACTCCCAACACAGCTAATAAAATTACCATTAAAACTTGCAATACCAATATAGCAAGAACATCATGTGTTCCCCATAAAATTGCGGTAGATTTTATTTTAATTTTAAGATCATCTTCTTTATCTGCCATAGCGTATTCCGTATCATAAACCAATGTCCACATCATATTGATTAAAAAAATTAATCCTGCAATTAATGTGACTTGGCCATTTTCAGCAGCGAATGCGATAGGTGCCCCCATTCCAAACGCTAAACTTAAGAAAAATTGGGGAAAACTAACCCATCGTTTTGTAAATGGATACAAAAATGCAAGAAAAAGCGCGAGAACAGCTAACATTAAACATAACTGATTTAATTGTAAAACTAAAATTCCTGCGATGATAATTAAGAGTAAAAATATGATTTGGGCTTCGATTAAAGTTATTTGCCCTGAAGTTAAAGGCCTGTTTTTTGTTCTTGCCACATGTTTGTCAAAATTCCGGTCTGCAATATCATTAATGACACAGCCTGCTGCACGCATGACCACTCCACCCAATATTATAATCACAATATTCTTAAAAGAAGGATTTCCCTTCCCTGCTATCCATAATGCCCATAGCGCCGGTGAAAGTAACAACCATATTCCAATAGGTTGATGAAATCGCATTAATTTGAAATAAGCCAAAATTTTATTTTTTAACATGATTTTTTTTAGCCTCTTTTACTTTTTTGAATCGTCTCACCATTGTATCTATCCGTAATGGTCTATAGATTTCTATTCTATTGCCCTGTTTTAGTACTGTGTCTTTATCACACAATTTACCAAAAATTCCAATTTTATGTGTTTTATTTAAATTGATTTCAGGAAATATTTCTAATATACCTGATAATTTTATGACTTGTTCAATTGTAAATCCTTCAGGAATTTCTAATTCCTTTAAATATTGTTCTTGTTCATTCACATATGCAATTTCAATATTAATCATACGTCTGCACCCTCAACACAGAAATAGTGAAGAGAATATTTACAAGACAAATTATGGGCAAACAAACGGAGTTTTTCGAGCCATTGCCGGGAAATATTCTCTTTACTATTTTTCATTTCAAATTGTTATTCATATTGTTTTATGAAACGGCTTTAAAAGTATCAGGAATAATCGACAATAATTCATAATCATTGTTAATGACTATTTCCTTATCATTGACAGGAATATCGCATGCGGATTTTGGCGTGAAATTCTCCCCCATATATATCACAAGTTTTCCTGGATATACAGAATTATTATATTTTGCACGACAAATATAGACTGGTTTTTGCCCTTCATAACCACCTGCAATTAATACCGGTTTAGTTGGATCAATATGAAATAAAGGAGCAAAAAAAGCATATTCTGAACCATTAAAAATAACATTCCCATCAAATTGATTTTGGCGGGATTGAAATTTTTTAGGAATAGCTTGATTCAATTCGAATATATCTTTAATTTTTTGAATTGGCATCCACACAAGATTTTTATTATTATTAATTAATACTTGATATCGAGATGATGTAAAAGCATATCCTGCATAACTGATTCGACAACCTTCTTTCGTTAAATGTCCAGGATATATTCCTTTCGTGCCATTGCTTGCACCTAAAAATTCTGCACGACAAATATAAACTGGGTTTGAACTATTCGAATTTACATTAAAAAACTGCTGTGAATCTTGATTATTAAAATTCATTAATCCATTCTCTTGTTGCCACACTAAATTAATTTGTTTTTGTCCTCTTATTTTTTCATAGATTGATAATGCGTCCATTGACAGCGAGGCAGAGTGAATAGCTTGATTAAGTTTTTCTAGTTCGGTTTGCTCAGTTCCTAATAATAGGGAATTGTTGACTATATTTGATGCCTCAGATTGAATTCGTTTTATATCATCTGCAAGCTGTGTAGTTTGTTTTTGTAAGTCAAAAGAACCCTGATTATTATCACTTAGCGCATAACTGCAAGTACAATAAGAGAATATTCCCATCACAAATAATATGATTACCAAAAAATTAGTTTTTTTCATCTTTCATTCTCCCATATAAATCATTCGCTCTTTTCACAAAGGCATCAACTAATGTAGTTGAGACTTGCTGAAATAGCGGCGCAAAAGCCATGCTAAAAAGTTTGGTTGAAAATTCAAAGTCCAACTCGAATTGAATTGTGCAAGAATCGCCCTCATCATGAAACAACCAAAAACCTTCCAACCGACGAAACGGCCCATCAAGTAAACTAATCTCTATCATTTTATCTTTTTGCAAACGATTACATGTTGAAAATGCTTTATGAAAACCACCTGCTGATAAAATTAATACTGCTCTTACTTCATCCGGTGTTCTAGAAAGAACCTTGCTTTCTTTACACCAGGGTAAAAAATGTTGGTAATTGTCCACATCATCCACCAATCGAAACATTTCGAAAGCTTGATAATTGACCTTTTGTTTGCGCTGAATAATCGTCATACTAATATTCTTTCATAATCTGATATAATTTTCCAATGAACAAACAAAATATTATTTCATCACATTCAGGCATTAAACAAGTTGCCCAAAATAAAAAGGCTTACCACAATTATTTTATTGAAAATAATTTCGAGGCCGGTATTGCCCTGCTCGGCTGGGAAGTCAAAAGTTTACGCGAGGGGCGTGCTCAGTTAGTTGACAGCCATATCATCGTCAGAGATGCTGAACTTTTTCTATTAGGCATGAGCATTACACCGCTGAAAACGGTTTCAACGCATTTTGAACCTGATAGCACAAGAACACGAAAACTTCTCTTACATAAAGATGAAATTATCAAATTAATCGGAAGCGTTGAAAGAAAAGGATATACCCTGATACCGCTCAAACTTTATTTTAAAAGAGGAAAAGCAAAAATTGAAATTGGTCTTGCTAAAGGAAAGAAACAACATGATAAACGCGATGCTGAAAAGAATCGCGATTGGAAAAGAGAACAAGAAAGAATTCTCAAAGCTCGTTAATCCCTCACTTTTTCCACTTAATTTTACTAAAGTAGAAAATTGTTAATTAAACATCGAACTAAATAAATATGTTACACTCATAGCATGGGGGCGACCTGGTTTCGACGTAGATGTCAAAACTTATTGGTGCATGTCGAGGATGTTAGCTGACCTCGTAAATAACGCTGCAAAACGTAATTGCAAACGACGAACTTGCTGAAGCAGTAGCCTAAGGGCTATTCCCGTTACCTCGCTGTGTCAGGACGGAGAGAATAACGGTCATATAAACTGAATCGCTTGTTGTATTTTGTCTGAGATACACGGGTTAAAACTTATCGGACTCGTCTCTGATAACTTTGCGTATTAGGAAGTCAGAGGTTAAATTTTTAATGCGATACACATGTAGTACCGAGGGCGGAGAGTTTGCGGACGCGGGTTCAATTCCCGCCGCCTCCACCAAATCAGTATCCAGTAAAATCTCACAACGTCTTAAAACCCTTGCTAAACAAGGGTTTTTTGTTATTTTCATTCCCATAAGGTTCTATGCCATCTATTGACATCTGGGGGCAAACAGGGGCAATATCCGGGGCAGTTGAGACATAACCATAGAGAGTTGCCCCTGATGGCGTTAACAAACACCCGCATTCACAATGCGAAGCCCGCAAAAAAGACTATCAAATTATTTGATAGCGAAGGGCTGTATATAGAAATTTCGCCCGCGGGCGGAAAATGGTGGCGATTAAAATACCGCATCGCAGGAAAAGAAAAACGCATATCGCTTGGAGTCTATCCTGCTGTGTCTTTAAAAGATGCGCGAGAACGAAGAAATGAAGCGCGCAAATTACTCACCAATCGCGTTGATCCAAGCGAGCACCGCAAAGCTATCAAAGCCTCACATCTCGAAAATGCGGCAAACAGTTTTGAAGTCGTTGCAAGAGAATGGCTAAACAAATATTCCACATCATGGACAGAAAATCATACCAGCAGAACTACTCGTCGATTAGAACGTGATGTTTTTCCATGGATTGGTCAATCACCCATTAGTGATATTAACGCTCCAAAACTATTAGCAGTCATTCGACGAATTGAAAATCGCGGTGCATTGGAAACTGCTCATCGCACATTGAGTAATTGCGGGCAAATATCGCTATGCCATTGCTACGGGTCGCGCTCAGCGCGATCCATCTGCTGACTTAAGAGGCGCTCTTCCACCTGTAAAAGAAAAACACTTTGCTGCGATAACTGAACCAAAGCAAGTAGCACAATTATTACACTCTATAGATGAATATAAAGGCACGCTGATTGTGCATTGCGCTCTTCGATTAGCACCGCTTGTATTTGTACGCCCAGGCGAGCTCCGAAGTGCTGAATGGGCGAATATTGATCTAGAAAAATCAGAATGGCGGTATACTGTCACGAAAACAAATACGGAGCATATTGTTCCCCTTTCTCGGCAAGCAATTTCTATTTTAACTGAATTGCAATCACTAACGGGACAAGGACGTTTTGTGTTTCCAAGTGCGCGCAGCAATACTCGTCCAATGAGTGACAATGCAATACTTGCTGCAATGCGTCGACTTGGAATAGATAAAAATGAAATGACTGGACATGGTTTTAGAGCAATGGCAAGAACAATTTTAGATGAAGTATTAGGTGTACGCCCTGATTTTATAGAGCATCAGTTGGCGCATGCTGTTCGTGATCCAAATGGACGCGCTTATAATCGCACTGCACATTTGCCAGAGCGACGGAAAATGATGCAGCAGTGGGCAGATTATTTGGATGGTTTGAAAACCCAAAATAGCGATTAACGAACTTGTTTTCTTATATGAGATCTCAAAATAATTTACCTATAAAAAATTAAGTGTTTCTGGTATCTTTCGATATCTTGAGATGTTGTAAATTTGATTAAATAAAGAGGAAATATGGAATTAAGTTTTACGGTTGTAAAAAATGAATTTGATCAAAAGTATCAAGACGCCAAGGACTACCAAGCCTTTCTTCCAGAACATCTGATTTTTAATCGCAAAATCAATTTGCAAAAAAAAAATAGAGGCAAAAACGAACAATATTATAAATGGCAATTTCTTTATTCAATTGTTCAATCAGGACTATTTGCCAAAGACTTTATTGGAACAGAAATACAATTTCCAAAGGGAAATAAATCTTCGGCACCAATTAAATTGGACGGAGCTATTTTTGACGACCCAAGCTGGTTTGAAAAATACAAGGATTTTCACGAAAATAACAACAATGAAAGTCTAGAATGGTTAAGAGAACATTTAATCGTTGTGCTTGAATTTAAAAAAGAAGACAACAAAAATATTTCTGATATTTGGGACAAGCAACTCAAAGCTTATTTAAACGAAAGCAGGAGAACTTTCTGTTTGGCTATTTTATATGACACTGAACGCCTATATCTTTTCCGCAAACATAACAATAAGTTTTTACGATATAGCGAAGAATTTAACACTAAAGGAGAGCTAAGTAAAACAAAAGAACTTTCGCTACACCTACCCGACCCCTACATTAATATTCCTAATTTTGACGAGATTTTAGAATGGGTAGAGCCAAAAACTGTTGATCGCTCCAAAAGAATTATTAATGACTTAGACATTATTTCTGGTGTTCATTCAACGCAAATTAATGATGCTATGTCCAGTATTCTGCGGACAATGGATAAAGTAGGAATGGTAAATCAAAAAGGCTTTGAAATTTTAATTCAAATTCTTTCTCTTAAAATTTTTGACGAGAAACGTAATGAAAAACAACCTCAACATTTTTTAGACTTTTACATTACAAACGAAGAAAAAAATTTCAAAACGCTTGCAAATAACCCCTTACAAGAATTTTTAAAACGTATCAATGTCTTGAGGGATGAAGCTTCAGGCGCATACTATCGCATTTTGAGCGACAATCCGTTGAACGTTAAAAACGAAAACCATATCAAGGTTTTAATTGAAGTGATATATCAGTTTCAGGATTATTCATTTGTTCGTTCTCACAAAACTGACCTTTATCAACTTGTATTCTACAAGTTTGCAACACCATTTTCTAAAGATCAAAATGCACAATTTGTAACACCACTTCCACTTATTGATTTTTTGGTCAATATTGTAAATCCAAGAAATGGCGAAACTATAATTGATCCTACCGTAGGAATTGCCGACTTCCTTTCTGTTTCTTATGTAAATTCAAATAGCAAGTTAGACGACAACAACATTTTTGGGATGGATATTGACGAGCAAATGGTAATGCTTGCTACGTTGAATATGCTTTTGAACGGCGACGGAAATGCCACAATAAAAGCACAAGCTGGTTATGGCTCTTTGCTCTCAAAATTCGAGCATAGAGGCGATATATTAGAACTTGTGCCTACCATGAACCAAAAAGGGGATTGGGACAACAGGCCAGACGAGAAGAAATTAAAAAAATTTGACGTAGTGCTCACTAATCCTCCTTTTGGTGAAGACAGGGCTTTTGTACCCAAAGATGATAAAGACTTGGAAATAATACAATGCTATGAACTTTGGCACTTGTATAGCAACAAAAGGCAAGAAACACAACAAAGCGAAAAGAAAAAACCTAAAAAACAGGCTAATAAAATTGATCTAGGCGTGGTGTTTCTTGAAAATGCTTACCGCGTCCTAAAAGAAAACGGCAGGATGGGTATTGTACTTTCCAATTCCATTGCAAGTGTTGACGCGCACAAAATTGCACGTAAATGGCTAATGGACAAAATGCGAATAGTTGCGATTTTTGACTTGCCCGCAAATGTATTTGCAGAAACAGGCGTCAATACTACATTAATAATTGCATACAAACCAACTGAAAAAAATATTATAAAACTGAAAGAACAGAATTACCAAATTTTTGCTCGCGATATTCAGAAAGTAGGCTATGAAGTAAAAACCAGCAAACGAGTAAAATTCTTTGCACCCGCTTACAAAATAAATTATAAAACTTTTGAAATAGAAATTGACAAAAATGGACGTGCTTTGCTTGATGAAGAATTTACCGAGACGATTTTGGAGTTTAAAAAATGGTGTTTGAGTCAAGAAAAATTATTACAAGATATTTTTATCAAGGCTAAGTAAATGGTTAGTTACAAAGAAATTATTGAAAATGATTTTATCCTTTCAAAAGATGGCTTGAAATGGATAAAATTCAATAAAACAATAAAGGTATTAAGAGAAAAATATCCCAACATTCTTGATGATTTTTATTTTTTTGATGGGTACTCATTTTCTTCTAATGAATATGTTACTCGCTTTCCCCTTCTTAAAAAGAAAACCAAATTAATTCAAATCGGCAATGTTAATGATGCTGAATGGGTAATTAATGAAACTCAGAAGTTTGAGTATCTTCCAGATACTTACTTACAAACAAAGAAAAAGTATCTCTTAGAAGCAGAATATATTTTGATTTCACTTACAGGCGGTGCTGATACCCATAATGATATAACCTCATATTTTGACAATCCTTTTAAAGCATTTCTCAATCAGCGTGTTTCCGCACTAAGCATGAAAAAACGTGACGAAGATATTTTTTTCTATTTCTATGCCCTTACAAAGACAGAATTCTTCAAGACAATGGCTTGGGAAAGGTGGTATTCAAAAAAATACAGTATTGACAGATAGAGCAAAAATATATCTTCCCAAAATCAGCAATAACAATTCAGTAAAATATATTTCAATTTTAACTCAGGCAATTATAAACAAAGAAAAATTAATCAAAGAGCGGCACATAAACATATTACAAGCTATTGAAACAGAACTATTAGGCAATCAAAAGTCAAAGTCATTCAAATTTGAATTGCCCACATATCATGAAATTGAAAATGTTGGACGATTAGACACTAACTTTTACAGAAAAGATTTTAAAATAATTGTTTTTCAAATTCAAAATTATGCAAAAGGATTTCAAACTATTCAGCAGTTAGGATTTACTTTATCAAGAGGGCAAAACCTTCAGATATCAAATATTGGTGAAAGCATTTATAGTAAGAAAAAATATAAAAATTTTTATACTTTAATGTTGCCAAAGTTTCTTTCAAAATACGGTACGATTGACAAAGTTGAATATTTGGGTAATCCCAATTCACTAAAACCTCTTAAAAAAGGTGATTTAATTTTTGGCGCAGAAGGTTTTGAAAAAGGACGTTCAGTTGTAGTTATTGAAGAACAAGACAGAGTTATTACAAATATTCATGGCATTACAATTCAACAAAAGGAGCACAACGTAAACAAAGCAATTTTTGTAAAATGCTGCTTGGATTACCTAAGAAGTAAAGGATTAATTGATCTATACGCAGTTGGTGGTAATGGTGGAAGTTTAGCCCAAAAGTATTGGGACGTCATTCCTTTTCCTAACTTCGACAAAGAGAAGCAAAACCAAATTGCCTTACTTTATCACAACTCAAAAATTGTTTATCAATCCGACACTTTTACTTTAGACAGTTTTTTGAAAAAAGACAATACTTTCAACGCAACAGCGGGCATTTATGAACTAGATAAAACCGCAAAACGATTAAAAAAATTACTAAATAAAGCTATTGATGACATATTTAATGACAGAGAAGTAGAAATCATGTTTGATTAATTTGAACATCACAGGATTATAACCATGTCCAAACAATATTCCCCAAAAAAATTTCTCAGATTAACTTCAAATAAATTTCTGGCACAATATTTTCATGGCAAAAATTTGCTTATGCATATAAATATTGAAAAACTCCCTGAAACAAAAATTGATACCCTTTATGAAGCATGGCTTGATCTACCAGAGGAAATACGAAACGAGATAGAGCAAGATTTTCAACAAATATATGATATGGCTAATGAGGGTGGTTCAAAAGCCATCATTGACGAAGCGCATTGGCATGATGAAAATTTAGCATTACAATTTTCAAGCTTAAAAGGTTTCTATGAGCATGCGTTTTGGACTTTTCTTGAGCGACCAGAATACTGGAACGGAGCAACAATTTTTCATCACACAGATACCATCCCTTTATCTCATTGGCGTAAACGCAAAAATCTCCCTCAAAAAACTGCCATTATAACTAAAAGTAGTATAAAAAATTTTGAGCAATCTCTTGATAATTATTTTCATATAACACAAGGCCGTGGAAAAAACTGTAAAATAGATTGTTACAAACGCAATGATTCAGACTATTTTTGTGCTTACCCTGAAGATTATTCTCAAACTAGCATAGAATGGGAATCAAACAGTTTTCAACGTCGCTCACACAATCCAGCTTTTGAAATTATCTTGATTTATTCAAAACGTGAAAGCACGTTAGATATATATGTAACTGGAAGTAAAAAAGTAGTTCCCGATCTACAAAATATTTTCGCTGAAATAATTTTAAATGAAACATTACAGGAAGATAAAAATGACGAACGAATTTATGATCTTTCCGTTTTTAAATCTCAACATTTTCAATTTATATATGCTCCCGAATCAGGAATTGAAAGTATAGCAATAATAAAATTACGGCTTAAAAATTTAGCTGAAAATACAAAAATAACTCTAGAAGCTGGCTCTACACAACAAACATATCATGAGCTAGAGAAAGTATTTACAACTACTCCAAAAATCAACTTTTCGTTAATCAAGTGGGGATAAAAGTCATTTTTAACGCGAATTTACTATCAAGCAGAAAAAAAACATACACATTTGATCTAACCTGGCCAAACTCATGCAATCTAAAATATGATGAACCATCACTTATTATACGAAAAATGCTCGTTGATTCTGGCATTGAACCAAGAATTCCTAATCCCAATATTGAATTAGTAACATGTTAGATAGTGAGCTACTTGAATATATTTTTAGTAGACTCACTAAAAATGGAAATGCAATTTTTAGCCAAGACGAAATTGAAAATTGGCCCTCTCATATGTTTGAAATTTTTAAAAGAAATCATTTGATACAACTTGCTGAACCTGCAAAAAGTATTGAGTGTGATGGGTGCGAGCAAAACTGCATAATGCCAGTTCATACAATAACTTATAGAAATAATAATTCTGTTCACACATTTATATCCTGCGATAAAACGTATGATATTGGACGTGTACCAGTAGATAAAAACAGGTTAGTGAAATGGCAAATAACTGATGAAATGATTGCGAACAAACTTTCTCAAATGCTTGGACTTTCTACTATACCGGAAAAAAATTTCCGCGAAAACACTTGGACACTTGGAATTTTTAGAACCAAAAAACATACAACTTCAATTACATTAATACATGAAGGTAGTCTTCTTTTATCCTTAGCTGGACATAAAATCTCATTACTAGAATTACTCAAATTTCAAGACAATGAATTAATTTTAGATAAAGACGAAATAACTTTTTTAATTGATAACCCACACGATAATAATGAAACATCAGAAGAAAGACGCAAACGTCTTAAAAATCTGGTTAATATGGAGCAAGCAAAAGTAAATAAGGGATTTCTAAAAGCAGTGGCAGCAGAAGAAAGAATATCTGTTCCGCGCTTAAAACAAATTGTTTACAAAAAAATCTAAAATTATTTTCTACCCCCCCTATCTCGATGCAGTAAAAAATCCAGTTTTTATGCGGCTTTCAGAAGCTAGCTTGCGGGATAGTCCACTATCTCACGTTTAATCCTTCTTGTTTATTAACACACAAGGGGATACAACTATGTTTCAAGCCATACTTAGACTTCCACAAGTCAAATCTCAATCAGGTTACTCGCGCAGTACTATTTATTTGCGCATCTCACAGGGGTTATGGACAAAACCCGTCAATCTGGGCGCCCGCTCAGTAGGATGGCCCGCTAATGAAGTTGCGTCTTTAAATGCCGCCCGCATTGCCGGCAAAACTGATTCGCAAATTCGAGAGTTAGTAAAAAAACTCGAAACAATACGAAAAACAGCAAATCAGGAGGTCAACTATGTCTAATCAAAACACTAAATATACTTTCAATTTTAATCGCGAGCTTTTACCTCGCCCAGGACAATATTATCTCAAGCAAGGATTAAAATTTAAAGGCGGTGGCGAATGGAAAACTGCACTCTGCCCTTTTCATCCAGATAAAAAACCAAGTCTAAGATTGCGTTTAGATTCAGGTGGATTCCGTTGCATGACATGTGGAGCACACGGCGGTGATGTTTTATCGTTTCACATGCAACGTTATAAATTAGGTTTTATTGCTGCTGCCCATTCGCTTGGCGCAATGGAGAAAAATCATGACTAATAAAACATTAAATGAAACACCAAAAGATGCCGCCCGCCGGTTAGCTGACAAATCTATTAGTGAAGGATTTAAACCAGAAGCTCTTCATGATTACACGGATGAAATTGGAAAAACATTACACTGGAGGATTCGATTAAAAAATCCTATTACAAAAGAAAAATGGATTCGTCCAATGAAATATTGCAATGAAAAAGGTTATATCATTGGCGAACCTGAATATCCAAATGGAAAGCCACTTTATAATTTACATCATTTAACAACGGATAAAAATTCACCTGTAATCATTTGCGAAGGTGAAAGCTGTGTTGATTCTCTTAAAAAAATTGGAATATTGGCAACTACCAGTGGCTCAGCTGATTCAGTATTAAAAACTGACTGGAAACCTCTCGCCAATAGAAAAATTATAATTTGGCCAGATAATGACGAAGCTGGATTACGTTATGCAAAAGTTGTAATTCTTGAATTAAAAAAACTTGGGTGCACTGTGCAGCAAATTGATATTGAAAAATTAAACTTATGTCCAAAAGGAGATGTTGTAGATTGGTTATTTTTAAATCCACAAGCGAGCGCCGAAGATATTGCTGCCCTCCCCATCATTGATATTGCGAATATAACGATAGAAAACAATCAAAAAGAACAGCAAAATAATGATAACTTAAATGAAGATAAAATCAATAAGAAAAGCCAAGCATCTGAGTTGGTTGAATTTGTCAAATTACGTGTTAAATTATTCCATGATAAAAACTCTGATGTGTATGCTAAAGATTTATTGACAGGAGAAACTCGACGATTAGATGGACGACAATTTAAAGATTGGTTGGTTTCTAATTTTTATGAATCCTGCCTAAAATCTCCAAGAGATCAAGCTGTTCGTGAAGCTTTTTCTACATTAAGCGGATTAGCTCGACACAAAAGTGAATGTCATGAGGTTTACATACGAGTTGCACAGCATGGTTAACATTATTTTCTTGACTTAGGTGAAGCAAACAACAGTAAAGCAATTCAAATATCAGCAGGAAGATGGGAAATTATTAATGATCCACCTGTTCGATTTTTGAGACCTGAAACTTTCAGACCCTTACCTGAACCCATTAGAAATTCTGATCTATCACAGTTATGGGAAATAATAAATATTCCGGAAGAATCCAGGCTTTTAATAATTACTTGGCTGTGTGAATGTTTAAGAATAGATACACCGTTTCCTTTGTTGGAAATAATTGGAGAACAAGGAAGCGCAAAAAGTACAACACAATCTATGTTAAGGCAACTGATTGATCCCAATGCTTGTAACTTAAGAGCTGCACCAAAAACGATAGAAGATATATTCATCGCTGCGGGCGTAAATTGGCTGGTAAGTTATGAAAATATGAGCCACTTATCCGCACCCATACAAGATACTTTTTGTGTAATTGCAACAGGTGGTGGATTTGCAAAGCGCAAATTATATAGTGATGCTGATGAATCAGTTATCAATGTCAAAAGACCTATCATATTAAACGGTATTAGCGCAGCAGTAACAGCACAAGATTTAATCGATCGTACGATATCCGTTGAAATGCCTGTTATTTCAAATAGACAAGAAAGCACTTTATTATGGAAAATTTATGACATTAACCATGCGAAATTTTTGGGTGCAATTCTTGATATATTTTCGCATGCACTTGAACATTTATCATCAATTCAATTACCTTCTGCTGCAAATCGCCCGCGATTAATAGAATTTGCCAAATTAGGTATGGCAATTGCGAAATCATTAGGGAAATCAGAAGAGGATTTTCTAAGTCAATTTAATACAAGCCGGCAAGAATCAATTAACCGAACGATTGATGCTAGCCCAGCAGCATCTGCTTTAATTGAATGGTTTGAAAATCATCCCTCAAATTCGCTCACAATATCACTAAAAGAATTATATGAAAAATTAGCACGAATTAGGTCAAGCAATACAGAATCATGGCCGCGTTCGCCAAAAGGTTTAGCAGATGCATTACGTCGAGCAGCACCCGCACTACGTCAATTTGGTATTGAGTTCCGCAGTTTAGGTAAAACAGGGAGCTATGTTTTGTGGGAGATTAAACGACTGGAAAAATAATTTACCAAAACCATGTCTTGCAAGTCTTGATGTCTTCCCAAAAAAGACTTCAAGACATTCAAGACTTCATTTTAAACTTTATTTTCAAACTAGAGGAAAATTTATGAACCAAAAGACTGAAAAAACAACCAATGCAAAAAATAAAACCCCAGAAAAAATTAACAGAAAAAAACTTTTAGCGAAGGTTGCCATCATGCCACCTATGAATGCAGCCGCAATTATTGCTGAGTACGGTAACCAATTTGGAGAACAAGACGTAACAGAACTATCAGAGGCATTATCTGAATCAACAAATAAAATAGTAAACGGGGATATGAAAGAATGCCAAAGAATTTTGTTATCTCAAGCTTATTCTTTGCAATCTATTTTCATGAACTTATCACGCAGAGCTACCAATCAAGACTATATAAAAAATTATGAAACATATTTACGATTAGCTTTAAAGGCTCAGAGTCAATGTAGGACGACTTTGGAAACATTGGCTATAATAAAAAATCCTCCTCTTGTATTCGCACGACAGGCTAATATTTCAAATGGACACCAACAAATCAATAATTTATCACCCCAACCTACAGACAATAATTCCTCGCGCACGGAAAAAAATAAATTTGAACAAAACGAACTATTGGAGACACAAAATGAACAACGGCTGGAGCAAAGAACGGCGGGCGCAGCAAGCAATCAATATTCAGAATTGGAATCCGTGGAAAAAATCAACAGGCCCGAAAACTAATGAAGGAAAAATAAAATCAGCAAGCAATGCATACAAAGGCGGTAAGCGTTTGGAATTGCGTGAAGCCATGAGAAAATTAAGACCATTAATGAAGGCACAAAAAAACGGACTAAAACAATTTTTTTAATTTACTTCTTAAATAGTTTTATTAAATACGAATTGTATCCAACTATGACAACAACTAACATTTAGATTTAATAACTGTCGTAATAGTCTTAGAATTAATAGGGTGAAATTTGGGGGAAAGCATTTTTAACTCAGCATTTTCAAAATAATATTCGCAAGCATCTTTAAAATAACCAATAGGAAGGGGAAATTTGGCAGTAGGATTATGCAATATTATTAAACCTTGACCCCAAGGTTCTATCCAACTTGGATTGCCAACGTTATATGAAAATATGTCTGGCTTGAGTGAATCAGGATCAAGACTGTAGCATAACCCCGATCTTTCCATTTTAAGGGCATTTTTGCCGTATCCGGCTTGGTAAGCCATGCGGTTAAATTTGGCATACGTACCGGCGTTAGTAAACATGACAGCACTTATGTTTTCAGCATCAGGGTATCTGAAAAAGTTCAATGATATTTTTTTATTTTCGAAAATATGTTCGTCAATATTGTTAATTCTATAAGTCCATTCATTTTTTTCTGGAATATTTAATTTACTATCAATTCCATACAAATAGGTAAAAAGTGCATTAAATGAATAAATCAGGGAATCATTTTTGTGGAAATCTTCAATAGCTATTACAAAAGGTAAATTTTTACAATCAGAGTTTTCCCAGTATTTTTTGTGGAATTTTTTGGTTAATACCTCAGCGAATTTAATTATTGCTTCTTCATGAAAATAATCATCAGTGTTTTTTTGAGTGTTTTTGATATTTTGAATTGAAAACATTGCTGGGTTTGCTGTAACTGCTTCAATTCCAACTCTCACCTCATTCTGTTCTATGCAAAAATCAGGAAAAGGAGAAGAAGTATTTATTATTTTATATCCTTCTTCTGAAAAGTAAGCGTACAGATACAATTCAAATATTCTGGCATCGAAACCAGAAGTTTGTAATTGCTCCAAAAAATTTCCGTCTTTATCATTATAGGAATTAAATACTTCTTGTAATAAAATTCTGGCAGGTGCGCTTTGTTGGCATTCAGAAATTCTTTTAAAGCGAGGATTCAAATTATTTTTATCGCTTATTTCAATAAATAAATTTCTCTTTTTAATTATCTCGCCAAATTTATTTGATATAAGATTTATGCCTTCATGATATGACTTAATCGAGGTAATAACATCAAAAAATTGGAATGTTCTATTTTTATCTACTGCAAAAAAAACACAGACAAAATCTCTGTCGTTTAAATCGTATATTATTGTTGCCATCATTTTTTCATCATTAGAGACAAACCAATTTTTTTCAATACCAACAGAATTTGAATAGGTTTTTAAATGACTAATTTTGTCTTTAAAATTTTTTTCCGATATAACTTTCAATTTATATAACCAATTAAAAGAATATTTCTAGTCCCAACATTGTCAAACAAATGGCTAGTAAAAAGTCTGCCCAGAGAAATAATAAATAGGATGGTGCTTGAAATCGAAAAATATTTAGTCATTAACAGTGCCCTTACTTTAATGAGACAGTCAATTTTAGCCTTCTATACATCAAAAAGTCATGGGCTTAACGCCCGCAAATTAGATTTATTTAACCATAGCTCTCTGCCTTTTCGGGAAAAATATAACTCTTGAGTTTTGTACTTTGGTATAATGTTTACCTTATAGTTTACTAAGAGAGAAATCAATATGAGCAAATATAAACGTATTTTTATTGTTGGCCATTCTGGTGCAGGCAAGGGTGTACTTGCCAAAGCGCTTGCTGAAAAACTTGGCTGGCAATACCTTGATGCTGATTTTGCATTAGGCCCTTCTATCGGACGCAGCTTAGTAGAAATAATCGGCAACCAAGGTGAAGAAGCTTTTCATCATTGCTTATCGGAAATTTTGTCATATCAAAGCAGCAAAGAAAATATCGTCGTAACAACAGATGACGGTATCGTTTGCCAGGAGAAAAATCGTCAATTATTGTCATCAGAATTTACTGTGCATTTAAAAGTAAGCACCCCTGTCCAATTGGAGCGGATTTCGCATAATCGTCCACTTTTACCATTAGCTGACTATGCGGCATTTTTGGATAAACTACATCACGAACGCGATGCTTTATATGATCAGGTAGCCAGTTTCTCACTCAGCAGTGATCTTGCTACCCTTGACAATAACATTCTTGAAGAACACGTGCTAAGTATTGTAAAAGCCCTTGCGAAATAAATACTGTTTTTTTAAGTCAGCTATATTCATGCCAAGAATGACAGCAATAAACATTCAAGGCTAAAACATGAACACTATTCAATGGGCAAAAGAATATTTATTATCTAATAGATTTACTTTAATTGGCCAACCAGAACATGTTCGCACAACGCCCTGGTCTAGTGTCACTCGCTTTGCAACATCTGATGGTTATATTTATTTGAAGCACACACCAAAGCTGCTCGCATTGGAGGCTACAATTACCCAGATTTTGCATGATCAATTTCAGGCTTCTGTTCCAGAAGTTATTGCGTTCAATGCTGAATTAGACTGTTTTTTAATGAAAGGCGCGGGAAGATCATTGCGAGAAATGCTGAAAAAGAAATTTGATGCAGCATTGCTTTGTAAAGCAATTGATCAATTTACATCTATTCAAATAACCGTTGCAGATCATGTCAATATTTTTCTTGATATTGGTGTTCCCGACTGGCGATTAAGTAAATTACCGGATTTATACCAGCAATTGCTTTTACAGAAAAACATATTGATAGCAGATGGTTTATCAGAAATAGAAATTAATGAATTAAAAAAATTGCTTCCAAAGATTTCCAATTTATGTAAAAAATTATCCAGCTATTCTATTAAACAAACAATTGTACAGCCCGATTTTCATGACAATAATCTGCTTATTAACGAGATATCACAAAATATAACTATCATTGATTTAGGTGAAGTTGTGATTTCTCATCCATTTTTTTCATTGCTAACCTGTTTGCAACAGGCAAAAAAACACCATGCACTCACAGATAAAGATGATCCATATCTGCAGATGATGGATGCTTGTCTTAAAAATTATATGACTGTTGAATCTAAAGAAAATTTATTAGATGCTTTTGCAACAGCAAAAATATTGTGGCTTGTTTATGGAGCTTTGGCCAACGATAGATTAATGAACGCGTGCGGTAAAGAGAAACTGATGGCATTTCAGCCTGGAAAACTCAGCGGTTCATTGAAAGAATTGATGGTTGCATTCGCCCAAGGTAAAATCAACCCCTAACATTTACCAAAAATGCATGCTATAATTACCAAAAGCACTTCATATTTAAAAAATCAAAAATTTCAATAAAAATAAATGGATTTATTTAAAATTTAAAATTAATTTTGTAAGAAATTTAGGCGTTAATTTCTTACAGAGGAATAGCAAAATGAGCAAAGCAAGTAATAGTATATTGCGCAGAATCCGGGCTAAAAAGCGTGGATGGGTATTCACGCCTAAAGATTTTATCGATATGGCCTCACGCGCTTTGATCGATGTTACACTTCACCGACTTCACCAGCAGGGAATTATCCGTAAACTCGATAGAGGCATCTATGATTTTCCCATTACACACTCAAAATTAGGAATGCTCGCTCCCAAACCAGATACTATCGCAAAAGCAGCTGCAAGAAAAACGGGTAATGTTATCAGCCCTAGCGGAGCACGCGCAGCCAACCAATTGGGTATTGACCTGCAAGTACCAAAAGAACTCGCTTCTCTGTCTTCAGGCGCAAAAATGAAATTAACTATTGGAAATCATCCTATTAGCTTGCGACATTCAAAATATGTAGGCAGAAATAATTTAAGCAAAAATACAACAAATACGATAAATGCTTTAAGGCATCTCGGAAAAGAAAATATAACACCTGCAATTGGAAGGCAGCTTAATAAAGTATTGACTACCAAGGATAAACGCAATCTACATAAAAATATTGCCAAATTTCCTGACTGGATAGCACCCATTATTTTACAGTTAAAGAGAAAATAATATGGAAGAATTACTTAAAATGACCGGCGAAGAACGATCACAAATTTTCCAAGAAGCATCAGCACGCTCTAACATTATAAAATCATCCACTATTTTTGAAAAAGATTTTTGGGTATGCTGGATTCTTGAAAAGATTTTTACTATTCCTGATATCAGATCATACATAACATTTAAAGGCGGGACATCCCTGTCGAAGTGTTTCAATATAATAAGTCGCTTTTCAGAAGACTGCGACCTAACACTTGATAAAGAGTTTCTAGAAATAAAAGAGGATACTGAGACCATTTTAAAAATGCGATCAAAACAGCAAATAAAATTTCTTAACAATCTCATTAAAAAATCAAAAGACAAAATAAATAATACTATTAAACCACTTCTAATTGCTAAATGTCGCGAAGAACTATCTTTATATTATAATAGTAACGAATGGAAAATCGAAGCCGATCCTGAAGAAAATCAAAGTTTACTATTTTATTATCCATCAAATATCACGGATACTAAAGATGAATACATACAGTCTACAATAAAATTAGAATTTGGAGCACGAGGAGACACCACACCCAATGAAGAAAAAAGTATTTCACCATATCTTCATAGCGCTCTACCAGAATTGTTTGATCACACTCCAGAAATCAATGTAAAAACTTTAACAGCCGAAAGAACCTTTTGGGAAAAAGCAACTTTGTTGCATGCAGAACACCACAGAAAATATGACAACCCACCAAAACAAGCCAGAATTTTTCGTCACTACTACGATATGATGATGCTAGAAAGAGCAAACATAACTGAGTCTGCATTGAAAGACGCTAGTTTACTAGAGAAGGTAGTTAAAAATAAGACAGTTTTTTTCCGATCAGCATGGGCAAACTATGAAACAGCTAAGATTGGCAGTTTGTGTTTATCACCTGCTGATTTTTTTAAAAACGTGTTAAAACAGGATTGCAAGAAGATGGCTGAAATGTTTTTTGGAGAAGCACCCGACTTCAGTAAAGTAATGGATAATATTAAAAAAATTCAGGAGAAAATTAATGATTTTGCACAATAGGAACAACTCAAACAGAGCATTTATAGAAGTGTTGAAACAATTATGAGAAACTAAACCCATGATCTATTTACAAGGAGAAGATAGTGACTTTTATTAAAGCTGTTCCAGGAATGAATCACTCTGTCATTTACACTGATGATAATGGAAAACATTTTCGATTTTCAGGAGGTACTCTTGCCTGGAGAAATCACAATCCAGGAAACGTGTATCCTGGCAATATCAGCAAAAAGCATAATCAAATTGGTGTTGCATATAAACTTGCGGTATTTCCCAACTATGAGGCTGGGCATGAAGCCATGCTTGATGTTCTTAGAATTACCTATGCTAATTACTCCATTGATGAAATGGTGAAAAAATACGCCCCTCCTCACGAAAACAACACAAAAAAATATAGTAAATTCTTACATGAAGTAACAGGAGTAAAAGACAATAAAAAAATTAAAGATTTCACTCCAAATGAATTTGATAAATTGTGGAAAGGGATAGAAAAAATGGAAGGCTCTAAAGAAGGCACTATCATAGAAGTCTTTCAGGTTACAAAAGTACGCACAGATAAAAAAGGAATTATTTCTTCTTTTTATATTAATGATGACTGGGTTTCAAAAGAGCAATGTATTAAGCTCGCTAAAAAAGGGTTGATTGATTTAGAAATCTGCACTTCTCATCTAGGAAATACTTTCTTAAGAACCCCTTCAAGCACATTTTTTCAGAAAAAACTTGGTAACATTATTGAGAAAAAACCATAAGGAAAAAATTTAATGCAACTAATAAGATTTTATTTTTCATTATTATGTCTCATGGCATGTCAAACCATGGCAAGCGAACCGCCTTGTTATGAAGCAAACTCAGCAGTTTTTTCTAAAGCGGGTAATATTTACTATACGGCAACCTCTGGTCATACAATCCAAATAACGCACTCAGGAAAAGACTCTGAGCCTGCATTATCTTTAGACAAAAAATGGATAGCTTTTGTTAGGATTGGCAATCAGATAATACCCAAAGACTGTGATGGCAATACCGAAAAAAACACTGGCAACCAGCTTTGGATTTATAATATCGCAACAAAAAATGAAAGACTACTTGTCGCTAATAATTTTCAATGTAATAAACCAGAAAAACAAATAATTGATCCCAGCGAACTAATGTTTTCACCTGATAGCAAAATCCTTTATTTCATCACTTCCGCATGGACTACTTCAGACGCGCTGCATGGTGTTAACATCGATGGCACCCACCAGCATTATATTGCCCCTGCCAATTCAGTAGAAATAATTACCAAAGGAACATACAAGGGTTATTTCATCATTAATGAGCATCGATACTTTCTCCCTCCTGGCGGGAGTTATAATTGGTATTGGCTTGTAAGTCCTGATGGAAAAGATGAAGGGCCTTTAGGTGAAGAAGTAACAAACGAGCAGAGAAATTTTCTTGAAAAATAGCGCTAAATATCATTGATAAGCGCCAAGCTAAAAACCCCACTCTCCTTTAACATTGCTGCTATATAAGCGAGGACAGTCGACAGAGGCGAAATCCGTAAAATACAAGGATGTATTTTACGATCACAGGGATGTAGGTTCGTTTTCGCACTGTCGACTGACTTCGTATTTACATCTCCTGCGTAAGGTGAGAAATAATACAGATTTTAAATTTAAACTATTGGGTTATAATTTGATACCACACGATTGCATTTAGTTGAAACGAAACATTCATTATGAAATTATTAAATAAAGTTGCTATTGTTACAGGTGCTGCAAGCGGCATTGGTTTTGCTATCGCACTGCGATTTGCTAAAGAAGGCGCAAAGGTTGTCATCGCTGATTTAAATCAAGACGCCTCTACTGCTGCTGTTACTGAAATTCAAAACCAAGGAGGGCATGCAATCAGTGTTTGTGTCGATGTAAGCGATGAATACCAAGTAAAAGCTGCTATTGAAAAAACACTTCAAACATTTCAACATATTGATATTCTGGTGAGTAATGCAGGTTTCCAACATATAGAATCACTCGATAAAATTTCTTTTGAGCATTGGAAAAAAATGCTCTCTGTTCATTTAGATGGCGCATTTCTAATGACACGCGAATGTTTAAAAGCGATGTATACTTCACACCGCGGCGGAAGCATTATTTATATGGGATCTGTGCACTCTAAAGAAGCTTCTCTTCTTAAAGCACCCTACGTAACAGCCAAACATGGTTTAATGGGGTTATGCAAAGTTGTTGCAAAAGAAGGGGCACCTTATGGGGTTAGAGCAAATGTTATTTGCCCTGGTTTTGTTCGAACACCCTTAGTTGAAAAACAAATTCCCGAACAAGCAAAAACATTAGGCATCAGTGAAGAAGAAGTGATTAAAAAAATATTTTTAGGCCAAACCGTTGATGGAGAGTTTACCACCCTTGATGATATTGCTGAATTAGCATTGTTTTTTGCTACATTTCATTCCAATGCTTTATCGGGGCAGTCAATCAACGCGACTCATGGCTGGATAATGGAATAAGCCTCTTTAAAAATATTATGATTTGATATATATATGTTCTTTTATTAATTCAATTTTTAGACAACTTATAGGATTAAAACTGTGTCCACCCGATTTTTTATCTTACCGTTTGTATTTTTTTATTTGATGAATTACTGCAATAACGCTTATAGCGATGATCTTCCTCGACTAAATTTATATGCTGTCACCGGCGCGACAAACTATGTAAGAGCAGACGTACTCTTCCCTTTATTCGAACCCTCATTCAACAAGCTTTTTTATGCCGATATTGATACACAGCGCAGCTCCGATAGCTCACAAAATATCAGCCTAGGATTGGGTACACGTATAGCAATTAATAGTGATACATTATGGGGCGGATACATTTTCACCGATCGTACCCGTTCTTCTGTTAATGATATTTACAATTACTGGACTGTTATTAATCCTGGTGTTGAATTCATGAAAAATAATTGGGATAGTAGAATCAACTTGTATTTTCCTGTAGGTAATAAAGAAATTGTATCTGGTACATTTTTTGGTGATCAATTGGGCATTTCTGACACAGTCAGATTCAACGAGCATGATCAATTTGATGGCCTCTACAACGTCACACAGAAGATAAATCCGGGTGCAGATATTGATTTAGGATATATTTTTAAATACTCAAACAATTTGCCTTTTCGTGTTCATGGAGGCGGGTATTATTTCAACTCCAGCATGACAAGTAAAATAGCAGGTATTGAAGCAGGGCTTGAAGTACCTATGAATCAATATTTAACACTAGAAGCTGCTGACACCTATGACAATGTTCAAAAATATAAAGCTACTATTGGTTTACGATTCACATTAGGTGGAAGAAAATCTTGCACTACATCTGTAATCCCCCAAGTGGAGGATAGAATATTTGATCCCGTTTACCGCCATTTGGGCAATATAAGCTCAAGTGCTAGCATACCAGTTGAAAGCATTAATACTTTCACGGGGCAATATATGTTAGAAAGAAATAATATTTGGTTTTTTTCTTCATCTTCAAACGCCGTTCCATTTGATAACTCAAAAGGAACTGAAAACTGTACTTTTGAGCATCCTTGCAATAACTCAAGCTTGACACAAACCAATGTAGATTTTATTAATTCAATTTCTTCAAATGCAAATATTTATTTTAACCCTGGATCCTATTCTGTGGGTGATTTTTCTCTCCCTGCTAATGATTCATTATACGGCAGAACGACTGATTTTAAATTACCTGCATCGTTTTCAAGCGGGTACCCTGTACTTGATGGAAAAATTAACCTGCTTGGAAATAACACCTTAGATTCATTTGCATTAATTAATCCAGCAGGAGTATACGATACTGGAATTAATATTAATAATGCTGATAACATTATCATTAATAATGTTCAGATTGGTAACCCCAACTCCACAGAAGGTTATGCGACCGGATTGAGTATCACTGACGCAAACAATGTTGTTGTGAGCCGCTCAACAATTAATGCTTATACTTCAAATACAGATGCGATTGGCATCAACGCTGCGGATAGCCAGGTTACACTCTTTCAAAATACTATAAACGTTGCCGCAATCGGCAATTCAAACATGCATGTATTTGGTCTTATCAATACTGACAGCAATACTGCCGTCTTAAATAATATCTTTAACGTTTCACTTAACAGTACCGCAAATCTAAATGGTGTTGACGGTATTTTAAATGTAGGAACAACTGCAGTAATGTCAGCATATAACAATACTTTCAATTTGTTACAAACAGTCTCAGACACTAATTCCGGAGGAATTAATACAATAATAGGCATAGACAACATCAACGGAACCATTAATCTAATCAATAATAACATTAATTTGACCGCTAATTTAGCTGACACTACAGCGTTTAATGGGATGACGGGTATTAACAATACCGGCGGAACTATCAACGCAGAGCATAATCTTTTTAGCCTTACCGATACATTGAGTACAACAGCAAGCGTGAATTTACTCACAGCAATAGACAACTTGGGCGGTACGATTAATGATAGCCATAGTCTGTATGCAATTAATGCAAGCTCTTTAGCATCTATTGTTGGATTTTTAAATATCGGCGGCACATTTAATGCCAATAAGGACACAACGAATATTGACTCCTCATCTTCAGCAATTATATGCTCTGGCGGAACTATCAACGGCGCAAATAATTTTTATGGCTGTACTTAAGGCGTATCCCTATATCAACTAACGCTGAAAAAATTGGACTATTTTTTCAGCAAGCGATTTATTTATACCCGGCACTTGATTTAACTGTTCAACACTTGCATGCTTAAGCTCTTGCAATCCACCCATATATTGTAATAACACTTGTCGTTTTTTAGGGCCTATTCCTGGAATATTATCTAAAATTGAGGTTTTTCTTTTTTTAGATTGTTTTTTACGATGGGCTCCAATCGCAAAACGATGAGCCTCATCACGAATTCGCTGAAAAAGATAAAATACAGGCGAATGGTCATCCAACTCTAATTGTTTGATACCCTTTTTATACATATAAATTTTTTCAAGGCCTGCTTTGCGTTGAAACCCTTTTGCAATAGACAAAACAATAATATTTTGTATACCTAACTTTTCAAGCACATTAACAGCACAATTTAACTGCCCTTTCCCACCATCAATTAATAATATATCAGGTTCAACACATCTTTCTGATTGAAAATATTTTTCTAAGGCTTGCGACATCGCTGCATAATCATCTCCGGGAGTAATGTTTGCAATATTAATTTTGCGATAATAATTTTTTTCAAAACCTTCATTATTCCATATAATGCAGGATGCAATTGCCGATTCACCCGCATGATGGCTGATATCAAAGCAGGCAATACGTAAGATAGATTGCAATGTATCGAGGGTTAATAATGATTTTAATTCTGCCAACCTTGATTCATTTTGATTATTATTCAATTTTGACTTTATAGATTCTTTTGCTGTTTTAATAGCCAAATTAACTAATTTAGTTTTTACCCCTTGTTTAGGTACACTAATTTTTAATCCAAAACATTTTTCAATTCGCTCTTTGTCGTTACAATTTTCAGATAATAATATCTCTTTAGGCAGATCAGTTTTTTTATCATAATAATATTGCGAAAGAAATGCTGTCAGAATTTCTGATACAGACTGATGCAATAAAACGTCTGGATAGTAGGTACGATTATCAATAATACTGCCTCCTCGTACCACTAACAGCTCTACTACAGTAATGTTTTCTTGTTGTATAACAGCAAACACATCATATTGATTATATTCTTTTGTCACCGCAACTTGTTTCGTTTGAATATGCCTCAGATAGGTAATTTGATCTCTCAATTTTGCAGCAGTTTCATACTCAAGTTTTTCTGAAGCTGACTCCATTTTGCTGACAAGATTTTTTATCACATCCTGATTTTTACCTTCTAACAGTAATTTGGCCAATTTAACCTCGTCCAAATACTGTTCAGTTGTAATATATTCCACACAAGGCGCAGAACATAGTTTTATTTGATATAACAAACAGGGTCTAGTTCGGTGCTTAAAAAAAGCATCATGACATGTTCTCAATTTAAATATTTTTTGCAATAACTTCAGCGTTTCCCTGACAGCAATCGTGCTGGGATAAGGCCCATAAATATCTGCATTTTTGCTAGTTTTAGAAGAATTATTTTCATACTTTACTCCACGTTGGAAACTAATTCGAGGAACGGCTTGTTTAGAAATGATAATATAAGGATATGATTTATCATCCCGCATTAATATATTGTATCTAGGCTGGAATTGTTTAATGAATTGATTTTCTAATAAAAATGCTTCAATTTCATTTTCAGTAATAATAACTTTGATATGATCAATATGCTTAACAAGTGAAGCTAATTTTTCCGAATCTGGATTTTTTTGAAAATAACTTGACACTCTTTTTTTTAAATTAATCGCTTTACCTACATATATAATTTTATTTTGCACATCAAACATCTGATAAACACCTGGTGATGATGTCAATGTTTTAAGCATATTTTTTATATTTGATGAACAACGTTTATTCGTCATCGGTATACCATTTACAAAAAATTTAAACTCTAGATATTCAGAAATATTACTTTTTAGAGACAATATTACCGCTTTCGTCTACGCTAACTAAACCTTGTTGGATAGCAATATGCGCAAGCAATACGTCAGTTTTGACATGAAGTTTTTTATACAGCCTATAACGATAGGTATTAATTGTTTTTGGAGCGATCACTAATTTTTCAGCAATTTCTTTTACACTCAATCCTTTGGCGATCATAATTAAAACTTGAAGTTCTCTGTCTGGAACTGAGGATAATAAAGAAGGAATTTCGCCAGTTGTATTGATTTTTTTTTGCTCTGTACCACGCAGTGCAATTTCTTGGGCAACTTCAGTGCTCATGAATCGTTCACCATTTGCAGCTTTTCTTATTGCCGTCAGTAATTCATCGGCTCGACAATTTTTTGCAAGAAATCCGAGTACTCCTAATTGAATTAATTTACTCGGATAAGGATCTACAGAACATGCTGTCACCACAATAATACCAACATCTGGAAATGAACGACGCAATCTTTTGGCAGTTTCAAGGCCACCAATACCTGGCATTTTGATATCCATTAACACAACATCTGGTTTATTTTCACGAATTTTGTGAAGCGCTTCTTCGCCTGTGTCTGCTTCTCCAATGACAGAGATATCCTTTTCAGACTCTAAAATGACTCTTAACCCTGTTCTTACTAACTCATGATCGTCTACCAAAAAAAGCTTTATTTTCGCGTCTTTTTTCACGTTTTAACACTTCTCCCCCAAAATTTGGCGGAGAGGCAGGGATTCGAACCCTGGAAGGGAGTTACCCTTAACGGTTTTCAAGACCGCCGCTTTCAACCGCTCAGCCACCTCTCCAAAAGACCGACAAAGAATACCTTAAACAACAAATTATTGCTATAATATTTGCATCTAGATTAAAGAGGAGTTGTACACTATGCAATTTTCACAACAAGATAATACTGTCATTCGCAGCACCGACAGTACTTCAGTTTTAGCAACGAACAAAGTACTAAGAAATACCTATGCGCTTTTGTCTATGACATTACTTTTTAGTGGTGCTATGTCTGCTGTTGCAATTGCAACAAACGCTTCCATTGTAAATCCATGGCTCACCTTACTGGGTTATTTTGGCTTATTGTTTTTGACAGGTGCGTTACGTAATTCTGCATGGGGAATTTTAAGCGTATTCGCTTTAACTGGTTTCATGGGGTATACACTTGGTCCAATTGTTCATTTATATCTTCATCAGTTTGTTAATGGTCCTCAGCTTGTTTTTATGGCACTAACCGGAACAGGTATTATTTTTGTAGCCCTGTCAGCTTATGCTCTTATTTCTAAAAAAGACTTTAGCTTCTTATCAGGTTTTATTATGGCTGGTTTGATTGTTGCATTTCTTGCAAGTTTGGCGGCTATGTTTTTTCATGTCACTGTTTTAATGTTAGCTGTATCTGCTGCATTTATATTGTTATCTTCTGGGGTTATATTGATCCAAACCAGCCAAATCATCCAAGGTGGTGAAACCAACTATATTATGGCAACTATAACTTTGTATGTATCTTTGTATAATATTTTCATTAGTTTATTACAACTATTAGGTGCATTTTCCAATCGAGACTAATGATTATTCATGCAAATCAGTATTGCTATCACTAACGCCCCAGATCAGTTTCGGGGCGTTGCTTATTCAGCGCTATTATTTGCAGAAGCGGCTCTCTTGAAACATCATGAAATCAGCCAAATTTTTTTTTATCGTTCTGGTGTTTTAAATGCAACAATCCATAATGAATTAACCCAAAGATGGCAAAGGTTAAATGTTCCATTAAAAGTGTGTAGAACTACCGCGATTGAATATAACATTACTGAAAAACTCCATGAGGCATTTGAATATTCGACACTAACAGACTATTTTCACGATGTTTTTAAGGCCCATAAAAATGTTGTCTTTGCTGAATAATTCAATTTGTGTATTAATTTCCTCAAAACAGCATAATCATGATTCATCCGCATTAGATTTTATATTAGCTGCAAGCAATTTAACTGAAAATATAACAGTTATTTTCCTAGAGGAAGGCAACCATCAGATTCATCACTTTCTTAAACCATTAGAAGGGTTTGATATCACAAAATTATTCACTGACAACAAAAATCATCAATGTCATTTTATCAAATTTTTATCTAAAAAAGAGATTTTAAATCATGTTACACATTGTGAGCACCTCTTCTGCTTTTAAAAAATGCCGAAAGTATCTTCAGAAAAAAGACAATATTCTTGTCTTAAAAAAAGATATACTTGTTTTATATCATATTCAAAATAAAGCCTTAGTTAAAAACAAAATACAATACTCTGAATTTGTTGAGTTATTGACGACACAAAAACACTCGATCACTTGGCAATAAATTTTACAATTAAATTCTATTTGGGAAATTGAGCATGAATATCAAACCAGATTCTGATAGTCAAAAAATAACCGGTAAAGTCATCGATCTTAAACGCGCCACTGAGTTTTTAAACAAAACCGATATCAGCTACGCAAAAAAGATGTTAAATATGCTAGTCGATACCTTTCCTAATGAACTTAAAATATTAGAATCCTCTTATCAACAAAATAATTGGGATGAAATCATTAGCGTTGCGCATCGATTAAGAGGCTGTACAATTTACGCGGGCGCCTACAGACTACATTTAGCATCGGCGAATCTCGAAAATGCATTGACCTCTAAAAATTCTGGAAACCCCGAAAATGCTGAAAAACTGTATCAATCTCTTATTTCCGAAATCGCTAAAGTAAAACAAGCTTATCAAAAACTTTAACTTGTTATTATCTAAAAACCCTTGATATTATACTTTGTATATATATTTGCATGCAATTTATAAGGGGGAATAACCATGTCAGGTGGAAGAGACTAAAACTTGCTTGATTCCCTTAAGAAAGCTATGCTTTAAATGCCATTGAAAGGGGAAAATCATGCAAGATACCATTGAAGATTTAATTAACAGTATTTATAACAAATCAGATATAGGTGATTATGTACATTTGTTATTACAACGATTTCATTCTCTCACCTTATATCTTATTGAGCCCTACTTTCCTCAAAAAGAACAAAAAGATATTACCGAAACTGCACTCACTGAAAATTATACATTACACAATTATGGCGGGCATGTTTTAGTGGCTCCCAATGATATTTATTCTACACCCCTCTTTGCTTGCAGTGAATTTTTAACCGCCGTTGAAAAAGCTCTTACACACCTTATCAATGAAAAAGCAGAAGAAATTGCTTTGCTTGGAGATATGCGAGCAAAATTATTTGTTTGGGATTATCTTGAAAAATTAAACCTACTGGCTGAATTTGCAAATAATCCTATTAAACTCATTAATTTTTCGGCTCCTGAATCTTATGGATTGAAAAGAGAAGCAGTCTTACAATACATGAAAGATCACGGCATGACTCCAAAAATACCAAGAAGCGGAATGGCAGCGCCAGCAGCTTAGATCATTTATTTTATACGCTCACCTTACGCAGGAGATGTAACTACGAGGTCAGTCGAAATAGCAAAAACGAACCCGCATTCAACACTCCTTTCTTCACGCTTGCTGAATTTTACTGCGTAAGATGAGAGTTACTCACTCAACGCCGTAAGATGACTATATTGGAATAACACTGATGAAAATTATTAATCAACTGATGTTTGTTTTTATTTTATTAGCTCTACTTCCTTTTCCAGCATTCGCTTGGAATTTTATGGGCCATCGAATTGTAGGTGAAATCGCCTATCAACATTTAAATCCTCATACCAAAGAATCGGTAGATGAATTGATTGATTACATGTCTAATGCCTATCCTTACAGCAGTTCTTTTCAAACAGCCAATGGATGGGCAGATTATATAAAACAAGATGATATTCACATTTTCGACAATTGGCATTTCTATGATAAACCTTACACCTCCGATAATACCCCTGTTCCACAAATGGTAAACTCACCCAATTTAATTTGGGCACTAAATCAATCCATCTCAATTTTAAAAAGTCCAAAGTCAAATCAATATGAAAAAGCCTTATTTTTACGGTTTTTAATTCACTTTGTTGGCGATGCACACCAACCTCTACATTGCATTAATCGATATACAAAAAACTATCCCAATGGTGACCAAGGCGGCAATTTATTTTTATTAGCTTCCAATAGTCAAGACACTACGATAAATCTACATGCCTCATGGGATAATGGAGTTGGATTATTTGATAAAAAATGCGGATTTTTAAGATCAAAATCCAACTTAAAAAAAGCAAAATGTTTTGCTGAAAAATTTCAACAGGATTACCCTGAAAACTATTTTGGTGAGAAAATAAATAATTTAAATCCCGAAGATTGGATCGATGAAGGTTATCAATTAGCCATCAACACAGTGTACAATACGCCAGAAAACTCAAGCTTATCCAATAATTATCTGCAAGTTAATCAATCCATCGCCGAGCAGCAAACCACCCTAGCCGGCTACAGATTAGCACGCCTGTTAAATTCTATCTTTTCTTAAATATTATTGAGGACACGCCCTAACTGAATGTTTTATTAGTTTCTTGTGATTGTTGTTGTTGTTGATTTTGTTGATTTTGTTGGTCGCTATCCTTTTTTTGAGGGCTTTTACTTCTAATTGGGCTTTGAAAATTTAGCGCAGTATTGGATACTTTCTTTTTATCTGAGTCTGAACTGCTTCTTTGTCTTACTTTAGGTGTAACACTTTTAGTATTCACATCATTATTAGAACTACTATTATCGTTAGTTATCGAATTTAATTTATGCAATATAGTAGTACTTGTGCTGCTTGAAGTAGAGGATGAAGAAGTAGGGTCTGAACCTGCATTAGAAGGCACATTGACGTTTTGAGGTTCATCATAAAAATCAAGTTTCTTTTTAACCGTTTTACGATCCTCATTTGTGTTATCCATTGTTAGCTTCTCATTTTCGCCTTTCATGGAATTTTGAGGGCTTGTAAAAGGAGTTAAAGGATCTGTAAGAGGAGCTGTAAATTCAGGGAACATTTTTTTGATCGCGCTATCTTCTTCCATATTTACATAGTCAAATGTTTTTCTCACATCTTTGTTTTGAGATATTTGCTCACGGACTTTTTTATCAATCAACTTCAGATAATCAACATGACCAAATATTGATTCCAAAGAATGTTTAATGTCTGGATCTCGAAAAAATAGTCTATTTTCACTCGACCCCCATTCACCCGCATTGAGAATTTTAATTACCATTATAATTCTTTGAGACTCATTTGGCTGTGAACTAAATAATTGGCTTTTAACATCCAAGTAATTAAAGTTATTCAATAAAGTACTTAATATTTTATATAAAGTATTTTTATTTTCAGAGGTTTCATTGATATTAAAAATGATATTCACCATTTCAAGCTTTCTTGCTTTTTGAATATCCTCAGGATAGTTAATTTTATCGTTTTTTTTCTTATATAATATTTCCAAGCTTTCCAGGGTAACTTGAGACGATGTAAGAATTTTTTCTAATATTTTGGTCTTTACATCATCATTTCGCTTATATAATTCATCGACAAATTTGTAATTATATCTAATATCGTTTAAGACTTTAAATAGTAAATTACTCGATAAATGATCAACGTATTTTTGAATATTATCTTGTTTAATAATGTTAGTAAAATTAGTGTCATAAATTTCGATATATTTTTCATAGTCATTGTTTAATAAAATGATGACGTAGGGGTTATATAAGGCTAAATTACTTTCTGTTATATTCGATAATAAGTTTTTATTAACTTTATTCTTACCATCCAGAACTTCAGCCAATGCATTAACGATTATTTGGTATTGATAAATGTTTTTCTGATATTTCTCTTTGTTCAAAAGTATAAAAAGCCTATCAACAAGAGCTGTATTATGTGTGAAAAATTTTTGGAATAATTCTATTGAGTGTTTTAATGGTACTTTTACTTCTTCTGGTGTGTTAAAATATTTATTAAGATCAACATCAGAAAAAAGCGTGAGTATTTTTTCAGCTAATTTTTCATTGTCATCTTCAGCAAATATTTTTATCAACTCCTTTTGTTCAGTATCTTTGATGGATAAAATAAATTGAGTAACAATTTCTGCTGTGGTATCTGCATGTGTAAATTTTTCAATGAATTTATCTTTCGTTTTTTCTCTTAGCGCAGGTTGTTTTATATAAATGACTTTTAATTGTTCCAGCGTACATTTTTTCAAAATATCGCTTTCAATTGCAGCTTTTAGCTCTGAATTATGATTTGCTGCAGGTTTTTTCGCATAAATTTCATTAACTGTTTGACTCTTATGATTTTCGTTTTCTTTTTTCGAAGTTTTTTTAGATGTGTCAACTTCGGCAGAATCATCGCTATCAATTTCTCTAATTTTCGTTCGACCTCTCAGTTTTTTGCCTTGATTTGTCGACTTTTTTGCGCCTGGCGCGTCTGAGACAACTGATGACGAAGCCGGCGCTGCGGTTACTGATTTTGTTTTTGTAGTCTCTGTCGTAGTTGAACCAGATCCAATCGATCCAGGACTTTGAAGAGCCGATGAATTGTCAACCTCTTCTGGAACAACTTCAGTTCCATCCATTAAATGATTAATGATTTGATGAATGATAGACCGCTCAAAGTCTTCATTTGAATCCAGAAAGTTTAAATAATTGCCCTTCAATCCTATTAAATTTGACAGGCTTGCACTTGGAAGTATTGACGTTATGTAAGTAACCATTTGTTGAGATTTTAATTTCGTTGCATCAACTTGTGAATACTCTGCAGCATTAAACACCGATAATTTTTTTAATGCCGCTTTGTCTGCAGCAATTTTCAAATCTTTTAATTCATCTTTATTTTTATATCTTTGACCCAATTCTAGCAACTGCAATAGATTTGCTTCTAACAATATGTTCTTAGCATACTCTTTAAGTGTCTTTGAATTTACAGAATCTTGTTTTACCAATTCATCGATCACAATTTTATTAAGCTCCTTTACTATCGTGTCTTTTTCCTGTATATAATCTTTTGCAATTACGCTATTATCATTAGGGTCCCTAATAGAATCAGGTTGATATTCATCTATAAATTTAATCAGTTCAATAATTTTTTCTATATCATTCTCTGTCGAACATACAACTTCAGCCAGTAACAATGGGCTTTTATTCATCCACAAAATACATTGTTTTCTTTTATCAGAGTTAACACCTTCATCAATAGTGTCAGTTTGTAAAATTACATTAATAAGAGAAAGTTTTTTAATTTTTGCTTCAAAAAAGGGACTTAACTCAATGAAAAATTTTTCATCTGCTTGAGTTAAGGGTTTGACATTTTCCCAATGATGCAGTGTTAAAATATACGCTCTTTCTTGCGTAAAATCAGAATCTATTTTGATTTTTTTATCATCGGCAAATATCATTTCTTCATAGGTATTAAAGAAATTAATTCGCGTTCGCATGAGTGATTTAATCGAATCAATGAGTGTTGTGGGGCCATACTTAGCAGCGACTTTTGCTTTAAATTCTGCTTCAAATTTGATCCTTGCATCTAAATATATCTTTCCAAACTGCGGCAGTTGTTGACTAATATTTTGAGCTGGGGCTGCATTTTGTATTAATCCCTGTTGGTAGGATTCAAATAAATGTTTATCAGATGCAACAAGCCTGCAAATGTCTAAATCATATTCCGAGCGATGTACCCATGAATATGCCAAGTCTTTTTTTATTGTTCCATTGGATTGTTTGATATTTCCAAGCGTCAACCATCCGCGCAAATCGGGATAATGTTCAAATTGTTGTTGTAAATAACGAAGAGTATTGGTATCTCCACTTGTGATTTGAATATCTACCCATGCTCTTAACTTTTCAAGGCCTTTATCATGACGTAAACATTGTTTCCATGTCTCCCTAGCTTTATTATTGTTATGATCGATTTTTTGGTTAATTTCAAACAAATGTTCTGCTGTTATCCATGCTGCATTTTTACGAAGTAAATTGAGAATAAATGGGTCATTAATATCGATACATGCTTGATTGGATTTTACTAAGCATTCCGCAAACTTTTTAGGTGATTTTTTAAACATTGCCTGCATGACGTCAGGGTAACCAGCAAACATTTTATAGCCGTTTTCTGTTTCATAATTTATAAGAGCATTCGCGCGATTCGAAAAATTTGTTTTGGCTTGTATTTGAATTAGATCTGTTAAGTTCGCATTATCATTATTTGCGACATTTTTTAAAAATGATATAAACTCTTGTTTAACATTTTGATCTTTCAGCAAATAAAGAAATAAAAATACAAATTCTTTGTCGGTTTTTATTAATGCAAACATTGCTTCAATATGACGTTGATCAATTAAAGTACGGTACTTAGCACCACGCATTTTGAATAAATTAATCATATTTTCATAAGATTGCTGTATCTCATGAGCGTTATTTTGCGTTCTCAAAAAAATATCGAGTGCGCGTTTTCCGATATCAAAATCTTTTTGCCAAGATAGCGCAATAATTTCCTGTCTTTTAGCATTTAATTCAGTCTCATTTTTTTTAATTTTTTTTTCCAGTTGTTTAATTTGTCCACGGATATATGTAGGGCTAATGGTTTGCTCAGATGTATTTTCCTGAATATTAAGTGCAGTTTTAGCGCTCACGTATCTATCATCATTTTTATCTTTAATTTTAAGTAACCGCTTCCAATTTTCCCTTTCATTTTTAAATGCTTTCTCTTTATTAAGTAGTTTAATTTTTTCTTGATGCTTTTGATTTATAAGTTGGAAATTTGCAGGTATAATTCTTTTATCTTGGAGTTGATTATCATTATCGTGACGATAAATCCTCTCAATATCGAATATTCCTACAGCTTGCTCGGCCAAGAAAAAATTACTCGGGTATGCATCATATATTTTATGTCGAGCATAATTATCCTGACTAATTATTTTGGATAATTCTGCATTTTTTAAAATATATTCAGCGATTTCAGATGATTTAAGCGCCAGTTCCGTTAATTTCCAACAAGAAATTTTTTGACTAAATTTTGGAAATGTTTTTAGGCAGTCGAGAATATTGGTCGAATTTAATTCAAAAAACGCGTATATCAAATCCGCATCATTTTCCTGAAAGTGTTGAGCGCTTTTTTCTAATTGAGCAAGAATATGTTTTACGGCTAATAGATCTGCATCTCCTAATTTTATTTCTGGATCATTTATATTTTGCTTTTTTAATTTAGCCGATAGAATATAGATTAGTTGACCATAGGTGTAAAAATGTTCATTTGATAGTTGTGATAAATCCGGAAAAGTACCATTTTTAGCCCAATCCTCAATTTTAATTGAGCGCATTTGGATGATGTCATCTTCACGAGTCAAAAATTCAAATTTAGGCTTATGAACAACCACTCTCGAGCTAATCGGCGGCATAACACTCTCCTTCTATAATCCGTGTGTGTCAAAAAATTATTAAAATTTGACTTTTTGCAATTTTATGTTACACGATTTCATTAAAAAACACTAGCACTTTTCCAATTGTTCCCATTTTATCCTTTTGCCTTTTATTTCAATCTCTTTTAAACAAACCCACATATTGCCGTCAACTGCTTTTGAGTTGAAAATATTGGCATCATTGCTCCGTTCAAGTTTGACGCACAACACCTTATTACATACTAATTTCCCATTTTTGGCTAATGCTATGCCGTTTTGAGCCAAATCGAATAATTTATTTCGTCTTTCTAATGTAAAATAGAGTCTTTGTTCGAGTTGAGCCGAATAAAAAGCTTGCTCGATAAGCAAGCTTAGCAATAATACAAAAATCATTACTGTAATTAAAATAAATCCTGAATCTTTCATCGCTTAAACTCACTCTATTTTCTTCACAAAAGCTTCAGTTGAACCATAAGGCGCGTTAATTTCTATTTTTATTTTAATGACATTTTTGTCGAGTTTTTTTACCTCTAACTTTGTGATGCCGGGAATAATTTCTGTTGGAATACGTTGATTTTTTTCAATAAAAAACAAACCATCTGAAATACCGGTTTGATGAATATAAAATATTTTGTGGGATAAAATAATTTTATTGGGCTGAATGTCGATACTCGATGATCTTCGAATATTATCTTCCAATATTAGCATTGCTAGTACGCCATTATGATCAAGAAAAATCATATCGTCTATTTTATGTTGAACATCCGTATGCCAATAATAGATTTTAATTAATAAGGTTATAAAAAATAAACTTAATCCAAGCGCAAGCAACATTTCTGTGAGGGTAAACCCTGAAGATTTGATATTCATATTATTTGTCCTGATACATTTTTGCGATCGCTTGATGCATCTTAAGTGTTTCAAGATATGCTTTTGAGATTCCTTGTGCAAATCCAAATAGCAGAATTGAGAAAACAGTAAAACTGACTAATACTTCAAATAGGCTAAAGCCTGGTGGATGATTCATATAAAAGATTCCTTATGATTATTTCAGAAATGTTCAGGGACGCACCCTAGAAAAATTCCATAAACTGGATTATAGTGCAATGATAAGATACTGCAACGATTAAAACCACTAAAGCGGAGCTAAAATATGTCAAATGAAAACGCTGTCCTAGATCCACTCTGTTTAGCTATACTTCAAAGAAATTATGCACAGGCAAAATTACTCCTTGACTCTGGCACTGACCCTCAAGTCTTACGTCTATTAAACATAACAAATAACGGAACTGTCTTTCATCTTGCTGTAGGTTATAACGATATACCGCTTTGTAAGTTTCTCATTGAACAAAAAATCTCGGACATTAATCAAGTATGCGAAAATGGTTTTACACCTCTCGACGTCTTGTTAATATTTAAAAGCGATCAAAAAGAAATGATAGATCTATTATTGGATAATGGTGCCGAAATACAAAAAGCAGTAACACACCCCTTTCAAAATAAAGGAAATGTATTACATCATACGATATTAAATAATTGTTGTGATGTTAAACTTTTAACATTTCTTAAGGACAAAACAGACATCAATAAAAGAGATGGAATGGAGTTTACACCTTTTATGACAGCAGTTTTGAATGAAAACATGGAAGTTGCCTGGGAATTGATTCGCCTTAACGCTGATACCAGCATCACTCAACATGATTTTACTATTTTTCATTTATTAAAAATACCTGACGCAAAATTTATAGAGTTATTTATTTCAAAAAAAATAGACATAAATGCAGAATCCGTGCATATTGTAAACGAATGTGCATTTTTTTATACAAAACTTTCGCCTAATTTTTCTCATATCACTCCTGTGCTCAGAGCTTTTTTGCTTAAAAGAATAGAATTAGCTGAATTATTTATAAAATACGGGGCACATACAAATGATATTAGAAATTATGTGTCTCCAAAAACCGGCAACACTATGCTGCATGATTATGCAGAAGAGGAAGAAGATACCATTCAACTTGATTTTATACTGCGACATCACTTAATTGATTTGGATTCTACAAATAAGTTAAGTTTTACACCTTTAATGCAAGCATTGTACTACAATGATGACAATCAAGACCCCGCTGATAAACTTTTGGATGTAACTGTCAACATTGACCATTTATACGCATGGAAAAATAAACATAATGAAAATTTTATTCTTTACCTAGCAAGACAGGCATGTTGGCGTGCAATTTCGCAATTAGACAGCAAAAATTTACTCCACCTTGAAAAAATTGATCTTAGTGCTACAAGCTATACAGGTGACACACTGTTATCGCATGCAGTTTTAAATGATGCGTTTGATATCGCAGACAAACTTATCGCAGCTGGAGCAGATATTGAATTTTTAAGAACCTGGATAAACGATCAGAATAAAGATATTCTAGACATGCTTTCATCAACCAATAGTTTTGATGCAATTCGATACTTGCATAAAATAGGGTTTTTCTCTTCTAACTTAAAAAAACCCAAGAAAAAAAATTATACTGAATTTACACCATTAATGTATGCGATTGCATCTAGTCAATTTGACGTCGCAAATATACTCATAAACGCAGGCGCAGATTTAAGCTCCTTACATATGCATGTGGATGACAATAACATAGCAGGTGAACCTTATAGTTTTTTACACCATCTCATCAAACGTATAAATAATATTAATATCTTCGACTATTTACTTACCAAGAAATATATTTCACCTGAACAAATTGACTATATCGATCGCAAGTGGCAAAAAGATAATCTATACACACCGCTTATGTTTGCTATAGCATCAAACCAATTTGAAATCGCTGACATCCTAATCGAAATGGGTGCTAAAAAAGAATCTTTAATGAATTGGGAAAATTCAGAAATGGAAAATTTTCTACATTTTCTTGCAAAAAATGATAAAAACATGGATGCACTAGAATATCTAGAGCGTATAGAATGCCTTCCCAACATTAGCAAAGAAAACTGTCATCACAAAACCCCTCGCGATATCGCAATTAAATACGGAGCCCAAAATATCGAAACATGGTTTAAAAATAAAGAAGAATTAAAAATGAAAAATAAGCCTCAAGCTTCTTCTACAACAATGTCGAATAAAAATTCTAAAACCAAAGGCCGCAGAAAACACCATTTTTCAAAAAACACCTCTTCAACTCCTGTGCCTCTTACACCGGTAGTAGTGAGCAAGAATGAAGATCTCAGAAAATCTAAGCCTATCATTAATAAAAAATCCACCTTAATTGAAAACTGTAACAAGTTAACCATGAATATTGACCTTTTGAATAAAAAAATACTTACTGCAAAAGATGAAGCCAATACTCACGCTGTGCTTAATCAAGACATAATAAAATCATTCGACACTGTTCAAAAATCATTAAACAATCTATTGAAAGAAGATCTGGCAAAACTACAAGCTGATATAAATCAGTTGGACACCACAAAAAATAATAGTGACGCTGAACAACAACTTATGAACGATAAAATTGCAGGGTTGACAGAACGTTATTTAATTATAAATATGCATTATCTTAATGCAGACAATACCACAACTAAAATAACAGAAACCTATAAAAAGCGAAAACAGGAATACGAAAAATCACAAAACTCATCTTACGGCACACATGATAAGCAATATTTAAAAAACCTCAAACAACATAAACCAAAAAATAAAAAATACTCAACGACAGCTTCTGTTCAACAAACTACAGATATAGAAGAAAACGAAAGTGAAAACGAAGAAGAATCTTTTTTTAACTCTGGTACAATATCCTCGCCAAGAAATTATTCACCACCTCTTTCCATGTCTTCTCATCAAATTTATAAAATTGCGCCTGAAAAAGCTTATACAACTACACCTCGTTCCAAAAAAATGAACAAGACATCTAATGACCAAATTTTAGTTGAAGGTGAATCCTCACATTCATCAGCAGAGCCAATAGATACATTAGATAACCAACTTAGCAATATTTGTAAATCTCTTGAAACATTTAAAAAAATTATAGAGGACGAACAAAAAGGTGATTCATGTCAAATACATAACTTATTTAAATTAAATGAGCTGATTTTGATTGTTAATAATTTGGAAATCCATTACGCTAAGGTTACCAGCATCGCTGGCATTATAAATATCACTATACCGCCTATATTCAATCAAATTCTCAAGCCAGATAACTTGATATTAAAAAATTTTATAGATTTGCTTAATCCGCAAAAAACAAATATCAATACACCCCGTGCATACCAAGAGCATCTCTCCAACATCAATCTCTGTATCTCTGGTTGTAAGCAATGGAAAGAAACATTGGCAAAGCCCATATCAAATTCGCCTGCTGTTATAATGTATTCTCCAGCGAAAAACAACTCAAATACTTCAGAAACCCTTGTTAACAATCATGTTAACGCGATGAAGAATTAAAACATGCTATAGCACGCTACCAATCTTCTCCATTGCTTCGTCAATTTGTTCATTTGTGATAATTAAAGGCGGAGCAAACCTGACGACAGTTTCATGCGTTTCTTTGGATAAAATACCTTGTTCTAATAATTTCAAACACACTTCTCTTGCCGTGGCTTTATGTGGATGGATTTCAACACCAATAAATAAACCCTTCCCTCTAACATCTTTTATATAATCTGATTTTAATTGGCTTAATTTCTTTCTAAAATACTCTCCTCTATCATGTGAGTTTTGTATTAAATTTTCTTCCATGAGTATTTTTAATGCTTCTAACCCAATGGTTGCAGCCAATGGGTTTCCACCAAATGTACTTCCATGATCGCCTGGAGTATAGACACTCATGACTTCTTCACTCGCTAAAAACAATGAAACAGGCATGACACCACCACCTAATGCTTTACCAAGCATCAATCCATCTGGTTTGACATTTTCATGATCACATGCAAGCAGTGTTCCCGTCCTTCCCAAGCCTGTTTGAACTTCATCAGCAAAAAGCAAAACATTGTTTTCCTTACATATTTTTTCACAGGTTTTTAAATAGCCATCGGGAGGCACATGAATGCCGGATTCGCCTTGTATAGGCTCCATTAAAAAGGCTGCTGTATTTTTTGTAATAGCTTTTTTTAATGCCTCTACATCACCATAAGGAATCGACACAAACCCTTTTGAAAAAGGCCCAAATCCATCTTTATATTGTTGCTCAGAAGAAAACCCAATAATAGTTGATGTTCTTCCATGAAAATTTCCATGACATACAATAATTTCTGCAGAATTATCGGGAATTTTTTTGATCTTATGGCCCCATTTTCTCGCCGCTTTAATCGCTGTTTCGACAGCTTCTGCACCTGTGTTCATGGGAAGTGCTTTATCCATTTTTGTTAGATTACAAACATATTCCAAGAATGGTCCAAGTTTATTAGTATAAAATGCACGCGATGTTAATGATAATGTGTGTAATTGCTCAGTTGCTTTTGCAATGATTTTAGGATGCGCATGTCCTAAACTCACAGCAGAGTATGCGCTCATCATATCAATATATTGTTTGCCTTTTTCATCCCATGCATAGATACCCTTTGCTTTTACTAACATAACAGGCAAAGGGTGATAATTGTGCGCACCAAATTTTTCTTCCAAATTAACAATAATAGGATCCATATTGCCTCCCTAAATTAAGTCGTGAATTCTCAATAACTTAAGAATAAGTTTTTCAGTTTTATTATCATTGTCCAAGTGTGGGTTAAATTCTGCAATTTCAATTCCATAAAAAGGATGTTTTTTTTCTATCCAATGTTGATGCAACACTTTACAAACGATATCTGGACTTAATCCATTTTTTTCTGGTGTTCCTACTCCTGGTATTTCTGTAGGTTCTAATGCATCTAAATCTAAACTAATGCCATATCCAGCAGTATTCTTTGACACCCTCTCAACAGCTTCTTTGAATACCGCTTCAAATCCACGCTCAATGACATCTTGCATGTAAAATACTTTAACATTTAACCTCTTAATTAATTCCCACTCACCAGACTCATAACTTCTTGGACCAATAAGGCAAATATTTTCGGGTTTTAATTTTGATGCCTTATCTGATAGTTGTGTGAGCTGTTGTTCACCTTGCCCCAGCAAAACAGCGACTGGCATTCCATGAATATTACCTGATGGTGTAGTTTCTGGAGTATGCGAATCCAAATGTGCATCAATCCAAATAAGGCCTAAATCACCTTCACGTCGTATGGCGTGTGCAACGCCGCTCCAAGTACCAATACCCGAACTATGATCACCGCCTATCACACTAAAAAATTTTTTATCTTTCACACATTGTTGTGTTAAGGCTGCAAGTCGTGAACAGAGCTCCGCGATTTTTTCCAAGGCAGGGTTGTTTTCATCTGATTTGAATTCATATAATAATTTAATATTCTCAACTAAACGCTGTTCGGCCAAATATACCGGGCCATCAGCGCAGCCATGATTTCCTGCTCCCGCACCCGTTGCATAGCCGAATATTTCCGAACTACTCGATAATTTTTCGTTCATCCTTTAAGATCCTGTTTTATATTAAATAAACATAATACCATTTATAAAAATCAAAGTACTAGCTGCTGCAAATTAAGGTCATACATATAAAAATTTTCTGAAGGAGTTTTTATGCTTAAAAACAAAACTGCATTTATTACAGGCGCTTCAAGCGGTATTGGTGAAGCGTGCGCTAAAGTACTTGCTAAAGCAGGCGCAAATTTAATCTTATGTGCCAGAAGAAAAGATCGTCTTGAAAAATTATCACACGACTTACAAAACAAGTTTAACATCCAGGCTGAATACATTATGCTAGATGTTCGCGATCACGATCAAATTTCTAAATTACCCTCTTCCATACTCCAAAAAATTGATATATTAATTAATAATGCCGGCCTTGCACGTGGAATGAACAAACTACAAGAAAGTAAAATATCAGAGTGGGATGAAATGATTGATACAAATCTGAAAGGATTATTGTATATTACTCGCACAGTGTTACCTTTTATGATCAAAAACAATCAAGGGCAAATAATCAACATCGGATCCATCGCAGGACGAGAAACTTATCCAAATGGAAATGTCTACTGCGCGACAAAGCATGCGGTTCATGCACTGACTCAATGTTTACGTCTAGATTTACTTGGAACACCTATTCGAGTCAATCTTATCGCCCCTGGCCTTGTGGAAACTGAATTCAGCATGGTGAGATTTCACGGCGATACTGATAAAGCCAAACTGCCTTATAAAGACATGACTCCTCTTTGTGCGGATGATATCGCGCAGGCAGTGCTTTTTTGCACTACCGTTCCTTCACATGTCAATATATCTGAAATCTTTTTGACACCCACAGCACAGGCCAGCGCAACAGCAGTTCATAGAAACACAGCGGATTAAAAGAATAAATTATTTTGCTTGACATTTAAAGGCCCAACTAACACAATATGTTGTAATTTTAATACCCAAAAATACTAGATGTTGTGTTAAAAAAATAAATTTTTAGAGGGAAATATCTGCTATGTCATTGCAAATTGAACTAACACCTGCTGTGTCTCAACTCACTGGACTCTTACGCGTTATCAAGCGCACCGAGGAAATCACTTCGTATGATGAGGGAAAAATTGCTGTTGCCATAACCAAAGCTTTTTTAGCTGTTGAAGGCCCCCAAGCGAAACAATCCACGAGAATCCATGATTGCGTCCAAAATTTAACTGCGCAAATTACACAAAAATTTTATCGCCGTATGCCGGGCGGTGGAACAATTCATATTGAGGATATCCAAGATCAAGTTGAACTTGTTCTCATGCGTTCTGAGCTTCGTGAAGTTGCAAGAGCATACGTACTTTATCGAGAAGAACGCCGGAAACAACGTGAACTTTCTTCTCAAAAACCGACTGTTGAGCACAAGATACACATTGTCTATCCAAATGGTGACAAAGTCTTACTAAACAAAGCTGAATTATTGAAAACGATTACAACAGCCTGTCAAGGACTCAAAGAAGTTAACCCTGATTTCATATTGAAAGAAACCGAAAGAAATTTATTTGATGGCGTCACAGAACAAGATGTCCATAAAGCACTTCAGCTTAGTACAAGGGTACTCATTGAAAAAGAGCCTCAATATAGTTATGTTGCGGCACGACTGCTCTTAAATGAATTACAGATTGAAGCATTAAGTTTTTTAAATATCTCACTTGAAAAAAATAAAAATGTTATTGACTATAAAACTTATTTTAAAAACTATATTCAACAAGGGGTTTCTCTTGAATTACTGAATCCTATCTTAGCCGAATTTAACATTAATAAACTTTGTAAAGCATTAAAACCCGAACGAGATTTACAGTTTACTTATCTTGGCCTGCAAACTTTGTACGATCGTTACTTTATTCACTCTAACGGCAAACGATTTGAACTGCCACAACCTTTCTTTATGCGCGTTGCCATGGGTCTTGCTATATTTGAAAAAAATAAAGATGAAAAAGCTATAGAATTTTATGAACTTCTTTCTTCCTTTGATTTTATGAGCTCCACTCCAACCCTGTTTAATTCAGGTACATTACGTCCACAGTTATCCAGTTGTTTTTTATCAACTATACCTGATGATTTAGATGGCATTTACAGTGCCTTGAAAGATAATGCACTGTTATCTAAATTTGCAGGCGGACTTGGAAATGATTGGACGCCAGTCCGTGCTATGGGCTCTCGTATTAAGGGCACAAATGGCAAATCACAAGGTGTAGTACCTTTCATGGTGGTTGCGAATGCAAGCATGGTTGCAGTTAATCAAGGCGGAAAAAGAAAAGGCGCAGGCTGCGGTTACTTGGAAACTTGGCATTATGATATCGAACGATTTTTAGAATTAAGAAAAAATACTGGTGATGAAAGATTGCGTACGCACGATATGAATACTGCCAACTGGATTCCTGATCTTTTCTTAAAAAGAATTCATGAAAACGCGGATTGGACTCTATTTTCACCTAATGAAACACCGGACTTACACGATCTCTACGGCACTCAATTCGAAGAAGCCTATACTCAATACGAAAATAAAGCAGAACGCGGGGAAATCAAACTATTCAAAAAAATACCCGCTATTAATTTATGGCGAAAAATGCTTAGCATGCTTTTCGAAACAGGCCATCCTTGGATGACGTTCAAAGATCCTTGTAATTTACGTTCACCACAACAACATGCCGGTGTTATTCATAGTTCTAACTTATGCACTGAAATCACATTAAACACTTCTCAAAGCGAAGTGGCTGTTTGTAATTTGGGCAGTATTAATCTTGCGCAACACATTAAAAACAACATCCTAGATACACAAAAACTCAAAAAAACCATTCGAACCGCTATTCGCATGTTAGACAATGTGATAGACATTAACTATTACACTATCCCTCAAGCAAAAAACTCCAACTTAAAACACCGCCCTATTGGATTAGGCATCATGGGTTTCCAAGATGCACTCTATCAGCTTCGATTGCCTTATAGCTCAAATGAAGCAGTAGAATTTGCAGACAGGTCGATGGAAACGGTGAGTTATTATGCTATTGAAGCCTCTGCTGATCTTGCAAAAGAACGAGGACATTATCAAAGTTTCGAAGGTTCACTGTGGCATCAAGGCATTTTACCTATTGACTCCATCGAGCTTCTTGCTAAATCACGCGGAAAATATTTGGACCAAGACAGATCACAAACACTGGATTGGAATACTTTAAGAGAAAAAGTCAAAACAGGAATGCGCAACTCCAACGTACTGGCTATTGCACCCACTGCAACTATTTCAAATATTTGTGGTGTTGCACAATCTATCGAACCTACCTATCAAAATTTATTTGTGAAATCCAATATGTCAGGTGAGTTCACTGTCATTAACCCTTATCTTATTAATGAGCTTAAATCATGTGGTTTATGGGATGACGTCATGATAAATGACTTAAAATACTACGATGGAAGTGTCAAAAATATTTCACGTATTCCAACAGATCTCAAAGCATTGTATGCAACAGCGTTTGAAATTGACCCTGCTTGGCTTGTCGATTGTGGATCACGAAGACAAAAATGGATTGATCAATCACAATCTTTAAACCTCTACATGGCTCAGCCATCCGGTAAAAAACTAGATAACCTCTACCGCCATGCATGGATTAGAGGATTAAAAACAACTTATTATTTAAGAACATTAGGAGCTACCAATACAGAAAAATCGACCATTCACGATAGCGCTTTAAATGCTGTGTTAAACACCACAGCACCACCGCCACCTAAAGCTTGTTCGATAGATGATCCTGATTGCGAGGCTTGTCAGTAATAAGGATTAAAATACCTGTTTTACTTTGAGAAACATATAATAATATCCAACGTAACATCTTTAAAAGTACAAAATTTGTATTTATGTTTTAAAAGGGAATTGATTGAAAATATGATATCGGAGAAACGATTATGGCATTACTCAACAATAGCAGTGAAATTATTAGCTCATTAGGCGGTGTTACAGGCCTTGAAAGCATTGATATGGGTGCAGCTCGCATTCAAGTCGATGACAAACGAATTATTAATTGCAGAGCTGATCTCAATCAGTTAGTACCTTTTAAATATAAATGGGCTTGGGACAAATATTTAGCCGGTTGTGCCAATCATTGGATGCCCAATGAAATTAATATGTCCGCTGATGTTGTGCTGTGGAATGATCCCGCCGGATTGACAGAAGATGAAAGAATTATCATCAAACGAAATTTAGGTTTTTTTGCAACTGCCGATTCACTTGTTGCTAATAATCTTGTACTAGCCGTTTACAGGCATATTACCAACCCAGAATGCCGGCAGTATTTATTACGTCAAGCATTTGAAGAAGCCCTGCATACACATGCGTATCAACATGTTATACAAAGCTTGGGATTGGATGAAGCAGAAGTGTTTAATATGTATCGTGAAGTTCCTGCTGTAGCTAAAAAAGCAATATGGGCGATGCCTTACACTCACAGCCTGGGCGACCCCACATTTAAAACCGGCACACCCGAAAATGATCAGCGGCTATTAAGAGATTTAATTGCCTTTTATGTTGTATTTGAAGGTATTTTCTTCTACGTTGGATTTACACAAATCTTATCTATGGGCCGCCGTAATAAAATGACAGGTACCGCAGAACAATTCCAATATATATTACGTGATGAATCTATGCATTTAAACTTTGGCATTGACGTCATTAATCAAATCAAAAACGAAAACCCACAGCTATGGACAAAAGATTTCCAACAAGAAATGATTCAATTAGTCAAAGACGGGGTTGATTTAGAATATCAATATGCAGTAGATACCATGCCAAGAGGAATTCTAGGATTGAACGCCTCGATGTTCAAAGATTATCTACAATTTATTGCCAACAGACGTCTTGCACAAATTGGCCTGTCTGAACAGTATCCTGGTACTGAAAATCCCTTTCCTTGGATGAGCGAAATGATGGATCTTAAAAAAGAGAAAAACTTTTTTGAAACTCGCGTCACTGAATATCAAACAGGCGGCACATTGAACTGGGATGAGTAGAATTTACAAAACCCTCATGAGTCGCATAACAAACTTATTTTTCAGGCGGCAAGAAACCAATCAAAACAGGGATTTTTTCTAAATGTTGATTGCCGCGTTTCCAACCAAAATATTTCACCGGTATAATGATTAAATCAGGGTATCGTTTTACGACAGTATCTGGAAACTTTTTTCCGTTATCCGTTTCAGGATGATCGCCGAATACTGTTGTCCCATAATAATTATCCTGGACAAATACTGCACCATATTTTTTTAATTGGCTAAGATCAATCCATGGACTAAAAGCGGTATTCCACTCGACAAAAACATTGGGATGATCTTTCGAATAAAACGAAACGTATCCTCCAACATAGCGACTGCCTGCAACAAACCGTAAAGGCTGATGATAACGCTGCTCAAAACTGTCTGTTACATAATCTGCAATTTCTTGTGCGGGATAATTATCAGAATGTTTATGTTTAGTATCCAAGCTTAATCCAGCCGCATAACCTATCGCCCATCCAAACATAAGCACATAAATAAATACGATAAATTTTTCAAATGCAATTTCGTTAATTGACGGCTGCAATATAGCAACTAATAATAATCCCCATAATGTAATAAGAGGAACACCCCATTCATTATATAAATGCCATTTAAAAAATAGAGAGAAAAGTATCGTCAATAAAAATGGTCCCAGAGACATCCAATAAATAAATTGATACTTAAATTCTTTGCTAAAATTAAATTTTAATTTAAATTTCAGCAAAACGAATAAAATAATGACAGGAAGAATAAAATCATTCAATTGAGAAATGATGAATTTTAAAACATTAAACTGAGAATTATCCGCTCGATTTAACGCATATTTTATCGTTAAAAAATCATGCTGGAATAACCACATTACGTGTGGCGCAATAATCACTAAAGCAGATAGTATCGATAAATATATACCCGCATGTTGAAAACTTTTTCTTGCAGTATTATTTAGGCACAAAAAAAGAAACATAGTGAAAATAGGAACAGCGGAATAATATTTTGTCATCATTCCCAAACCTGCAGCGATACCCACAAGTATCCAATATTTGTTTTTTTGTGTAGTAAGAGACTGATAAAAAAATAAAAACATCAAAGGCCATAATCCAAGTTCAATGACATTGTCATTGAATCCTTGCGGCACTAAAGTATAATTCACACAACCTTCTAACAATAAGACAGCAATTAACGCATTTATTGGCGATACAACCTTTTTAGCTAACTCCCATACAGACCAAAAACTCAAAGCCACGAATAAACTGCTCATCGCATAAATACCCATGCCAGTTGTTCCACCGAACATGGTTCCTAACCTTGTCAACCAAGCATTCATCCATGGGTTTTTGTCGTAACCCCATTCTAAATGGTTACCCCAAACCACACCTTCAATGGTGTCATGTGGTAAGGCATAACGCATTATTACTGGCATAATGATCCACAACAGACAGTGGACAAAGACAAAACACCAGAAAATACGATTATTGTTTTTTGTTTGCTCCATTAAAACTCCTAATCTCTCCACCCATTACAATAGCTTATGAAATATGTTAAAAAATCAGGTATAATAACCACTTTAATCAGCTTTGGGAAATCGTAAAACATGAAATCAAAGATTTGTATCGGAAGAGGAAAAAAAGAAGATCTCGAACAGCTCAAGGAAGAAAACTGGGGTTATTTTCGACCGGGATTTTACCCCATTCAAAAGGACAATATTGCCCCCGCCATGATTTGTTTGGGTGAAAAAGCTTATGACACAGAACACAACATTCAATTTATTTTAGTCAAAACCGACTGTTATTTAAATGATTGGGAAGATGCACTGTTAGTTTCAGAAAAAGACTACGAACAAATTACCGAAAACATGAATGCTATTTCAACATCACAAAACTCTAGCGAAAAACTTCACGCCTTAACAGAAAAATTTCTCAACAAAGGCTATTTGCCGCTATCTAAAATTATTCCTGAAGTGCAGTTAAATAACATACATTAAATTATCATTGCCAGAATCATATGACCCTGGCAATTTTGATCTTCCTACTCTAACCGCATTTATAAGTTTTCACGCACTCAACAGATTGTTTATCAAGTAAAGCCTTCGGAAAAGACTGTTCAAAATTATTTTGCGCGCTTAAGTAGCTTCGAAATGCTAAGGTGGCTTTTCTTAACGTATCCATATTGTCACCCATTGAATGAGTCTGTGCGACACGCAATAGCTTAAGCCGCTTGTCCTGATAATTCTGAGTTCCTTTATATAAACCATAATCGGCTGCGTTAAAGTTGCTCTTAATTGCTGTATTAGTTAGATGAGATTTAAATCCACCATATGTATTTTCTGTATTAGAAATATACTCCAAATCCTCAAAAAAACTTTGCTGACGAGCAGTTTGATTTTTTTCATGCTTGCATATAAATTCATCTTTTTTATCTTTATTGTCATATAAATATTTATAAATATCATTCAATGCAAAATATACTTCAATCAAATCAAGCCGTGTTTGTGGATCATCATTTTCCTTGAGAGCCTCTTTAAGGTAATGTACTTGAGATTGAAATTCAGGAAATTGATCTAAGAGATCATGTGTTGCTTTACTCTTTAATCTATCTTTTGTATAGCTTTCAGCAAGGATATAAAATTTAAGTGCCTCTCTATTTTGGTTATTACGCTCAGCTCGCATAGCTAGCTGCACAAAACAACTTGCTTTATTATTTGGCTCTGTTTCAGCTTTCATTGCTTTTCTTAATAGTGTAGTGTCATTTATATTAATATCAGCAGAGATATAATTGGCATAATCCTCTTTTGCACAATTATACATATCTTCTAATGATTGGACATTTTGAGGCTTTGTTTTTGACTGTTTAAACTGTTGATTAAAATGAGCGGATATAGCAGCATTGTAAGTATTGATAGGATATTCAAGCGCCGATAGATAATGCTTTTTGATGATATCTTTATTATTAGGAGCAGTGATTTGCAATAATTTAGCCATGTAATAATGCGCGATAGGAAAATTATTATCAATAGCAATTTGTAATGCGTTTTCAATATCCGATTGATAACTCTTGATGTTTATTATCGTGTCACTTTCCGAGAGTAATCCGATACCCAATATTAAACACTCATATGGTTTAAGCTCAAGATAACGTTTTGGATCAGTATCTGTTACCCAAGTTTCAGCATCTTTATCTTCATGCCATTTTGGAGAAATCAGAAATTTTTTTAATTGCTCATCAAAAAAAATTATACCACTTTCGCCTTTGATTCTATGTTTCAAATAAGCGTTGACTTTATATAATCCCATTTTTTTCTCCTCAGATTAAAATTAATAAGCCTTAGCAAAAATAATTTTTTTGTTTGTATTTTTGCCGGTAAAAATGCATTTTCCTTGAGCTTGTTCTTGATCCAATGGAATACATCTTGCAGAGACTTTCAATGGTTTAACAGATTCATCCACCACCGCTTCGTCGACTGCATAACAACTTGCAAACCCTCCGTGGATTTCTGGATTTTCCAAATTCATAGGCGTAAAAAACTCGCGAAATTCATCAAAAGAATCTATGTCTTTTGTGTTTCTTTGTTGGAAGTTTTCAGAAGATAATAGCATATTTTGTTGTATTTCTTCTAATATTAGATGAACAGATCCTACAAATTGCTCTACCACTATACTTTCTTTTTCATTGGCTTCTTTATCTCGGCGCCCCATCATAACACTGTTTTTTTCCATATCCCTAGGACCAACTTCAAGACGCACAGGCACACCTTTTTTAATCCAATGCCAATTTTTTTCGCCTGCATTCATGTCGCGTTTATCCAAGTATACTCTAACTTTGTGTCCAGCATAATGTTTTTCCGATAATAATTGCTTCAATTTATCACAAAACTCATAGACGGTTTGTTGATCTGATTCATTTCGAAAAATGGGTAAAATAACAACATGATAGGGTGCGATTTTAGGCGGTAATGCCAATCCGTTATCGTCACTATGTGTCATGATAAGCCCCCCGATTAACCTCGTTGAGGTTCCCCAAGAGGTTGTCCAAGCAAAATCGAACTCTCCCGCTTTATTCAAAAATTTTATATTGGCCGCTTTTGAAAAATTTTGCCCAAGAAAATGAGATGTTCCTGCTTGTAATGCTTTTCTATCTTGCATCATGGCTTCTATACAATATGTATTCAACGCACCTGGAAAACGTTCAGATTGTGTCTTTTCGCCTTTAACCACTGGCATAGCTAGACAGTTTTTTGAAAAATCTGCATAAACATTTAGCATTGTTAATGTTTCTTGTTCTGCTTCTTCTCTTGTTGCATGCGCTGTATGGCCTTCCTGCCATAAAAATTCCGATGTTCTTAGAAACAATCGTGTACGCATTTCCCAGCGCATGACGTTTGCCCATTGGTTAATTAACAAAGGTAAATCACGATAGGATTGAATCCATTTAGAAAACATTTCTGCAATTATGACTTCACTTGTCGGGCGAATGATGAAAGGTTCTTCCAATTTTCCATCGGGAACCAATCCACCTTTACCGTCTGCTTTTAATCGATGATGTGTCACAACAGCACATTCTTTAGCAAAACCTTCAATGTGTGAAGCTTCTTTTTCCATATAACTTAAAGGAATCAATAAGGGGAAATAAGCATTGAGGTGACCTGTTTCTTTGAAGCGTTGATCCAATTCTTTTTGAATATTTTCCCAAATCGCATAACCCCAAGGTTTAATCACCATGCAACCACGCACAGGAGAGTTTTCAGCTAAATCTGCTGCTGCAATTACTTCTTGATACCATTCTGGATAATTTTCTTCTCGCGAAGTTTTAATGGCAGTTTTTTTGGCTTTTTGGGTCATTGGATATTCTCTTTTCAGTGTGATCACCGTAGTATAATAGCTTTTTTCCATAAATTTTGAAATATCACATGTATTCACACCAACATTTCATGAAAGAAGCTTTAAAACAAGCAAAGCTTGCTTACGCAAAAAATGAAGTGCCAGTGGGTTGTGTCGTCGTCCATAACAATTCCATTATTGCAAAAGGATACAACCGCCCTATTTCTAACTGCGATCCCACTGCTCATGCTGAAATTATTGCGTTAAGAAAAGCCGCCAAAAAACTAAATAATTACAGATTATTAAATACTACCCTTTATGTAACCTTAGAGCCTTGCATGATGTGCTTAGGTGCACTCATACACGGCAGAGTGACATCTATTATTTTTGGTGCAGATGATCCCAAATGCGGCGCTGTACGGCAATTTGCACATCGTTTACACTACATCAGCGGAGTATTGGCAGAAGAAAGTGCCAACTTACTAAAAACTTTTTTTGAAATGAGGCGTTAACATGCGAAATAACTATTTGAAATTTTTTCTTCTATTAGGTCTGGTAACGGTAAGTTTAAATCTTGTGAATACTGTTTATGCTGCTGATGATTCAATAAAAGAGTCAAAACCTAGCAAGGCAGAAAACTCTCAGTTAGAAAAAGTTATTTATCCTGAGTTTAAATTATTTAGCCCCAAAATTATCGATACAAAAAAATTTGACGTATTAACTATTGTGCACTTGAGCGTTAAAGCTGCCGATCATAGTGATGCTTTTGTTATCGTCACACCAGAGAATAAGGTTATCGATATTGATAATTACGCTCTACTTTCCAACATCGACATCAAAAAAAACTCACAATATTCCAAATTAGCTGAAAAAAATCCAAACATCAGTATTTGGCCAGGTAACCATGATTATCCTAAATTTGAAAAATTAGCAGACGGTGCTTTGCAGCTTCAATTTAATTATC
>Ga0207667_10000438_pt1 | contig 55784 bp, 52 predicted proteins | sample KBSCornC52_FD_184301 | JGI IMG/M metagenome (GOLD analysis project Ga0207667, IMG submission 184301) | Corn rhizosphere microbial communities from Kellogg Biological Station, Michigan, USA - KBS Corn C5-2 (SPAdes) (version 2) | ecosystem: Host-associated > Plants > Roots > Rhizosphere > Soil ... | reverse complement strand
TTTACGCTCCACGCTTCCTTCCCACACTTGGTCGCCCTCATGCAGTTGCGCTTCACTTCATTCACTGTGACCAGCTCATGGCGGGACTTGCACCCGCAGGAGTGCGCCCATGCTGGGCGCACAAAGAAAAGGCGCACCCGAGGGTGCGCCTTAAACAGCATTCAAGAGGTATGCCTCCCCCTTAATATACCGGACACGCTGTCAGCCAGGCGACGTGCGAGCCCCAGTATCACGCTGTGCGCATGCTGAGGCGGGCTCGTCGCCAGGCATCAGTGATGCGCACCGCCGCCCAGATAGGCGGCCTTGACCGCCGGGTCGTTCTGCAGTTTGTCGGCGGGTCCATGTACGGATATCTTGCCATTCTCCAACACATAGCCGTAATCCGCAACATTAAGCGCTGCCGCAGCGAACTGTTCGACCAGCAGCATGGTCACGCCCTGCTCCTTCAGACGCACGATGATGCGGAAGACCTCGTCGACCAGGATGGGCGCCAGCCCCATGGAGGGCTCGTCCAGCAGGATCACCTCGGGGTTCAGCATCACCGCCCGCGCCATGGCCAGCATCTGCTGCTCGCCGCCCGAGAGCGTACCGGCCAACTGGGCCTGCCGCTCCTTCAGGCGCGGGAACAGCTCCAGCGCACGCTCCAGGTCATGGGCGATGTCGCCCTTGGGACGCGCCCGGGTGAAGCGCGGGAAAGCGCCCAGGAGCAGGTTGTCGGTCACGCTCATGGTGGCGAAGACGCGCCGCCCTTCGGGCGAATGCGCCAGCCCGAAGCGGGCGATCTTGTGCGAATCCAGGCCGGTGATGTTCTTGCCGCCGAGCGTGACTTCCCCGCCCTTCGGTTTGATCATGCCGGAGATGGCGCGCATGGTGGTGGTCTTGCCGGCGCCGTTGGAACCGATCAGGGTCACCACCTTGCCCTTGGGTACCTCCATCGAAATGCCATGCAGCACCTCGACCTTGCCGTAAGCGGCGTGCAGATTGGAAATGGTCAGCATGTTCAGGCTCCCGCGGGGCTGGATGTGTTGTCGTGGGCATCGCCTGCGCCACTGCCGAGGTAGGCTTCGATGACCTTGGGGTCAGCCTGGACCTGGGCCGGCTTGCCTTCGGCGATCTTCTGGCCGAAGTCGAGCACGGTGACGGTATCGCAGATCGACATGACCACGTCCATGTGGTGCTCGATCAGGATGATGGTGATGCCGGCTTCGCGGATCTTGCGGATGATGGCGACGAGCTCCTTGATGTCCGGCGCGGTCAGGCCGGCAGCAGGTTCGTCCAGCAGCAGCAGGCTCGGGTTCAGGCCCAGTGCGCGGCCGATTTCGAGCAGGCGCTGCTTGCCGTAGGGCAGGTTGCGCGCCTCTTCATTGGCCAGGTTGGCCAGGCCGACGAACTCCAGGATGGCCGCTGCGCGTTCGCGTGCAGCCTGCTCTTCGCGCACATAACGCGGCGTATTGACCATCACATCGACCACATTGCTGTTGAAGGTGTGATGCAGGCCCACCAGCACGTTTTCAGTCGCCGTCATTTCACCGAACAGCTGCACGTTCTGGAAAGTACGCGCCACGCCGCCCAGGGCGATGGCCGAAGGCACATTGCCGGAGATCGGGCGGCCATCGTATTCCACCACGCCATCGGTGGGACGATAGATGCCGGTCAAGACGTTCATCATGGTGCTCTTGCCGGAACCGTTCGGTCCGATCAGGCCATGCACGGTACCCTTGCGCACATCCAGGTCAACGCGGTTGAGCGCCTTCAGGCCGCCGAACTGCATCAGGATCTGGTTGACCTTCAGCAGCGTCGCGCCGGCATCCTTGACCGAGTCGGTCGTGATGACGGCACGCTCCTTGTCACCGGCGATCTGCTGGGCCACCGGCACATGCTTGGTCAGCACGCGGCCAAACAGGGTGCGGCAGAAGCCGACGATACCGTCCTGCAGGTAATACACCACGAACAGGGTCATCAGACCAAAGATGGTCAGACGCCAGTCGGTGATGTTTTCCAGCTTATAGGAGAAGGCCGCCATGGCGATGGTCGCCACTACCGGCACGACCACGGCGCGCACGGTCTTGGTCTTGCGCGCCACCTGGACGCCCGCACCGGCCACTACAATCACCGCCAGCACGGTAGCGATCTGACGGAACAGCGCGATATCGGACAACAGGCTGGGCAGCATCACCACGATCAGCGCGCCGATGAGCGAGCCGATGCGCGACTTGCGACCGCCCATGATCACCGCCAGCAAGAACATGATGGTCAGCTCGAAGTTGTAGGTATTGGGCGAGATGTACTCTTCCGAATACGCGTACAGGGCTCCGGACAGACCGGCAAGAGCGGCGCTGATGATGAAGGCGTAGACCTTGTAGCGATACACTGACACGCCCATGCAGTCCGAGGCGATGGGGCTGTCGCGCAGCGCCTGGAAGGCGCGCCCCAGGTTGGACTTGAGGATACGGTGCACCACCAGCATGGAGAAGACCATCAGGATCGCCACCAGGTAGAAGAACTGCACTTCGCTCATCTTGTCGCCACCGATCATGGGCTTTTGCAGCTTGATACCCAGCGGACCTTCGGTGAGGAAGGTCATTTCGTTGATCAGGATCTGGATGATGGTGCCAAAGGCCAGCGTCACCATGGCCAGGTAAGGCCCGGTCACGCGCAGCGCCGGCAACGCCAGGATGGCGCCGAACACAGCCGTCACGGCAATGGCCGCCGGCACCGTCACGAAGATCGGCATGCCCAGCTTGAAGAAGAGCACGCCAGCCGCGTAGGAACCGATGCCGAACAGGCCGGCATGGCCCAGCGAGACCTGGCCGGTGTAGCCGACCACGATGTCCAGCCCGAACAGCAGGATGGCGTAGATGAGGATGGTTTCGATCAGGTGCAGGTAATACGGGTTGTGCACCACCATGGGAATGCCGCCCAGCGCGACAACGCCCAGCAAGGACAGCAGCAGGATTTTCTTGTTCATGGCATCAGACCTTCTTGATCGCAGTTTTGCCGAACAGGCCTGCAGGTTTCACCGCCAGCACCAGCAACAGCAGTACCAGTCCCGGAACTTCCTTGTAGCCGGTCGAGATGTAGAAGCCGGTCAAGGTCTCGGCCACGCCCAGGATCAGGCCGCCGACGATGGCGCCCATGCCCGAGGTCAGGCCGCCGATGATGGCCACCGCAAAGGCCTTCAGGCCCAGCGCCGCCCCCATGGTGGCGCCGGTCAGGGTCAGCGGCGCCACCAGCACGCCCGCGAACGCAGCCGTGGCCGAGGACAGCGCATAGGAGAAGGTGATCACCATGCTGGTATTGATGCCCATCAGGCCGGCGGCATCGCGGTCATTGGAGGTCGCCACCACGGCCTTGCCGTAGATGGATTTGCGGTTGAACAATTCGACCGCCGCCATGATCAGCAGCGCGCCCACCACCACCAGCACCTGCATGGGCTGCACGTTGGCGCCCAGGATCTGGAACGGTGCGCCCGAGATCGGCGAGGGGAACGGCAGGTCATCCTTGCCCCAGATGTTCTCGGCGACGTTCTTGAAGATGATGGCCAGTGCAATGGTGGACATGATCCAGCCGAACTCGGACTTGATCTTGATGGCCGGGCGTACCCCGATCCATTCCACGAACATGCCTTGCAGCGCGCCGAAGACCAGCACGATGGGGATCATCAGCCAGTAGTTGAGATAAGGTCCGCCGTGGATGTTGCCCACCACGGACAGCCCCACCAGCGCGCCCAGCATCAGGGCTTCGCCCTGGCCGAAGTTCAGTGTGCCGGAGGTGGCAAAGGTCAGTTGGTAACCGAAGGCGATCACGGCATAGATCATGCCGAGCGCGATCCCGGAGAAGACCAGTTGTAAAAGGATATCCATTGTATTTCCCAAGAAGCGGCTACCGCCGGGTGGCGGCACAGAGCTGCGACGATCCGCGGCGCGGTGCCACCGTGCCGTTAGGAATTCGTCAACAGATCGTATTAAAAAGGCCAGCCCCCGGATCGCAAGGACTGGCCTCTTCGACTACTGTGCGTGATGCGAGTCGAGTCTTATTTGCCGAGGATGACGCGGCCGTTCTTGACCTCGCCCATCACGACCATGGCAGGCTTGATGGCTTCGTGATCGTCGTGGGTGAACGGCTTGTCGTAGGTGGTGACCACGCCTTCGACCTTGGTGTTCAGGTTTTCCAGCGCAGCGCGGACCTTGTCGCCGTCAGTGGTGCCGGCTTGCTTGATGGCGGCGGCCAGCAGCAGGATGGAGTCGTAGCCTTGGGCTGCCGAGACGGCCGAGGGCATGCGGTCAACCTTGTAGGCTTTCTGGTAGGCCTCGATGAAGGCCTTGCGCTTCGGGGTGTTGCCGTCCTGGATGAAGGTCTGCGGCATGCGGGCGCCGTTGCCGTTCTTGCCGGAGTTGTCGATGAAGTTGCCCATCGACAGCGGCCAGCTGCCGATGATGGGCACGTGCCAGTTCAGCTTTTCCATGCCGTTGGCGATCTGCGCCAGTTCCGGGCCGATGCCATAGGTCAGCACCGCCTGGGCGCCGCCCTGCTTGGACTTGAGCAGTTGGGCCGTCATGTCCACATCCTTGATGTTGTACTTCTCGACGGCGACCGGGGTGACCTTCTTGTCAGCCAGCACCTTTTCCAGGTCTTCACGACCGAGCTGGCCGTAGTTGGTGGAGTCGGCCAGGATGGCGACCTTGGTGAACTTCTGCTTGTCCACGGCTTCGTCGGCGATCATCTTGGCCTGGATCTTGTCGGCAGCGGAGGTACGGAAGACGTAGTTGTCCTTTTCCTTCTCGAACTGCTTGGTGATCACGGTGCCGGTGGCCACGTTGTTGATGACGGGGATCTTGGCTTCCTGGTAGAAGCGCTGCGAGGCCAGGGCCACGCCGGTGTTGATGAAGCCGACGGTGGCGACCACTTTTTCCTTGTTGATCAGCTCCTGGGCGATCTGCACGCCGCGCTCGTTCTTGGCTTCGTCATCGCGCTCGATCAGCTGGATCTGGCGGCCCAGCAGGCCGCCGGCAGCGTTGATCTCGGCCACGGCCAGCTTGACGCCGTCACGCATGGACACGCCCATGGGGGCAGAACCGCCGGTGTAGGGACCGGACACGCCGATCTTGATCGGGTCGGCAGCCTGCGAGGTGAGCGCCAGGCTCATCAGGGCGGCAGCAACAAAGGCTTGGGTCTTGTATGTCATGTCATCCTCCAGAATGTAATTGTTGGCTTGCACATCGGTGACGGGCTAAGCGCTTTTTGAACCCGCTCCGTGTGAAACGAATTCTCCGCTCCCCCCGCTCTGTGGCGGTTCCTTGCGGGAGTGTCGGGCCGATTCTGTCCCAGTTTCCTTGCGCCAAACTTACAAGCTTGTCAGCAGCTGTCGCAGCTGTTCTGGCAGCGCGGTGGACTTTTCTTTCTTGAAATCAACCCAGACGATTTTTGCGGCACCGTCAGCATAAATGATCTGCTCGTCGGCCGCGTCGCGGATGATATACGTAGTTTCCACACTCGTGCGACCTAAATGACCCGCGGACATCTCCACACAGATGCGCGCCGGATACTTCATCTGGCGACGGAAATTGCAGTGGGCGTTGACGATGACGGGCCCCTCTTCGCCCGCGATGGTGGGTCCGAAGACCTCCTCGAGCCACTCGATGCGGCACTGCTCCATGAAGCGGAAATAGACCGTATTGTTGACGTGGCCGAACGCGTCCATGTCCCCCCAGCGGATGGTCTGCCGGGAGAGATACAACTGCTTGGAATTGGCCTGCGGGTGACTGCTCATCGTGGGTCCTTTTCAGGTTTGATTCATCAATGAATGTAATTTTTTTCATGCGGCGCGTCGGCGCGATGTCGCATTTACGACTCAGGGACCAAGTGCACTCTCAGGTCATTATCGAGTCATCAGACCACTAGGAGTGCTGCCCCTGCAGTCTGCGTCATGGCTGCCGGCTATGTCGAGACGACAAGACAATATAAGAGGACAGCGCAAAATCCAATAAAATAGCTGCATTCAGGGAAACATATTCCGGGTCCGGCACCCTGCCGCCCCGCACTTGCCTCTGCCTTGTCAACAGCAAACCGCCGGCAAGCGCACTAAAAGGATCTCAACTACAGGGAAATGCAGATTTCCTCTAGCGTTCCTTCGAAAAATAATTAACAATAGCACGATCGTTCGAAAACAGGCAGTTCATATAAACGGGACACCCATGACTTCTTCTCAAGACTTGATCGCTCAGTACGGCCCACGGGAATCGATGGAATACGACGTGGTCGTCGTCGGCGGCGGCCCGGCCGGCCTGTCGGCGGCCATCCGCCTCAAACAGCTGGCCGCCCAGCAGAACCGCGAGGTCTCGGTCTGTGTGCTGGAAAAAGGCAGCGAAGTCGGCGCCCATATCCTCTCCGGCGCAGTGATGGACCCGCGCGCACTGAGCGAACTGATCCCTGACTGGAAAGAGCAAGGCGCCCCGCTCAACACCCCAGTGACGGAAGACCGCTTCCTCTTCCTCTCCGCCAGCAAAGCCTACAAGACGCCCAACTGGCTCTTGCCCACCTGCTTCCAGAACCACGGCAACTACGTCATTTCGCTCTCCAACGTCACCCGCTGGCTGGGCCAGCAGGCTGAAGCCCTGGGCGTGGAGATCTTCCCCGGCTTCCCGGCAGCCGAGGTGCTCTATCACGAGGATGGCTCGGTCAAGGGCGTGGCCACCGGCAACATGGGCATCAACAAGGAAGGCGAACCCGGTCCGGAATTCCAGCTGGGCATGGAACTGCATGCCAAGTACACCTTCTTCGCCGAAGGTGCACGCGGCCACCTGGGCAAGCAGCTGATCAGCAAGTACCAATTGGACGCCGGCCGCGATCCGCAAACCTATGCCATCGGCATCAAGGAACTGTGGGAAGTGAAGCCGGAAATCCACCAGCCTGGCCTGGTCGTGCACACCGCCGGCTGGCCGCTGGACAACGATACCTATGGCGGCTCCTTCCTCTATCACCTGGAAAACAACCAGGTGGCGGTTGGCTACGTGGTCGGCCTGGCCTATGAAAACCCCTACCTCTCGCCCTTCGAGGAATTCCAGCGCTACAAGACCCACCCCGAGATCCGCAAGTTCTTCGAAGGCGGCAAGCGCATCTCCTACGGCGCCCGCGCCATTACCGCCGGCGGCGTGCAGTCCCTGCCCAAGCTGGTCTTCCCGGGCGGCGCGCTGCTCGGTTGCGATGCCGGTTTCCTCAATGCCTCGCGCATCAAGGGCAGCCATGCCGCCATCAAGAGCGGCATGCTGGCCGCCGACGCCGCCTTCCACGCGCTGGGCGAGAACCGCCAGTCCGATGAACTGTCGGCCTACCCCGCCGCCTTCGAGGCCTCGTGGCTCAAGGAAGAGCTGCACAAGGCGCGCAACTTCAAGCCCTCGATGAGCAAGGGCCTGGTGACCGGCACACTGCTGGTGGGCATCGACCAGGTGCTCTTCGGCGGCAAGGCGCCGTGGACGCTGCGTCACAGCCATGCCGACCACGAATGCCTCAAGCCGGCCAGCAACTACGCTCCCATTGCCTATCCCAAGCCGGATGGCAAGCTGACCTTCGACCGGCTGTCGTCGGTCTTCATCTCCAACACCAACCACGGCGAAGATCAGCCGGCGCACCTGACGCTCAAGGACAAGAACGTGCCGGTGCAGGTCAACCTGGCCAAGTATGCGGGCCCGGAATCGCGCTACTGCCCGGCGGGTGTCTACGAATTCATCAAGAACGAAGACAATAGCGACCGGCTCCAGATCAACGCCCAGAACTGCGTCCACTGCAAGACCTGCGACATCAAGGACCCGACCCAGAACATCGTCTGGGTCACGCCCGAAGGGGGCGGCGGACCGAACTACTCCGGCATGTAATGCAAAACGCTGGTTCCAGAAACACCAAAGCCGCATCCAAGGATGCGGCTTTTTTACGGGCTGACGCAGCGGCGGCTCAGACGCCGGCCGGACGCGGTGGCGGCGTCCATGCCCCGCTCAGGATCTTCTCCAGCCAGAACACGCCGATCACGGTCTTCACGTCGGTGATCTCGCCATTGCGCACCTGTTCCAGCAGTTCTTCCAGCGGCGCCTTGTAGATATCGAGGAACTCACCCTCATCGAGCTTGCGTTCGCCTTGCGTCAGTCCGCGCGCTACGTACAGCACCAGATGTTCGTCCGAGTAGGCGATGGCGTTATGGATGGTGCAGACATACTGCCATTCGGCAGCGCTGTAACCGGTCTCTTCCTGCAGCTCGCGCTTGGCGCAATCCAGGGTATCTTCGCCCGGATCGATCTTGCCGGCGGGGAACTCGATGAAGACGCGGTGCAAGGGGTAGCGGAACTGGCGCTCCATCAGCACGCTGCCATCGTCGAACAGCGGCAGCACCGCGACTGCGCCGGGATGCTTGATGTACTCGCGTACGGCATGCTTGCCGTCGGGCAGGATGACCGTATCCTGCTGCACCTTGAGGAAGTGGCCGGTGTAGACCTGGCGATTGTCTTTCTGGGTCTCTTTGAGATGGGCGTCCATGTGATGACCGTAGAAGGTGGAGGAGCGATCAGGGGAGATGGCCGGGCTCACGCGGCCTCGGGACGCCCGGGCTCATCGCCAGGCGATCCCCCAGCCCGCACTGGCCGGCGGGGCAGTCGGAAACTCAGGCGTTGCTCTTGCGCAGATAGCGCATCACATAGCCGGGGTAGGCCAACACCAGGAACAGACAGCCAGTGATGGCATAGAATTCCCAGCCCTGCGAGAAGACATTACCCACGCCGGCTTCGAGCAGGTGAGCAACGACGCCGACGACAAAGTAAAGCACCAGCAACTCGAGCAGACGCAGCCAGACCGGCTTGACCCAGGCGGCATCCTTCTTCAACGGGATGAGCGCGAACAATTGCTGGTTCAAGAACGGCAAATTGGCCGCGAGCGCGGCCAACAGGATGACGATCCAGCTGAACAGGGAAATATTCATTCCCCTGTTCCCTTAGGCGACGACCTTGCTGAGGAAGGTCGCCAGCGTGGTCACGATGGCATTGGTGCAGGCATCCATCAGGTGACCCGGCCACAGGCCGATGGCCAGGGCGGCGATACCGTTGAGGCTCAGCACGACGCGCATCTCGGGCGTAGCGACGATCTTGCTGTTGTCAGCCGGCTCGTCGAAGTACATCACCTTGACCACACGGATGTAGTAGAACGCGCCGATCAGCGAGAAGATCACCGCCAGCACCGGCAGCCAGATCTGGCCGGTGGCCATGGCCGCCTGCAGCACCGACAGCTTGGCGTAGAAGCCCACCAGCGGCGGGATGCCAGCCAGCGAGAACATCATGATCATCATCACGGCGGCAAACCACGGGCTGCGCTGGTTGAGGCCCTTGAAGTCATCCAGGGTGTCGGCTTCGAAGCCCGAGCGCGACAGCAGGATGATCACGCCGAAGGAGCCCAGCGTGGTGATCACGTAGGTCACCGCGTAGAACAGCGAGGAGCTGTAGGCGTTCACGGCCGAGAACAGGTTGCCGTCGACCACGCCCGACATCATGCCCAAGAGCATGAAGCCCATGTGCGAGATGGTCGAGTAGGCGAGCATACGCTTGATGTTGGTCTGCGCGATGGCGGTGACGTTACCCAGGATGATGGACAGCACGGCCAGCACCATCAGCATCTGCTGCCAATCCACGGCCAGCGGCAGCATGCCTTCGACCAGCAGACGGAAGGTGATGGCGAAGGTGGCCAGCTTCGGTGCGGCACCCAGCAGCAGGGTCACCGGCGTGGGCGAACCCTGGTAGACGTCAGGCACCCACATGTGGAAGGGAACAGCGCCCAGCTTGAAGGCCAGACCGGCCACCACGAAGACGATGCCGAACACCAGCGGAGTACGGTCAACGGTACCGGAGACGATGGCGCGGAAGACTTCGTTCAACTCCAGCGCACCGCCGGTCGCACCATAGAGCATGGACATGCCGTACAGCAGGAAGCCGGAAGCCAGCGCACCCAGGATGAAGTACTTCATGCCGGCTTCGGTGGAAGCAGCGTGGTCACGGCGCAGGGCCACCAGCGCGTACAGCGACAGCGACATCAGTTCCAGGCCCAGGTAAATGGACAGGAAGCTGTTGCCGGAGATCATGACCATCTGGCCCAGCAGCGCGAACAGCGCCAGGGCGTAGTATTCGCCGCCGAGCATGCCGCCGGTGATGCCGCGCGCAGTGTTGTACTGGCGCGAGTAGATCAGCGTGACGCCCACACCCAGGTAGGTGAACAGCTTCAACAGGTTGGCCAGCGGATCGGACACGAACATGTTGTTGAACGTGTAGACCGTAGCGCCCGTTTTGAGGTCGGCAAAGGTCAGTACCGCGCACACCACCAGCGCTGCCAGCGACAGCAGATAGGTGATGACGCGCTTGCTTTCCGGCAGGAACATATCGATCAGCAGGATCGCGGAAGTTGCGATCAGCAGAAATATTTCCGGATAGACAGGGATCAGATTCATGTTATTCATTTAGTTACTACCGCTTGTGTTCGCCCGCTTGTGTCGCGACTTCCCGCCGCGCCGCCCGACCGGCAATATCACACCGGCTCGTCTCGTTACTCGTTGTTGCCCAGCTTCTTTGTCGGCGGGACGCAAGCGCCCCGCCCTTCACATCTTTACTGCGCAGATCAGTTGATCTTGGAGACCGCCACGTGCTTCAACAGGTCGGTCACCGAGGTCTGGATGCTGTCGGTGATGATGCCCGGATAGACACCCATGACCAGGGTCGCAATCGCCAGCAGACCCAGGATCAGGAACTCGCGGCCATTGAGGTCCACCAGCTCGGCCACGTGATGGTTGGTCACGGCGCCGAAGATGACGCGCTTGGCCAGCCACAGCGAGTAGGCCGCACCCAGGATCAGGGCGGTGGCAGCCAACAAGCCGATCCAGAAGTTGAACTTCACTGCACCCAGGATCACCATGAATTCGCCAACGAAACCGGAAGTGGCCGGCAGGCCGCAGTTGGCCAGCGAGAACAGGATGAAGAAGAAGGCGAAGCGCGGCATCTTGTTGACCACACCGCCGTACTGCGAAATCTCGCGGGTATGCATCTGGTCATACAGCACGCCAATACACATGAACATCGCGCCGGAGACGAAGCCGTGCGAGATCATCTGCACGATACCGCCCTGCACTGCCATGTCGTTGAACATGAAGAAGCCCAGGGTGACGAAGCCCATGTGGGCGATCGACGAATAGGCCACCAGTTTCTTCATGTCCTGCTGTACCAGGGCCACCAGACCGATGTAGATCACGGCCACCAGCGACAGGAAGATCATGAAGCCGGACAGCGCATGGCTGGCGTCAGGCAGGATGGGCAGCGAGAAGCGCAGGAAACCGTAGGCGCCCAGCTTGAGCATGATCGCGGCCAGCACGATGGAGCCGCCGGTCGGCGCCTGCACGTGGGCGTCCGGCAGCCAGGTGTGCACCGGCCACATTGGCACCTTCACCGCGAAGGCTGCCAGGAAGGCGAAGAACAAGACCTTCTGCTCGATCATCGACAGCGGCACCTGATGCCAGGTCGGGATCTCGAAGCTGCCGCCCGACACGTAGTACAGGTAGATCAGCGCGATCAGCATCAAGAGCGAACCCAAGAGCGTGTACAGGAACAGCTTGAAGGCTGCATACACGCGGTTGTCGCCGCCCCAGACGCCCACGATGATGAACATCGGGATCAAGGTCGCTTCGAAGAAGGCGTAGAACAGCATCGCATCCAGCGACGAGAACACACCGACCATGATGCCCGAAAGGATCAGGAAGGCGCCCATGTACTGGGCCACGCGCTTCTGGATCACCATCCAGCCGGCCAGCACCACGATGACGGTGATGAAGGCGGTCAGCGGCACGAACCACAGCGAGATGCCGTCCAGGCCCAGGAAATAGCTGATGTTGAAACGATCGATCCAGGGCGTCTTTTCGACGAACTGGTAACCGTGCGCCAGCGGATCGAAATGCTGGATCAGCGGGAAAGTAACGACCAGGCCGACCAGCGAACCGAACAGCGCCAGCCAGCGGGCCAGGCCCGGATTGCTGTCGCGGCCCAGTGCCAGGACGAGGATGCCGAAGACGATCGGTACCCAGATCGCGAGGCTCAGGATGGGAAATGTTGACTGCATCATGGTTGTTATCTACTCGGACAGCTTATTTGGCGAACGGGAACGGCATGAACCACACCAGGAAACCCAGCACCCCGATGATCATCACGAACGCATAGTGATAGATGTAACCGGACTGCCAGAGACGCGTGAATTTCGAGAACCAGCCGACGACCTTGGCGCTGCCGTTGACGAACAGGCCGTCGATGATGCCACGGTCGCCCACGGTGGACAGTCCGCTGCCCAGCAGGCGGGCACCGCCGGCGAAGACGACTTCATTGAACTTGTCCATGTAGTACTTGTTGTCCAGGATGGTGTAGATGATGCTGAACTTTTCCTTGAACCAGGCCGGCACGCGCGGGTTGATCATGTAGCAGTAGTACGCCACGACCACACCGGCGATGGCCAGCCACAGCGGCGCGCTGGTGAAGGCGTGCAGCACCATGGCCACCGGACCGTGGTATTCGTGGGCCAGTTCTTCCATGACCTTGTGGTTGTCGCCGAAGAAGATCACGCCCTTGAAGAAGTCGCCATACAGCATCGGCGAGATCGCGAAGAAACCGACGATGACCGAGGGAATGGCCAGCAGGATCAGCGGCAAGGTCACCACCAGCGGCGACTCGTGCGGCTTCTGGCCCGGGGCCAGTCCGTGATGGTGTTCATCATGGCCATGGTCATCACGTGCATCGTGGGCATGGTCATCATGCACGCCATGGGCCGCAGCCGGGGCGTGATGATCATCATGGCCGTGGGCCTGACCGAAACGCTCCTTGCCATGGAAGACCATGAAGTACATGCGGAAGGAGTAGAAGGCGGTCACGAAAACGCTGGCCAGCACGGCGAAGTAGGCAAAGCCCGAACCTGCCAGGTGCGACTCGGCCGCGGCTTCGATGATCGAATCCTTGGAGTAGAAGCCCGAGAAGAACGGTGTGCCGATCAGGGCCAGCGAACCCAGCAGCGAAGTGATCCAGGTGATGGGCATGTATTTGCGCAGGCCGCCCATGTTGCGCATGTCCTGGTCGTGGTGCATGCCGATGATGACCGAACCGGCGCCCAGGAACAGCAGCGCCTTGAAGAAGGCGTGGGTCATCAGGTGGAACACGGCCACCGAGTAGGCCGATGCGCCCAGGGCGACGGTCATGTAACCCAGCTGCGACAGCGTGGAATAAGCCACCACGCGCTTGATGTCGTTCTGCATGGTGCCCAGGAAGCCCATGAACAGCGCCGTGATGGCACCGATCACCAGGATGAAGGACAGCGCGGTGTCGGACAGTTCGAACAGCGGCGACATGCGGGTGACCATGAAGATGCCGGCCGTCACCATGGTGGCGGCGTGGATCAGCGCGGAAATCGGGGTCGGGCCTTCCATCGAGTCCGGCAACCAGACGTGCAGCGGGAACTGGGCCGACTTGCCCATCGCACCCACGAACAGGCAGATGCAGGCCACGGTCAACAGCATCCAGTCAGTACCCGGCAGGGTCAGCTGGGCCAGCTCGGCGCGCTTGTCGAAGACTTCGGTGTAGTTCATCGAACCGGCATAGGCCAGCAGCAGGCCGATGCCCAGGATGAAGCCGAAGTCACCCACGCGGTTGACCAGGAAGGCCTTCATGTTGGCCTTGATGGCGGTCGGACGGGTGTACCAGAAACCGATCAGCAGATAGGACACCAGGCCCACCGCTTCCCAGCCGAAGAACAGCTGCAGGAAGTTGTTGCTCATGACCAGCATGAGCATGGAGAAGGTGAACAGCGAGATGTAGGAGAAGAAGCGGTTGTAGCCTTCATCTTCGGCCATGTAGCCGATGGTGTAGATGTGGACCATCAGGGACACGAAGGTCACCACGCACATCATCATCGCCGTCAGGCTGTCGACCATGAAGCCGATCTCCAGCTTGAGGCCGGCCACCGTCATCCAGTTGTACAGCGTACCGTTGTAGGTGGCGCCGTCCAGCACTGCGAGCAGGGTCTGGATGGAGATGATGGCGGCGATCAGCACGCCCAGGATGGTCGCGGTATGCGACACCTTGCGGCCAACGACGTTGCCGAAGAATTTGGTACCCAACAGACCGGCGATGGCCGAACCTGCCAGCGGCGCCAGGGGTACAGCAAGAAGAAGATGTGGGTTAAGTTGCCCAGCCATGATGAACCTTATCGCTTATTGGCTGCCCCGCCTGCACCATCTGCTGCAAGGGGGCCTCCCATCTTTAAATGAAATCCAAACCAGAACGCAAGAACAGGACGCTGCGGATGCCGACTCAGCCCTTGAGGCTGTCGAGGTCTTCCACGTTGATGGTATCCAGGTTACGGAACAGCACCACCAGAATCGCCAGACCGATCGCGGATTCAGCCGCAGCCACGGTCAGGATGAAGAACACGAAGATCTGTCCGCCCGCGTCACCGAGGTAATGCGAGAAAGCAATGAAGTTCATGTTGACCGCAAGCAGCATCAGTTCGATCGCCATCAACAGCACGATGACGTTCTTGCGGTTCAGGAAAATGCCGACGATCGAGATCGCGAACAGGATCGCGCCGATGATCAGGTAGTGGGAGAGCGTGATTGCCATGATTCTTGATCGCCCTTCTTAAGATTGTTGACCGGCGGCCGGCTTGTCTGCCGCAGCGGCGGCGTCGGCGGGCGGCTCGTTACGGGTGGACTCGGCCTTCATGCTGACCAGGCGCACGCGGTCCGACGCCTTGACCTTGACGGCCTTGGCCGGGTCGAAGTACTTGCTGTCCTTGCGGCGGCGCAAAGTCAGGGCCACGGCGGCGACGATGGCCACCAGCAGGATGACGGCAGCGATTTCGAAGGCGTAGACGTATTCGGTGAAGATCAGCTTGCCCAGCGGCTTGGTCTGGCCCAGCGTATCGGAGGCGGCAGGCACCTGCGTTTCCGGGGTCCAGAAGCTGCGCAGCAGCACGGCGGCCATTTCCAGCACGATGATCACGCCGATGGTCGCGGCCAGCGGGAAGTAACCCCAGAAGCCCTCACGCAGCTTGTCCATGTTGATATCGAGCATCATCACCACGAACAGGAACAGCACCATCACCGCACCGACATAGACCAGCACCAGCACGATGGCCAGGAACTCGGCCTTGAGCAGCATCCAGATACCGGCTGCCGAGAAGAAGGACAGCACCAGGAAGAGCGCCGCATGCACCGGGTTGCGGGCCGTGATGACGCGTACGGCGGCGATCACCAGGATCACCGCGAACACGTAGAACAAGACAGTTTTAAATTCCATAATCAACCAGAAGTTGGTTCATTCAATCAGCACGGGACGGCAAGCACCGGCCACCCCTCGCAATCCATCCGACATCGTCCTGCGACTTCCCCTACCCTGCCCGACCACCCTGTCCTGCAGGGCGGCCCGGCAGCACCATCAACGGTAGGCAGCGTCAGCGGCGCGGGCAGCGGCGATTTCGTTTTCGTAACGATCACCCACGGCCAGCAGCATTTCCTTGGTGTAGTACAGGTCGCCCCGCTTTTCACCGTGGTATTCCAGGATGTGCGTTTCGACGATCGAGTCGACCGGGCAGGACTCTTCGCAGAAACCGCAGAAAATGCACTTGGTCAGGTCGATGTCGTAGCGGCTGGTGCGACGGGTACCGTCAGCACGCTGCTCGGACTCGATCGTGATGGCCATGGCCGGGCAGACCGCTTCGCACAGTTTGCAGGCGATGCAGCGTTCTTCACCGTTGGGATAACGGCGCAGCGCATGCAGACCACGGAAACGCGGCGACATCGGCGTTTTTTCCTCGGGGAATTGCACCGTGATCTTGCGCTTGAACAGGTAGCGACCCGTCAGGGCCAGGCCCTTGAACAGCTCGCGGAGCATCAGGCTGCCGAAAAAATCCTTAATAGCTTCCATTTTTAGCCTCAGCCTTCCAACTTATTTCCAGATATTCCACGGCGACTGAATCCAGATCGCCACGACCACCAGCCACACCAGGGTCAGCGGAATGAACACTTTCCAGCCCAGACGCATGATCTGGTCATAGCGGTAGCGCGGGAACGATGCGCGGATCCACACGTACAGCGACAGGAAGAAGAAGGTCTTCAAGCCCAGCCAGATCCAGCCCGGGATGAAGTCCAGCGCCGACACCGGAGCCGACCAGCCGCCGAAGAACAGCAGTGCGGTCAGGATCGAGATCAGGATCATCGCGGCGTATTCAGCCAGGAAGAACATGGCGAAGGACATGCCCGAGTACTCGATCATGTGACCGGCCACGATTTCGGATTCACCTTCCACCACGTCGAAGGGGTGGCGGTTGGTCTCGGCCACGCCGGAGACGAAGTAGATCACGAAGATCGGCAGCAGCGGCAGCCAGTTCCACGACAGGAAGTTCAGGCCCATGCTGGCGAAGTGACCCTGGGTCTGGCCCATGACGATGTCGGTCATGTTCAGGCTACCCGAGACCATCAGCACCACCACCAGGCAGAAGCCCATGGAGATTTCGTAGGACACCATCTGTGCCGAGGCGCGCATCGCACCCAGGAAAGCGTACTTCGAGTTGGAGGCCCAGCCGGCGATGATGATGCCGTAGACTTCCATCGAGGTAATCGCCATCAGGTACAGCAGACCGGCGTTGACATTGGCCAGCACGTGTTCCGGCGAGAACGGCACCACCGCCCAGGCGGCCAGCGCCGGCATGATGGTCATCACTGGCGCCAGGTAGAAGAGCGCCTTGTTGGCCTTGGACGGGGTCGAGATTTCCTTGAAGATCAGCTTGACGGCATCAGCGATGGGCTGCAGCAGGCCGGCCGGACCGACGCGGTTGGGGCCCAGACGCACGTGCATCCAGCCGATCAGCTTGCGCTCCCAGTAGGTCATGTAGGCCACGCACACCAGCAGCGGCACCATCACCGCCAGGATCTTGACCAGCGTCCACACCAGGGTGAACAGGGTCGGACCCAGGTAGGCCGGGCCTACCGTATTGATTTGGGCGATCAGGTGATCCATTTTTACGCTTTCTCCACGACGATTGCGCCAAACATGCCGCCCAGTGCAGCCGTGGAGGCGTGCGCAGCAGCGACGCGAACCACGTTTTCCGGCAGTTTCTTATCGATGGCTGCGGTCAGCGCTACGCTGCCCGAGCCTTGCTTGACCTTGACCTGGTCGCCTTCGGCCACACCCAGCTTGGACGCCAGTGCTGCCGACAGCCATGCCTTGGGCGCCTGGCCGTCACGGGTTTCCAGCAGCGGCGCGGAACGGCGTGCAATCGGATCGGCGAAGTAGATGGGCACATCGGCCACGCGCTCGACTTCAGCGGCGGCGGTCGAGACAGCCTGCAGCGGTACGGAGGCGAGGTTGTTCAGGCGCGCCGACAGGTCGGTCTCCTTGCCCAGCAGTTCGTCACGGATGGACTCGGACGTCTCGTACTCGAAGTTTTCCAGTTCCAGCAGGTTGCCCAGCACGCGCAGGACCTTCCAGCCCGGACGCGCATCGCCGGCCGGCTTGACGGTGCCGTTGAAGCTCTGGGCGCGGCCTTCGGCGTTGACGAAGGTGCCGGAGGTCTCGGTGAAGGGAGCGATCGGCAGCAGCACGTCGGCGTAGTCGGCGCCATGCTTGAAGGCCGACATCACCACGACCATATCGGCCTGCTTGAGGGCGGCGCTGGCGGCTTGCGGGTCGTAGCTATCCAGTTCCGGTTCAGCGTTGAGCAGCAGGTAAGCCTTGCGCGGCTGTGCGAAAACCGCAGCAGCCTTGCCCGCAGCCGGCACGGCGTTGGCCAGGTAGCCGCCCACGGCGTTGCCGCCTTCGGTCAGCACACCCAGCTTGGCGCCGGTCTGTTCTGCGATCCATTGTGCGGCAGCGTGCAGTTGCGCCGCTTGCGGATGCTGCACGGCGGCGTTACCCAGGAACACGCCCTTGGCGTCGCCCGACAGCAGGCTGGCCGCAGTGGCCTTGGCGGCATCCGAGGCCGTCACGCCAGCGTAGGCCGACGGTGCTGCCACACCCTTGGCTTCGGCCACGGCCACGGCCACTTCGGCCAGGGCGGAGAGCCATGCCGAGGGCGCGGCGATGATCTTGTTGGCGATCGGCATGAGCAGATCGTCGTCGGTGGCGTGCAGCACGCTGACCTTGGCGCCGCTCTTGGCGGACTGGCGCAGGCGGGCCGACAGCAGCGGGTGGTCCTTGCGCAGGAAGGAACCGATCACGAAGACGCGGTTCAGCTGCGAGAATTCGACGATGGACATGCCCAGCCACGGCTTGATCTGGCCATCCAGGCCGAAGTCCGATTGACGCAGGCGGAAATCGACGTTCTCCGAACCGACGCCGCGCACGATCTTCTGCAGCAGGCTCAGTTCTTCCAGCGTGGAGTACGGGGTACCCAGCGCGGCGATGGCATCAGCGCCGTGTTCGTGACGGATGTTGCGCAGGCCGTGGGCGACGTATTCCAGCGCGGTCTGCCAGTCCACTTCCTGCCACTTGCCGTCCTGCTTCAACATCGGCTTGGTCAGGCGTTGTTCGCTGTCCAGCGCTTCGTAGGCGAAACGGTCCTTGTCGGAGATCCAGCACTCGTTGACTTCTTCGTTTTCGAAGGGCAGCACGCGCATGACCTTGCCATTCTTGACCTGCACGATCAGGTTGGCACCGACGCTGTCATGCGGGCTCACCGACTTGCGGCGCGACAGTTCCCAGGTACGGGCGCTGTAGCGGAACGGCTTGGAGGTCAGGGCACCGACCGGGCACAGGTCGATCATGTTGCCCGACAGTTCGGAGTCCACGGTCTTGCCGACGAAGGTGGTGATCTCGGAATGTTCACCGCGACCCAGCATGCCCAGTTCCATCACGCCGGCCACTTCCTGGCCGAAGCGCACACAGCGGGTGCAGTGGATGCAGCGGTTCATTTCCTTCATGGAGATCAGCGGACCGACGTCCTTGGGCTCCACGACACGCTTTTCTTCCTGGTAGCGCGAGGAGGAACCGCCGTAACCGACGGCCAGATCCTGCAGCTGGCACTCACCGCCCTGGTCGCAGATGGGGCAATCCAGCGGGTGGTTGATCAGGAGGAATTCCATCACGCCCTTCTGGGCCTTGACGGCCTTGTCGCTGGCGGTGCGCACGATCATGCCGTTGTTGACCGGCGTGGCGCAGGCAGGCAGCGGCTTCGGGGCCTTCTCGACCTCGACCAGGCACATGCGGCAGTTAGCCGCGATGGACAGTTTCTTGTGATAGCAGAAGTGAGGAATGTACGTGCCGAGTTTATTGGCAGCGTCCATGACCATGCTGCCTTCCTGCACTTCAACCTTCTTGCCGTCTATTTCGATTTCAACCATGGCTGTTTGCCCAAGCTAAATATTCTTGCCAACAATACCGGTGGAAGGCTTATTCCATTCCACCTGGCATCCCCTGCCCTGTTCAGATGTATGCCGGAACCAGGCAGTGTTTGTGCTCGATGTGGTATTCGAACTCTTCGCGGAAATTCTTCACGAACGCACGTACCGGCATGGCCGCTGCATCACCGAGCGCACAGATGGTGCGGCCCTGGATGTTGTCGGCCACCGAGTTCAACACGTCCAGATCTTCCAACTTGCCGTGACCGTTCTCGATACGCTCCACCATGCGGTACATCCAGCCGGTGCCTTCACGGCACGGCGTGCACTGGCCGCAGGATTCTTCGTAGTAGAAGTAGGACAGGCGCAGCAGCGACTTGACCATACAGCGCGTCTCGTCCATCACGATCACCGCGCCCGAACCCAGCATCGAGCCGGCCTTGGCGATGGCGTCGTAGTCCATGGTGGTGTCCATCATGACGTCGCCACGGATCACCGGTGCGGACGAACCACCCGGGATGACGGCCTTGATCTTCTTGCCGCCGCGCATGCCACCTGCCAGTTCCAGCAGCGTGGAGAACGGTGTGCCCAGCGGGATCTCGTAGTTGCCCGGACGCTCGACGTCGCCCGAGATCGAGAAGATCTTGGTGCCGCCGTTGTTGGGCTTGCCCATCTCGGCGTAGGCCTGCGGGCCCACCTTGAAGATGAATGGCACAGCCGCAAAGGTCTCGGTGTTGTTGATGGTGGTCGGCTTGCCATACAGGCCAAAGCTGGCCGGGAACGGCGGCTTGAAGCGCGGCTGGCCCTTCTTGCCTTCCAGCGACTCCAGCAGGGCGGTTTCTTCGCCGCAGATGTAGGCGCCATAACCGTGGTGCGCGTGCAGCTGGAAGCTGAAGCCGGTGCCCAGGATGTTGTCACCCAGGAAGCCGGCGGCGCGCGCCTCTTCCAGCGCTTCTTCGAAACGCTCGTAGGCGGAGAAGATTTCGCCGTGGATATAGTTGTAACCGACAGTGATGCCCATCGCGTAACCGCCGATGATCATGCCTTCGATCAGCGCGTGCGGATTGTAACGAATGATGTCACGGTCCTTGAAGGTGCCCGGCTCGCCTTCATCTGTATTGCAGACGAGGTACTTCTGGCCGGGGAACTGGCGCGGCATGAAGCTCCACTTCAGGCCCGTCGGGAAACCCGCACCGCCGCGGCCACGCAGGCCCGAGGCCTTGAGGTCGGCGATGACCTGTTCCGGAGTGATCTTTTCATTGAGGATGCGCTTGAGCGACTCGTAGCCGCCGCGCTTGACGTAATCCTCGAGGTGCCAGTTCTCGCCATTCAAGTCGGCGAGGATCAGCGGTTTGATGTGGCGGTCGTGCAGGCAGGTCATTTCTTCAGTTCCTCCAGCAGCGCGTCGATCTTCTCGTTGGACATCCAGCTGCACATTTGATGGTTGTTGACCAGCATGACCGGTGCGTCGCCGCAAGCACCCATGCATTCGCCTTCCATCAGCGTGAACTGGCCGTCGGCCGTGGTTTCGCGATAGTCGATGCCCAGCTTGTGCTTCAGGTGATGGGCGGCGCGCTCGCCACCCGACAACAGACACGGCAGGTTGGTGCACACGGTGATCTTGTGCTTGCCCACCGGGCTGGTGTTGAACATGTTGTAGAAGGTCGCCACTTCCTGCACGGCCACGGCGGGCATGCCGATGTAGTCGGCAATCTCCTGCTGCAGCTCGGCCGGCAGCCAGCCATATTCCACCTGAGCGATGCGCAGTGCGGACATGACCGCAGACTGGCGCTGGTCCGCCGGGTATTTCGCGAGTTCGCGATCGATTTTCTTAAGGGCTTCTTGACTTAACAGCATATCGTTGGCCATCCATGCGCATCAGTACTGCGCGGTTATTGGATATTCCCCAAACCTGACGGGCTTCTCATCGAAGCCCGCCTTGACTCTTACTCTTGCTCTTCGACTTATCGGTCGATTTCCCCGAACACGATGTCTTGCGTACCGATGATAGTGACCGCATCGGCAATCATGTGGCCCTTGGCCATTTCGTTCAGGGCTTGCAGGTGGGCAAAGCCCGGGGCACGGATCTTCAGGCGGTACGGCTTGTTGGCGCCGTCCGAGACCAGATAGACACCGAATTCGCCCTTCGGATGCTCGACGGCGGCATACGCTTCGCCGGCAGGCACGCGGAAACCTTCGGTGAACAGCTTGAAGTGGTGGATCAGGTCTTCCATGTTGGACTTCATGTCCGCACGTTTGGGAGGCGCGATCTTGTGGTTGTCGGTAATGACCGGGCCCGGATTGTTGCGCAGCCATTCCACGCACTGCTTGATGATGCGGTTGGACTGGCGCATTTCGGCAACGCGCACCAGGTAACGGTCGTAGCAGTCACCGTTCTTGCCGATGGGGATGTCAAAGTCCAGCAGGTCGTAGACTTCATACGGCTGCTTCTTGCGCAAGTCCCAGGCGATGCCCGAGCCACGCAGCATCGGACCGGAGAAGCCCATCTGCAGGGCGCGTTCCGGCGAGACCACGCCCACACCCACCAGACGCTGCTTCCAGATACGGTTGTCGGTCAGCAGGGTTTCGTATTCGTCGACATAGGTCGGGAAGCGATTGGTGAAGTCTTCGATGAAGTCCAGCAGCGAACCCTGACGGTTTTCGTTCAGTTCGCGGATGGCCTTCTCGTTGCGCACGATGGACGCCTTGTACTGCGGCATGCTGTCCGGCAGGTCGCGGTAGACGCCGCCCGGACGATAGTAGGCCGCGTGCATGCGGGCGCCGGAGACGGCTTCGTAGCAGTCGAACAGGTCTTCACGTTCACGGAAGGCATACAGCAGCACGCCCATCGCACCCACGTCCAGTGCGTGCGCACCGATCCACATCAGGTGGTTCAGCAGGCGGGTGATTTCGTCGAACATCACGCGGATGTACTGCGCGCGCAGCGGCACTTCGATACCCAGCATACGCTCGATGGCCAGCACGTAACCGTGCTCGTTGCTCATCATCGAGACGTAGTCCAGGCGGTCCATGTAAGGCACGGACTGCAGGAAGGTCTTCTGCTCGGCCAGCTTCTCGGTGCCACGATGCAGCAGACCGATATGGGGGTCGGCGCGCTGAATGACTTCACCATCCAGCTCCAGCACCAGGCGCAGCACGCCGTGCGCGGCCGGGTGCTGAGGACCGAAGTTCAGCGTATAGTTTTTGATCTCTGCCATTATTTGATCCCGTAGTTTTCTTCACGAATGATGCGCGGGGTGATTTCGCGCGGCTCGATCGTTACGGGTTGATAGATGACGCGTTTCTGTTCGGCGTCGTAACGCATCTCGACATAGCCGGACACCGGGAAGTCCTTGCGGAACGGGTGGCCGATGAAGCCATAGTCGGTCAGGATGCGGCGCAGGTCGGGGTGACCGTCGAAGAGGATGCCGTAGAAGTCGAAGGCTTCACGTTCGTACCAGCCAGCCGAGTTCCAGATCGGATCGACCGAGGCCACGATGGGCAGATCGTCATCCGGGGCAAACACGCGCACGCGCACACGCCAGTTGTGCGCGATCGACATCAGGTGCGACACCACGGCAAAGCGCGGACCTTCCCAGGCGCCATCGCCGTAGGTGGAGTAGTCCACGCCGCACAGGTCGAGCAACTGTTCGAAACGGGTGTCGGCATGGTCGCGCAGCACGCGCATGGCCGACAGGTAGTCAGCGGCCTTGACCACCACGGTGACTTCACCGAGGGCCACGGTCAGGTTCTGAAGATACCCTCCAAGCGCATTACGCAGGGCGGCTTCGAGAGTTTCCAATTTTGTCGTCATACTGCCCTCTTAGCGCGCGATGGTGTTGGTGCGCTTGATCTTGTTCTGCAGCTGGATCACGCCATACAGCAGCGCTTCCGCCGTCGGCGGGCAACCCGGCACATACACGTCGACCGGCACGATGCGATCGCAGCCACGCACCACCGAATACGAATAGTGGTAATAGCCGCCGCCATTGGCACAGGAGCCCATGGAGATGACCCAGCGCGGTTCCGGCATCTGGTCATAGACCTTGCGCAGCGCCGGCGCCATCTTGTTGCACAGGGTGCCGGCCACGATCATCAGGTCGGACTGGCGCGGCGACGGACGGAACACCGCACCGAAGCGATCCAGGTCGTAACGCGAAGCACCGACGTGCATCATCTCAACTGCGCAGCAGGCCAGACCGAAGGTCATGGGCCACAGGGATCCGGTACGGGTCCAGTTGATTACCTTATCCAGCGAGGTGGTAACAAACCCCTCATTCAATACGCCTTCAATAGACATGGCTTACTCCCAATCCAGGGCACCCTTTTTCCAGATGTACCAAAATCCGACAACAAATTCAGCGATGAAGACCATCATCGTGACGAAACCTTGCCAGCCCAGCTCACGCATGGACACGCCCCAAGGGAAGAAGAAGGCGGTTTCCAGATCAAACAGGATGAACAGGATGGCGATCAGGTAGTAGCGCACATCGAACTTCATGCGCGCATCTTCGAATGCCTCAAAGCCGCATTCGTAAGGAGAAGTTTTTTGAGCGTCCGGCTTGTGCGGACCAAGAAGACGACCGAGGAGCTGGGGAGCGACACCGACACCGATGCCAACAAGAATAAACAGGAGGACTGGGAAGTAATTTTCGAGGTTCACGATTGGCCGCTATGCGTTGGTTTATCGATGGGAATGATTCTCAATATCAATCAGAAACTTCCTCGACAAAAAGCCAGCTCAGGCACGAAGACCTTCGCTGGCTTTTCATTTCATTTCTATGGTGCCGACGACGAGACTCGAACTCGTACAGCTTTCGCCACTACCCCCTCAAGATAGCGTGTCTACCAATTTCACCACGTCGGCCTGAGACTGCTATTGTACCTTCATTTGTTACTCTTGTTCAATGCACAATCAGCTAAAAAGAAAGATTCTTATCGTTTTATTCTTCGATTATTTCAGATTCAGCAAAGGCTTATTTCGGAATCTGATTGGACTGGTCGCCAGGCTTGCCAGCTTCGGCCGGTGCAGCGGGCGCAGCCGGGGCAGCTTGTTGAGCCGGAACGGCAGGCGCCTGCAGATTATCCATCACGCCGCCGCTTTGCGAAACATGGTGGTTGCCGATAAAAGCCAGACCCAGGGTCGCCGCGAAGAAAATGGCGGCAGCCACAGCAGTTGACTTGGACAGGAAGTTGGACGAGCCGGTCGCACCAAAGAGGCTGCCGGACGCGCCAGAACCGAAAGCCGCACCCATGTCGGCGCCCTTACCGTGCTGCAACAGCACCAGACCGATGATTGCCAGCGCCGCCAGCACCTGAACTACCACTACCACCAAAGACAAAGTATTCATTTGAACCAATCCACTCTTGATATTTCGACTGCCCGCCGCGGAGTATCTCCCGCGCGGCTGACAAACCCCTTACTTGAAACCTGAACCGCCTGCCTGAAACTCAGGTCGCTGCGTTGATGATCGCCAGGAAATCCGCCGCCTTCAACGCCGCACCACCGATGAGACCCCCATCGATGTCGCCCATGGCCAGCAACTGCTGGGCATTATCGGGCTTCATGCTGCCGCCGTACAGGATGCGCACCTTGGCAGCAGCTTCCGCGCTCTTGGCACCCAGACGCGCGCGCAACATCGCATGCACTTCCTGCGCCATCTCGGGCGTAGCGGTCTTGCCGGTGCCGATTGCCCAGACCGGCTCATAAGCCACGACGATGCGGGCAGCTTCTTCCACGCTCAGCGCAGCCAGCACAGCATCGAGCTGACCACCCACGACGGCATTGGTCTGGCCGGCTTCACGCTGCTCCAGCGTCTCGCCCACACACACCAGCGGCACCAGAGCGGCCTTGAGCGCAGCCACCGTCTTGGCCGCCACCGCTGCATCAGACTCGCCATGATAGGCGCGACGCTCGGAGTGACCCAGGATGACGTACTGCACCCCGAATTCCTGCAACATGGACGCCGACACCTCGCCGGTATAGGCGCCCGAAGCATGGGCGGACATGTCCTGCGCGCCCAGTCCCACCGGCGAACCGGCCACAGCCGCCTGCACCTGCGCCAGGTAAGGCGCCGGCACGCATACTGCAACATCGCAAGCCTGGGCCGCGAGACCTTCCTTGATGCCGGCCACCAGGGCAGCATTGGCAGCCAGGCTGCCATTCATTTTCCAGTTACCGGCTACAAGTTTGCGACGCATAGGCTATGTTCGTTGAATTCGGTTTCGATTTGGATAACCCCATATTGTAGCCGCTTGCCATCCACACGGTCAAACCAGAGCGACCGGCTAGCGCCCAGCCGCCCTGCCGGCTCACAGCTCCAGCATGATCTTGCCGATGTGGGTGCTGCCTTCCATCATGGCGTGCGCCTGTGCAGCCTGCTCCAGGGGGAAGCGATGATGGATCACCGGCCGGATCTTGCCGGCCTCAATCAGGGGCCAGACATGTTCACGCAGCTTGGCCGCAATGGCGGCCTTGAAGGCCACGGGACGCGGACGCAAGGTCGAGCCCGTAATGGTCAGGCGACGGCGCATCACCTGCCCCATGTCCAGCTGTCCCTTGGCCCCGCCCAGTTGGGCGATGAAGACCAGGCGACCATCGTCGGCCAGGGCCTTGATCTCGCGCGGCAAATAGTCACCGCCCACCATGTCGAGGATCACATCCACGCCACGGCCGCCGGTCAATTCCTTGACCACGGCCTCGAAATCCTCGGTCTTGTAGTTGATGGCGCGCTCAGCCCCCAACTCTTCACAGGCGCGGCACTTCTCGGCGCTGCCGGCGGTGGCGAACACGCGATGACCCAGGGCGCGGGCGATCTGGATGGCCGTCACGCCAATGCCGGACGAACCACCCTGCACCAGCAGGGTTTCTTCACCCGACAGCTGTCCGCGGTCAAACACATTGCTCCACACCGTGAAGTAGTTTTCCGGCAGGGCCGCCGCCTCCAGCGCGCTCAAGCCCTTGGGCACAGGCAGGCACTGGGCCAGCGGCGCGACGCAGAATTCCGCATAACCGCCACCCTGCACCAGCGCACAGACCAGGTCGCCCAGCTTGAAACCACTGTCGCCCAGGTCGCCCGCCACGATCTCGCCCGCCACTTCCAGGCCCGGCAGGTCGGAGGCGCCTGGCGGGACCGGATAGTTGCCGGTCCGCTGGAACACGTCCGGGCGATTCACGCCCGCCGCATGGACCTTGATGAGTACCTCACCCGCCTTGAGCTCCGGCACGGGCCGTTCACAGGCCTGCAATACCTCGGGGCCGCCGAATTCCTTGATCTCGATTGCGCGCATGTGTCCTATCCTTCATTGAATGGAGTGTGATGGGTCTCAAAGCGAGGCCGCCGCCCGTGCTGCCGTGTCATACAAGCCGGAGGCATTGCGCAGCAACTGCGCAGCCTCGCCGATGGCCTGGTTGGGAATGCCGCTCTCAGCCTGCACCTCGATGAGGCAGCGCTCGCGTACCTCCCGGTACTTCATGCACAGCGCCTGCCCGGCCGGGGTGGTCGAGAACAGCAGTTCCTTGCCCGCCTTCTCGCTCTTGACGTAGCCGGCCTTGACCAACTTCTTCAAGGCATAGGTGACCACGTGGGTGTCCTCGACGTTCAATACGAAACAGATATCGGCCAGTTTTTTCTTGCGGTCACGGTGATTGACGTGATGCAACAGCGACACCTCGATGGCCGTCATGTCCTTGGCGCCAGCAGCGGCCATGCAGCGCACCATCCAGCGGTTGAAGGCATTGCTGGCCATGATGAGCGCATATTCGAGCTCGGACAGCTCGGCGCTGCGTTCTGACACCAGGTGCTGGGACGACACGATCTTGGTCGGTCGCGGGGCCATGACCACATCTTGCGCATCAGGCTGGACGGGGCTGGACGTCTCGTTGTTCTCTTGGCTCATGGGAAGCGGATAAGTCAGGGCGACGGAATGGCAACACTATAACGTAAAGACCAAATAAATAATTTATCGACATATTGTTTATATTTTCTTTGGAATGTAATATCCGCAAAAAAGCAGGGCATCACCAGACGCACCTTGACCCCGTCGGCGGCATCGGCGGGTTCTCAACAAAAATCAACGGCGAGGCAAGAGACACATGCAGCCACAGCTCCACCCCTTGGGCGATCGCGCACTGCTATGCAGTTTGCCGCCCCCCGCCACCCTGCCCCAGCAGCAGCGCATCTGGGCGCTGGCCGAACTGGCCGGCCAATGGGAAGAAGTCAGCGAAGTCGTGCCCGGCATGAACAACCTGACGCTCATCACCAGACGCCCCGTGGCCGACCTGGACATCCTGGCGCAACGCATCCAGACGGCCTGGCCCAAGCTCAGCGGCGAACGCAGCGTCGGGCGCACGGTCGAGATCCCGGTGGTCTACGGCGGTAGCGCCGGCCCCGACCTCGACAATGTGGCGCGCCATACCGGCCTGTCGACAGAGGAAGTGATTACCCGTCACAGCAATGCCGAGTACGTGGTCTACTTCCTGGGCTTCCTGCCCGGCTTCGCCTACATGGGCGGGCTCGACGCCAGCCTGGCGACACCGCGCCACACTACGCCGCGCGTGAGCATCCCGGCCGGATCGGTCGGCATCGGCGGCGAACAGACCGGCATCTATCCCATGGCCTCGCCCGGCGGCTGGCAGCTCATCGGCCGCACCACCCTGCAACTGTTCGCCCCTTCCCAGGAACCGCCCACGCTGCTGCGTCCCGGCGACCGTGTACGCTTTACCGTGGAGCGCGTGGCCTCATGATCGACATCATCCAACCCGGCATGCTGGCCTCGGTGCAGGACATGGGCCGCTATGGCCATCGCCGCCTGGGCATCCATCCCGGCGGCGCGCTCAATACCCTGGCCCTGGCCAGCGCCAACCTGCTGGTCGGCAATCCAGTCGATGCGGCAGGGTTGGAAATCACCATGGGCGTGGCCGAGCTGCGCTTCACCCGCGCCACTCGCATCGCCCTGGGTGGCGACGACATCGGCGCCACGCTCGATGGCAAGCCCATCGCCGCATGCTGGAGCATTCCGGTTGCCGCTGGCAGCATCCTCAAACTGAGCCTGACCGCCGCCGATTCGCCCGAGCAGGCGCCGCGTCACAGCATGCGCACCTACCTGGCCGTGGCTGGCGGCATCGATGTGCCGCTGGTGCTGGGTTCACGCAGTACCGATCTCAAGGCCGGTTTCGGCGGTCATCAGGGACGCGCCCTCAAGCGCGGCGACAAGCTGCCCATCGGCGATGCACAAGCCGCTACCGCCGCCGTCCACGGCCCCGCCTTCGGGGTACGTTCACCACGCTGGAGCGGCCTGGCCCTGCGCGCCGACGAACATAGCCAGCACGTCACCTTGCGCGTGTTGCCCGGTCCCGAATTCGACCAGTTCAGCAAGAGCGCGCGCGACGCGCTCTGGTCCGCTACCTGGCGCGTCACGCCCAACAGCAACCGCATGGGCTATCGCCTCGAAGGTCCGGAACTCAAGCGCAAGCAAGGCCGCGACATGCTGTCGCACGGCGTGGTGCCGGGCGTGATCCAGGTGCCGCCCTCGGGCCAGCCCATCATCCTGATGGGCGACGCGCAGACCACCGGCGGCTATCCCAAGATCGGCGTGATCATCGGCGCTGACCTGTGGAAGCTGGCGCAAGCGCCGCTGAACGCCACGCTACGACTGGAACCCTGCGAGATGGCCGATGCCCTGGCCGCCGCCGAAGAACAGCAACGCTACCTCGACTCCATCCGCGCCACGGTCGCCGCATTGGACTGGTCGCGGGCCACGCTCTACAAGAAATAAGGGAACGCCATGCATATCGATCTCAATGCCGACCTCGGCGAAGGCTGCGACACCGACGAACAACTGCTGACCCTGGTCAGCTCCGCCAACATCGCCTGCGGCTGGCATGCAGGCGACGCCAACACCATGCGCCGCAGCGTGCGCTGGGCGATCCAGAATCACGTGGCCATCGGCGCGCACCCCAGCTTCCCCGACCGCGAAAACTTCGGCCGCAGCGCCATGCAATTGCCGCCCGAAGAAATCTTCAGCGGCATGCTCTATCAGCTCGGCGCGCTCGAGGCCATCGTGCGCGCCGAAGGCGGCCGCATGACGCACGTCAAGCCGCACGGCGCACTCTACAACCAGGCCGCCAAGGATGCCGTCCTGGCCAACGCCATCTGCGCCGCCATCCGCACCTTCAATCCCGAGCTGAGCCTGTATGGCCTGGCCGGCAGCGAACTGATCGCCGCCGCCCGCCACGCCGATCTCAATGCGGTGGAAGAAGTCTTCGCCGATCGCGCCTATGAAGCCGACGGCAGCCTGGTGGCGCGCAGCAAGCCGGGCGCCATGATCGACAACGATGCCGACGCCATCGCCCAGACCCTGATGCTGGTCAAGCAAAAGAAGGTCAAGGCCATCGACGGCAGCATCGTCGAAGTCAATGCACAGACCGTATGCCTGCACGGAGATGGCGCGCATGCACTGGATTTTGCGCGCCAGATTCGGGCGCGCCTGCACGAAGAGCGCATCGCGGTGCGCGCGGCGGCGTGAGACGGTGTGAGATGTCTTACGCAGCGTCGCACCATGCGGGAATGTGCCCAGCACGACAGGATTCAAGGTAGTCACAAGCGGTAGTTCTGTTCCAACCACAAGAAGAAAAGTCGCCAGTACGAGGCCCGCGAGGTCGCAGGAAAAGTCACGTCCCTACATTACAGTGATTGCCGCAAAGCCAGACCGGGCGCGGCTTTGCGCGATGCAGTTGGCACGGACCTTGCACTAGGACGATAGGATCTTTTCCACATTCACATAGGGAGTTTTTCATGGAGAGTACGACACTGCTGCCCCTGATCGGGATACCGATCGTCGTGGCCGGTTTTGCCTTGCGTTTCAATCCGCTGCTGGTGGTCACGGTCGCGGGCCTCACCACCGGCCTGTCGGTGGGCATGGATTTCGGCATGCTGCTGGAAACCTTCGGCGAGAAGTTCGTCAACAGCCGTTCGCTGGCGACCTTCCTGCTGATCCTGCCCATCATCGGCCTGTTGGAACATTACGGTCTGAAGGAGCGTGCCCAGGCCTGGATCTCCAGCATCGCCAGCGCCACCTCGGCGCGTATCCTGATGCTCTACTTCATCCTGCGTGAAGGCACGGCCGCCCTGGGCCTGATCTACCTCGGTGGCCAGGCGCAGACCGTGCGTCCGCTGCTGGCGCCGATGGCTGAGGGGGCTGCAGTGAACGCCTATGGCGAAGACCTGCCGCAACACATCCGCGACAAGATCAAGGCGCATGCTGCGGCCTGCGACAACATCGCGGTCTTCTTCGGCGAGGATATCTTCATCGCCTTTGGCGCGGTGCTGCTGATGGACGCCTTCCTGAAGGAAAACGGCATCACCAATATCGAGCCGCTGCACATCGGCCTGTGGGCCATCCCCACTGCACTGTCGGCGCTGGTGATCCACATGTTCCGTCTGACCCGCCTCGACGCTTCCATCCGCCGCGATGTCGATGCGTGGAAGGCCACCCAATCCGCTGCCAAGGTGTCCGCATGAATACGCTCATCTCGATCAATCGCATCTACTACCTCATCGGCATCATCGTCATGATGCTGACCGTCATGACCCTGCGCGACAAGGGCAACCCCAAGCGCTTCACCACGGCGCTGTTCTGGTTCCTCTTCGGCGCGGTCTTCCTGTTCGGTGACCTGCTGGTGGAAAACCTCGGCAAGTCCGTGGCCCACCGCATCATCGGCGGCACCGTCATCATCATCTCCCTGATCGCCGGCACCGGCATGCTCTCCATGGGCAGCTATGCCACCTCCACCCAGGAGGAGCGCGTGGCTTCGTCCAGGAAACTGGGCAACTGGCTGTTCTTCCCCGCAGTGTTGATCCCGGTGATCACGGTGGCCTGTACCGTACTGCTCAAGGGTGTTTCGGTAGGCGGCGTGACGCTGCTGGACCAGAAGCAGCTCACGCTGGCGGCTCTGTGCGTGGCCTGCGTGTGTGCGCTCATCGCTGGTTGCGTGCTGACCCGTGGCACGCCGCTGCAAGCGGTGCGCCAGTCGCGCCGCCTGGTGGATTCCATCGGCTGGGCCGCCATCCTGCCGCTGATGCTGGCCATGCTGGGTGGCGTCTTCGTGGCGGCCAAGACCGGTACGTCGGTACAGCAGGTGGTGAGCCTGTTCGTCAATCCCGACAACCGTTTCCTGGTGGTGGTGATCTACTGCGTGGGCATGGCGCTGTTCACCATGGTGATGGGTAACGCCTTCGCCGCCTTCCCGGTGATGAGCGCGGGCATCGCCCTGCCCTTCCTGATCCTGGGCCATCACGCTGACCCCGCACCGCTGGTGGCCATCGGCATGTACTCCGGTTATTGCGGCACGCTGATGACGCCGATGGCGGCCAACTACAACATCGTGCCGGCGGCGCTGCTGGAACTGAAGAACAAGTACCAGGTCATCAAGGTGCAGATCCCCACCGCGCTGACGCTGCTGACGGTGAACGTGTTCCTGATGTACTTCCTCGCCTTCCGCTGATCTTGTCGGAAGGCCGGACCTGGCCGCAGACGATGCCGGCCAGGTCGCCCACATTGCCTCAAGGAGTCCCCATGCAACTCACACTGGAACGGGCTGAAGAGTTTGCCCGCATGCCGCTGGCCTATCTGCGCCAGGAATATCCGAATCACATCATGCACGTGCTCAATGACGCCGGGGATGTGCTCTCTCCGCGCGCCATGCATCCGGTGTTCTATGGCTGCTATGACTGGCACTCGGCCGTGCATGGCTTCTGGCTGTTGCTGCGCTGCGTGCGGCGCTATCCTGAGCTGCCTGCACGCCCTGACATCGAAGCCATTTTCGATGAGCACTTTACGCCCGAACTGATGGAGCGCGAGACCGATTATTTCCGCGTCGGTGGCCGGGCCTCATTCGAACGTCCCTATGGCTTCGGCTGGATACTCGCACTGGACCAGGAACTGGCGCAATCCACGCTGCCGCGTGCTGCTAGCTGGCGCGCCGCGATGCAGCCACTGACGCTGGAGATCCGCCGCCGCTTGCTGGAGTACCTGTCCAAGCTAAGCTATCCGATCCGGGTTGGCACGCACTACAACACCGCCTTCGCCCTGGCGCTGTCGCTGGATCAGGCGCGCCATGTCAAGGATGTCGAACTGGAACAGGTCATCCTGGCCAGCGCACAGCGCTACTACGGCAAGGACACCGACTATCCCGCCCACTATGAACCCGGCGGCGACGAGTACATCTCTGGCGCGCTCACCGAGGCACTACTGATGAGCAAGGTCCTGTCGGCGCAAGCCTTCGCCGCCTGGTTCGACCAGTATCTACCGCGTATGGCAGAGATCGAGCAGATCATGCAGCCGGCCCTCGTCTCCGACCCGACCGATCCCAAGATCGCCCACCTGGACGGCCTGAACCTCTCGCGCGCCTGGTGCTTGAAGACCGTGCTGCGCCACCTGCCCGCGGGCCACGCCGCACGCAGCGCCATCGAGGCTGCCATCCAGCGCCACATCGCCGCCTCCATCGACCAGGTCGTCGGCAGCCACTACAGCGGCGGCCACTGGCTGGCCAGCTTCGCCATGCTGGCGCTGGAAGACTGAGCCACACGCGCCCCTGCAAGAAAGAAGAAAGCCCTCGCTTCCGTCACCGGGAACGAGGGCTTTCTGCTGATGGGGCGGGAATGCCTACTCTGCCACTTCCTTGCGCAAGGCCGACTGCTCTGCCTGCGTCGGCATGGTCGCCGAGATCACCCGCGCACTGCGCTTGAAGGTGAAATACGCCCAGGCCCAGTCCGCCATCACCATGATGCGATTGCGGAAGCCGATCAGGAAATACACGTGCACAAACAGCCAGAACAACCAGGCCGGATAGCCCGAGAACTTGAGCTTGCCCACCATGGCGATGGCCGCCTTGCGGCCGATCGTGGCCAGTGAGCCATAGTCCTGGTAGACAAAGGTCTCCGGCGTCTGGCCGGCAATGCGATGCTTGATGTTGCGTGCAGCCACGCGACCCATCTGCTTGGCCGCCGGCGACACGCCCGGCACCGGCTTGCCCTCCGACTGCGCCGCCGCCAGGTCGCCGATGACATAGACATCATCATGCCCGGCGATATTGAGCTCAGGCGACACCGGCACACGACCCGCACGGTCCAACTCCACGCCCAGCGTCTTGCCCAGCGGCGAAGCCGCCACACCGGCCGACCAGATCACGGTGCGGGTGGACAAGGTCTGTTCGCCATCGAAGTTGGTATAACGCACGCAGGTCTCATCGATATGCACCACGCGGCTGCCGGTACGCACGTCCACGCCCAGCTTCTGCAACTGCTCGCGCGCCTTGTCGGAGAGGTCGGGCGGATAGGCGCCCAGGATGCGGTCCGATCCTTCGATGAGCACCACCCGCGCCGAATGCGGATCGATGTTGCGGAATTCGCCGGCCAGGGTGTGGCGGGCGATCTCTACCAGCGTGCCGGCCATTTCCACGCCGGTCGCACCGCCGCCGATGACGGTAAAGGTCAGCCATTCCTGGCGGCGCCGCGCATCGCTCTCGCGCTCGGCGCGCTCGAAGGCCATCAGGATGCGCTTGCGGATCTCGAAGGCGTCTTCCAGGGTCTTCAGGCCCGGTGCCAGGCTGCTCCACTCATCGCGCCCGAAATAGCTGTGGGTGGAACCGGCGGCCACGATGAGGTGGTCGTAGGCAATCGTGCTGCCGTCTTCGAGCTGCACTGTCTTGGCGGCGGTGTCGATGCCCGTCACGGCGGCCATCAAGGTGGTCAGGTTGCGCTGATGCGCCAGGATGGCGCGGATCGGTGCGCTGATGGCCGGAGCCGACAGCCCTGCCGTGGCCACCTGGTAGAGCAGCGGCTGGAACAGGTGGTGGTTGCTGCGATCGATCATGGTGATGCGCACCTCGGCATTGGCCAGTTCGCGCGCGGCGGCCAGGCCGCCGAATCCACAACCGATGATGACTACGTGGGGCATTGCCTTCCTTTCAAAAGTAACCTGTTGTTCTGTCCACGCAAACCCGTCCCTCTGACGTGGCCGGGTTGCGCAGCTGTCCCCTACTCTCTATTCGGATATGCCTGCATGGCAGTATCGCCCGCGCCTCCCCTGATGAGCGCGGCATACCGGGACATTGATGTCCCTCAATGCAGACCGACAGAATCGCATACTTTTGGTTCGAAAGCACTTGGGCAGATTGTCCCCCGCCCTTGATCGCTGACCTCCACAAAAAAATCCCCCGGCCTTGCGGCACGGGGGATTTCCTTGTTACCTGGTCAGACCTGCCGGGGCAAGCTCATCAGCTACCCACGGCAGAAGGTCTTACTGGGCTTCTTGCGGAGCAGCAGCTTCGCCACCCTCTTCAGCCTGGGCAGCCTTCATCGACAGCTTCAGACGGCCACGGTCGTCGGTTTCCAGAACCTTGACGCGCACTTGCTGGCCTTCCTTGAGGTAGTCGGCCACAGCGTTGACGCGCTCGTTGGCGATCTGGCTGATGTGCAGCAGGCCATCCTTGCCCGGCAGGACCTGAACGATGGCGCCGAAGTCCAGCAGCTTCAGCACGGTGCCTTCGTAGACCTTGCCCACTTCCACGGAAGCGGTCAGCTCTTCGATGCGGCGCTTGGCTTCCTGGCCAGCCGAGGCATCCACGGAGGCGATGGTGACCACGCCTTCGTCGCTGATGTCGATCTGGGTGCCGGTTTCTTCGGTCAGCGCGCGAATGACGGCGCCGCCCTTGCCGATCACGTCACGGATCTTTTCCGGATTGATCTTGATGGTGATCAGGCGCGGAGCGAAGTCGGACAGTTCGGCACGGCCAGCCGGCACGGCTTCCTGCATCTTGCCCAGGATGTGGTGGCGGCCTTCCTTGGCCTGCTCCAGCGCGACCTGCATGATTTCCTTGGTAATGCCCTGGATCTTGATGTCCATCTGCAGGGCGGTGATGCCATTGGCAGTACCGGCCACCTTGAAGTCCATGTCGCCCAGGTGATCTTCATCGCCCAGAATGTCGGTCAGCACGGCGAACTTGTTGCCTTCCTTGATCAGGCCCATGGCGATGCCGGCCACGTGGGCCTTCATCGGCACACCGGCGTCCATCAATGCCAGGCAGCCGCCGCACACGGAGGCCATCGAGGAGGAACCGTTGGACTCGGTGATTTCCGAGACCAGGCGCACCGAGTAGCTGAACTCGTCAGCGGCCGGCAGCGCGGCGATCAGCGCGCGCTTGGCCAGACGGCCGTGGCCGATTTCGCGGCGCTTCGGGGTGCCCACGCGACCGGTTTCGCCGGTGGCGAACGGAGGCATGTTGTAGTGGAGCATGAAGCGATCGGAGTATTCGCCCAAGAGGCCGTCGATCTTCTGTTCGTCGCGTGCGGTACCCAGGGTCGCGATGACCAGGGCTTGCGTTTCGCCACGGGTGAACAGGGCCGAACCGTGGGTACGCGGCAGCACGCCGGTACGGATCGAGATCGGACGCACGGTGCGGGTGTCGCGACCGTCGATGCGAGGTTCGCCTTCCAGGATCTGCGAGCGCACGATCTTGGCTTCCAGATCGAACAGAATCGAACCGACTTCGGCAGAATCAGCGGCCACACCGTTGTTGGCAGCGGCTTCAGCGATCAGGGCTTCGTTGACCTGAGCGGTGACGGCCTTGAGCTTTTCGGTACGGGCTTGCTTGTCCTTGGTCTGGTAGGCTTCGCGCAGCGGGCCTTCGGCCAGTTGCGACACGCGTGCGATCAGGGCTTCGTTCTTGGCCGGGGCGGTCCACTGGACTTCCGGCTTGCCGCCTTCGCGCACCAGCGCGTGGATGGCTTCGATGACGGCCTTGGACTGGTCGTGACCGAACACGACGGCGCCCAGCATGACTTCTTCGGACAGTTGGTCGGCTTCCGATTCCACCATCAGCACGGCGGTTTCGGTACCGGCCACCACCAGGTCCAGCTGCGAGGACTTGAGCTGCGAAGTGGTCGGGTTCAGGACGTACTGGCCGTCGATGTAACCCACGCGGGCTGCGCCCACCGGGCCATTGAAGGGGATGCCGGCCAGCGACAGGGCGGCCGAGGCGCCGATCATGGCGGGGATGTCCGGATCGATTTCAGGGTTCACCGACAGCACGTGGATGATCACCTGCACTTCGTTGAGGTAGCCTTCCGGGAACAGCGGGCGGATCGGGCGATCGATCAGGCGCGAGGTCAGGGTTTCCTTTTCGGAAGGCTTGCCTTCACGCTTGAAGAAACCGCCGGGGATGCGGCCGGCTGCATAGGTCTTCTCGATGTAGTCGACCGTCAGCGGGAAGAAGTCCTGGCCGGGCTTGGCTTCCTTGCGGGCCACCACGGTGGCCAGGATGACGGTGTCTTCCACCGACACCACCACGGCGCCAGAAGCCTGGCGAGCGATTTCGCCGGTTTCCAGGGTCACTTGATGCTGACCGTACTGGAAGGTCTTGGTTACTTTATTGAACACGGTATTTCCTTTCTTTTATGGAGCCTGCCCCGACTGTGTCCGCGGTGCACGACTTCCTTTTGCCGACAGATTTTCAGGCGCTGTCGTTCACCTCACCACAGTGGCCGGCGAAACCGGTCACTCACGACGAACGCGGCATTGATCACACAAACAGCCTGCCGCGATGAAACGATGATGCATTCCTGCCCCGAGGGAGGGCGTTTTGCGATGCTACTTGCCCCGGCTTATGCCTGAGCTTGCGGAATCGCAAAAAACAAAATGCCCGCGTCAACGAGTGACGCAGGCATTTCGTGGTGGTCCGGGGCGCAAACCCCGGGACCCAGACGCGGAGTCAAATTACTTGCGCAGACCGAGTTTCTCGATCAGGGCGCGGTAACGGTCAGCGTCCTTGTTCTTCAGGTAGGACAGCAGGCTCTTGCGACGGTTGACCATCTTGATCAGGCCACGACGGGAGTGGTGATCCTTGACGTGGGCCTTGAAGTGGCCGTTCAGGTCGTTGATGCGTGCGGTCAGCAGAGCGACTTGCACTTCCGGAGAACCGGTGTCGTTCGTGCCGCGGGCGTTTTCGGAGATAATGGCAGCCTTGGCTGCTTTTTCGATGGACATTGCGTTTACCTTTCACAAGCGGTGTGCGGAGCGTCGGAACTTGCCTGCCCTGCATACCGTGAACAAAAAATGAGAATCCGGTCAAACCGACCGGACGCGAAATTATATAGCAAAAAGTCATTCTCACCAACATTGACCGACGCCCGCGTGCCGTCAGGCCACGCCGCAGTCCGATGATGATGAAGTGACAATCTGATCAGGAGTCTCGCATGCCCTCTTTCGTCCCCCTCTTCCAACGCGCCCGCCCGCGCCTGGCGGCCGCGCTGCTGGCCCTCTCGGCGCTGTCCACACTGTCGGGCTGCGCCTCGCTGCTGCAGCCGCCGGTGCAGCCGGGCGAACCTGAAGACCAGGTCGTGGCTCGCCTGGGACCGCCGACCAATGTGTATCCCGATGGCAACGTGCGTGTCTTCGAATACGGCGCCGGCGCCTTTGGCCAGTATCAGTACATGGCCCGCATCGGCCCCGATCATCGCCTCATTTCCTATGAGCAAGTCTGGACCATCGAGAATTTCCGCGCCATCCGCCCCAAGCAGGACACCAAGCTCGACGTCCTGCGCCGCGTCGGTCGCCCCACCGAGGTGACGCGCTACGCCCGCATCCCCTTCGAAGCCTGGAACTACGGCTACAAGGAAAGCGGCGTCTGGAATTCGATGATGACGGTCTATTTCACCGACCAGGGCATCGTGGAGAAAGTCGAGAACGGTCCTGATCCGCGCTACGACGATTCGCGCTTCCGCTTCTGACCACCGTCGCAGCAAGTAAAAAAGGGCCGCCCGGAGCAATCCGGACGGCCCTTGGCCTTTCTTGTGTCAACCGCGTTCAGCGCATCAGACCACAGTCGCCAGCGCCAGCGTGAACAGCAGCGCCAGTACCGAGACCAGGGTTTCCATCACGGTCCAGGTCTTGAAGGTCTGCGGCACGGTCATGTTGAAGTATTCCTTGACCAGCCAGAAGCCGCCGTCATTGACGTGCGACAGGATCAACGAACCCGCGCCAGTGGCCAGCACCATCAGCTCCGGACGCACGCCACCAACGGTGGAGACGATGGGTGCGACGATGCCGCAGGCGGTCGTCATGGCCACCGTGGCCGAACCGGTCGCCACGCGGATCAGCGCGGCCACGAACCAGCCCAGGATGAGCGGCGACAGATGGGCGTCTGTGGCGATGCCCACGATGGCCTTGGAGACGCCGCCATCCATCAGGATGCGACCAAAGCCGGCGCCGGCGCCCACCACCAGCGTGATGCTGGCAATCGGGGCCAGGCATTCGTTGGTGAATTTGAGGATCTGGTCGGCACCAAAGCCACGGGCGCGGCCAAAGGTCCAGAAGCTCACCAGGGTGGCGATCAAGAGCGCAATCACCGAATTGCCGATCAGCCGCAGGAAGTCATTGGCGAAGGTCTTGGGTGCGAAGAACAGGTCGGCCCAGCTACCGATCAACATCAGCGCCACCGGCAGCAGGATGGTGAAGAGCGTAATGCCGAAGCCCGGCAGCTCACGATCCTTCTTGCCCTCATCGACGAACTGCGAAATCAGCGGATTGTCCGGATTGGGGATGACCACCTTGGAGATCAGCTTGCCGAAGATGGGGCCGGCGATGATGGCCGTGGGAATACCGACGATGAGCGCATACAGGATGGTGCGACCGATATCGGCGCTATACGCGGTCACCGCCAGCAGCGCTGCCGGGTGCGGCGGAATCAGACCGTGCACCACCGACAGGCCCGCCACCATGGGAATGCCCACCAGCACCATGTTGGTCCCGGTACGCTTGGCGACGTTGAAGGCAATCGGCACCAGCAGCACGAAACCGACTTCGAAGAACACCGGCAGACCGACAATGAAGGCCACCACCATCATGGCCCAATGCACGTTCTTCTCGCCGAAGGCCTTGATCATGGTGTTGGCGATGCGCTCTGCCCCGCCGGACTCGGCCATCATCTTGCCCAGCATGGTGCCCAAACCCACCACCAGCGCGATATGGCCCAGGGCGTTGCCCACACCCGTCTCGAAGGCCTTGACGATGTTACCCATCGGCATGCCCACGGCCAGGCCCAGCACCAGCGACACCACGATCAATACGATGAATGGATTCATCTTGAACTTGGCGATCAGCACGATCAGTGCGATCACCGCTACCAGCGCGTACACCAGTAGCGCACTTCCTTGTACTGCCTCCATCTGCTTCTCCTCTTCCGATGATCAAAGACACCCGCTGGCGCACGACACCCCTGCCAGCAAACAATTAATTCTCTAAATCATTTACGCGTTTGCTCGGGATACTTGGCGATCCCTTGAAAAAATGGCGACGCATCCAACGTCGCCATCGCTTTTCCCGGACCCTCAGCGCTTGAACGCCACGCAGTCGACTTCGACCTTGCAGTCCACCACCATGCTCGAGACCACGCAGGCGCGTGCCGGCGGATTGGCGCCGAAGTATTCCTTGAAGACCTTGTTGAAGGACTGGAAGTCACGCGCATCATCGAGCCACACACCGCAGCGCACCACGTGCTCGGGGCCGTAGCCGGCTTCCTTCAGGATGGCCAGCACGTTCTGGATGGCCTTGTGCGATTGCGCCACGATGCCGCCATCGATCACTTCGCCGTTTTCCATCGCCACTTGGCCCGAGACGTATAGCCAGCCGTCGGCGGCCACTGCACGGGCAAACGGCAGATGCTGACCACCCGTACCGCTGCCACCTTCCACACCAAATCGTTGAATGCTCATTGCTACTCCTTGTTGTTTGTTGAAGCTTCCTGAAAACCTGAAAATCCGGAAAGACGAAAAACTCAGGCTGACGTTTTCTGCACCGTGCGCGCCAGGAAGCGCCCTGCGCGCGCGGCGGTAGCCTTCTTGTCCTGACCGCGATAGGCCAGTTCGCCATTGACCCACACCGCCTCGATGCCATGCGCCGGCTGCATGGGATCGGTAAAGCTGGCTGCATCACGCACGGTCTCGGCGTCGAACAGCACCAGGTCGGCGTGATAGCCCACCCGTACGAAACCGCGCAGATCCAGCCCGAAACGCTGGGCCGACAGGCCCGTCATCTTGTGCACCGCCGTGGCCAGCGAGAACAGCTTCTGCTCGCGGCTGTAGTAACCCAGCACGCGCGGGAAAGCGCCCCACAGGCGCGGATGCGGCAAGGGATCGTTGGGTAGGCCATCGGAGCCCACCACAGTGGCGGGATGCGAGAGGATGCGATTGACGTCGTCGTCGGACATGCAGTGATACACCGCCCCCGCCGGCATCAAGCGAGCCGCGGCCGCGTGCAAGTCGACATCCCATTCGGCGGCGATCTGTTTCAACATCTTGCCGCCCTGCTCAGGATGCGGCTCAGACCAGGTGACCTGGATGTCGTAGTCGTCCGTGACCTGCTTCAAGTCCAGGGTGGAGGAACTGGCCGTATAGGGATAGCAGTCGCAGCCCACGTGCTGATGGCGCGCCGCCATCTCCAGCGCACGCAAGACCTCGCTGCTGCGGCCCCAGTTCTCCACGCCCGCGCACTTCAGGTGCGAGATCACCACCGGAACACGTGCATGCTTGCCGATGCGGAAGGCTTCTTCCATCGCATCGAGGATGTCGGCAAATTCGCTGCGCAGGTGGGTGGCATACAGGCCGCCGAACTCGGCCAGCGGCTCGGCCAGGGCCAGCACTTCCTCGGTGGGCGCATTGATGGCATTGCCATAGGCCAGCCCGGTGGACAGGCCCAGCGCGCCATGCTCCAGCGCCTCGCGCAATTGCGCCCGCATGCCGGCGATTTCGCCCTCGGTGGCGGCGCGATCGAGACGGTCCATGTGATTGTTGCGCAGGGCCGTGTGGCCGACCAAGGCCGCCACGTTGATGGCGGGTCGCGCCGCATTGACGGCCTCGACATAGCTGGCGAAGCTCGGATAGTGGAAGGCCTCGCGCTTGCCCAGCAGGTTCATCGGGTCCGGTGGCTCGCCCTTGAGCGTGACCGGCGCAGCGCTGATGCCGCAGTTGCCGACCACCACCGTGGTCACGCCCTGCGAGAGCTTGGGGAACATCTCGGGGGTGCGGATGACGTTGGTGTCATCGTGCGTATGGACGTCGATGAAGCCCGGCGAGAGCACGCGACCACTGGCATCGATCTCTTGCGCGGCCTGCCAGTCGTCGAGCTTGCCGATGGCGGCGACGCGTCCTTTGTGTACGGCCACATCGGCCGCCACGGGCTCGGCCCCGGAACCATCAATGACCAGGGCATGGCGGATCAGGATATCGCAGCGGCGTTCGCCGTCTGCGGCATGGGTGGTGGATAGCATGTCAGTCTCCCAGCGGCTGGTGCAGGTCGCCGCCGCCCCGGTGCGCGTCGAGCACGTACTTGAGGCGGCGCAGGCGTTCCTGGCTGCTTTCCTTGTGCAGCAGGGCCAGTTCCAGCACCAGCATGTCCAGCGTCGCCATCATGGCGTAGCGCGACGAGGACGGTTTGAAAATCAGGTCGGTTTCCAGCGTCTTGATGGGCAGCAGCACGTCGGCCAGCTTCGCCAGCGGCGAGCCCAGCGCAGTGATGGCGATGAGCTTGACGCCGTATTCGCGCGCCACTTCGCAACTGGCCAGCAGCTCAGGCACGCTGCCAGTGGTGGAGAAGACCAGCAGGACGTCGTCCTTGTCCAGGGTGGCGGCCACCATCTTCTGCAGCACGGCATCGTGGTAGCTGGCCACCGGACGGCCCAGCCGCACCAGGCGATAGCGCGCCTCGTCGGACATCATGGTCGAACCCCCGCCCATGCCGAAGCAGTAGATCATGCGCGCGCCCAGCAGCAGATGCGCGGCCTGCATCAGCATGTCCGCATTGAGCATGGCGCGGTTGAGCTCCAGCACCGCGTGGATGTCGCGGTAGACCACGTCGGCCAATTCCGGCGGCTGTTCCGACGGCACGGTCTTTGCTCCGTCGAAGAAGCGCTGCCCCACCGCCACCGCCTGCGCCAGCAGGAACTTGAATTCACGCACGTCGCGGCAACCCATGGCCTTGGCAAAGCGCGTCACGCTGGCCACTGACACGCCCGCCTTGTCGGCCAGCTCGCCGATGCTGGCGCTGGCGGCGGCGTGCAGATCGCCCAGGATGGCTTCCGCCACCTTCTGTTCGGCCAGGCGCAAGGTGCTGCTGCGCTCGGTGATGCGGGAAATGATGTCCAATGTCTGCGCCATGGGAAGATGAACTCTCTGCAAGGAGGCAAGAAAGGCCAGGCAGGAAAGGCCGAGCTGCGCAGCCCACCAGGAACTGCGAAACAATTTATGTTATTTACTAACACGACGTAAACATAGTAAATTCAAGGCTATTGTTACGTCAATCCTAAATCAACAGGAATCAATGCGATGAATGATACAAACTACCAAGGCGCTTACGAGGCGGGCATCATCGATCCACTCAACAAGGGGCTGGGTCCCTTGCCGCAAGCGCTGCCGCCGGGTCAGGCCGGCACCGTGCGCTGGAACCTGCTCAACGAAGACATCAGTTTGCCGGCGGCGGTTCTGTATGAAGAAAAGATCGCGCACAACCTGAAGTGGATGCAGGAATTCGTCGGCCAATACCAGCTGAAGCTGGCCCCGCACGGCAAGACCACCATGGCGCCCAAGCTGTTTGCGCGCCAGCTCGACACTGGCGCCTGGGGCATCACCCTGGCTACCGCCCACCAGACGCTGGCCGGCTACCACCATGGCGTGCGTCGCGTGATCATGGCCAACCAGCTGGTGGGCAAGCGCAACATGGCCATCATTTCCGAGCTGCTGGCCGATCCCTCCTTCGAGTTCTTCTGCCTGGTCGATTCGGCCGCGCTGGTCGATCAGCTCGGCCGTTTCTTTGCCGAACGCAAGCAGACCCTGAACGTGCTGCTGGAACTGGGTCCGACCGGCGGACGCACCGGCGTGCGCGATGAAGCCCAACAGCAGGCCGTGCTGGAGGCGATCTCGCGCTGGGACAGCATCGCCCTGGCTGGCGTGGAAGTCTATGAAGGCGTGCTCAAGGAAGAGGTCGATATCCGCCGCTTCCTGCAGCGCGCCGTGGCTTGCCTGCAAGACCTGGCCGCGCAAGGCCAGCTGGCGCGCCGGCTGGCGCGCGGACCGGCGGTGCTCACCGGCGCCGGCTCGGCCTGGTACGACGTGGTGGCCGAGGAGTTCGGCCAGGCCGATATCGGCGCGGCGTTGGATGTGGTGCTGCGTCCGGGCTGCTACCTGACCCATGACGTGGGCATCTATCGCGCTGCGCAGGCGCAGATCCAGGTGCGCAATCCGGTGGCGCACAGCATGCGCAGCCAGTTGCAGCCGGCGCTGCAACTGTGGGCCTATGTGCAATCCATTCCCGAGGCCGACAAGGCCATCATTGCCCTGGGCAAGCGCGACGCCGCCTTTGATGCCGGCCTGCCGATGCCGGTCTCACGCTTCCGCCCCGGCCGCGATACCGGCCCGCAGGCCACGCCGGCGCACTGGGAAGTGACCGGCATGATGGACCAGCACGCCTACCTGAAGATCGCCGCGGGTGACGATATCGAGGTGGGCGACATGATCGCCTTCGACATCTCCCATCCCTGCCTGACCTTCGACAAGTGGCGTCACCTGGTGGTGGTCGACGCGCGCTTCGATGTGACCGACATCGTGCAGACCTTCTTCTGAGCTGGGAGGGGCAACGGACATGAGCAAAACCATCCTCGCCTATGGCGAAGCCATGGTGGAATTCAACCAGCGCATCGATGCGCCGCGCCAGTTCCTGCAGGGCTATGGCGGCGACACGTCCAACTTCGCCATCGCAGCGGCCCGCCAGGGGGCGGCCTCGGCCTACCTCAGTGCGGTCGGCGACGACCACTTCGGGCAGGACCTGCTGGCGCTATGGCAGCGTGAAGAGGTAGACGTGCGCCATGTCGCCATCGCTCCCGGCGGCAGCACCGGCATCTACTTCGTCACCCACGATGCCGCCGGCCACCACTTCCACTACCGCCGCGCCGGCTCGGCCGCCAGCACTTTCCAGGCCAAGGCGCTGCCGCTGGAGGCCATCGCCGCCGCTGGCGCGTTGCACCTCTCGGGGATCAGCCTGGCTATCAGCGAATCGGCCTGCGAGGCAGGGCTGGCCGCCATGGCGCACGCCCGCGCCAGCGGCGCGACCACGTCGCTCGATACCAACCTGCGACTGCGCCTGTGGCCGCTGGAACGCGCCCGCGCCCGGATGGAAGAGGCGTTCCGGCTGTGCGACATCTGCCTGCCGAGCTGGGAAGACGTCTCGCTGCTGACGGGGCTGGAAGACCGGGACGCCATCGTCGATCGCTTGCTGTCGTATGGCGTGAAGCTGGTGGCCTTCAAGCTGGGCAAGGAAGGCTGCTATGTCGCCACTTCCGACCAGCGCCGCATGGTCGCGCCCTACCCCGTCGACGCCCTGGACGCCACCGGTGCGGGCGATTGCTTCGGCGGCGCCTTCATGGCCGAGCTGATGGCCGGCCGCGATGCTTTCGCGGCGGCGCGCTATGCCAATGTGGCCGCAGCCTTGTCGACCACCGGCTATGGCGCGGTAGAGCCCATCCCCAGGCGCGCCCAGGTCGAGGCTGTACTGGCGAAGACGAGCGGATGAACTCAGGCGCGGCGGGCCACGAACAGCATGCCCGCCACCGGCTGACGCACTTCTTCGCGCAGGACCTGGTCGCTGTCGTGCAGCAGCGTGAATCCATGCGCCTGCAGCAAGCCGCGCACATAGTCGCGTCCATGACGGTAACGGCCACTGGCGTGCAGGGCGTGGCCTTGGGGGGCGACATCGGCCCCGGTGAGCGCTTCCACCGTGAAGACGAAATGGCCGCCGCTGCGCAAGGCTAGCGCCACCGCCTGCATGACCGGCGCCAGATCGCCGAAGTAGATCATGGTGTCGGCCGCGGTGACCAGGTCGCAAGACTGCGGATGGGTCGCGAGGTAGTGGCCGATCTCGGCCTTTTCCAGGCGTGCATAGTGGCCCGTCGCGGCGGCCTTCTCCAGCATCTTTCCAGCCAGGTCCACGCCCACCAGATGATGCGAATAAGGGGCGACCTGCGCCCCGCACAGTCCGGTGCCGCAGCCGATATCGACGGCAGCGAACTGGTGCGCCGGCGGCGCGATCAGCGCCAGTCCTTCGGCGATGAGGCGCGGGCCGCGATAGCCCAGGCTCTGCAGCAGGTTGGCTTCGAAGGTCTCGGCATAGCGATCGAAGTGCGATTCGATGTAGCGGTCCGAGGCACGCGGCGGCACGTCGGCCTGCGAACAGGCCGCCAGCATGTGGGCGGCGATGGGATTGTCCGGCTCTTCCCGCAGCCAGGCGCGGTAGGCCCCGGCGGCCTCGGGCAGGCGGCCGAGGAAGTAGAAGGAAATGCCCAGCATCTCCCAGGATTTTCCTTCCAGCGGCGGCAGCACGTAAGCTCGGCATTGATAGTGCGACGCCTGCATCTTGTCGCCTGCGGCTTCATGGATGCCGCCCAGGTGCAACAACGAGGGCGCGAAATCAGGATCGATCTGCAAGGCCCGCTCGAAGGCGCTGATGGCGTCCTGCCGCTTGTCCTGCTGCAGCAGCACGGCACCCAGGTTGTTCCAGATCGTGTGGTCGTCCGGCCGCAAGGCCAGCGCATCGGCGTAGGCCTGCTCGGCCAGGGCCGGCTGCTGCAGGGCGAACAGCACATTGCCGCGATCGTTGTGCCAGTCGGCGTTGTCCGGCTCCAGGGCGCTGGCCAGCTCCAGCTTGTCCAGGGCCTCGTCATGCTGTCCGTCCTGGTGCAACCAGATGCCGTAGTAATGCAAGGCCAGCGGATGGATGGGATCCGCTTCCAGCACCGCTTCATAGATGACGCAGGCCTGGTCGAGCCGCCCGGCCATGTGGGCGTCGATGGCCTGGCGCAGCAGGGCCTCGTAATGCGCGCCGGCAGGCGCTGGGTCGTGCGTATGCGGCGACGGCAAGGACATGGCCGGGTCTCCAGGGACAGGTGGGATGTGTCAGGCGGGCGCAATCCGGGCCGCGTCGCCACAAGCGCGCCGCCTCTTTACATATTCTTTACAAGTGTGAAGGAGAAGGAGATTTCAGGCAATGCCTGATTCTCTTGCCACAACGTCTGATCACCCAAGAAAAAGGTCGCCCGCAGGCGACCCCGGCGACCCTTGAACACGGTCCGAGCGCATCAAGCGTCGGCCAGGTGGTGAACCAGTCCCCCCAGGCGGCGCAGCGCCTGGTCCAGTTCGCGGTTGAAGGGATGGCCGCAACAGATGCGCACGAAATGGCCGTAGCGGCTGGAGTTGGAAAAGATCGCGCCCGGCGAGACACCCACGCCCTCGGCCAGCGCGCGCTCGAACAATTGCTGGGAACAGACCTGCACCGGCAGCTCCACCCAGAGTCCGACCCCGCCGTTGGGCAGGTTCAGGCGCGTACCTTCGGGGAAATACGCAGCGATGGACTCAGCCATGCGCTCGCGCTGCTGCTTGAGCATCTGGCGCAGACGGCGCAGGTGGCGGTCATAGGCCGGGCTGGCGATGAAGTCGGCGGCGGTGACCTGGGTCCACTCTTCATTGGCGCGGGTGTGGGTGAACTTGAGCATCTTGACGCGCTCGTGCCAGCGTCCGCCATTCATCCAGCCCAGGCGCATGCCGGGGGCCAGCACCTTGTTGAGCGAGGCGCAGTAGATGACATTGCCGTTGCGGTCGCGACTCTTGAGACTGGAGGGTGTCACGCTGCCATCGGCCAGCTCGGTGTAGGCGTCGTCTTCGATGAGGGGCAGCTTCAACTGGTCGCACAGGCGCACCAGCTGATCCTTGTGGTCCTCGGGCATGATGCAGCCCAGCGGGTTCTGCAGGTTAGGCACCACCACCACCGCCTTGATGTTGCCGTAGGTGCGCACGGCCAGCTCGAGCGCCTCGACCGAGATCCCGGTATGCGGGCTGGTGGGAATTTCCAGCGCCTTCATGCCCAGGTTTTCCAGCGCCTGCAAGAGCCCGAAGTAAGTGGGCGACTCCACGGCGATGGTGTCGCCCGGCCCGGCCACGGCGCGCAGCGCCAGGTTCAGGGCTTCGATGCAGCCATGGGTGACCACCACTTCCTCGGTATCGATGCGCATGCCGGCATTGAGCGCGCGGCGCGCCACGGCCTGGCGGAAGGTGGCGTTGCCATTGTGCGGCATGGCGCTGGTGAGCAGCTCGGGGCGCTCACGCAGGGCGCGCATGGCGGCCTGCTTGAGGGTTTCGACCGCATACAGCTGGGGCGCACAGGTCATTCCCGACAGATCGATGTGCGGTGCGCCCGCCTGGCGCAAGGCGATGTACTTGGAAACGCGTTCATGGATGCCGACGAACTGCCCGGCATCGATGGCCAAGAGGCTCTTGGGCTCCTGCACCGGCCGGATGGCGGAACGGCGCGGCTGCCGCACGAAATAGCCGGAGCGAGGACGCGCCTCCAGCCAGCCGCCCTCTTCCATGTGCCGCAGGGTCTGCAGCGCCGTCGACAGGCTCACCTGATGCTGACGCATCAGGTCGCGCACCGATGGCATGCGGTCACCCGCTACCAGGGTGCCGGCCTGGATGGCGCTCTGGTAGTGATCGGCCAGGCGGCGATACAAGGGCTGGCGGCCAGACTCGGGCGCAGTGGGAAGCAGAGGCGCAGGCGGGCTGGGCGCATCGGGCAGATCGGCAATAAGCAGGCTGGTATCCATAACAGCAATCATGTTCTCCGGCAAACGACCGGAACAGATACAGAGTATTCGAAAAGCTGCGATAACAGATCGGAAAATCACCTCCTGTTACGTTGCAGCATGAATTTTCCTGTGCCTGTTGCCATCCCGCCAGCCTGCCTAGACTGCAAGCGTACCCACTGACGGAGAAAGCACATGCATACCCCCTGGCACCCCCCTCTTCCCGAACTGCAGGCCAGCCCGCGCCACCTGCGCCTGGCGCGCGGCCAGACCCTGCAAGTATGGCTGGCCGCCGGCAGCCAGCTGATCAGCCAGGCCAACGCCATGCGCGTGACCGAATCGGCGCAATGGCAGATGGAGCGACTGGTGAACCGGCGCAGTAGGTTGGCCGATGGCGAGCGGCTGGTGCTGGCCCACGATGGCTGGATCGAAATCCATGCGGCCGAGGGCGGCGAGCTGCTTTGCTTCACTCCGGTGCAGCGGCCCTGGCATCACCCCTTGCTGGCGCTGTGGCGCTGGCTGGCGGCGCAGCGGCCCAAGGTGGCCAAGAGCGTGCGGCGCTGAAGAAGAGCAGGCCCAGGGCGAGATGGAAGTTAACATAAAATCAAGCAAGAGCCTGCATTTCCCGTCTTTGATCAATCATTTTTGGCAAAACGATCAAAACGGGCAGGCAAGTCCTGCCGAGCTTGACGTAAAACCATTACACTTGGTTATCAGCAAAAGACGAAGTGTTATGCAGAACGATCACCCCCTCGCAAGCGCCGGCCCAGCTTCCCGTCCCGGCAACCACGCCCTGTCCGAACAGGAAACCTTCGATCTGACCCCTGTCTCCCTTTGGAAAGAGGATTACAGCGGCCTCAAGCGCCTCTTCGACCAGTGGCGCGCCGAGGGCGTGACGGATCTGCGCAGCTATCTGCGGCAGGATCATGCACGCGCCCATGCCTGCGCGATGCAGATCCGCGTGGTCGATGTCAATCGCCGCACGCTCGAATGGTATGAGGCGCGTGACCTGGAGCATCTGGTGGCCAACCTGGACAAGGTGTTCCGGGACGACATGCTGGAAACCTTCATCGACGAGATGGCGCAGCTGTGGGAGGGCCGCAGCCACTTCTCCAGCTATACCGTGAACTACACGCTGGGCGGCAAGCGACTGGACATCCAGCTGTCGGGCCGCATCATGCCGGGCAGCGAAGAGAGCTGGGAATACGTGCTGCTGGCCATCGAAAACGTCACCGAACGCGAAACTGCGCGCAAGAAACTCTCCCGCAGCGAGAACTATGCCCGGGGCCTGTTCGAGTACTCCCCCATCTCGCTGTGGGTGGAAGACTTCAGCCAGGTCAAGCGCCTCTTCAACGACCTGCACCGCATCGGCATCACCGATTTCCGCACCTTCACCGACGTGCATCCGGAGTTCGTGGAGCGCTGCATGCAAGAGATCCGCGTCATCGATGTGAATCTCCAGACGCTGTCCATGTTCTGCGCCCCCGACAAGGCCACGCTGCTCTCGCGCCTGTCCGATGTGTTCCGCGACGACATGCGCCAGCACTTCAACGAACAGTTGATCGAACTGTGGAACGGCAACCTGCTGCACCAGCGCGAGGTGGTCAACTACGCGCTCAATGGCGAGACGCTGCACGTCCATCTGCAATTCTCGGTCTTCCCCGGCCATGAAGAGCACTGGGACCTGGTGCTGGTGGCGCTGACCGACATCACCGCGCGCAAGAAGGCCGAAGCCTATCTGGAGTTCCTTGGCAAGCACGATGAACTGACCAAGCTGCACAATCGCGCCTACATGGTCGATGAACTCAACCGCCTGGAGCGCAAGGGCCCCTTCCCGGTCAGCGTGATCGTGGCCGACCTCAACGGCCTGAAGGACATCAATGACGAACTCGGCCATGCGGCTGGCGACGCCCTGTTGCGCCGCGTGGGCGAAGTGCTGGACAAGGCAGTGGAGCGCCCTTGCAGCGTGTCGCGCACGGGTGGCGACGAATTCGCCATCCTGCTGCCGGCCACCGACGAGCGCGGCTGCGTACTGCTCATGGAGCAAATCCAGAAGCTGCTGGAGGTCAACAACCAGTATTACTCCGGGGTGCCGCTGAGCCTGTCCATGGGCGCGGCCACGGCGCTGCCGGGCGAGCGCCTGGAACAGGTGGTGCAACGCGCCGACAGCCTGATGTATGAAGCCAAGCGCCAGTATTACGCGACCTCGCCCACGGTGGAACGCCGTCACCTGCCCGATTGATGAGCACCCTGCCCGACGGCTGGATGGCCCAGCCACGCGCGCTCGCGGTGGGCGCCGAAACGCTGGCCGCCGATCTGCTTCACAGCCCGGCCGGTGGCGCGGTGCAGACGCTCGTGCTGCATGGCGCCGGCCAGAGTGACCGCCAGCGCCTGGGGCCTTTGCGCCAGACGCTGGCGCTGCGCGGATGCGCCAGCGCCGCCATCGACTTTTCCGGGCATGGACAAAGCAGCGCCCGCCAGCCGAACTCCCTCGCCAAACGCCTGGCAGAAGCCCAGGCCGCCCTGGATGCCTTGACCGTTGCGCCACGCACCGTAGTGGGCGTGAGCATGAGCGGCGAGATCGCCCTTCGCCTGGCCTGCCGCCCCGAAAACCGGATCGCCCATGTGGTCACGCTGGTGGGTGCGCTCTATGACGGCGCGGCCTTCGAGCTGCCCTTCGGCCCAGCCTTCAGCGCGGCCTTGCGCCGCCCTGGCAGTTGGCGCGACGCCACGGTATTGACCCTGATCCGCCGCTACCCGGGCCGCCTCACCCTCATCCGCGCCAGCGAGGATGCGGTCATTCCCTCTGAAGTCGCCGAACTCATCCGTGAACATGCCGTGGCGGCCAGCGCCTGCCGCATCATCGATCTGCCGGGCGTGGATCATCGGGTCAGCGAACGCAGCCAGCACGACGCCCTCCTGCGCGAGCGGCTGGCCGATCTGATCCTGGAGCAGTAATCGCTGGACCGCGCAGCCCGGATGCAGGCTCAGGCGGTGGTGGAGATGAGACCGCCGACGATACCCTGGTTGACGATATCTTCGACGATGGCGCCGGTCAGGTCGGGATTGGACTTGAGCAGCAGCGAGAGCTGCGAGGACAGGGCCTGGCCGCTGAACTGCCCCGAACCGTCATAGACGCCATCGTTGGAAGACGGGATGACGATGCTGCCGAGGATGCCCTGGTAATACGACTGGGTAGCCTGGTTCTGCGACAGGTCAGGGGAAGTGCCATCAGCCGAACCGGCGCCGACAATGGCATCGAACAATCCGGCCGCGTTGTAGGTCAGCGCCCCATTGCCGGACGAAGCGCCGCCCAGGCTGACCACCACCGAGGCCTGCGCGGACAGCTCCACCGCCTGCGCGACGGCGGCCGGATCGTTGACCGCCTTGACCGCACCGCTGCCCGCGCTGGCACTGTTGCCAGGCAGGCCATAGGGGTCGAGGTTGCCCAGCGGGATTGAGGAGGTGTCAATGGCCATGTTCATGCCGTCCATGCGCAAGATGCAGGAAAAACATTCAGTTCATCAGGGATTCTAGGCAACTCCCGCCGGATCGGCAAGCCACGCCTACCTCTCTACCCCGCCAAAATGACAACACCCGGCGCGCAGGCCGGGTGCGGTATCAGCCAGGCGCCAGCGCGCCAGACTCAGTGCGGCTCCTCGCCATGCTCGTCCTTGGTCTGCACGATACTGACCGGCTTGCCCTTGAGGCGGCGCCAGAGATAGACGCCATAGCCGGACAGGCCATACAGCACGAACAGCCCGAACAGCACCTTGGACGGATCGCTGGAAATGAGCACCAGCGCCACTACCACCAGCAGTGCCGCAATGAAGGGCACCGGCTTGCGGAAGTTGACATCCTTGAAGCTGTAGAACGGCACGTTGGTGACCATGGTGATGCCGGCGTAGAGGGTGATGACCCAGGCGTACCAGCTCAGGTCGGTGCCGGCAAAGCGCAGGTCATCCATCAACCAGACGAAGCCCGCCACCAGGGCGGCCGCGGCCGGGCTGGGCAAGCCCTGGAAGTAGCGCTTGTTGACCACGGCGATATTGGTGTTGAAGCGCGCCAGGCGCAGCGCACCGCCGGCGCAATAGACAAAGGCGGCCAGCCAGCCCAGCTTGCCCATGCCGCGCAGCGACCATTCATACACCACCAGCGCAGGCGCGGCGCCGAAGGAAACCATGTCCGACAGGCTGTCGTACTGCGCGCCGAATTCGCTCTGGGTGTTGGTCATGCGGGCCACGCGGCCGTCCAGGCTGTCCAGCACCATGGCCACGAAGATGGCGATGGAGGCATAGTCGAACTTGAGGTTCATCGCCATCACGATGGCGTAGAAACCGCAGAACAGGGCTGCGGTAGTAAAGGCGTTGGGCAACAGGTAGATGCCGCGCGACCGGCGCCGCACCACCACTTGCCCGCTCTCGTCCAGTTGCGCCGCCTTGGGCTTGCGCAGGGATTTGGGGAAGGGAATGCCGGTCTTGGCCTTGCGTCTTCTGAGTGTTGGCATCGATATCCAGTAATGGTTGTGCAGGAAACCCTGTGCCAGCCTCATCCGTGGCGTACTTTCCGGAGGAGGCTGTCAGGATGTGATCAGAGTTCGGCCAGAATGGTTTCGGTCGCCGAGACCTTTTCGCCCACGGTGACCTTGGGGATGGCCGTCAGCGGCAGGTACACGTCCACGCGCGAACCGAAGCGGATGAAACCGTAGCGCTGGCCGCGCGCCAGCGTATCGCCGGCCTTGACGTAGCACAGGATGCGGCGGGCGATCAGGCCGGCCACCTGCACGCAGGTCACGCTGTGACCGCTGGTGGTGGTGATGGCCAGGGCGTTGCGCTCGTTTTCCAGCGAGGCCTTGTCGAGGTCGGCATTGACGAACTTGCCGGGGAAGTACTGCACCTTCTCGATCTTGCCATCCACCGGAGCACGGTTGGAGTGGACATTGAAGACGTTCATGAAGACGCTGATCTTCAGGGCTTCGCGGTCGGTGTAGGGATCATGGGCGCGGGCCACCACGACGATGCGGCCATCGGCGGGCGACAGCACGGCATTGGCGGCTTGCGGGATCACGCGCGGCGGGTCACGGAAGAACTGCAGCACGAACAGCGCGATGATCCACAGCGGGAAGGACCAGGCGCCGCAGAAATAGGTTGCCAGCGCTGCCACGACCACGGCGATGGTCAGGAAGGGCCAGCCTTCGCGGGCGATAATGGGGTGGGGATAGTGGTTATTGTTCAATGTTGCTCCAATGATCGCGCAGTGCTCGCGGAAAGTTCAAAAGTAAAAGCGTGCCCATTTTAGTCCAGCGCCCGTTAAATGCAATGAAATGCGCCGCCATCCGGCCGGTGGCGGTGCATCCCGGGTCATCGAGAACAATTTTTCGAGCATCGGGCCAGGGCATTGCCCAGCGCCGGCTCAGCGTGGTCGCTGGCGGGAGAAGCTCAGCTTCAGTTCGTTGCGCGCCAGGCCCTGCGGACCGGTCAGCTGCATCTGTCCGATCAGGATCGTCACTTCGGCATCGGCATAGTCCAGGCCAGTGACTTCGGTGATCTGGCGCAAGTCGCCCTGGCGGCGCTCCTGGGGCTCGTCGGCGATGATGCCCGGCGGCTCCTTGGCCAGTGGTGCGCAAGCCTTCACATCGTTGACCAGGCGCTGGTAGGCGCGGCCCATGTCAGCCGGTGTTGGATAGCGCCAGATGCAGGTGTAGACCGAGGAATTGTCAGCGATGGCGCAACTCTGGGCGCCATCCAGCATGAAGTTGGAGAGATAGATCGGACCGCGCTTATCGTCCTTCATGACGGAATCGGGACCGTCTTTCTTCCAACCGTCGAAGCGGGATTGCGACTGCTGGTGGATGGCGCGCAGGTCGGCGCAGATGTCGGCATGCGCCGTGCTGGCCACCAGTGCAGTGAAGAGCGGCAGGAGCAGCTTGGTGAAGGTCCGCATGATGAGATGATCTTCTTGAAACGGAAAGGGAGGCCGATTATAGCCTCCCTCCCCTGCCAACCCGAGCGGGTTGACGATTCTTGATATGAACTGTCCGACGCGAACAGTCCGGTGTGTTCGCTTACTTGAAGCGCACCTTGCCCACCAGGCGCATATTCACGGTGGATTCACCCGGCTCGAAGCTGGGCTCGGCCACCGTCGTGCTTTCCTGGACCATGTCGGCACGCATGGCCTTGGCCATCATCGGGGCGGGGGCCGGCGCAGCGTAGTTGCCGGAACCTTCAAAGTCCACGGTCTCGATCACGGCATCCGACGGAGCTCGATGCATGGCATTGGCGATGAAGCCGATGCGCTCTTCCAGATTGCGGTAGGTGGCATTGACCAAGGTGGCGTCCAGCTTCTTGGCGGCCGCCGGGCTCAGGCCGAATTGCAGGCCGTTCAGGCTCATCAGGGCCTGGGCCGAGGAGACGGTCTTGGGCAGTGCCGCCAGGTTCTCGGTGGTCATCTCCAGATACTGGCCGACGCGCCATCCCACCACCTGGCGTGCCTTGGCCGGCTGGCGGGGCTGTTGCGGCGTGACTTGCGGCGGTTCGGCATAGACCGCGTAAGTGTAATACCCGTAGCTCTTCAGGGCGGATTGCGGGTCCTGGCGCTTGAGCAGCTCGATGCCCTGCTTCATCTTCTGGTTCACACGGGAGGCGGCAGCGGCCTTGTCCTTGTCCTGCTCTTCGACTTGCAAGGTGACGCGTGCTTGGTCGTTGGGCACGCTGATCTCGCCATTGGCTGGCACCACGACCATGGTGCCGGTGGTCGGGACCGGGGCCGGCGTGGTGATGGCCGTCTGTGCCTGCGCCTGGGCGGCGATACAGGCAGTGGCCAGGACGGCGCCCAGCATCAGTTTGCGGGAAGGTGTCATAAGGGATCCTCTTTATTCTTGGTCAGTGACGGGGGTGATCATAGCTTCATATCGGAAGCATCCACCCGGCACTTCGACGACCGGCGTCAGGGATTGGTTCTTGGCCAAGTGCAACAAGGCGTAACACAATGACAATTCAAACGCCCTCGCCTTGTCCGCGGACGAAAAAAAACGCCACGGCGAACCGTGGCGTTTTCCTGGACTGCTGCCGGCGGGGGCAGATCAGTTCTTGGTCTGATCAACCAGCTTGTTAGCCTTGATCCAGGGCATCATGGCGCGCAGCTTCTCGCCCACGATTTCGATCTGGTGTTCGGCGTTGATACGACGACGCGACATCAGGGTCGGTGCACCGGCCTTGTTTTCCAGGATGAAGCTCTTGGCGTATTCGCCGGTCTGGATGTCTTCCAGGACCTTCTTCATGGCAGCCTTGCTCTCGGCGTTGATCACGCGCGGGCCGGTCACGTACTCGCCGTATTCGGCATTGTTGGAGATCGAGTAGTTCATGTTGGCGATGCCGCCTTCATAGATCAGGTCAACGATGAGCTTCAGTTCGTGCAGGCACTCGAAGTAGGCCATTTCCGGCGCGTAGCCAGCTTCGACCAGGGTTTCGAAACCGGCCTTGATCAGTTCCACGGTACCGCCGCAGAGCACGGCTTGTTCGCCGAAGAGGTCGGTTTCGGTTTCTTCGCGGAAGTTGGTTTCGATGATGCCGGCACGGCCGCCGCCGTTGGCGGTCGCGTACGACAGGGCCAGGTCACGGGCGCTGCCGGACTTGTCCTGGTGCACGGCGATCAGGTGCGGCACGCCGCCACCCTGGCTGTAGGTCGAACGCACGGTGTGGCCGGGGGCCTTGGGGGCGATCA
>Ga0207667_10000437_pt1 | contig 55848 bp, 53 predicted proteins | sample KBSCornC52_FD_184301 | JGI IMG/M metagenome (GOLD analysis project Ga0207667, IMG submission 184301) | Corn rhizosphere microbial communities from Kellogg Biological Station, Michigan, USA - KBS Corn C5-2 (SPAdes) (version 2) | ecosystem: Host-associated > Plants > Roots > Rhizosphere > Soil ... | reverse complement strand
CAGGCCGAGCAGCCGCGCAGGAAAGCGCAGCTCGGCCGCGAGCGCGTCGATCGAGATCGACGAGGTGTTGCTGGCGATCGGCACCTCGGCCCCGACGCGGTCCTCGATGCGGCGCAGCGAGGCGACCTTGAGCGCGTAGTCCTCGGGCACGGCCTCGATCACCAGCTCGCACTCGTCGAAGAGCGCGTCGTCGGTGCCGACCTCGAGTCGCTCGATCAGGGCCGGGAGCGACTCGAGGGTCGAGCCGCGGTCGATGCTGACCCGGACCGCGACGGTCACGCGATCGAGCGCGGCCGACGCCTGCTCGTCGTCGCGCTCGACCACCGCCACCCGCGCTCCCGAGACCAGGAATGCGTGCGCGATGCCGGCCCCCATGCGGCCGCCGCCCAGCACGCCGACGCGTGCGGGAAGGCCGGTCATCTCTTCTTCCGTTCCAAGAACTCGGTCATGCGCCTTCGCTTGTCGTCCGAGTCGAAGAGCACGGCCTGCGCGTCGAGCTCGGCCTGCGGATGGTGGCCGCGATCCTCGCGCATGAGTGCCTTGGTCTGGATGGTGGCGGCCACGCTCTTCGCGGCGATCCGGTCGGCGAGCGCATGCGCGGCAGCCAGCAGCTCGCCGGGCTCGACGACGCTGGTCAGCAGGCCGACGGCCGCCGACTCCTCCGCACCGAGGATGCGGCCCGCGAGCAGCACCTCCTTGGCCAGCGGCTCGCCGACCAGCTGGGGCAGGCGCCACAGCGCCCCCGCGGCCGCGATGATCCCGAGCCCGGTCTCGGGGTTGCCGAAGGTCGTGCGGTGCGTGCCGATCCGGAAGTCGGCCGCGTAGGTCAGTTCGGCTCCGGCCCCGAGCGCGTACCCGTCGATGGCGGCGATCACCGGCAGCGGCAGCTCGCTCACGCGGATGAACAGCATCGTGTTGATCCCTGCTGCGGCATCCGCGGCCGTGCGCTCACGCAGCTCGCCGATGTCGGCGCCCGACGCGAAGACCCCGTCGGACCCCGTGATGATCAGGATGCGCGGCGCGACCTCGAGCTCGGCGCACACCAGGTGCAGCTCGTCGACCATCTGCTGGTTGATCGCGTTGCGCACCTCGGGCCGATGGAGCTCCACCACGACCCGATCGGCCGAGCGGGTGACGACCAGGGTTTCGGGCGCTTCCATCGTCATCCCGCCCGCTCGATGATCAGCGCGCTGCCCTGCCCGACGCCGACGCACATCGTGGCGAGCCCGTACCGCGATCCCTCGCGCTCCATGCGCCCGAGCAGCGTGACCACCAGGCGCGAACCGCTGGAGCCCAGCGGATGCCCGAGCGCGATCGCGCCGCCATCCCCGTTGACCAGCGGCTCGTCGAGCGAGTCGCCGAGCCCGAGCTCGCGCATGACGGCCAGCGCCTGCGTGGCGAATGCCTCGTTCAACTCGATCGATCCGAGGTCGGCGATGCTCAACCCGGCGCGGTCGAGGGCCTTGCGCGTGGCGGGAACCGGACCCATCCCCATGACCTCGGGCGCGACCCCGACGCTCGCGCCGACGACGACTCGCGCCCGCGGCACGAGTCCGTACTTCTCGACGGCCTCGCCGCTGGCGACCACCAGCGCAGAGGCTCCGTCGTTGAGCGCGCTCGAGTTGCCGGCCGTGACGACGTGCCCGCCGGCGACGACCGGGCGCAGGGCCGCCAGTGCCTCGGCCGTCGTGTCGCGGCGGGGGCCCTCATCTCTCAGCACCGTTCCCGTCGCGGTCTCGACTCCGACGATCTCGGCGTCGAACCGGCCGGCGTCCACGGCGGCGACGGCGCGGCGATGGCTGCGCAGCGCGAAGGCGTCGGCGTCCTGCCGACTGATGTTGTAGACCCGTGCGACCTCTTCACCCGTCTCGGGCATCGAGAAGGTCGCCTTGTCGCGGGCCGCGAGGGCCGGGTTGGTGAAGCGCCATCCGATCGAGGTGTCGAACTGGGCGCCGGGCTTGGCGAAGGCCTTCTCGGGCTTGGCCTGAACCCACGGAGCCCTGGTCATCGACTCGACGCCGCCGGCCACGATCAGGTCGGCGTCTCCGGCGCGGATGGCCTGCGCCGCCATCGTGATCGCCGACAGCCCCGATGCGCACAGGCGGTTGACCGTGATGCCGGGCACGTGATCCGGCAGGCCTGCCAACAGCACCGACATCCGCGCGACATTGCGGTTGTCCTCGCCGGCCTGATTGGCGGCGCCCAGGATCACCTCGTCGATCACCGCGGGATCGACGCCGGCGCGGGCAACGGCCTCGCGCACGACGAGCGCGGCCAGATCGTCGGGCCGGACGCCCGAGAGAACCCCGCCGTATCGCCCGACCGGCGTACGAACACCGCCGACCAGAAAGGCTTCACCCATCGCCGACGGACCCTTCACTGGGATTGACGACCGGGATTTAATAACCGACCGTTCGGAAGGTAATGCTGCCAGAGGCGGGAAGTGCGGTCAAATGGCCAGGAGGCCGGCTCGGGTCACCGAGGGCTGAACGCGTCGAGAAAACGGTCGCGGAATGCGCTCATCTTCCAGAGCGGAGCCGCCGCGGTCGGCAGCACCCCGGCCTGCCAGTGCCACCCCGCGATCGCACGGAACACCGCGGGATCCTTCGAGATGATGCTGATCGGCACCTCGTGGTTTGCTCCCGCCCCACTGACCACGCTGGCCGGCTGATGGTCGCCGAGCGCGATGAGCACGAGGTTCGGGTCGTCGTAGTTCTGGAGGAACGAGAACATCGCGCCCAGCGAGTACTGGACCGACTGACCGTATGCCGCCTGAACCCGCTTCGGATCCTGCCAGACCTCGCTGGTCGATGGGCCCTCGGCCGGCTGCGGCCCGTAGATCGAGCCGTCGCCGATCTGCGACCACGGAACCAGCTTCGGAAGCGGCGCCCACGGGGTGTGCGACGAGACGAAGTCGATCTCGGCCATCACCGGCTGGTGCGGAGCCGCGAGTTGCGTGTCGTAGAAGTTCTTCCAGGTGTACTGGTCGGGAATCCGCGCGTACCCGAACGACGGGCCCAGGTAGCCGACACTGTTCGAGTCGAGCAGGGTGCCGTAGTGGTAGAACGAACTCCCGTACGCCCACGGGTGGGTGTCTGAGGGGATGTCGCTCACCGTGTTCCAGCCCGCGTTGCGGAAGGCGTCGCTCAAGGTGAACCGCTTGCTCTTCATCAGCTTGCCGTAGAGCTGCTGCGTGTCGATCCAGAGGCCGGACTGCAGCGTCGAGTGCGCGAGCCAACTGACCCCGCCGAAGGTCGGCGAGGTGAGGAAGGCGCTCTGCGCGGTGTATCCCTCTGCCGTCAGCTGGGTGCCGCCCTCGCGCAGCACCTGGTCGACGCCATCCGAGAAGCTCGTGCCCTGCACGGCGACCTGGCCGTAGCTCTCGATGAAGGCGATGACGACATCCTTGCCCTTCAGGGCGGTCAGCAGATCGGCCGGGGGCATCGCCGCATAGCGATCGGTCGCGATCTCGTGCGGCAGCTGCGCCTGCGCGCTCAGGGTGGCCGAGGCCAGCGACGAGGCCGACGAGACGGCGTCGATCGACGCGGATGCCGCGGCCGGCTGGCCGGCGACGAGCTGCGATCCGGCCAGAGCCGCGACCACCCAGACCGCGGTGACCGAGGTGAGCGTCCACGACGCGCGCTGACCGCCTGCCCGGATCGCGGCATCCACCCGCAGGGCCGCCCAGGCCAGAGCGAGCACGGTCGCCACCGCGACCACGGCCAGCGCGACCAGCACCGCGATCGCCGCGGGCGCCCCGATCGAGTCCTGTACGACGCCGAATCCGTCGCCCACCTGCGGCCAGTCGCTCGCGTCGAAATGGATGTTGAGCGCGTATTCGAAGGCGGCATCCAGCCCCGCGAACACCAGGGCCACCACGACGAAGGCGCCGAATGCCAGGGCGACGACCCGCCGTGCGGGCCGCCACGGAAGCAGCGCGAGCACCAGGATCACCAGGATCGACTCGACCGGCAGCCTGATGAGGGCCGCGGCCGAGTGCTCGACGATCACGCCGGGGGCAAGAGGGATCACCACCAGCAGGAGCACGGCGATCGCGAGCCTCGCTCCGCGCAGCGCGTTCACCGTGCCTCCACCGGCACCGGCACCGACACGGGCGCGGACACCGGCGCGGCCATGATCGCGGGCGCTCCGCCGAAGCGGCTCGACAGCGCGTACCGCAACAGCACGACATCGCCGATCTGCCGGGTGTCGGCCAGCTCGGCCCGTCGTGCGGCCGTCCACGGGAAACGCGCGGGGCCGACGACCCGCGGCGCGCGCGCCTCGCCGACGAAGAACGGCGCGATGACCAGGTGCAACTCGTCGACCAGGTCGTCGGCGAGGAACTGGGTGAGCAGGGTGCCCCCGCCCTCCACCATCAGCCGCTGCACCCCGCGCTCGCCTGCGAGGTCATCGAGCACGCGGCCCATCGTGACGCGGTCGCCGAGACCCACGACATCCGCGCGGCTGCCGATCCGGGCCTGAAGCCTGCGCGCCCTGGGCTGCGGGCAGTAGACGATCCGCGGCACGTCGCCGGTCGTGAAGAACTCGGCATCGATGGGCAGCTCACCGGTGGATGTCACGGTCACCTTGGTCGGCGAGCCCGCCAGCCCGGCCGCCTCGCGCTGCCGCCGGCGCAGGGCGCTCTTCACCAGCAGCCGCGGATCGTCACGGCGCACCGTGGACGCCCCGACCATGATCGCGTCGTTCTCGGCCCGCACGGCGTCGACTCGATCCAGGTCGGCGGCGTTCGACATGGCGACCCGACCGGCCTCGACGCCGTCGAGATAGCCGTCGATCGACATCGCGCAGCTCAGGGTCACATAGGGGCGCTCGCTCATGCGGTTCTCTCCTCGGGCAGCGGGTGCAGGGTGGGGGTGCCGACGATCCGGGGAGCGAGCGCGTCGGCGATCATCACCACGGCTCCGGGCAGCAGGGCCGCGATCGCCAGGATCCCGAACGCGGTCGAGGCGGCCAGGCCCGCTCCCGAGCCGAGGCCGACCGCGGCGAACGCCGTCGCCGACGCGGCCTCGCGCGGGCCCCATCCTCCGACGTTGAACGGCAGGGATGCCGCGGCGAGCGCGATCAGCGCCAGGCCCACCAGCTCGCGCGGCGACGCCTCGATGCCCACCGCGAGGCAGGCCACGACGAAGGTGCCCGCGTGCGCGGCGACCACCACGACGGATGCCGCGGCGATCGAGAGCGACGCCCGAGGCGCGCGGAAGACGGTCGTCAGCAGCGACAGCTCGTACCGCAGCATCCGCCGGGCGCGAGCGCTTGCCAGCGCGACCACGAGCGCGACGAGCCCGACGAGCGCGGCCGCCGCCCCAGCCCACGCCGCAGCAGGCAGCCATCCCCCGAGCGCCGAGGCGAGGCCCGGCGATCCGAGGCCCGGCGACCCGAGGCCGGGCGATCCGAGGCCCGGCGATCCGATGCTCAGTGCGATCAGGACGACGACGGTGACCGCCGCCTGCACGACCTGCCCCGCGATGCGTTCGGTCGCGACCGCGCGGGCGGCGATCGGGAGGGCTCCGCTGCTCGTGCCGTGACGATAGGCGCGATGCACGTCTCCGACCACCCCGCCCGGAAGCACGGTGTTGACGAACTGCGATCGGTAGTAGGCCGCGATCGCGGCGGGCCACGACATGGGAAGGCCGAGCGCCGACGACACCGTGCGCCACCGCCACGCCGCCGCGCAGGTCGCCACCGCGGTCAACAGCGTGGCGGCCACAAGGGCGGCCGGCGAGACGGCCAGCAGTCCGCGCAGCAGGGGACCGGTGCCGACGACGGCGATCGTGCCCGCAACGACGACGCCGCCGAACGCCAGTCGCAGGGCGCGCCGCACTCTCGGCGAGCGGATCAGCGCGGCCACGCCAGCACATCCCGATGCTGCACGGTGACACGCAGCCGTCCGTCGGCGATCTCGGCATCGCGCCGCCTCCGGTAGTCGGCGACGCCCGACTGCAGTTCGGGACGCTGCTCGACGGCGGCTGCGATCCAGCCGTCGAGCCAGTCGGCGATCAGTCGACCGTCGTCACCGCCCAGGCGCCACGGGGTTCGAACCGTGCGCATCCGCCATCCGGATGCCGCGAACATGCTCACAGCGACGCCGACCGCATCCGGGCCCAGCAGGCGCCGCCCATCGACGCCCCGTCGCTGATGATCGTCGAAGGCCGCGCCAAGGGCGGCATCCGCCGCATCGCGCGGGCTGAGCCGAACGCGGCCCGTCACGGTCAGGCTGAACAGCGCAGGGACTCCGGAGGCGACGCTGGCATCGACGATGGCGCGCATCTCATCGCGGGTCACCACGTCGAGCAGCGCGGATGCGGTCACGAGCGAGGCGCCGGCGAACGCCCGAACCGGGAGGTCGGCGAGCTGCTCAACGCGCGTGCGAACGGTGATGGGCTGCCCGAGCTCGTCGCGCGCCAAGCGCTGGTCGACGTGACTCAGGATCGCCGGGTCGGCGTCGTGCAGCACCCACGCCTGCGGCCCGGGCAACCGGGGAGCGAGCCATCGCATCATCGCGCCCGTGCCACTGCCCAGATCGTGCACCACGAGGGGACCGCGGCCGGCCAGCCGTGCCGCCGCCTCGGCCAGGCGGGTTGACCGTGCCAGGTCGTCGGCGCGGGCGCGGAGCGCGAGCCACTTCGCAGAGACCAGGGGAAGCGCGCTCACGGCTCCCCCAGAATCCGGTCGATGCGCTCGACGGTGGTCGACCAGCGCGGAGTGCGTGTGCGAGCGGCCCCGGCCTCCGCGCGCAGGCGGGCCCGAAGATCCGGGTCGGTCATCCAGCGCTCGAGGGCCGCGGCCAGGGCGGCGGGATCGTCGGGCGTCACCAGCACGGCGCCCCCTCCTGCGACGGCCTCCGGGATGCCGCCGACCGCCGCCGCGATGACCGGCAGACCCCGGGTGCGCGCCTCGGCGATCGCCATTCCGAAGCTCTCGGCACGCGACGGCGCGACCAACAGCCCCGAGCGCTGATACGCGACGCCGAGCTCGGCATCGCCGAGAACGCCGGTCAGGCGCACGCGCGAGCCGAACCGTTGAGCCGCCGCCGCGACCCGATCGGCGAAGCCGCCGTCGGCACCGCGCGAGCCCGCCACGGTGCAGCTCCAGTCGAACCCGCTGAGCCTGCCGAGGGCGTCGAGCAGGATGTCCTGCCCCTTGTGCGGCGCGACCACCCCGACGCAGAGCAGGCGCCCAGCCGCCCCGCGGGCCCGCGGCCCGGCGAGGGCGCCTGGGAGCGCCACGGTCACGCGCTCGGCCCGGACGATCCCGCGCCGCACGAGCTCGGATGCCGTCCAGGAGCTCGTGGCGATCACCCGGGTGGCGCCGCCCAATGCTCGGCGCTCCCGATCGACGGCGAGCGGGTCGGCATCCGGAAAGGTCTCGGTGACCATGTGCGCGACGACGACCACGCGCGCCCGCTGCGCTGCCCAGGCGATGGAATCCGGCGCCCACGCGGCCACGAGACCATCGACGAGCACCGTGCCGGCTCGCGGGACCCGCTCGAGGGCGGCCGCCACGGCCCGGCCGTCGGCGGCCTCCGACGTCGTGACCCGCCAACCGGCCGCGGCCAGGCCGTCGCGCACCCGGCGGTCGTACACATTGCCGCCGCTGACGCGCTCGGGATCGTCCACCCCCTCGGGCACGACGAGCAGAACCCGCCGCTCGCGGTTCACAGTTCCACCTCGTACGACGCCCAGGCGATGTGCGATTCGTGCAGGGTGACCGTGATCCCGGTCAGCCGGGCGGGCGCGAAACCACCGGCGCGCGCCTCAGCGGCGAGCCGATCGCCGATCAGCTGGCACAGCCGCTCCGTCGTGGTGTTCACTCCGGCCAGATCGGGCTCGTCGTCGAGATTGCGGTACGAGAGCGAACCCGTGATCGACGCGAGTGCGCGCGAGGCGACGCCGATGTCGATGACGATGCCATCGGCATCCAACTCCGCGGCGCGGAAGGTCGCGTCGACCAGGTAGGTCGCGCCGTGCAGGCGCTGCGCGGGCCCGAAGACCTCGCCGCTCAGGCTGTGGGCGATCATGATGTGGTCGCGCACCGTCACCGAGAAGGTCACGAGCGCGACCACTCGATCGTGTGGCAGAGCCCGCCCGCCAGCCCGCCGGCCGGCCCGCCCGCCGGGCCATCCATCGAACCGTCGGCCAGCGACGCCATCACGGCCGGCAGCTCGGTCCATGACGATGAGCCGTTCAGCAGCACGTCGAACGCCGGGTCTTCGAGCAGCCGCAGGGCGAGCTCGAGCCGCTGGCGGGTGGTGCGTCTGCCTCGCTGCGAGGCCGCGACCTCGCCGACCTGGCTCGAGACCAGGGTCAGTCTGCGGGAATGGAAATCGGCGCCCAGGTCGAGCGTCACCGGCCGGCTGCCGAACCAGCTCGCCACGATCACGGTGCCGTCGGTCGCAACCAGCTCGAGGGCGCGGCCGAGGCCCGCCTGCGTGCCGCTCGCCTCGATGACGATGTCGCGATCCGACTCGGCGCGGTCGGGCGAGGCGAAGTCGACACCCAGCAGGCGGGCCACCGGCGCCTTCGCGGGGTCGACGTCGACGAGCGTGACGTCGACCCCCGGGATGCCGCGGGCCAGCCGGGCGATGCAGCACCCGATCATGCCCGCGCCGATCACGGTGATGCGGTCGCCGAGCGCCGGACGGGCATCCCAGAGCACATTGACCGCGGTCTCGACCGCCCCCGCGAGCACGGCACGCCGGGCCGGCACCGCGTCGGGCACCACCGTGACGGCGTCGGCCGGAACGACGAACGCCGACTGATGGGGGAAGAGCGTGAACACGGTCGAGCCGAGCAGCGACTGCGGGCCCCGTTCGACCACCCCGACGTTCAGGTAGCCGTACTTCACCGGGAACGGGAACGACCCGGATTGAAAGGGCGCGCGCATCCGCTCGTGCTCCGACTCGGGCACCTCGCCGCGCAGCACGAGGCTCTCGGTGCCGCGACTGATCCCGGTCCAGAGCGTGCGCACAAGCACCTCATCGTCCACCGGCCCGGGCAGCGGCTCGGGGCGCAACTCGCCCGCCCCGGGGCCGGTCGTCCAGAATGCGATGGGCAGCTGCCCCTCGCCCGCCCCCGGGTGAACCATCCACTGCTCCGATTTCGTATCCACGGTGTAGCTCACGAAGGAAGAACGGAGGCGGCATGGCATCGGTTCAGATCCGCGGGCTGTGGTGGGTCGTCGGCGGCGCGATCGCACTGGCGGCGGTCGCGGCGGTGTCGCCCCTTTCGCCGTGCGGCTGGGCGGTCGGCGTCGCCTACCTGGTCGCCTCGACCGCACTGGTCGCCGCCGCCCTCGGCCGCAGCCGCGCCCTGCGATTCGGGCAGGCGAACGCGATCACGGCGACCCGCTCGATGCTGATCGGGGTCGTGACCGCGGTGGTCGTCACCTCGTTCACCCAGGACGTGCGGGCTGCCGTGCTGGTCGTGCTGGCCGCGCCCACCCTGGCTCTGGATGCGGTCGACGGATGGGTCGCCCGCCGCACCGGCAGCGAGAGCGCGGTCGGCGCCCGCTTCGACATGGAGGCCGACGCCTTCCTGCTGCTCGTGCTCAGCGCCTACGACGCACGCATCGTCGGCGGCTGGATTCTGGCCATCGGTCTCATGCGGTACGCGTTCGTGGCGGCGGGATGGCTGTTCCCGTGGATGCGGGCGCCGTTGCCGTTCCGCTACTGGCGCAAGGTGGTCGCGGCCGCCTGCGGCGTGGCACTGCTGCTCGTGGCATCCGGATGGCTCCCCTCGCCCGTCGACGTGCTGGTCGGCGCCGTCGCACTCGGCCTGCTGATCGAATCATTCGGGCGCGACGTCATCCTGCTGATCCGGGTGAACCGTTCGCAGCGCTCCCTCGTGTACTCGCCATGACCGCAACCACCATGTCCGCACCCAGCCACGGCGCCACGAGAGTGTTGAGGGTTCTCAGTGCGATCGCGCTTCTCGCCGTGGGTGGCATCCACCTCTTCCTGGTCTTCGACGGAGTCGGCGGCACGCTCGGCGTGCTCTTCGTGCTCAACGCCGTCTCTGCCGTCGTACTCGCCATCGGGATGCTGGCGCTGCGCGGCGGGATGCTGAGGCTCGCCACCGTGCTGAGCCTGCTGTTCCTGCTCGCGAGTCTCGCCTCGCTGCTGCTCGCCCTGACTGTCGGGTTGTTCGGCATCCGAGAGGTGTGGACGTTCACGCTCGTTCCGCAGACGGTCGTCGTCGACGCGATCGGGATCGTCGTTCTGGCGATCACGACCATCGCGATCCTGCGCAGGCCGCGCACGGCCTGAGTGCCGTCGGGCGGTCAGTCCTGCGAGACCTCGAACGAGAACTCGCCCACCCCGGCGACGCCTCCTGCCACGGCATCGCCGCGACGCAGGGTCGAGACACCCGCGGGTGTCCCCGTGAAGACGAGGTCGCCCGGGAGCAGCCGGATCGATTCGGACGCGAACGCGATGATCTCGGGAACCCCCCAGATCATGTCGGCGACGTCGCCGTCTTGGCGCACGTCGCCGTTCACGCTCAGCCAGATTCTGCCGGACGTGAGCACGCCGGCCAGAGGCACCAGGGGCGAGATCGGCGCCGACTGATCGAAGGACTTGCCCCAGTCCCACGGCCTGCGCAGCTCCTTGGCCTCGTTCTGCAGGTCGCGGCGAGTGAGATCGACCCCGACGGCGTAGCCGAAGATCGACTCGGCCGCCTCGTCGGGCGACGCATTCACCGTCTCCCGCCCGATCGCCACCACGAGTTCCACCTCGTGCTGCAGGTCGTGCGTGAGGGGCGGGTAGGCGACGTGACCCGATGCCGGAATCACGGCATCCGCCGGCTTGGTGAAGAAGAACGGCGGCTCTCGATCGGGGTCTGCGCCCATCTCACGGGCATGATCGGCGTAGTTGCGCCCGACGCAGAGCACCCGTCGAATCGGCCAGACGAGTTCGGAGCCGGCCACCGGCGCGGTCGGTCGCGCCTGGGCGGGCACGATGAAGCCGGGCTCGGTGCTCATCAGGCGGCCAGGTGGAAGGTGCTGGCGAAGCGCTCGAGCAGGGCGCCGCGACCGCGCAGCACCTCGACGACGCCGGTCGCGATTGCGCGAGCAGGAGCCAGCTCGCCGGAGATGAGCCGGTGGATGCCCGCGCCCGAGGCGAACGCCAGATCGACGGTCCCGTCTCCGCGGGTCACCTGCAGGGATGGCCCGTCCACCCGGATGAGCAGCTCGGCCGCACCGATGTGCGCCCCGTATGCCGTAGTCGGAAGAGTCGCCGCGACGTTCGGCCGGAATGCGGCGCGCAGATCCATCGTCATCGAATCGGGCGTGATGATCTGCTCGGCCCGCGGATCGCCGATCGCCTTGAAGCCCCACGCCCCGAACGCCAGCACGACGGGCTCCAACTCGCGCCCGTACGGCGTGAGCTCGTAGACGATGACCCGCGAGCGCGGCGCCCGGCGGATGATGCCGGCCGCCTGCAGCTCTTTGAGCCGCGCCGCCAGGATGTTGCTCGGGATGCGCGGGAGCCCCGCAGCGAGTTCTCCGTAGCGGCGCGGCCCGACAAGCAGGTCGCGCACGATCAGCAGCGCCCAGCGCTCCCCGACGAGTTCGAGCGCGCGCGTGACGCCGCCGTACTCCCCGTAGTCGCGTGCCGCCATGAGGGTGCTGGCCTCGAGGTCAGGCCTGCTGACCGGCGAAGGCCTCGGGGCCGACCTCGGCGGCCTTCGGGTCCATCCAGCCGAAGTCGACCGTGTTGCCGTCGGGGTCGGTGAGCCCGCGCTGGTACATGAACCCGTAGTCGGCCGGCTCGCCGACCTCCGCGCCGCCCGCCGCGACGCCGGCCGCCACCGCGGCGTCGACGGCCTCGCGGGTGTCGAGGAAGATCGAGGTGCCCGCAGTCGGATGCACCTTGGGATCGCCGATCGTCAGCTCGGTCATCGACTGGTAGAACTCGCGGGTCTCGATCATGAAGTAGCTGTGCCCGTCTTCGACCACGACGCAGGCCGCGTTGTGATCGGTGAACAGCGGGTTGATGGTGAAACCGATGGCCGTGTAGAACGCCTTGGCGCGGTCCAGATCGGTCACCGGATAGTTGACGAACATCCCCGTCACGGTCATTGCGGTCTCCCTCGATTGGTCGATGTCTCAGTGACAGCAACACTTGCAAAAAACAAGTGCGCCGTCAAGAGGCAGGATCGTCTGCGGCTGCTAGCCTGCGCTCGTGCCGCTGGACCTCGAGCAATGGACCGACTTCTTCATCCTGGTGGGAACCGGGTCGGCCACCCTGGCCGGCCTCGTGTTCGTGGCGCTGACCATCAACCTGCGCGGCGTCGCCCGGGATGCCACGCACCGCTATCGGGCGATCAATATGCTCACGGGCTTCGCCTCGATCTTCCTGCTCGGCGCACTGGCGCTGATGGGGCACCAGCCACCGGTCGCGATCGGCATCGAGTGGATCGTCGTGGCGGCTCTTGCCCTGGCGATCAACACCTACGGCTACGTGCAGGCGTTCCGGTTGCGCAGCAGCCTCTACGCGCTGAGCCGGGTCCGCATCATCGGCGGAACCCTCTGCTACCTCGGCCAGATCGTGGGCGCCGCGATGCTGCTCGGCGGCATCGCGGCGGGCATCAACGTCGCCGCCATCTCGGTGATCGCCACCTTCGTCTACCTGATCTCGGGATCGTGGCTGCTGATCCTCGGGACGATCACCACGGCAGACGCGCACATCGCCGACGACCGGAAGGGGTAGCGCCGCGGCTCTCGTTCCTGCTTGCCGTCGCGTCTAACGCACGGAGACGATCGTCTTGCCTCGTCGCCGCTCGGTCGGGTCGAGGGCGGGGATCGCGTCATCCAGGGTCGACACGGTGCCGATGTTCGCCCGCAGCCGGCCGTCCCTGATCCGCTGGACGATCTCGTTCAACTGAGCACGATCCGACTCGACCACGAAGTCCACGGCCAGTCCGTCGACCGGGCGAACGTCCGTGGGTCCGACCACGGTGACCAGCCATCCACCGGGTCGGACGAGGCCGGCTGACCTCTTCTGGATATCACCGCCGATGACGTCGAACACCAGGTCGACGGCGCCCACGTCTTCCAGGTCGTCATTCGCCAGGTCGACGAAATCGTCGGCTCCGAAATCGAGCGCCACTTGGCGATCCGACCCGCGACCGGTGCCGATGACGTGGGCGCCGGCTTCTCGTGCGAGTTGAACCACCATCGATCCGACGGCACCGGCGGCTCCGTGGGCGAGGACCGTTTGTCCAGACTGGAACCGCCCGTGAACGAAGAGGCCCTGCCAGGCCGTCAGGCCCGAGATCGGCAGGCTGGCGGCGATGGCATCGTCGACGTCGCCGGGCAGCGGCGCAAGATTGCGCGACTCGACGGCGACGTACTCAGCAAGAGTGCCGTCCCGGTGCCAATCCGTGAGCCCGAACACCCGCTGGCCGATCGACATGCCCGCCGTCCCGTAGCCGAGCCGGGTGACCACGCCCGCCAGTTCGTGCCCGGGAATCGAGGGCGTGCGGTCGCGACCCAGCCGATCCGCCCAGGTCGAGGGCCAGCTCAACTCCGTAGGGACGAAGCCCGACGCGTGCACCTCGACGATCACATCGTTGATCGCCGGCTGGGGCTCCGGCCGCTCGACAAGCTTCAGCCCGCCCATCCCGGCGGCCTGGTCTGTCACCACGATCGCCCTCATTCGGACACCTCCTTCACGGTCCAGCCCTGGGTGGTTCTCCACAACTGGACGATTTCGTCCAATATGGAGCATACTGTTGTGGATGCCCTCGATGGTCGTTCCCACCCAATTGACCGCACGCGGAGCCCTGACGCGAAGTCGGATCGTCACCACCGCGGCGCGGCTCATGCGGGTGCAGGGTGTCGCTGGAACGACGTTGGACGACGTCGTCTCGGAGAGCAAGGTCAGCAAGTCCCAGTTGTACGGGCATTTCGACGACAAGCGAGCGCTGATCCGCGCTGTGATCGACCTAGTGGGGGACCGGACGATAACGAGAGAACGAGAGAGCCTAGAGCAGGTGACGACGTTCGATGGCCTGCAGCGCTGGCGGGATGAACTCATCGAACGCAATGCGGTCGACGACGGAAGATACGGCTGCGCATTGGGCTCCCTGGCGAACGAGGTCGCCGATCACGACTCCCTCGCCCGCGCCAAGCTCGACGACCTGTTCACGGCGTGGCATCAACTCTTCGAAGCGCTCTTGCTGCGGTTCCGGCAGGACGCCGTGATCCCCGCAGACGCGGACGTCGCCCGACTGGCCACGGCCCTGCTGGCGGCCGTGCAGGGCGGCTATCTGCTGGCTCAGACCGCCCGGGATGTCACGCCGATGGCCACGGCCATCGACCTGGCGATCGAGCATCTGCGCCTGCTTGGCGGCGGGCGGCAGACACCTGAAAAGAGTGAGAAGAAGGAGGACTCCCCATGACGGATCAGGGAAGCGAATCAGAGCCCCTCATCGATCGGGCGACGGATTGGCTCAACGACAAGCTCCGCCCGTATCTCGGGCCACCCCCGCTCGGCCCCTACGACCCGGAATCCACGGAACCCGAGTCGGCGAAACCGTGCCCGATCTGCGGGTATCCCATCAACAAGCACCGAGCCGAGGTCGACCCCGAGTCCGGCCACACCTATCTCCACCATCCCAGCGCCGCATTCCCCGGCACGCTCCAGGTCGACTAGGGGTACGACCGCTTCGAAGCCGCCGCGTCACCGCGACGGGGTGCTCCCGCGCGACGGCTCATAGCGGGTGACGGGAAAGGCGGCTGACACCAACCGTCGCAGGCTGTCGAGGTCGCCCGTGACGAGACCCTGGGCCCGCGCCTGCACCAGCACGTTCCCGATCGCGGTGGCCTCGACCGGGCCGGCCAGCACGGGGAGCCCGGTCGCGTCGGCGGTGAGCTGGCACAGCAGCGCGTTCTGACTTCCTCCGCCGACCACGTGCACGACGTTGACGGCCGCGCCGCTGAGCGCTGCCGCGGTCGCGATCGAGTGGGCATAGGCATCCGCCAGGCTCTGCAAGATGGAGCGGACCAGCTCGGCACGCGAGGCCGGCGGGGCGAGCTCGCGCGACGTGAACCACGCCTCGATGCGCGAGACCATGTCGCCGGGAGCCAGGAAGGTCTCGTCATCGGCATCGAAGATCGGGACAGAACCGTCGACATCAGCCGCCTGCGCGATCAGGGTCGGCAGCGAGATCGTCTCGCCGCTGCGCTCCCAGTCGCGCACGCACTCCGTGAGCAGCCAGAGTCCCATCACGTTGTGCAGGTACCGCACCCGGCCGTCGACGCCGCCCTCGTTCGTGAATCCGGCCGCCCTGCCGGCCTCGGTGAGCACGGGACGTTCGAGTTCCACGCCCACCAGCGACCAGGTTCCGCTCGAGATGTAGGCGAAATCGGAGCCGGACGCCGGGATCGCGACGACCGCCGACGCCGTGTCGTGCGATCCCACCGTGGTGACGACCGCGCGGGTCGCCCCGACGCCGCGCACCGCGGAGGCGGCGAGGCCGCCGATCTCCGTTCCGGCGTCGACCAGCGAGCGGAAGATCTGCTGCGGGATGCCCAGCCGTTCGGCGAGCGCGAAGTCCCACTCGCCGGTCTCGACTCCAAGCAGCCCGGTCGTCGAGGCGTTGGTCCGCTCGGCGACGCTGCGCCCGGTGAGCCAGTACCCGAGCAGATCGGGGATCAGCAGGAACGAGTCGGCCAGGTCGAGGGTGCCCGCCCGCTTGTCGGCGGTCAGTTGGAAGACCGTGTTGAACGGCAGGTGCTGCAGGCCGTTCACGGCGTACAGCTGCTCGGGCGAGACCGCGGCGTGCACCGCGGCGACGGCGGCGAGGTTGCGCTCGTCGCGATAGGCGTACGGGGTGCCGAGCATCCGTCCGTCGCGCATCAGGGCGTAGTCGACGGCCCAGGAGTCGATGCCGATGCTGGCGAGCTGCGGCTCCTGGCGCACCGCGGCGGCGAGGCCTTCGACCACGTTGCGGTAGAGCTCCAGCACGCTCCAGTGCAGCCCGTCGAGAGTGCGCACGGGAGAGTTCGGAAAGCGGGCCACGTCGGTCAATCGGACCTCGTCGTGCGCGACGTACCCCAGGATGACCCGGCCGCTGGTCGCTCCGAGATCGACCGCCGCGACCGCGCCCCCGCTCACCCTGCGCGCCACCATGTGCCCTAGGTGCCCTAGCGCAGGAACGCGGCGGCGACGCCGGCGTCCACCGGGATGTGCAGCCCGGTCGTGTGGGAGAGGTCCGGCCCGGTGAGCACCGAGACCGCGTTGGCGACGTTCTCGGGCAGCACCTCCCGCTTGAGGATGGTGCGCTGCGCGTAGAACTTTCCGAGGTCGTTCTCGTCGATCCCGTAGGTCTTCGCCCGGTTGGCGCCCCAGCCGCTGGCGAAGATGCCCGAGCCGCGCACCACGCCATCGGGGTTGATCCCGTTGACCTTGATGCCGTGCTCGCCGAGCTCGACCGCGAGCAGGCGCACCTGGTGGGCCTGGTCGGCCTTGGTCGCCGAGTACGCGATGTTGTTCGGCCCGGCGAACACCGAGTTCTTCGAGGCGATGTAGATCACGTCGCCGCCCATGCCCTGCTCGATGAGCACGGGCGCAGTGGCCTTGCTGACCAGGAACGAGCCCTTGGCCATGATGTCGTGCTGGAAGTCCCAGTCCTTCTCGGTGGTCTCGAGCAGGGGTTTGCTCAGCGAGACGCCCGCGTTGTTGACCACGATGTCGATTCCGCCGAACGCGAGCACGGCATCCTGCACGCCGCGGGCGATCGCGTCGGCGTCTGTGACGTTCATGGCCACGCCGATCGCGACATCCGTGCCCCCGATCTCGGCGGCCGCGGCCCGAGCGTTGGCGAGGTCGAGGTCGGCGATCACGACGCACGCCCCGTCCGCGGCGAGCCGGGTGGCGATCGCCTTGCCGATGCCGGATGCCGCCCCGGTCACGAGCGCGACGCGCGTCGCGTGCGACTTCGGCTTCGGCATCCGCTGCAGCTTGGCCTCCTCCAGCGCCCAGTACTCGATGCGGAACTTCTCGCTCTCGGGGATCGGCTGGTAGCTCGAAACCGATTCGGCGCCGCGCATCACGTTGATCGCGTTGACGTAGAACTCGCCGGCGACGCGCGCAGTCTGCTTGTTCGCCCCGTAGCTGAACATGCCGACTCCCGGCACCAGCACGATCAGCGGATCGGCCCCTCGCATGGCCGGGCTGTCGGCCGTGGCGTAGCGGTCGTAATAGGCGGTGTAATCGGCCCGGTACTGCTCGTGCAGCTGCTTCAGTCGCGCGATCGAGCTCTCGACGGATGCCCCGGCCGGCAGATCGAGCAGCATCGGCTTGATCTTGGTGCGCAGGAAGTGGTCGGGGCAGCTGGTGCCCAAAGCCGCCAGCTCGGGTGCGGCGGCCGATGCCAGGAAGTCGAGCACGACATCCGAGTCGGTGAAGTGCCCGACCATCGGATGATCGTGGCTGGCGATCCCGCGGATCGTGGGCGCGAGCGCGGCGGCCTTGGCGCGGCGCTCAGCGGTCGGCAGAGCCCTGTTCTTCGCGACCTCGCGGCCGAACGGCGCCTTCTTGCCGTTCTTGGCCAGGTACTGCTCGGCGGTGCGGATGATCCAGAGGCTGTTCGCCTCGCACTCCTTGCTGGTCCTCCCCCACGCGGTGATCCCATGCCCGCCGAGGATGCACCCGATCGCGTTCGGGTTGGCCTCCTTGATCGCCGCGACGTCGAGCCCGAGCTGGAATCCCGGGCGCCGCCACGGCACCCAGACCACCTTGTCGCCGAAGGCCTTCTTCGTGAGCTTCTCGCCGTCCTTGGCCGTGGCGAAGGCGATGCCCGAATCCGGATGCAGATGGTCGACGTGCTGGGCATCCACGAGCGCGTGCATGGCCGTGTCGATGCTCGGGGCAGCCCCGCCGGTGCCGAACAGGCAGAAGTCGAAGGCGGCGACCATCTCGTCTTCGCGCTCGACGCCCGGGTACACGCCGACCAGCGCGCGCATCCGATCGAGACGCAGCACCGCGAGCCCGCGCTCGGTCAGGGTGCCGAGGTCGCCGCCCGAACCCTTGACCCAGAGCAGCTCGACCGGCTCACCCGTGACGGGATCGGTCTCGGTGCCCTTCGCCGAGGTGTTGCCGCCTGCATAGTTCGTGTTCTTCGGGTCGGCGCCGAGCCGGTTGCTGCGGGCGACGAGGTCGGATGCGGTGCTCATGATTCCTTCGATGTGGTCGTGGGCGTCAGTCGGCGAGAGCGGCGAGCTGATCCTCGAGGTGGAACACCTCGCGCAGGTGGGGCGCGCCCTGGTCGGCGCGGTCGCCGTCGAGGGCGACGAAGAAGCGCACAGCGTCAGCCTCCCACTCGGCCGTGTCGGGGTCGAGGGCGAGCGCCCGAGCGGCCGCCTCGTCGTCGTCGACCTCGTAGTAGCCGATCAGCAGCCCATCGGCCCTCACGAAGAGCGAGTAGTTGCGGCGTCCCGAGCGCTCGATGGCGCGCAGCATCCGTGGCCAGACGGCGGTGTGCCGCTGGATGTACTCGTCGATCAGTTCGGGGCGCACGTGCAGCTCGAAGCAGACGCGCTGCGCCGGCCCGCTGCCCGTCATCACGCGCCCCAGCCCGCCTGGGTGCCGCCGACGCGACCGGCGGCGATCTCGGCCTGGTATCCGGATGCCGCATAGGCCGCGTACGGGTCGCCATCCAGGCCGCGCGACTCGCGCCATGCCGCGAGAGCCGGGCGCACATCGGTGTAGAACGCGTCCATCAGGATGCCGTTGGCCCCGAGCACGTCGCCGGCGTTCTGCGCCGCGGCCAGCGCGTCCCCATCGACGAGCAGCGCGCGAGCCGTCATCTCCTGCACGTTCAGCACGGAGCGGATCTGGCCCGGGATCTTGTCCTCGACGTTGTGGCACTGGTCGAGCATGAAGGCCACGCCCGAGTCCTTGCCGTAGCCGCCGCCGCGGATCACCTCGTAGAGGATGCGGAACAGCTGGAAGGGATCGGCCGCCCCGACGATGAGGTCGTCGTCGGCGTAGAAGCGCGAGTTGAAGTCGAAGCTGCCCAGCTTTCCGAGGCGCAGCAGCTGGGCGACGATGAACTCGATGTTGGTGCCGGGCGCGTGGTGGCCGGTGTCGAGGCAGACCAGCGCCTTGTCGCCGAGGGCGAGCACCTGCACATACGACGTTCCCCAATCCGGAACATCGGTGTGATAGAACGCCGGCTCGAAGAACTTGTACTCAAGCACCATTCGCTGGTCATCGCCGATGCGTGCGTAGATCTTCTGCAGGGAGTCGGCGAGGCGGTCCTGGCGGCCGCGGATGTCGCCCTGGCCCGGGTAGTTGGTTCCGTCGGCGAGCCAGATCTTGAGGTCGCGCGATCCGGTCTGGTTCATGATGTCGATGCACTCGAAGTGGTGGTCGATCGCCTTCTGCCGGATCTTCGGGTCGACGTGCGTCAGCGATCCGAACTTGTAGTCGTCATCCTGGAAGGTGTTCGAGTTGATCGTGCCGAGGTCGACGCCCAGACCCTGGGCGTACTCGCGGAGCGCTGCGTAGTCGTCGACCTTGTCCCAGGGGATGTGCAGGGCGACCGTCGGAGACAGCGCGGTGTACTTGTTGACCTGGGCGGCATCCGCGATCTTCTCCTGCGGGGTGCGAGGCGTGCCCGGCGTGCCGAACACCTTGAACCGCGTGCCGGAGTTGCCGAACGCCCAGGAGGGCAGTTCGATCGCCTGCTCGGCGAGACGCGGGGCGATGGACGCGAAGTCAGTCATGACGGTGGGTTCCTGTTCGGGCGACGAAGCCGTTGAATCGTTTCATAAATGAAGTCGGGATGACACTATGCGCCAGGAGGACGCAGCGTCAAGTCGCCCTCCCTGATGTGTCGATCTCGTGGAGCGGTGCCACGAATGGGGCGCCGAGATGGTGGGGGTCCGCCCGACCGGGACGACCGGACGGACCCCACCGTGTTGATCGGTTCAGCGACTAGAAGTTGAACTGATCGATGTTGCCGGCGTTGTACTTGAAGGGGTCGCCCAGCAGGACGGTGCCGTCGGCGCCGACCTTGAAGGTGCCCAGGGTTCCGGCCTTGAAGCTGTCACCCTCCTTGCCGGTGATCGTGCCGTCGATCAGGGCCTTCGCGGCGTACGCGGCGAGGTAGCCGAGGTCGCCCGGGTTCCAGAGCGCGAACTCCTTCACCGTGCCGTCCTTGACGTAGGCCTTCATCTGGTTCGGCGTGCCGAGGCCGGTGACCGCGACCTTGCCCTTGAAGGCCGAGGTCGAGATGTAACGGGCCGCCGCCGCGATCCCGACCGTGGTGGGCGAGATGATGCCCTTCAGGTTCGGGTAGGTCTGCAGAAGGGCCGCGGTCTTGTCGAACGAGGTCTGGTCGTCGTCGTTGCCGTACACCACGTCATCGAGCTTGATGTTCGGGTGGTTGGCGGCCAGGTCCTTCTTCATGAGGTCGATCCAGGCATTCTGGTTGGTCGCGTTGGCCGAGGCCGACAGGATCGCGATCTCACCCGAGTCGCCGGTCTGCTCGGCGATCATGTCCACCTCGACCTTGGCGATGCCCTCGGCGGTGGCCTGGTTGATGAACAGGTCGCGGCAGCCAACGGCCGTGTCGGAGTCGAAGGTGACGACCTTGACGCCGGCCTTCTGCGCCTGGTTGATCGCCGAGCACGGCGCCTTCTGGTCGTCGGCCGAGAGCACGATGGCTCCCACCTGCTTCTGGGTCAGCGTGTTGATGTAGCTGACCTGGGCATCGGGCGCGGCGGTGGCGGGGCCGACCTCTGCATAGGTGCCCTTGAACTCGGCGATGGCCTTCTTGCCGCCGGCGTCCGAGGTGTCGAAGTACGCGTTGCCGAGGTTCTTCGGCAGGAAGGTGATGGCGTAGTTGTGCGAGCCGCTGCCCCCTGAACTGCCGCCGCTCGCGGTGCCTGCGCAGCCGGCGAGGAGCAAGGCGCTCGCAGCCAGGGCCGCGACCCCGGCGATTCGAACGCTGTGTCGAGTCTGGAACATCGTTGTTTCCTTTCGTGGTGTTATCGATGTGACTGCATCGGCGCGGGCGGAGCGGGTCAGCTGGAAGCCGGACCCCTCGTCTCGCGTCGCTTTCTCCCCGCGCTGAGCCGCGTGCGCTGCACCCAGGCGAGGAAGCTGGTGAGGATCACCGAGAGCACGAGAAGCGTGCCGGTGATCACGTTGATGACGTCCGAAGTGATGCCGGCCAGGCGCAGCGCGCTGGCGAGCACACCGATCAGGAGCGCGCCGGCGAGAACGCCCGGGAGCGCTCCGCGTCCGCCGAAGATCGAGACGCCTCCGAGCAGCACGGCGGCGATCACCGAGAGCTCGAGGCCGGTCGCGTTGTCTCCCCGGGCACTGCCGAAGCGCAGCGTGTAGAAGATCCCGGCCAGCGCCGAGACCAGGCCGGCGAGCATGAAGAGGATGAACTTGGTCCGCTGGATCTTGACGCCCGAGAACGCCGCGGCATCCGAGCTGAGCCCGATGGCGTAGATGCCCCGGCCGAACGGGGTGAAGTGCAGGAGCAGCCCGAAGAGGATCGCGAGCACGACGATGAGGATCGTCACCGACGGGATCAGCGTGCCCGGGAGGGTCGACGTCGCCAGGTCGGTCCAGAAGGTGGGGAAAGAGGTGACGGCCGTGGTTCCGAGCAACCCCTGTGCCAGCCCGCGGTAGAGGGCGAGGGTGCCGATGGTCACCGCGAGCGACGGGAGGCCCACCCGGGTCACCAGGATGCCGTTGACCGCACCACCGGCGGCCCCGACGAGCAAGGCGACGCCCGCAGCGGCCGGGAACGGCCAGTGCGACTGGGTGAGCAGCCCGATGATCGAACTGGCGAGTCCCATCGCGCTCGCGACCGACAGGTCGATCTCGCCGGTGATGATGATCAGCGTCATCGGCAGCGCGATCAGCAGCACCGGGGCCATGTCGAGCAGCAGGAAGTTGTAGGTGATCGGCGCCGCGAAGTGCGGAACGGACGCGCTGGCAACCAGGATCACGGCGACCAGCAGCGCGATGATCGCGCTCTCGCGGCGCAGCAGCAGCCGCTGCCAGAACGGGCGCCCGTAGCCGGGATAGCTGCGCTGCCCGCTCACCGAGCCGGTGGCCGGAGGAGTGGTGGCGGTCATGCGGAGTCCTCCATCACCGTCAGGCGCCTCGCTTGTCGCAGCGCGAGAACGCGGTCGAGGACGATGGCGCCGATGATCAGCGCGCCGACGACGGCCTGCTGCCAGAAGTCCTGGATGCCGAGCACCGGAAGGGCGCGGTTGATGGTGAGCAGGAGCATGGCGCCGATCGCCGCGCCCCACACCGAGCCGACGCCGCCGAAGATCGCGACGCCGCCGATCACTGCGGCGCCGACGGCCTGCAACTCGAAGCCGGAGCCGGCCTGCGAATCCACCGTGCCGTAGCGGGCCACGTAGAGCACTCCCGCCAGTCCGGCGAGGGTGCCGCTGACGATGAACGCGAGAAGCACCCGCCGGCCGACCTTGAGGCCGTACAGGTTGGCGGCATCCGGGTCGGAGCCGATCGCATAGAACTCGCGACCCCCGCGGATGTTGCGCAGGTACCAGGCGGCGAGCACCAGCACGACCGCCGCGATGACCGTGATGACCGGGATGAAGATCAGTTGTGCCGTGCCGATGCCCTGGAAGTCATTGGGGATGTCGGTCGAGTTGATGCGGTTGCTGCCGGTCCACAGCACATTGATGCCGCGGAAGGCATACAGCGTGCCCAACGTGATGACCAGGGATGGCACCTTGGCGATCGAGATGAGCAGGCCGTTGACGGCGCCGAGCACCGCGCCCCCGGCGACGGCGATCAGTGCGACCAGCGGCCAGGGGATGTCGGTGTACTTGAACAGCGTGCCGGCCGTGTACGCGGTGAGGCCGATCACCGAGCCGACCGACAGATCGACGTTGCGGGTGATGATCACCATCGCCTCGCCGACCGCGATCAGCAGCACGAGCATGGGCGTCACGAGCAGGTCGCGGAAGCCATCGGGGCTGAATACGAATGCCGGGTTCTTCGCGGTGGTGACGATCACCACCAGCAGGAAGGCCAGCAGGATGCCGGTCTCGCGGGCGCGGGTCACCCGCCTGAGGGAGTTCATGCGGCCGCTCCCGTTGCGGCGCGCATGACCGACTCCGCGCTGGCGTCCTTGCGGTCGATGGTCGCGGTGATCCGCCCCTCACGCATGACCAGCACGCGGTCGGCCATTCCCAGCACCTCGGGCAGCTCCGACGAGATCATCAGGATGCCCATGCCCTCGCCTGCCAACTGCGAGAGCAAGCGGTGCACCTCGGCCTTGGTGCCGATGTCGATGCCCCGGGTGGGCTCGTCGACGATGAGCACCTTCGGCTCGGTCGCCAGCCATTTGGCCAGTACGACCTTCTGCTGGTTGCCGCCCGAGAAGGTGCCGACCTCGGCGTCGAGCGCCGAGCTCTTCACCTCGAGCCGGCTGGCCCAGACCCGGCTCGCCTCGTTCTCGCGGCGGCCGGTGATGAACAGGCCGCCAGCCGCAAGCCGCTGGCGGATGGCGATCGTCAGGTTCTCGGCGACGGAGGCCCCGATCACCAGGCCCTCCTTGCGGCGGTCCTCGGGAACGAGCGCGAGCCCGGCACGCATGGCCGCCGCGGGATTGTGGCCGGGAACGCGGGTACCCGCAAGAGTGACGGCGCCGCTGTCGTAGCCGTCCACGCCGAAGACCGAGCGGGCGACCTCGCTGCGACCGGCGCCGACCAGGCCGGCGAGGCCGACGATCTCGCCCGAGCGCACCTGGAAGGTTATGTCGTCGAAGATTCCCGCAGACGTCAGGTTCCGCACATCGAGCACCACATCGCCGATCGTCGCCTCCTGTTTCGGAAACAGGTCGGCGACGTCGCGACCGACCATCTGGCGCACGATGGTGTCCACGTCGGTGTCTGCGATCTTCTCGGTTGCGATGTACGAGCCGTCGCGCATCACGGTGACCACGTCGCAGAGGGCGAAGACCTCGTCGAACCGATGCGAGATGAAGAGCAGGGCGCGGCCCTCGTCGCGCAGGCTGCGCGCGACCGCGAACAGGCGGTCGACCTCGACCCCGCTGAGCGCGGCGGTCGGCTCGTCCATGATCAGAACGCGGGCGTCGAGGCTGATCGCCTTCGCGATCTCGATGATCTGCTGGTCGGCGATGGAGAGGCCGCGGGCGGGGCGGTCCGGGTTGATCCTGACCCCGAGACGGTCGAACAGGGCGATCGCCTCGGTGTGCATCGCCTTGCGGTCGATGCGCCCGAACGACCGCAACGGCTGACGGCCCATGAAGATGTTCTCGGTGACGGTGAGGTCGGGGAAGAGCGTCGGCTCCTGGTAGATCACGGCGATACCGGCGGCCTTGGCCTGGGCCGTGGAGCTGAAGCCGACCGCCTCGCCGTTCAGCAGGAACTCCCCGGAATCCGGCTGGTAGAGACCCGCGATGATCTTGACCAGGGTCGACTTGCCCGCTCCGTTCTCACCGACGAGGGCGTGGATCGAACCGTTGTCGAGCGCCAGTGTGCCCGAGCGCAGAGCCACGACGGCGCCGAAGGTCTTCACGACCTTGCGCAGTTCGAGCGCGTGAGCGGAGGAGTCCGCGGGGGCGGGGCTCATGGCCAGGCTCTCCTTTGAGTCCAAAAGGGTGAAACGATTCAGGTGCTGTTCAGGCATACTACATGCAGGGATGCCCCTCGGGTCAAGCCGGAGTCGGGCCGAAGATTCTGAGTCGTTTCAGAGTTTGGTAGGGTCGCACCACCCTGGCCCGGGGATCACGCCGAAGGAGGCTCGATGGCCGCGACGAGCATCCGTGACGTGGCCAAGCTGGCCGGCGTCTCGGTGGGCACCGTCTCGAACGTGCTCAATCGGCCGGGCGAGGTATCGGCCGATTCGGTGGTCCGGGTGCAGCGCGCGATCGAGCAGCTGGGATACCGCCGCAACGACGCAGCCAGGCAGCTCCGGGCCGGCACCTCGTCGACCGTGGGCTTCGTCGTCCTCGACGGCCAGAATCCGTTCTTCAGTGCGGTCGTGCGAGGAGCGGAGGACGAGGCGTCCAAGAACGGGATCGCCATCCTGCTCGGCAACACCGACGAAGACTCCGCACGGGAGCGGTTGTACCTCGACCTCTTCGAGGAGCAACGGGTGCGCGGAGTGCTCATCTCGCCGTATCGCGACATCAGTCCTCGTCTCGAGCAGCTTCGATCGCGCAATATACCCGCCGTGCTCGTCGACCGCTTCAGCGGCGATGGACGGTTCAGCTCGGTCTCGGTGGACAACGTCGCGGGCGGCCGGATGGCGGCAGAGCATTTGATCCAGACCGGACGCCGCCGGATCGCCTTCGTGGGCGGGCCATTCGATCTGAGGCAGGTGAGCGACCGACTGGCCGGCGCACGGGTGGCCGTCGAGCAGGATGCGCCTGACGTCGGGATCGAGGTGGTTGCCACGAGCGCGCTCACGGTCGAGGAGGGAATCGCGGCCGGCATGCGGATCCTGGGCAGGCCGGAACGCGAGTGGCCCGACGCCGTCTTCGCGGCGAATGACCTGCTGGCCCTGGGGCTTCTGCAAGCCTTCGTCGGCAGCGGTCGGCTCCTCGTTCCGCAGCGCATCGCGCTCATCGGATTCGACGACATCGCCTTCGCCCGGGCTGCCGCGGTGCCGCTCTCGTCGATGCGGCAACCGAGCCGCACAATCGGGGCGACCGCACTTCGAGTGCTCATCGAAGAGGCCGACGACCCGACGCTGATCCCACGTCAGACGGTATTCCAGCCGGAGCTCGTGGTGCGCGAGTCGACGCGCACATAGCCCCCAGCGGTGCGACACGGGCGCGTGCAGGAGGATGGCAACCATGCAGACGAATCCCTTCGCCCTGATCGGTTCGGTGGCCATGGTCACGGGCGCGAATCGGGGCCTCGGCCGAGCGATCGCCCTCGAGCTGGCCCGCGCAGGAGCGGACATCGCACTGGGCGTTCGAGACGCCGCCTCGGCTCACGACGTCACCGCCGAGATCGAGCGCGCCGGCCGCCGTGCCGCCGTGATCGAGTTCGACGTGCGGGACGTCGAGCACGCAGGCCGAGCCATCGCGGAGGCCATCGAGAAGCTCGGCGGCTTGGACATCCTGGTCAACAACGCGGGAGGCGGAATCGCGGGACCGGCGATCGACGTCACCCCCGAGGACTTCGACGCCGTCTGGGCACTCAACACGCGGGCGGTGTTCTTCCTGTCTCAAAGCGCCGCACGGTCGATGGCCCGCACTGGTGGCGGCTCGATCATCAATATCGCATCGCAGGCCGGACTCGTGGCTCTGCCCGGCGAGTCCTCGTACTGCATCAGCAAGGCCGCGGTGATCCACATGACACGAGTACTCGCCGTCGAGTGGGGAGATTTGGGGATCCGGGTCAACGCGGTGGCGCCGACCTTCATCGAGACCGAAGGAACATCCCAAGCTCTCGCCGATCCCGAGTTCCGGGCCGACGTCGTGGAACGGATTGCCGCTCTCCACCGGATCGGCTTCCCGGACGAGGTGGCGGGGGCGGTCACCTTCCTGGCGTCCCGGGCCGCATCGCTGATCACGGGCGTGACGCTCCCGATCGATGGCGGGTGGACGGCTCGGTGATCGGTGCGGGCCAGGCGGTCACGCCTCCCGTGCGGCTGGTGACCTCGTTGCCGTCAGGCTCGGATCGCGCTCGATCACATCGCCCAGGGTGTCGTCGATCCGCGACATCAGCTCTGCGGGGATCGTGACGCCCGAGGCCGCGACGTTGTGCGTGATCTGCTCGGGGCGCGAGGCGCCGATGATCGCCGAGGCGACGTTCGGGTTCTGCAGCACCCAGGCGATGGCTAGCTGTGCAGAGGTGAGCCCGAGTTCCTGGGCGATCGGACCCAGGGCCTGAACTCTGTCGAGCACCTTGTCGGTCATGAATCGTTTGACCGCTCCGGCGCCGCCCTTCTCGTCGGCGGCTCGCGATCCCGTCGGCAGAGGGGCGCCGGGCGCGTACTTGCCGCTCAGCACCCCCTGCGCAACAGGCGACCACACGATCTGCGAGATCCCCAGCTCGATCGACGTGGGGATGATGCGCTCCTCGATGACCCGCCAGAGCGCCGAGTACTCGGGTTGGTTGGAGATGAGCTGAATGCCATGCTGCTGGGCGAGGCGGTGCCCCGCCCGCAACTGCTCATCGGTCCACTCGCTCACGCCGATGTAGAGGGCCTTGCCGTGGCGGACGATGTCGGCGAAGGCCTGGAAGGTCTCCTCCAGAGGCGTCTCGTAGTCGAAACGGTGCGCCTGGTAGAGGTCGACGTAGTCGGTCCCCAGCCTGCGCAGCGACGCGTCGATGGACTCCAGGATGTGCTTGCGCGAGAGACCGACGTCGTTGTGGCCCTTGGGGCCGGTGGGTCCGAAGACCTTGGTGAAGATTTCGAGGGACTCACGACGCTCCCCCTTGAGCGCGCTCCCGAGCACCGTCTCCGCCGCCGTGTTCGCGTACACGTCTGCGGTGTCGAAGGTGGTGATCCCGGCATCCAGGGCGGCTCGCACGCAAGCGAGGGCGGTGTCGTTCTCCACTTGGGAACCGTGCGTGAGCCAGTTGCCGTAGGTGATCTCGGAGATCTTGAATCCCGAGCTGCCCAGGTACCTGAACTGCATGACTTTCTCCATTCGGGCGCGTTCCGGCGCCGGAAGCGAGAACGGGCGCTGCGGAATGATAGACAGTGTAGATCGATGCACACCGAGCGTATCGCCTGACGAGAAGGACGAATCACCGTGAAGCGGATCCAGGACATCGCGGGGATCGGACTCGGGACTGCGCAGTTCGCGTTCAAGGACGGCAGCCGGGAGCAGTCCATCGCCACGGTGCGCGCAGCTCTGGCATCCGGGGTCCACCTCATCGATACGGCGCTGGCCTACACGCGGCTGGGCGAGACGAGCACGGCCGAGTCGATCGTCCACGATGCTCTCGCAGGTTACGACGGTGCCGACGACATCCTGGTGGCGACCAAAGGCGGTCATTGGCGCGACGGCGATCGGTTCCCGGTCGACGGCAGCGAGGCGGCCCTGCGCGCCCACGTCGACATCAGCCTTGGCGCGCTCGGTGTCGAGGCGCTGGACCTGTACCAGCTGCACCACGTCGACCCGGCCGTCCCGCTGGAGGAGAGCATCGCCGTGCTGGAGCGACTGCGGATCGAAGGCAAGATCTTGCAGATCGGACTGTCCAACGTCTCGCGCGAGCAACTGGACTCCGCGCGTCGGATCGCGCCGATCTCGTCGGTGCAGAACCGCCTGTCGTTCAGCCGGCTGTCGGATCTTCCCCTGGCGGTCGTGTGCGCCGAACTCGACATCCGCTACCTGGCCTACCTCCCCCTGGATGGTCCCGATGCCGTGATCGGGCCCGACGACCCACGACGGGCGATCGCCGCGGCCCGCGGGGTGTCGGTGCAGGCGCTCACCCTGGCGTGGCTGCGGCACCTGTCACCGGCGATCGTGCCCCTGGTCGGCGCGAGTCGCCCCGTCACCATCATCGACTCGGCGTCGAGCGCGGGGATCGACCTGAGCGACCAGGAGATCGAAGCGATCAGGTCAGCGACACATGCCGGCGCCTGAGTCGGAGGTCGCCATCACCGCTGAGCTGGTCGCGAGGCTGGTGCATGAACAGCACCCCGAATTGTCCGGGACGGTGCGGTTCGCCGGGCACGGCTGGGACTGCGACCTGTTCCGGCTCGGTGAGACGCGAGCCGTGCGACTGCCGCGCCGGCGGGAAGGGGAACCGCCGGTACGCAACGAGCAGCGGTGGCTCGGCCGGCTTGCCGCGGCCGTGCCCGTGCCGATTCCCGTGCCGATCGCCATGGGCAAGCCCACCAACGGGTACCCGTGGATCTGGAGCATCATCCCGTGGTTCGACGGGGTGCCTGCCGATGCGGTGGCGACGGCGAGGCGCGACCGATGCGCCTCACGGCTGGGCGAGATCGTGGCGGCGCTGCACGATCCCGCGCCGCACGACGCCCCGGTCAGCACCTACCGCGGCGTCCCGCTGCGAGAACGCGATGCCGGCGTGCGGAAGCAAGTCGAAGACATCGGGGCAACCGCCAAGGGCGCGCTCGAGGTGTGGCATACCGCTCTCGAGGCTCGCCCCCACGCGGGCCGCTCCTGGACGCACGGCGACCTTCACCCGGCCAATCTGCTGCTGCAGGCGGATGGTTCGGATGGTCGGATCGCCGCCCTGATCGACTTCGGAGATCTGTCGGGCGGCGATCCGGCCGTCGATCTCGCCGCGGCGTGGCTCTTCTTCTCGCCTGATGGCCGCGTCCGGTTCCGAGAGGCGGCCGATGGTGCGAGGGGTTATGACGCGGATACCTGGCAACGCGCCCGCGGCTGGGCGGTCGACATCTCGCTCGGATTGCTCAAGCACTCCGATGGCTCTGCACGGATGACAGCGCTTGGCCTTGCCGGACTGGCGGCCGCGATCCTCCCGGACTAGGGCACTCGCGGCGGAAAGGTCGAGGAGCGGACCACGAGGGTCGTCGGAAGCTCGATGTAGCGCGACTCGCGCCTGCCCTCGATGCGCTCGAGCAACAACGCGGCGGCCCGCCGCCCCATCTCGTGCCCGTGCTGGTTGACCGTGGTCAGGCTGATCCGCGGATTCGCGGCCATGTGGGAGTCGTCGTACCCCGAGATCGACATGCCCGCCAGGTCGTCGAACTGGGCGGCGGCACGCATGGCGCCGAACGCCGCGTCGTCGTTGCCCGCGAAGATCGCAGTCGGCCGCAGGCCGCCCTCGAATGCTCGGCGGCTCTCGACGTACGAGGTGTTCTCTTCGAACCGGGCCGTGATGATCGAGATCTCATCCTCGAGGCCGGCCTCGCGCATGATCCTGCGGTATTCGTTCTGGCGGATGATGTGCGGCCGGTCGGGAAGGCTGATCCAGGCCGGGTCCAGGTGCGTGATGTGCGCGATGCGACGATGACCCAGTCCCATCAGGTGGCGCATCATCACCTCCGTACCCTGACTGTCGTCTCCGACGATCGTGTCAAAGGTGGTCGACGCGAGATGCACCCCGAGCTGCACCACGGGAACGCGGCGACCCATGTCGTTCAGCCATTCGGCATCGGCCAGCGGCGAGATCGCCAGGATGCCGTCCACCTGCCGGTCGTACAGGCTCTCGATGGCCGGTGCGGCCGGAGCGCTCCGTTCGGCGATCGCGATGATGGTCTGGAACGGAGTGTCGGCGAGGGCGGACGACAGCCCGAGCAGGATGTCCGCGATGAAGTTGTTCGTGATGTCGTTGATCACGACGCCGACGGTGAACGTACGTCCGCGCATCCCACGAGCGGAGATCCGTGGGCGATAGCGCAGTTCCGCGATGGACGCGTTGACCCGCAGGCGCATTTCGTCGCTCACGCCGTACGCGTTCCTGAGAACCTTCGACACCGCGGCGCGCGAGACCTGCGCATGACTGGCGACATCTTCGATCGTCGTCCGCCGGTGCTCATGGGGTTCGTCGACAGCCACCGTGCTCCTTACTGTCAGGATCGTAGCGGGGAGGTTGTGCCATTGGCGGACCGCGTGTACAGTCCTGACTTTGTAGACCATTCTACGAGAAACGTAGAATGATCTACGAAATCCCTTGAAGCCGATGTCGGCAACTTACAGAGAGGTAAGAACCTTGAATCAACGAGGACTCATGAGGCGGGGACTCATCGTCGGCGCGGCCGTCGCCGTCGCCGCGCTCGCACTCGCCGGCTGCTCAGCAGGCGGCGGCACCAGCAACGGCAAGGTGACCATCAGCTATCTGGTCGACAACGCCCCCCTGACCACCGCGACGACCAAGACCTTCGTCGCGGCCTTCGAGAAGGCATACCCGAACATCACCGTCAAGGTGGAGTCGCGTGCGCAGGGAGCCGACGGCGACAACATCGTCAAGACGAAGCTGGCCACCGGCTCCATGGACGACGTGTTCCAGTACAACAGCGGCTCGCAGATCCAGGGCGACCACCCCGACCAGACCCTGGTCGACCTGTCAGGCGAGGCATGGGCCAAGGACGTCACGAAGGACTTCAAGGCCAGCGTCGCGGGGACCAAGAAGGGCGCCGTCTACGGAGCACCGTGGGGCACGACCTTCGCGGGCGGCATCATGTACAACACCAAGGTGTACGACAAGCTCGGCCTGAAGGTGCCGACGACCTGGGACGAGTTCATCTCCAACAGCCAGAAGATCAAGGCGGCGGGCATCGCTCCGATCCTGCAGACCTTCGGCGACACCTGGACGAGCCAGCTGTTCGTTCTCGCCGACTTCGCCAACATCAACGCCAAGGACGCGAACTGGGCAGCCGACTACACCGCGAACAAGTCCGACGCCAAGTATGCGAAGCAGCCCGGCCTGCTCGGATTCCAGTACACCTCCGAGGTGTTCCAGAAGGGTCTGGTCAACGACGACTACGCGTCGCTGACCAACGCCAACGGCCTGAAGGATCTCGCGGCCGGTACGGCGGCGCAGTACCCGATGATCACGATCGTGATCAGCACCCTGAAGCAGAGCAACCCTGATCAGGTGAACGACATCGGCTACTTCGCCATCCCGACCAGCGACGGCAGTGCCCCGCACATGACGATCTGGGAGCCGAACGCCCTCTACATCCCGAAGTCGACGACGGGCGCCAAGCTCGACGCAGCGAAGAAGCTGCTGGCTTTTGCCAACTCCAGCAAGGGGTGCGAGATCCAGGCCAGTGCCCAGCTGGTCACCGGACCGTTCTCCACGACCGCCTGCAAGCTGCCGTCCGACGTGCTGCCGCTCGTCAAGGACGAGCAGAAGTACCAGGATGCCGGCAACACCGGTTCGGCGCTCGAGTTCCTGTCGCCCATCAAGGGGCCGAACCTCGAGAAGATCCTGATCCAGGTGGCGACGGGTCAGGCGACAGCCGCCCAGGGCGCCGCACTCTACGACCAGGACGTCAAGGCCCAGGCTCAGCAGCTGGGTATCAAGGGCTGGTAGCCAGTCCGCAGCAGAACCCGCAGGGGCTGGCTCTCACCAGCCGGCCCCTGCGGCCCTGCGCTCGGTGAGGAGCAAGAAGATGACGACCATCAACATCCCGGTGCAATCCGTTTCAGCACCCCCTCGGCCCGACGGTCGAGCTCGCAAGGCTCGCAGTATCTATCCGTCGTGGTTCTACATCCCCGCGATCGCCCTCTACGTGGTGTTCTTCGCGGTCCCGACCTTCGCGTCGTTCTACTTCTCGTTGACCCGGTGGTCCCTCTTCGACGCGACCTTCATCGGGTTCGACAACTTCGTCACGTTCTTCCAGAACCCGCAACTCTTCAATGGGTTCATCCATACCTTCGAGTACGGGTTCGTCACCTCTGGCGCGAAAGTGGTTCTGGGCTTGGCTCTCGCCCTTCTGCTGACCTCCCCGGTCATCGGCCGCGGCTACCTCCGGGCGGTCGTCTTCTTCCCGGTCCTCGTGTCGACCATCGGCGTGGGCTTCGTCTTCAAGTCGCTGCTCGACCCGTTCCATGGCGTCGTCAACGCCGTTCTGGGAGTTCTGCACCTTCCCCAGCCGGGCTGGTTCACCGACCCCAATATGGCGCTCTGGACGATCGCGGGCGTCGACGTCTGGAAGGGCGTCGGCATCGCGACCCTGATCTTCATGGCCGGGATCGTCGCGATCCCGCAGGAGTACATCGAGGCGGCGCGGATGGACGGGGCATCGAGTTGGCGCCTGTTCCGCTCGGTGATCCTGCCGCTGTCGCGCCCGGCCATGGGCACGGTGATCATCCTCTCGTTGATCGGCGGACTTCGATCGTTCGACATCATCTGGGCGACGACGAACGGCGGTCCAGGATTCGCCAGCGACGTGATCGCGTCGGTGATCTACAAGCAGTACCAGGCGGGCTTCTTCGGGTTGTCAACGGCCGGCAACGTGATCCTCTTCCTCGTGGTGACGGCGATCATGGTGCCGGTCTCACGGTTCATCAACCGACGGGAGGTCGAGCTGTGAGCCGCAGGACCCGCATCCAGCGCTGGGTCGTCGGGATCACGGCGATCCTGGCGTCGGTGTTCGTCTTCCTCGTACCCTTCGCTTTCGTCGTCATACAGGCCGCCAAGAGCCCGGCCGAGGCGTCGAGCATGAACTTCGACCTGCCCGCCCACTGGCTCTTCTTCGACAACCTCGTCGCCGTTCTCCAGTCGAACGACGGCATCATCGTCACGGCGTTCATCAACTCGACGATCCTCACGATCACCAGCGTCATCGTCATGGTGGTGTTCGCGGCCATGGTGGGCTACGTGCTCCAGCGCAAGCGGACCCGGTGGAACCCCTGGATCAACTTCTTCGTGCTGGCCGGCCTGATCGTTCCGCCCGCCGTCGTGCCGACGATCTGGGTGCTCCAGGGGCTCGGGATCTTCAAGACCTTGTTCAGCGGCGTGCTGGTCGAGGCCACCTTCGGCCTCTCATTCTCGATCCTGCTGTTCCGCGCGTTCGTCGCGACCATTCCGCGGGAGCTCGACGAAGCGGCGACGATCGATGGCGCCGGCCCCATCCGCCTGTTCTTCCGGGTGGTTCTGCCGCTCCTGCGGCCCGTGATCGTGACCGTGATCGTCGTGCAGTCGGTCGCGGTGTTCAACGACTTCCAGAACCCCCTGTACTTCCTTCCGGGGAACGATCTCGCGACGGTCCAGCTCACGCTCTACAACTTCCAGAGTCAGAGCTTGAGTCAGTTCAACCTGCTGTTCATGGACATCCTGCTCATCACCATTCCGCCGCTCGTGCTCTACATCTTCTTCAACCGCCAGATCGTCGCCGGCTTGACCAGCGGCGCCGTCAAGGGCTGAGTTCTCCGCCCTTCTTCACCACCCACCGAAAGGACGCCATGACCTGGCATGCCCGCTTCATCGCCTCGCACGAGGAATTCGACGGAGCGCCTCTCCTCCGCCGCGAGTTCGAGCTCGAGTCGGGGCACGGCGCGATCCGCTCGGCCGATCTCGCCGTGAGCGCGCTGGGCATTGTCGAGCCGTACCTCAACGGCGATCCCGTGTCACAGGATCTGCTGACTCCGGGATGGACCAGCTACGAGTGGCGCATTCGCGTGGTGCACTACGACGTGGCCGACCGGCTCGCGGGCACCAACGTGGTCGGGCTCGCGCTCGGCAACGGCTGGTACCGCGGGCGCCTGGGCTGGACCGGCGCGCGAGCACTCTACGGCGACCGACTCGCCGGCTTCGCGGAGTTGACGATCACCTTCGAGGACGGCGCGGTGCAGCGGGTCGTCACGGACGACGGGTGGACGGCGGGAGCGAGCGCGGTCCTCGCCAATGACCTGTATGACGGGCAGACGATCGACGCGCGCCTGCGCGGTGACGACTGGCTGCGCCCCGGATTCGCGGGGGCCGGCTGGGGGACGGTCGACGTGCTCGACGAGTCCACCGACAAGCTCGTCGAGTCGGATGCGCCCAAGGTATCGAGGCAGCAGGATGTCGCGGTCGAGCGCATCTGGACCTCCCCGTCGGGTGCGACCCTCGTCGACTTCGGACAGAACCTGGTCGGATGGATCCGAGTCCGCGTCAATGGCCAGGAGGGCTCGGAGGTGGTGATCCGGCATGCCGAGGTGCTCGAGAACGACGAGCTCGGCACCCGACCGCTGCGCAGCGCCCATGCCGAGGACCGCTACTTCCTGAGCGGGGGAGACGACGTTTTCGAACCGACCCTGACCTTCCACGGGTTCCGCTACGCGGAGGTCACCGGCTGGCCGGGCGAGCTGCGTGCAGAGGACCTCACGGCCGTCGTGGTCGGATCCGACATCGAGCGCATCGGCACGTTCACGTGCTCCGACCCTCTGCTGGACCGCTTCCACCAGAACGTCGTGTGGGGCATGCGCGGCAACTTCCTGTCGGTGCCGACCGACTGCCCGCAACGCGATGAGCGTCTGGGGTGGACCGGCGACATCGCCGCTTTCGGTCCGACCGCTGCCTACCTGTACGACGTCGACGCCTTCCTCACGGACTGGCTCGTCGACGTGACGCTCGAGCAGAACCATCACGACGGGATCGTCCCCTTCGTGGTCCCTGATGCGATCAAGTACTACGGCGTTCCCTCTCACCACGGCGACGGTACGGCTCCGACCGCCCTCTGGAGCGACGCCGCCGTCTGGGTTCCCTGGGACCTCTGGCAGGCATACGGCGACCGCGACGTGCTGGCGACCCAGTTCGACTCGATGGCATGGCACGTCAGGAAAGTGCGCGACGCGCTGTCACCGACAGGTCTGTGGGACACCGGCTATCAGTTCGGTGACTGGCTGGACCCGGATGCCCCACCCGAGGCCCCCGACAAGGCGAAGGCCGATCCGGGCGTGGTCGCCACAGCATGCGGCTACCGCTCGGCGCGTCTGGCGGCGGAAGCCGCCGGCATCCTGGGCAAGGATGCTGAGCGGGTGGAATTCGAGCAACTGGCCGACCGGATGAAGGCCGCGTTCAACGAGCACTACGTCGAGGCGGGCATCGTTCGCAGCGACAGCACCACGGTGTACTCGCTCGCGATCGCGTTCGGGCTCGTGGAGGGCGATGACCTCCGCGTTGCCGGCGACCGCCTCGCCGAGCTGGCCGCGAAGGCCGGCTATCGGATCTCGACCGGATTCGCCGGCACTCCGTTCATCACCGACGCCCTCACGGCCACCGGTCACCTGGATGACGCCTACCGCCTCCTCATGGAGCGCGAGAACCCGTCATGGCTGTACTCGGTGACGATGGGCGCCACGACGGTGTGGGAGCGCTTCGACTCGATGCTGCCTGACGGCACCATCAACCCGGGCGAGATGACCAGCTTCAACCACTACGCCCTCGGCGGAGTGGCGGACTGGATGCACCGAACCGTCGGCGGCATCTCGCCACTCGAACCCGGCTACTCGCGCATCCTGCTCGCCCCGCAGCCCGGCGGCGGTCTGACCTGGGCATCGTCGTCGCTGCAGACTCCGCACGGCCGGGTCTCGGTCGACTGGCGCATTGACGAGAATGAGATGTACTTCGACGTCGAGGTCCCCGAGGGTGCCACGGCGGTGCTGCGCCTCCCGGGCGCCGACGACATCGAGCTGGCAGCAGGGCGGCGCACGGAGTCCGTGCGCCTCTCCCTCCCGGAAGGAGCACGGAAGTGAAGCGAGTCCCCCTCGGCGCCGGCGGAGCCGACGCCCCGAACGTGGTCGCAGGCATGATGCGGATCGGCGACAAGTCCGACGACGAGGTGCGCGCGCTCGTCGGAGCCGCACGGGACGCCGGCATCGACTTCTTCGATCACGCCGACGTCTACGGCGAGCAACTGCACGGCTGCGAGACGCGCTTCGCCGAGGCGATGCAACTCAGTTCCTCGGAACGCGAGCAGATCGTGCTGCAGACCAAGGCCGGGATCGTGCGCGAAGGCCCGTACTTCGACTTCTCGTACGAGCGCATCGTCAGCGAGGCCGAGGGGTCTTTGCGTGCGCTGCGCACCGACTACCTCGACGTCTTGCTGCTGCACCGGCCCGACGCCCTCGTCGAGCCCGAGGAGGTCGCCCGGGCCTTCGATGAGCTGGCCGCATCCGGCAAGGTCAGAGCCTTTGGGGTGTCCAACCACACCCCGCGGCAGATCGACTTGCTGAAGACGGCGGTTACGCAGGAGATCGTCGCCAACCAGGTGCAGCTGTCGCTGACCCACGCGCCGATCATCGCCAACGGGGTCGCCTCGAACATGGTCGGGCTCGAGCAGTCGGTGACTCTCGACGGGGGCGGGATCGTCGACTACTGCCGGGTGAACAAGATCACCTTGCAGGCCTGGTCGCCGTTCCAGGCCGGGTTCTTCACCGGCGTGTTCCTGGGCAATCCCGACTATGCCGAGCTCAATTCGGTGATCGACCGCCTCGCCGCCTCGTACGGGGTGACGCCGATCGGGATCGCCACCGCCTGGCTGACCCGCCATCCGGCGCAGATGCAGGTGGTGCTCGGGACGACGACGCCGGGTCGGGTCATCGAGGCCGCAGCGGGATCGGACCTTCCGTTGACCCGGGCCGAATGGTACGAGCTCTACCGGGCAGCCGGATACCTCGTTCCCTGACGGGCGCCTGTCGCCAGGGTTCGCGCAGGATGGCAGTACCGTGAGTTGCGGAGAAACGTGACGCGACACGGAGGGAGCCGGGTGCCGAACACCACCACCAGCATCCGCGATGTCGCGGTGCGCGCCGGGGTTTCGGTGGGCACGGTTTCGAACGTTCTCAACAATCCGGCCAAGGTCTCGCCCAAGTCCGTGGCGCGAGTCCTGGCCGCGATCGAGGAGCTCGGCTACATCCGCAACGACGCAGCGCGGCAGCTGCGCGCCGGGCGCAGTACGACCATCGGGCTCGTCGTGCTCGATGTGCGCAACCCGTTCTTCACCGACGTCGCGCGCGGGGCCGAGGATGAGGCGGCGACGCATTCCCTCTCGGTCATCCTGGGCAACAGCGACGAGAACAGCGAGCGAGAAGCCGGGTATCTCGACCTCTTCGAGGAGCAGCGGGTGCACGGCGTGCTCATCTCGCCGTACGGCGACATCGGACCACGCCTGTCGCGGCTGCGCAGCCGAGGAACACCCGCGGTTCTGGTCGATCGCATGAGCAGCGACGGCGAGTTCAGTTCGGTCTCGGTCGACGACGTGGCGGGCGGACGCCTTGCCGCGCGCCACCTGCTCGACACCGGGCGCAGGCGGATCGCGTTCGCAGGCGGTCCCCTCGACATCCGTCAAGTCTCCGACCGTCTGCAGGGCGCGCGCACCGCCGTAGACACGCATCCGGATGCCTCGCTCGAGGTGCTCGAACTGTCGGCGCTGACCGTGCTCGAGGGGCGTCGCGCCGGAGAGGCCCTCCTGTCGCGCGCTGCCGAGGAGCGTCCAGACGCCGTCTTCGCCGCGAACGACCTCGTCGCCACCGGACTGCTTCAGGCTCTCGTCATGCACGGTTCGATTCGCGTGCCCGCCGACATCGCCCTCATCGGCTTCGACGACATCGATTTCGCCAGCGCGTCGGTCGTGCCCCTGTCGTCGATCCGGCAACCGAGTCAGCTGATCGGCCGAACCGCCGTTCAGCTGCTCATCGAAGAGGCCCGAGATCCGACGCTGGCGCCTCGGCAGGTGGTGTTCCAGCCGGAACTCGTCGTGCGGGCGTCGACCGCGCCACGATGACATCCCGGGCGAGACCGGCGGTGGTCAGTGCCCGCTGCCCGAGCTGGGATCCCAGATCCTCCAGAGCGCATCGGTCAGACCCCAGCGGGGCGAGGTGTGGCCGTTGCACATCACCGCGATCACGGTCTCGCGATCCCGCGAGATCGTGAAGTCGGTGACGTACCCGCCGATCCGGCCGGTGTGGTTGAGGCCGCCGTTGACCTGGATGTCCATCCCCGCTGCGTACTTCTCCCCTTTGCCCTCGTCGACGGCCCCGACCGCGAAGTCGTCTTGGATGATGTCGCCCGCGCGATACTGGTCGCCCCACCTGGCCAGCTCCGACGGTGTCGTGATGATGCCGCTGTAGCCGTATGCGGTCCATCCGGGCTGCTGCAGCCGAACGTTGTCGTCGTACGACAGGGCGACGTCGGGCGCTTTGATCGCAGGTGCGACGACCATCTTCAAGCCGAGCGGCGTGAAGATGTGATCGGCCAGGTACGTCGGCAGCGGTGTGCCGCTGACGCGACCGACCACCTCGGCGAGCAGCACGTAGTTCGAGTTGGAGTACTCGTAGCCGGTTCCCGGCGAGAGCTTCTTCTCGCGCCGGATCGCGTTCACCGTCGTCTGCTGATCGGCAGCCTGGGTGAATCCGATGCCCACCTTTGCGAGCTCGACCCAGTAGTCGGGGATGTGGCTCGTGTGGTGCATGAGCTGATCGAGCGTGATCGTCGCGCCCCACGCGGGCAGCCCGTCGACGTACTTCGCAATCGGGTCACTCAGCTTGACCTTGCCCTGGCGCTGCAGCATGAGGATCGCCGTCGCGGTGAACTGCTTCGACACCGACGCCATGTCGAAGCGGGTGCTCGTCGTGTCGGGGGTCTTCGTGGCGAGGTCGGCGAGACCGCCGGCCCCGGCCCAGACGACGCGGCCGTGCCGCGCGACCGCCGCCGAGCATCCGGGCTGGGCCGCGTTCACCAAGGTGGTGACCGCCTCGTCGCTCTTCGCCTTGTCCGCCGCGAGCGCCGCCGCGCGCGCCACCGTCGCGGCGACCGGCCGGTGAGCGGCGTCACGCATGGGGGCAGGAGCGAGCACCACCGCCACGACGACTCCGAGAACGACGACGGTGGCCGCGGCTCCCAGCGCCCAACCGATCACCCGCCGCGACGACCTCATCGCCCTACGCTAACGCTCGCCCGCCCGGGATCGGGTGCGAGCGGGTCAGAGGGGCACCTCAGGTCTGCGGCGGCCAGACGATCCGCGTCGCGCCCGAGCGGACCATTCCCCGGATCACCTCGATCGGCAGCTTCGGCTCGCGATCGGCGGTCAACAGGCCGTTCGTCTCCTGCATGGTGTCGGTGAGCTGCGTGTAGCAATAGCCGGCCAGGGCGCTGCGTTCGCCGACCGCCTCGAACAGCGCCCTCAGGAGGCCTTCGTATGCCGGGGCCGAGTCCACGCTCGCATAGCCCCAGGTTCCGGCTTCTGCGAATGAGATCCCCCCGAACTCGCTGACCATCACGGGCACCCGTCCCGCGCGCACGGCGCTCGACAATGCCTCGGACAACGAGAGGGGCCGGTACGACGGGCCGATCCGGTCCGGAAGCCGACGAACCGCGCTGTCGTCGGCATAGCGAGTCGCGAGCGTCGGCGGGTCGAAGGTGTAGTCGTGCACGGTCAGCAGGTCGCTGTCGACGTGCTCCCACCCGTCGTTCGAGACGACGGGCCGCGTCGGATCCAGGGCCCGGGTGAGTGCGGCGAGCGCTCGGACGTACTCGCGTTGCGGGGCACTTCGCGCGATGTCCTGCGCCCCCCAGCTCTCGTTCACCGGAACCCAGACCGCGACGCAGGGATGGCTCCGATCGCGTCGGATGATCGCCGGCCACTCCTGGGTGAGGAGCTCGACGGCACGCGGCGTGAAGTCGTAGGCGGCGGCGGTCTCGCCCCAGATCAGCAGGCCCAGGCGGTCGGCCCAGAACAGGAACCGGGGATCTTCGACCTTCTGATGGATGCGCGCCGTGTTGAACCCGAGCTCGAGGATGAGCTCGACCTCGCGTCGGCGCGCCGCATTGTCGGGAGCCGTCAGCAGGCTCTCCGACCAGAATCCCTGCTCGAGCACCGCGCGCACGAAATAGGGGACCCCGTTCAGTTGGAAGGTCCCGTTGGCGACCCCGACACTGCGCATCCCCAGATAGCTCGAGACCTCGTCGACAGCCTGTCCATCGCGACTCAAGATCACCGAGGCGTCCAGCAGCACCGGCGCCTCAGGAGACCAGAGCAGCTCATCTCGCGACTGGCCGGAACGCAGAACGCTGGGATTCAGAACGACGGCGGCACGGCCCCTCTGAACTTGCGCCGACGCGGCCCCCAGTGGTTCGCCGCCGGACCAGACGATGACCTCGAGGTCGAGGCCGTCGCCCCTGGGGGCCTCGATCTCGGCCGTGATCGTCCCCGCCGCTAGATCGGTCGACCAGAGGAGGGCCGCGATGCGCACCTCGGGGACGTCCTCCATCCACACCGTCTGCCAGATGCCGGTGGTGCGGGTGTACCAGATGTCATGCGGATCGAGCTGCCAGTCCTGCTTGCCGCGCGGAATCTCCATGTCGAGCGGATCGTCGAACGCCCGCACGACCACCTCGTGCGGTCCGGGCGACGAGACGGCTTCGGTGACGTCGATCTCGAAGGGGGTCTGCCCGCCGACGTGCCGACCGACCTCGACGCCGTCCACCCAGACCCGGCACTCGTGGTCCACTGCGCCGAAGTGCAGGATCCGGCGCATGCCGGCGGCGGGGGCTCCCCCCGGAAGATCTCGGCGGTACCAGACGGTGGCATGGAAGCCCGTCTCGCCGATCCCGGATGCCCGGCTCTCGGGTGCGAACGGGACCCTGATCGTACGGGCCAGAGTCTTGCCGGCCTCGAACCAGCGCTCCCGGATCCCGACGCCCTCATCGTCGTGGTCGAACTGCCACTCCCCGTCGAGGCTCGTCCAGTTCTCGCGCACGAGCTGCGGGCGCGGGTAGCTGCCGTCCTGCGCACTGGCCCGGATCATGCCGGCACCTCCACGCGTCGGCCGGTCTCGTGGGACTCGATCGCCGCGTGCGCCAGCTGGAGCGCTCGTCGCCCCGCTTGAGCCGGCACAGGCGGAGGGCCGCCGGCGCGGAACGCGGCGAGCAGGGCATCGACGTGGCGGTCGAATGTGCCGTGGAAGTCGCGCGCCTCGTCGCGGAAATAGCCGGCGCGCCAGACCGACGCCGTCTCATCGCCTGCCCGATGGATCGACAGCTCACGCACCGTGTCATGGACGACCAGGCGGCCCTCGGTGCCGTTCACCTCGATCAGTTGAGAGTCGGGATACGCATACGACGAGTCATAGCTGCCGAGCATGGTCCCGACCGCGCCCCCGTCGAATCGCAGGGCGAGAGCGAGCGTGCTCCAGTCGCCGTAGGTCATGTCGGTCATCTGCGCGGCGACCGAAACGATCGGCGCCACCAGGTGCTCGAGCATGTCGAACCCGTGGCACTGCGTCTCGATCAGGTTCGCATGACGCGAGGTTCCGTGATTCGCCTCCCCGCCGAATCGCCAGGTCGCGAAGACCGGCTCGCCGATGAGACCGTCGTCGATCGCACGCTTGGCCCGCTGCACGGCCTCCGCGTAGCGGTGGTTGAAGTTGATGGCGAAGAACAGGTCGCGCCGCTCGGCCTCATCGATCAGCTCGTCGGCCTGCGCGAGGTCGAACACAAGGGGCTTCTCCACCAGCAGCGGAACCCCCGCGCGGATCAGGCGCATGGTGGGCTCGAAATGCTGCTCGTTCGGGAGGCAGACGGTCACCAGATCGGGCCGCGCTGTGGCGAGCATCTCGTCGATGTCGGTGAACGGACGGGTCCCGTAGGCGAGAGCGCGGGCGGCCGCCCGCTCCGGGTCGCGACCGACGACGCCGACGAGCTCGGTGTCGGGTCGGCGCGAGAAGATGCGGACGTGCTCCTCGCCCCATCCGCCCGTCCCGACCACGGCCACCCGGAGTCCCTGCGACATCTCACGCCTCCTGCGTGATCAGGACCTTGCCGGTCTCTCCCGAGAGGAAGATCTCGAAGGCCTCCGAGATCCGCTCCACCGGCAATCGATGGGAGATCACCCGGGCGATCCGGTCCTGATGGGCCTCGAGAAGGGCGAGGTTGGCGGGCATCTCTTCGAACCGGAAGTACTCGCTGCCGAGCACGGCGTGCTCGGGCGCGAGGAGGTCCTTCGAGACATCCAGGGTCACGGTCTCGCCGTGCCCCACGCACACGAGGGCGCCGCGCTTGCCGAGGATGTCGAGGGCGGCACGACGGGCGGCCTGCTTGCCCGAGGAGTCGAACGCGACATCCGGATGCCCGACCTCCGCGATGGACCGCGGGTCGGAGGCGTCGACCGGGATGCCGCCGAAGCTCTCGGCGAAGTCCAGCCGCCATCGGGAGACATCGCTGATATGCACCGGCACGCCGTCGCCGTAACGCAGCTTGGCCATCACCAGCAGTCCTAAGCCGATCGGGCCGGCCCCGGCGATGTAGACGGACTCGATGTCCGGACGTACCAGCTCTGCGCGACCCAGCGCGTGACTGCTTGTGCCCATGACGTCGAGAAGCATCGTGGCGTTGCCGATCTCGATCGCGTCGGAGATCGGGAAGAAGTTCGATTCGTGCACGAGCTCGTACGGCCCGTATCCGCCGTCGTTCGTGAAGCCCATGTCGGCGCGCTTGTTCAGGCACTGATTCGTGGCCCCGAGCAAGCAGCTCCGGCAGATGCCGCAGTAGTCCATGAGGTACACCGCGCCGCGGGACCCGACCGCGAGGGTCGTTCCCGGGCCGACCGCGGCGACGACGCCGGCGGCCTCGTGCCCCGGGATGACGCTGCTGCCCTCGAAGTACTGCTGCCGATCGGTCCCGCAGACCGCGTTCGCGGCGACGCGCACGAGCAGCTGCCCCTCGCCGGGATCGTCGTACTCCACGGCGTCGAACTCGATGACCCCGTTCCCGCGGAATCGCGGGGCGATCGTCGTGACGGTCATTCTGTCCTCCTGAGTGAATCGAGAGCAGACGGCAGCGATGCTGACGAATGCCGCTGGAAGGCGTCGGCGGCCGGTGTCCGCATCCGTGCGATGTCCCCGCCGACGTCGGCGAGCCGGAAGAGCCCCATCCGGCGGAAGTAGGCGTCGATGCCTGCACCCCGGGGCGGCGGGATCACCGGGGTGACCACCCCGTTCACCCGCACGTAGAACTCCTCGATCACCAGATCGCCGGTCGCCCAGCTCCAGTCGACGAAGTCGAAGAGCGGCCACCAGACCAGTCCGACGACCGGAACACCCTCCGTTCGGAGCTCTGCGATCAAGGCCACGGCGTCGTCGAGCCAACGGACGCGGTGATCGTCGTCGCCCTCCACGGCCGTCTCAGAGACCAGCACCGGCAGTCCGTAGCGGTCGTGGAACCCGCGGATGATCCCCTCGAGTCCATCACGGCCCGAATCGAAGGCGACCCCCACGACCGCTCCGTCGATCCGGGTCAGTTCGCGGGCCGACAGCTCCGGATAGAAGTTGACGCCGATCTGGTCGGGGGTCTCGGCGCTCGAGACGAGACCGTCCAGGCGGGCGGCCGTGATCCCGTGCTCGAGCAACCAGGCGTGCATCGCGTGAGCGCCGTCGACCCGGCCCAGGGCGAGGTCGGTCGGCAGCCAGTTCTTCTCGTTCAACAGGCGCCGCTCCTCGTCAAGCGAGGGGTCGACCGTTGTCCACAGGTGAGTGGCCTCGACGTGGACCACCTGCATCTCGGGTGCGGCCGCACGAACGGCAGCGATGCTGCGTTGGATGCCCTCCGCGATCGACACCACCACCCGGGCCCAGCCATCCTGGCCCGTCTCGTGCGGCGGCCAGATCCCGCGGAGCCCCACGAACGAGGCGGTGACGAGCGGCTCGTTCAACGGGGTGATGCTGCTGAACCTGCCCCGGTAGCGCTGGGCGACGGCGCCCGCCCACGCGGCAACGGCATCCGGGTACCCCGCATCGGTGAACGACCCGCTCAGCCACGCGGGCGTCCCGTAGTGCACCAGGTCGACAATCAGGTCCAGCCCGAGCCGTTCGGCTTCGGCAACGACCTCGTCGGTCCAGGTCCAGTCGAACTCGCCGGGAGCGGTCTGCACCCGGTACCACGGGAACCCATAGCGCAGCGCTTCCGCGCCGACCGACGCGGCGAGCGCGAGGTCCGCGCGCCAGTGCCCGTAGTGGCCGGTCAGTTCGTACTCATCGAGTCCGCCCGGCGAACCGGGCAGCGGCCATCCGACGTTGGTGTCCTCGATGCCGAGAGCCCAGACGAAGGGGATGCCGAGGTGGTCGTTGCCGCTCATCACTTGATCCCTGTCGTGGCGATGCCCTGCACGAAGTAGCGCTGAGCGAAGAAGAAGGCGAGCGCCAACGGCAGAAGGCTGATGGTCGCTCCCGCCATCAGGACCCCGTGCTCGGTGACGTACTGCCCGGCGAACAGGGTCAGTCCGGCGGGGATCGTTCGCATGTCGTCGCTGCTGGTGATGACCAACGGCCACAGGAAGTCGTTCCAGTTGTTCATGAAGTGGAAGACCGCGAGCGTGGCGAGTGCCGGTTTGGCCAGGGGGAGCATGATCGAGCGGTAGATGCGGAACTCGCCGGCGCCGTCGATGCGGGCGGCCTGATCCAGTTCGCGCGGCACGCTCACGAAGAACTGACGAAGCAGGAAGATGCCGAACGCGCTGGTCGCTCGCGGCACGATGAGGCCCTGATAGGTGTTCAGCCAGTGCAGGTCGAAGACGGTCTGGAAGAGCGGAACGAGCGTGATCTGGTACGGAACCATCAGGGTCGCGATCACGATGATGAAGGCGATGGTCTTGCCGGGAAAGCTGAGTCGGGCCAGAGCGTATGCGGCCAGCGAATCGAAGAACACCGACAGCACCGTGACGCCGCCCGCGAAGATCACCGAGTTCAAGAACAGGCGCGCGAAGGGGAGCTGGCTCCAGACGGCGACGTAGTTGTCGAGGGTGAACACCTTCGGCAGCAGGTCGCCCGGATTGCTGAAGACATCGGCCTCGGTCTTGAACGAGGTGAGCAGCATCCACACGAACGGGAAGACGATGAAGAGTGCCGCCAGCACGAGCAAGGCGATCCCGATCGCCGACAGCACGCGTCGTGCCGTGTTGCGTTCGATGCGCTCGTAGAGCGGCAGGCGTTCAGTCGACATCGCGGTACCTGAAGATCCGGAGCTGCAGAAGAGACACGGCCATGATGATCAGGAACAGGCCCCAGGCGATCGCCGAGGCGTAGCCCGAGCGGAATTCGGTGAAGCCCTGTTCGTAGATGTAGGTGACCAGCGTCTCCGACCGGAACAACGGGCCGCCCTGGGTCATCACGTAGACCTGATCGAAGACCTGCAGTGAGCCGATCGTCGCGATGACGCTCGAGAACAGCAGCGCCTGGCGGATGGAGGGCAGGGACACGCTGACGAACCGTCGCCAGGGTCCTGCACCATCGAGAACGGCAGCCTCGGTGAGGTCCTCCGGCACGTCCTGGAGCGCCGCGAGAATGATCACCATCGTGAACCCGATGTTCTTCCAGAGGCCGACCACGATCACAGCCGGCAGAGCCCAGTCCGGGTTGTGCAGCCAGTCGGTCGGGCTGACGCCCACCCCCCTGAGCCAGGCGGCAGTCGGGCCCACGTTCGCCGACAGGATGAACTTCCAGACGATCGCCATCGTCGCGAACGAGCTGATGACGGGGAAGAAGAACACCGATCGCAGGAACACGGTCCACCAGGTGGTCCGGCGCAGGCGCACCGCCAGCAGCAGTCCGAGCACGATCTGAGCCGGCACGGTGACGACCGTGAAGATCCCGGTATTGGCGAGCGCGTTCCAGAAGCGCGGATCGCCCAGCATCTCGACGAAATTGTTCAGCCCCACGAAGGGGTGATCGGTCTGGAAGAAGCTCCAGTCGTGCAGGCTCATCCACAGCGACTGAACGATCGGGTAGATCACGAACACCCCGATGATCAGGAGGCTCGGAGCCAGGAAGAACCACCCGGCCCGCGCCTGGGAGTTCAGGCGCCGTGGGGGGTGTGCGGTGAGTGCGGTCATCGTGTTCTCTCAGTGAATGGCGGGCGCCGACCGACGCCGGCGCCCGCCAAAAGTGGATCTGGTTACTTGCAGCCGAGCACTTGGTTCAGCTGCGTGTTCGCCGAGCTGAGTGCCCCGGCGGCGTCCCCGTTCTGGGTCGCCGCCTGAATGGCCGGAGTGAAGATGTCCACGTCGATCTTGCTGAAGTCCTTCTCCGTCGGCAGGTACAGCCGCGAGTAGGGGACCTGCGACGTGAAGGCCTTCACCAGCGCATCGCTGGTGACCGACGGATCGTTCGCCATGTCAGTCCGAGCGGGGACGTAGGCGGCAGCCTTTGCAAGTTGCGCCTGCGCCGTCTTGCCGAGCCACCAGGCGAAGAACTCCTGCGCCTCCTTCGGGTGCTGCGTGTGCGACGAGACGATCATCGGCACCGTGCTGCCCAGGGTGACCTCCTTGCCGGATGCCCCGACCGGGACGGGCGCGACGTCGAAGTTGACCTTCGCCTTCGTGTACGCGCCGGCGGCCCACGGACCGTTGATCTCGAACGCGGCCTTGCCGGCGGCGAACAGATCGTCGGCATCCTGCCCGGCCAGGCCCGGAGGGGTGATCTTGTCGTCGTGGATCAGCTTCGACCAGGTGGTCACCGTGTCGACCGTCGCCTTGCTGTTGAGCGCCGAGCATCCCTTCTGGATCAGGTCGCCGCCGTCTGCCCAGATCAGGATCGGCCACATGGCGATGGTGGAGTGGTCCGCCAGGGCGATGCCGTACTGCCCGTTGCCGTTCGAGAGCTTGACGGCGTCGTCCTGCAGCTCCTTCATGGTCGTGGGCACCGCGATGCCCGCCTTGTCGAGCAGATCCTTGTTGTAGTACAGCATCAGCGTTGCGAAGTTGGCGGGCGCCGCGTAGAGCTTGCCCTTCACCGAGAACGGGTCGCTGAGCGAGGTGGGCAGGACGCCGGGGGCGATCTGGTCCTTGCCCGAGCCGACCAACTGGTCGAGCGGCAGAGCGAGCTTGTTGTTCGCGTACTGCAGCAGGGTCGCGACGTTGTAGTCGGGAGTCGCGATGTCCGGGCCGGAACCCGAGGCGATGGCGGTCGGGAGCTTCTTGGCGATGGAGTCCCACGGCTGGAGCGTGTACTTCACCTGGATGTTCGGATGCGAGCTGTTGAACGAGTCGACCAGGTCGATGAAGGCCTGCTTGTCGCCTCCGGTGAACCCGCTCCAGAAGGTGAGTTGAACCGGCTTCCCGTCGGATCCGCTCGACCCGCCGGATGAGCAGCCGGCCATGGCGAGCGCCACAGCCGCCGCGATGGCCAGCGCCGCCAGCGCTTTCTTCGTCTTCATGATGGGTGATGCCTCTCTGTTGTCGTCTTTGACGGGCGGTGACGGGGACGCGGGATCGTCAGGCGGTCGTCTGCGGCGGGCAGCCGCACGACTCGCGGACGATGAGATGGGTGGGGAACTCGATGTGGCTGAGGTCGGTGCCGCCGTCGATCAGCTCGGCCAGCCGGTGCATGGCCGCCTCGCCCACCCGGACCATGTCGGCGCCGACGGTGGTGAGCGGCGGGGTCGTGTAGCGCGACATCGGGTGATCGTCATAGGCGACGACCTTGACGGTCTGCGGGATCGGCATCCCGGCCCGTCTCCAGGCGTCGATCGCCCCGGTCGCCATCTGATCGTTGGCGAAGAACACCGCGTCGCCCGGTTGAAGGTGGGGAGCGAGTGCGGCGGCGGCCCGTGCTCCCGACGCCTCCTCGTAGTCGCCCTCGAACGACAGGCGGGGATCGATGGTCAATCCCGCGGATCGCAGAGCCATCACCCATCCATCGCGCTTGTCGATCGCGGACTGGTGGTCGAGGGGCCCGCTGACGTGGGCGATCCGGCGCGACCCGTGCACCTCGATGAGGTGCCGCGTGACCGCCTGGGCTCCGCCGATGTCGTCGATGCCGACGCTGGCCACACCGGCATCGGCCGGGGTGCGGCCGACGACCACGACGGGATACCCCGCGCCGTGGATGTCCGAGGGATGCGGGTCGCGCACGGACGCCGCCGCGACGATGACCCCGGCCGCCCGGCCGCCGCGGGTGATCCTCGAATAGGCGGAGCGCTCATCCGATTCGGACCGCGCGGTCGAGAGGATGACGGCGAGGTCCAGTTCGTTCGCCACCGTCGTGATGCCCTCGAGCATCTCGATGAAGACGGGATGCGAGAACACGTGCTGGGTCGCGTGCGGCATGACGACCGCGATCGAGTCTGCGCGCTGCGAACGCAGCGAACTGGCCGCGAAGTGGGGAACGTACCCCAGGTCGGCCGCTGCCCGCTGCACGTTCATGCGGGTCTGCTCGGCGACGCGGTGATTGCCGGCGAGGGCCATCGACGCCGACGTCTTCGAGACACCGGCCAGTCGCGCCACGTCAGCCAGCGTCACTCGCTCGGGCATCGCTTCTCCTTCGAAGTAGATGTCAAACCGACTCGAGATCACGCACCGGACAATCCCCGTCAGAAAACCGCCCGGAGACCCTGCGATGTCAAATCGATTTGACAGAGTCGAGTATCGAAGGTCCGACGGCCCCGTGTCAAGCCTGGACCGACATCTAGTCAAATCGATTTGATGGCTGGCTTATCGAAAGCTTTGCTCTCCGCTCAACGCGACCGACCTGTCTACCCGCGGGACGACCATCGAGATCGAACCGATTTGACGGTGCGGATGGTGCCACCGTCGAGTCGTCAGGCGTCGATCAGGGACTCGCCGACGACGAGGAGGCGACCTGTCATCCTCGAGGGAGGCACTCGCGGACCGCGTCGATGATGCGCGTGGCACGTTGATCGTCGATCGCCTCCAGCTGATTGGTCAGGAAGGCGAACCCGATGCCGTGATCCCGGTCGGCGAACGCGACCTGACCGCCCGCGCCGTCGTGTCCGAAGCTCGAAGCCGTCAGATACTCGCGGGCTTGAGAGCCGAGCTGAAATCCGACGCCCCACCGCGGCCATGGCGGGGGCACGTCGAAGACCGGCGGGCCGTCCACCTGAGGCTCGAGAACGAGATCCAGGGTGGAGTCATCGAGCAGGCGCGTGCCGCGCGTGGGCGTCACGGTCGCCGACCAGATGGCGGCGAGCGCCCTGGCGGTCGCGACGCCGCCGGCGCCGGGAATCTCAGCGGCGCGCACGCGCGGCTCATTGAAGCCCCCCTCGGCCACCAGATCCGGAGGGAGTGCGCCGCCGAGCGTCATCGACCGCGGGAGCCACTCCTTGCCCGGTTGACCCTGTTCTGCCACCTGCTGCCTGGTCAGCTCCTGCAGCGTCGCGCCTGCCCGCAAGAAGGCGACCCTGTTCTGCTGCTCGGCGGGCAGCCCGATCCAGGCGTCGACGCCGAGGGGACCGCTGACGAGTTGCTGCAGGTATCCTCCGACGCTGAGCCCGGTCACCCGTCGGATCACCTCGCCCGCCAGCCAGCCGTGCGTGATGGCGTGATAGGCCCACCCGTCACCGGGAGTCCAGAGAGGGCGCTGTGCCGCCAATATCGCCACGGCGCGGTCCCAGTCCAGGATGTCATCGGAAGTCAGGTCGACGCGCGGGGCCGAGAGCCCTGCGCGGTGGGCGAGCAGATGCCGCACCAGGGTGCGTTCCTTGCCTGCCGCGCCGAACTCCGGCCAGTAGTCGGTCACCGGGGCGTCGAGGTCGATCAGTCCGTCCTGCACCAGGCGCGCGACCAGGAGCGACACGATGCCCTTGGTGCACGAGAAGATGACGCTCAGGGTCTGCTCCGTCCAGGGCTCCCCCGTGCGAAGATCGGCCGGTCCCCCGAACAGGTCGACTACGAGATCGCCGTGATGGAAGACGGCGACTGCGGCGCCCATCTCGGGCTTGCCATCGAAGGCATCCTCGAAGGCGGCGGCGACCGGCTCCCAGCCCGAGGTGACGGCGGTCGTCATCGGATCGCCTCCCGGCTCCCGATCGCGAGATCGCCCCCGGGGGTCCACTGCAGTGGCAGCGGATCAGACACACGACCCACGAATGCTCCATTCGTGCCGATGTTCTCGAAGCCCATCAGCATCCACTCTCCCCGTCGGTTGCGGATCGCCCGGGCCGCGTACAGCTCGTCCCCGGTCACGGGCGACGCCGAGGCGACGTCGATCTGCTCGCCCCATGCGGGCGCCCGAACGGCCCACACTCCGCCCGCGCCGCCGACGGCTCGATCCCCGGCCAGATGAGCGGTGTCGCACGAGAACAGCACCACCGGATGGCCGTCGATCACGCACCATTGGACGACCTCGAGGTGGGCGAAGCCGGCGCCCGGCTCGCTCAGCGGGGGGAGCACTCGCCAGTTCACGAGATCGTCGGATCGAGCATGCCCGATCACTCCGCGGTCGCGGGTATCGGAGCCGGGCCCGCTTCGGGCACGCGCCGTGATCAGCATGTGCCATCCCGATCCGTCGGGATCCCGCATCACCCAGGGGTCGCGCCACGCCTGTTCGTGCCACGTCCCGTCGCCGAGCACCTCGTACCAGCGCTTGTCGATGGCCGCGCTCGGCACCGGCGACGTCGTCCAGTGATGCAGGTCGGTCGATGACGCGGAGATGATCGATTCGACGTTGGTCTCCCGATCGGGGCTGAGGAATCTCGACCCCGTGTAGAACATGAGCCAGGAGTCCGCGGCATCCTTCACGACGCTCCCGGTCCACGCCGCGGTCGCGTCCGCGTCACCCGCGCGTCCCGGGCCGATCACCGGTCCGCGGTCGGCCCAGGTGATCAGATCTGCAGACGTCGCATGACCGATGATCGCGTTCCGATGCCGGAGGTTCGGGTCGCCGAGGGAGGTCGGAGCATGCAGGTAGTAGAGATGGAAGAGCTCCCCGTCGTCGGCGATCCAGAAGTCCCACACCCAATGGTTGTCGAGCGAGAAGGTCATCCCTTCACCGCTCCTTGGAGGAGGGCGCGGATGAACTGCCGTTGGAAGATGACGTAGACGAGGATGGTCGGCAGCATCACGATCAACGCCGCGGCGAAGAGCAACGGCAGTGCATCGATGTACTGGCCCTGGAAGGCGCCCAGGGCGCCGGCCATGGTCCGTTTGTCCGGGTCGTCGACGAGCACCAGCGGCAGCAGGAACTGGTTCCAGGTCCACAGGAAGAGCAGGATTCCGAGAGCGGACAGAGCAGGTCGCGCCAGCGGCAGCTGAATGCGCACGAATTCCTGAAGGACCCCGGCCCCGTCGACTCGGGCGGCTTCGGACAGCTCGCGCGGCACGCCCAGGAAGTGCGCCCGCATCCAGAAGACCCCGAACGGCATGTAGAGGCCGATCAGGGGCAGGATGATCGCCCACTGAGTGTTGAGGAGGCCGTACGACGTGATCTGGTAATAGAGCGGGATGACGATCGCCTCGAAGGGGATCGTCAACCCCAGGACCATCGCCACCAGCACGAAGCGCCCGCCCGGCACCCGGAGGTTGCCGAGAGCGTACCCGGCGAGCGTGGCGAACAGCAGGCTGACCGGCACGACGACGACCACGATCAGCAGGCTCGATCCGAGCAGGATCCAGACATGCCCCACGGTGAAGGCGGTGACGAAGTTCTCCCAGTGCGGGGTCGTCGGCCAGACGAGCCCGGTGGGGATGCGGTCGGCCGGCTGCAGGGCGGCCGAGAGCATGCTGAGCAGCGGAAGCACGGTCAGGATCAGGATCAGGATCAGCAGGACCCTGCCGACGATGACCTCGGTGCGGCTGGTGACCATCAGTCGTTCTCTCGCGCGAATCGTTGGACGGGAAGCACCACGGCGAGCACCAGGATGAGCAGCACCAGTCCGAGAGCTGAAGCCAGACCCACTTGGCCCTGCACGAATGCCAGCCGGAAGATCGAGATGCCGGGCACGAGTGTCGTGGTCCCGGGGCCGCCCTTTGTGGTGGTGTAGATGATGTCGAAGCTGCTGAGTGCCGAGATGACGGTGATCGTGACCAGTACGACGATCTCTTGACGCACCCCTTGAAGGGTCACCGCAGCGAAGAGCCGGAACCAGCCGGCGCCGTCGATCCTGGCCGCTTCATAGAGGGCCGGATCGATCTTGCCCATCCCCGTCAGGAGCAGCACGGTGCACAGCCCGGTGAGCACCCAGGACCCGATCAGGCCGACGGCGGGCAGCGCCGTGCCGAAGTCGGCGAGCCACGAGCGGGAGAGGAACCCCAGCCCGACGGCATTCAGGATCTGGTTGATCGTGCCGGTCTGCGCATACATCCACGACCAGGCGATGCCGGCGGCGACCAAGGGCACGATCTGCGGAAGGAACAGCACGGTGCGCGCGGTGGTCGCGAACGGCCCCTGCTTCATGTCCCGGATCAGCGTGGCGAGGACGAGCCCGCTCACGACGGGGATCACCGTGAAGAAGATGATGAGAACGAGCGCGTTCACGATGGGCGCCAACAGCGTCGGGTCCGTGAAGATCTGCGCATAGTTGCCGAAGCCGACCCAGGTGGACGCGCCGATCCCGTTCCATTTGTAGAAGGAGTACTGGATCGCCGTCAGCAACGGATAGAGCACGAACAGGATGTAGGCGACGACCGCCGGCAGCAGGAACAGCCAGCCGACCAGGAGGGCGCGCCGTGCACCCCGGGACATGGCCCGGGGTGCACGGCGACGATTGGCGATGCTCACTAGCCGGCGAGGTCCTTCAGGTAGAAGGCCTGGATGGCCTTCGTGAAGTCGGCGGGTGCCATCTTGTCGGTGAGCAGCAGCTGCTCGTCCGGCTGCAGGGCGCCCTGGTAGATGCCGGAGGTGGTGTTCGCGATGAAGTCCGTGAACCCGTCGTCCTTGCCGACCGTGGCCGAGAGCTCGAGGGCCTTCTCGATCAGGCTCCCCTTCTCGACGCTGGGCAGCTTCTGGGCGGGATCGCCGCCCGGAGAGGCGCCCGTGATGTCGACGACGATCTGGCGGGCCTTGTCGTTGGTGGCGATCCAGTTGAGGAAGAAGGCAGTCGTGTCGTGGTTCTTCGACTTGGCAGGCACCGCGAAGGTGTTGCCGGTTCCCATCGCCACGTACTTGCCGCCCTTGTCCACCGGCGGCATGAGGAAGAACTGCGCGCCGCCCTTGCCGAGCGCCTTGTCGACGTTGGCAGCATCCCAGTTGCCGTCCCACATGAACAGACCCTGTCCTGCCGAGAAGTTGGCGACCATGGTCGTGTAGTTGATGGCGTTCACGTCGGGCGGCAGGTAGCCGTCCTTCGCCCAGTTCTGGAACGTCGTCGCGCCCTTCACCGACGCGTCGGTGTCGAAGCTCGCGTTCGGCTTGTTGAACATCCAGTCGATCAGCTTCTGCTTGTCGCCGTACTGGTTGATCAGGGCCTGAAGCACGAAGGTGCCGACGCCGTCCTGCATGCCGGTCTGCACCGGCAGGACCCCGGCGTCCTTGGCCTTCTTCAGGTCGGCCTCCAGCTCGTCGATCGTCTGCGGTGTGGATGTGATCCCGACCTGATCCGCCAGCTTCTGGTTCATGTAGATCCCGGTCACGCTGTACCCGATGCCGAACTGCCACAGCGAGCCTTCGCCGCGGACGCCCGCGGACGTCATCCGAGCCGAGGCGAGTTGACCGGCCGAGAACTTGTCCCAGCCGTATGCCTTGAAGTAGGGGTCCAGGTTGGTGAGCAGCCCGTCCTTCACGTTCGACCCCAGCGTCGCCAACCGGATCAGGTCGGGCGCGTCGGCGCTCGCCATCAGACGGGGGGCGTTCGCGAGCAGGTTCTGGAAGCTGTCGCGGACGATCTTGAACGTGACGTTCGGGTGCTGCTTGGTGAACTCGTCTGCGAGCTTCGAGGTGACCGGGAAGCCGGTCTCATCCTGAATCGTGAGCGTGACCTTCTTGGCGGTCAGGGTGGTGCTCACGCTTCCGGACTGGGTCGTTGATCCGCCGGTGCTGCCGGGCGCGCAGGCCGCGAGGCCGGTGACGGCGATCGCAGCCACCGCCGCGATGGCGACGAGCCGCGGAACGCGGAGAAGGGGACTCATCTGATGACTCCTTTGTCGAATGTGCTGGGTGCGAGAGTAACGGGCTGTCGTAAACTGAACCCGACTGCTAAATCCTTTTAGCACTTCGAATACTGCGGCTTCTGCGGCGAACTGTCAAGTCCGTCTCCGATGACAGCACCCGAGGGTCGTCGTCGATACGCTGCAGCATGGGAGGCAAAGCAGATGGTCAGAGCCAAGAGAGTGACACTCGCCGACGTCGCTCGACTCGCCGGGGTGTCGCCGACGGCCGCGTCGATGATTCTCAACGGCAAACCGGACACCCGGCTGTCGGCCGACGCTCACGCCCGGGTCAACGCCGCCGCCAGCGAGCTGAGATACCGTCCCAATGTCGGCGCTCGCGCCCTGCGAACCGACAAGTCGTTCACGATCGGATTCATCTCGGATGTCGTCGCCACCACTCGATTCGCCAGCGGACTGATCCGCGGCGCCATCGATGAGGCCGAGAAGGCCGGCCACGTCGTGCTGGTTCTGGAGACCGGAGGCGAGCCCGCGCGCGAGACCGAGGCCATCGAGGCCGTGCTCGATCGTCAGGTCGATGGCGTCATCTTCGCCACGATGCGGGCACGCGAGCTCTACGTCCCGGACCTGCCGCGCACGACCTCGGTCGTCATGCTCAACGCCACGAACGAGCACTACCCCACCGCGGTCCTGCCCGACGAAGAGAGCGGCGGCCGGGCAGCAGTCGATCAATTGGCCCAGGCCGGCCACACCGAGGGGATCGCCCTGATCGGTCAGAACGAGGTGGTCGAGAAGGACCTGTTCCGATCGGAGACCGTCGCCCGCCGGGTGCACGGCATCCGCGCCCGCATGAGCGAACTCGGCTTGACCTTCGTCGCCGAGGAATCCTGCTGGGAGTGGGAGCCCGACAACGGCTACGAGGTGACGTCGCGGCTGCTGACCCGAGGGGTGGACGTCAAAGCGCTCCTCTGCATGAACGACCGGTTGGCGTTCGGGGCCTATCAGGCGCTGGCCGAGCACGGCAAGCGGGCAGGCGCCGATGTCTCGGTCGTGTCGTTCGACAACGACGAACTCGCGGCGTACCTGCGTCCCGGACTCACCACGATCGCCCTGCCGCACGAGGAGATGGGCCGCGAGGCGGTTCGACTCCTGCTGGCGAACGACGCGGAGCCGGGCGAGCACCTCGTCGCCATGCCCGTGATCGCCAGGGAGTCGCTGCAGCCCGTGTGACGGGTTGACGTCCTCGGATCGCCCACCGACGTCACAGCGCCGATCGACAGGAGGCTAGTGCTTCGCCGCGATCCTGAACAGCGCCGCTGCGTGCGGGGCGACCAGCGCGCTGATCTCGCCGGAGGTGGTCGACCGGATCCCCGACCACAGGTCTCGGATGCCGAAGCCCGAGCCACGAAGGCCGATCGCTGAGGCGGTGGTCGAGATCGTTCTCGGCGAGTCCGTCGAGTTGAAGAGGACGACGGCGCGGCCGCCATCGGCGAGCGGCTTGCTGAGCACCCAGATGCCGCCGCTGCCCGCAGGCTCTCCGTTCTGCGCGATCGGGGCCGCTTGGGCTCCCAGAGGGTCCTGATCGATCGCGATCACGTCGGGGTCCGAATAGATCGCCAACTGATCAACTGTTGGGG
>Ga0207667_10000436_pt1 | contig 55945 bp, 46 predicted proteins | sample KBSCornC52_FD_184301 | JGI IMG/M metagenome (GOLD analysis project Ga0207667, IMG submission 184301) | Corn rhizosphere microbial communities from Kellogg Biological Station, Michigan, USA - KBS Corn C5-2 (SPAdes) (version 2) | ecosystem: Host-associated > Plants > Roots > Rhizosphere > Soil ... | reverse complement strand
TCTACGCGGTGCGCAAGGATCCCGACAACCTGTTCAAGTGGCTGGAGCATGCTGCGGCAGCCCATGACCCCGGCGTCAGCTATCTGCTCTACGACCCGCTGATCCTGCGCTACCGGCACGACCCGCGTTTCGCCGCGTTCTGCAAAAAGGTCGGCCTGCCCACCACCACCGATGCGGTGGCGATGAAGTAGCTTTTGCTCGCCGATTCCCGCTGCGAAAATGACGAGCAGAGGCCAGCTTGGGATGGGCGCGCCGGAAGTCGAGCAAAAGCCCACGCGAGAATCAACGGCTGTCCGGTGGCGCCGCATCGTGCGGCTGCTCCAGCACATGCAGCAAGCTGTCGATGGCGTCGACGATGCGGTCGCTGGCGTCGCGCAGCGTCACCGCGAAGACGTCGTCGGTGTTTTCTGTCAACGACGCCACCAGCGCGCGCTGTCCGGAACGCAAGTGGAATTCGCCTTGTGGCGCGCGGGATTCGCGTAACGCCGCGGCCGCTTCGCGCAAGGCCGCATCGCATGTGCTCGTGAATGCGTCCGCCTGCGGACTGGACAATGGCTCACCATCACTGCGCGTGGCTTCCAACATCATCGCCGCGCGGACCACGCGATTGGCCTGCGCGACCAACGCTTCGGCGCGCGGCGCGTTGGCACGGCTGGCAGGTTCACTGCGCAGCCGGTCCAGCGATGCCTGGGCGGCACTGCGGGCGGCACGCGCGTCGATGCGGGTGCCGTGGCGGGCTTGCTTGCTGCCGCGCAAGATCGCGATCAGGTAGTCGCGATACGCATCCAGCATGTGCGCCACCACTTCGCGTTCGCGGCCACGTTCCCACGTCGGCCACAGCAGGTAGGCCAGCAGTGCCAGCGCGCTGCCGAGGGCGGTGTCGATGCTGCGCGCGAGCACCGAATCCGCCGCAGGAATGCCGTAGAACGAAAGCAGAATGACCACCAAGCCGGTCAGGCATACCACGGCGATGCCGTAGTGCACGCTCGCAAGTTCGCGGAAGGCGAAGCACAGCACCGCCATCAACGCGAGCGACGTCCAGAAGCCGCCGAGTCCACCGAAGTGCAGCACGGCCGTGGTGAGCAACAGTCCGCCGAGCGTGCCGGCCACGCGCAGCAAACCGTAGCGCCAGGTGGCGCCGAAATCGGGCTTCAACACGATGGCCACCGTCATCGGCATCCAGTAGCCGCGTGACAGCGGCAGCACGCGCGCCAGTGCGATCGCGATCGCGACGCATGCGCCGCAACGGATCGCGTGCCGGAAAGCCGGCGACGAAAGACGCAAGTTGGCGCGCAGGGTGGGGATCGGATTGGCCAATTGCAACGCGCGCGGCAGGCGGAATTCCGAACGCAGCGCACGGATCTCGCCGCGGCTGCCGGCGGTGTCGGTGTTGCGGATGGCGGCGCGCAATTGCCCGCCCAACGCTGCGATGCGGGCATTCGCGATTTCCGCGTCGGCCGAGGTGGGCGCCGATTCGATGCGCGCGATTGCCTGCGCAAAGGCCTCGAGCGCCGCCGTGGAGGCGGGTGGCACCGCCTGTTCCAGCGCATTCGCGATGGTGGTCAACACCTCTGCCGCGGCGCTGCGCGCGCTCGCCAGGATTGCGCGCATCTCCGGCTGTTCGCATGCGGCTTGTTGACTTGCAAGCGCGAACAACTCCAGCCGGATCCGTTCCGAGAGTTCCGCAAGCACGCGGAAGGCTTCGACCGCGCGGCCGCGCGCGCGGCCGGCGCCGAACAGGACTGCCTGCAGATCGTTGAGTGATGGCGGTAGCGCGGTCGTGACGTCGTCATCGTCGATGCGTGCAAAATCGGCAAGCCCGCGGAATCCTTGTGCGAGCGCCAGACGCTCGGGCCGGTAACGTTGCAGCGGCCATGCCGCGATCGCGAACAGCGTCTGCAGCAGGCCGCCGGCGAAGATCAGCAGGCCCACCGGGATCGCGTGGGTCACTGTCTGCGGTTCGGCGCCCAGCACCACCAGCAGGATCAGGCTGGTCAAACCCACGCGCGTCAGGTGCGCATCCACGGCGACCAGCAGGGCGGCACCGAAACCCCACAACGCCGCGGCGAACAGCAGCGCCACAGGCCATTGGCCGAGCACCGCGCCAGCGAACGCGGCGACGCCGGCTGCAATCGCCGTCAACAGCATGCGTCGCAGGCGCAACCGGTAAGGCCCCGGCTGGTCGGCGAACATCGTATTGAGTGCGCCGGCGGAAATGCCGAGGCCCGCGAACAGGTGACCGGTCAGCGCCCCCATGAGCAGCGGCAACACGATCGCCGCGGTGTTGCGCAATGCGACCGTCACCGGCACGTCGCGCTTGCCGGTGTGCAGCAGCGTTTGCAGCAAAGGATCGTCGCGCAGGCGGGCCAAGGCGCTCATGCGCGAAGGTTGCCGGATGTTTTCAGGCACCGCCAGTATCGGCAATCCGTTTCAGCCGCGCGAGCGCGGGCGCGATGTCCAGGTCTTCCGCCACAAGCCACGCGTCGTTGTAGTACGTGCCGGCGTAGCGTTCGCCGCTGTCGCAGATCAGCGTGACCACCGGCCCGGTTTCGCCGGTCGCCCTCATTTCCGACATCAACTGCAGGGCGCCGACGAAATTGGTGCCGGTGGAACCGCCGCAGCGGCGGCCGAGCAGTTTCTCCAGCACCCGCAATGCGGCCATGCTGTCGACGTCGGCGACGCGGGTCATCCGGTCGATCACGCCGGGCAGGAATGAAGGTTCGACGCGCGGACGACCGATGCCCTCGATGCGCGAACCGCGTTCGAGCGTCAGCCCGGCATCGCCGGTTTCGTAGTAGTCCGCGAACACCGAGTTCTCGGGATCGACCACCGCAAGCCGCGTTTCGCCACGCTGTGCGCTGCCGTACCGGATGTAGCGGCCGAGCGTGGCCGAAGTGCCGCCGGTGCCGGCGCTGACCACGATCCAGCGTGGCACCGGATCGGCCTCGCGCTGCATCTGGCGGAATATTGACTCGGCGATGTTGTTGTTGCCGCGCCAGTCGGTGGCACGCTCGGCGTAGGTGAACTGGTCCATGTAGTGCCCGCCGCAACGTTCGGCCAGTCGCTGCGCCGCGCCGTACACGTCGGTGTCGTCGATGAGATGGCATTGGCCGCCGAAGAATTCGATCTGCGCGATCTTCTGTTTCGAAGTCCTGCTCGGCATCACCGCGAAAAAAGGCAGGTTCAGCAGGCGTGCGAAGTACGCTTCGGAAATCGCGGTGCTGCCGCTGGACGCTTCGATGACCGGACGGTCCTCACCGAGCCAGCCGTTGCAGATCGCATACAGGAACAACGAGCGCCCCAGCCGATGCTTCAAGCTGCCGGTGGGGTGCACCGACTCGTCCTTGAAGTACAGCGGAATGCCCGGAAACGCAGGCAGGTCGAGACGGATCAGATGGGTGTCGGCCGAACGTGCGGCCTCGGCTTCGAGCGCGGCGATCGCCTGGCGGGTCCATGTGTGCATGCCGGCATTGTAGGGGGCGGTGACTTGCAATCGCCGCCACCGCGGTCTAGGGTTGGCCGAAGCCCGCATCGGCACACTCAGGGGAGCGCCGCATGATTCGCGTGGTTTTGGTGGACGATCACGAGCTGGTGCGTTCGGGATTTTGCCTGATCCTTTCCGGGCAGCCCGACATCGAAGTGGTGGGCGAGGCCAGCAACGCGGAAGACGGCTTGCGGCTGGTGCGCGCGATGAAACCCGATGTCGCGCTGATCGACGTGCACATGCCGGGCATGAGCGGGATCGAACTCACCGAACGCGTGCAGCGATCCGGCCTGCCAACCCACATCGTGATCCTGACAGTGGTGCAGGACGCGCAATTCCCGCGCCGCCTGCTGCAGTCGGGTGCGTTGGGCTATCTCACCAAGGGTTGCCCCGCCGAGGAATTGGTAAGTGCGGTACGCACCGTTGCGCAGGGCCATCGCTACCTCGATGCCACCGTCGCGCGCGAGATGGCGCTGGCCGCGGTCGACGGCGACGCTTCTCCGCTGGAATCGCTCTCTTCGCGGGAGATGGAAGTCGCGCTGATGCTGGCGCGCGGGCTGGCCGTCAACGAAGTCGCCGCCCGCCTGCACTTGAGCGCCAAGACCGTGTCGACGTACAAGCAGCGCCTGTTCGAGAAGCTGAGCGTGCAGCACACCATCGCGCTCGCCCACGTGCTGACGGCGCACGGTCTCCTGGGCGAGCAACTGGGCGAGGTGTAAACGGTTTTGGTTTCGGACCCCTGGAAGCGACATGGTCGCTTCCAGAGCGGGTCACCCCCGGTAACCGGTCGGCACGAAGTGCTGCAGAATCGAAGGGTTGCGCGCGATCATTCCTGCGGTTTGTCAGGCTCGGAAGCTGGGACCGCGGGCGCGGTTGGCGCCTTGGATGGCAGCATGCTCGGCGCCAGGATCGGCCGGATCGCGCCGGACAAAGGACGCGGGGTCGGAATCGCCGGATGGCGCGGCAGCGGCTGCGCCAACGGCCGCGCCGCGGGCGGCGCCGCGAACAGCGAGGGCGTGACCGGTTCCGGTTTCGGCACCGCGGGTGCGACCGGGATTGCGGCAGGCACAGGCGAGACCGGCGGCGACGCAGGCATCGCCGAGGCCGCGGCAGGTGCGTGCGGTTCCGGCGCACGCGGCGTGGCTGGCGCCGGCGTGACCGACGTGGGCTTCACCGGCGTGGAAACTTCCATTGGCGGCGTGGTCGCTCGTGGCACGTTTTCGCGGGGCGCGGAGGCCGCGATGGGCTGCGGCGCAGGCGCGGCGGGCGCGGTCGCCGCGGGCTTGTGTTCGGGAACGGCAAACAGCGGCGCGATGGTGGGCGCCTGCTCGTGTTCTACCGACGCGGTCGAAGCTGCTGCGGGAGCCGGATTCCTGGCGACTTCTGCGGCATCCGAAGCGCGTGGCGATTCGTCGCGCGGAGTCGTTGATTCCGCCGAAGGCGGCGTGAGGTCGCTGCGGTCGGCATCCTCGTCATCGATGTCGTGCGGCGCAGCGGGCGCGGCATCATTCTGGGCGGCTGCGTTCGCGTGCTTGCGACGACGTCCGCCGCGGCGACCGCGGCGACGCTTGCCGGTGCCGGTGGCATCGGCGGTCGTCGGTGTGGCCGGTGCCTCGGCGCCGGTGGCGATGTTCTCGATCAGCTTGGTGGTTTCGGCCTCGGGGCCCGCTGCTGGCACAGGTTTCGCAGCCGCCGGACGCGGCGCGTCATGATGCGGATGCTGCGTGTCGTGATGCGGTGCCGCGGTCAAATCGCCGCGCACGGACTTGGTTTCCTGGGCGCGGGACTCGGCGGGAGATTTCGGCGCTGCGGGCGCCGCGGCTTTCTGAGCCGGGCGCGCCTGACGTTGCGAATCGTCACCGCGCGGTTTGCCCGATTTGGATTGCGGCGATTTGGATGCCTGCGAGCCCTGCTGGCGCGTACGGCGCCCATCGCCATCGCGGTCGTGGCCGTTGCGGCGTCCGCCGTTGCTGCGCGGAGTCTCGGAGCGCCGTTCGGTGGAGCGTTCCCGGCGTTGCGTGTCGGACGATTCCGCGGCGCGCTTCGGCTGTGTCCGTTCGGACGGCTGCGCTTCCGGCGCGGGCTGATTGCGGAACCAGCCGAACAGGCGACCCAGCAAGCCGCCGGGCGCTGCGGCGGGCACGGATGCGACCGGTGCGGGCGCTGCAGCCGGCGCAGGCGCAACTTCTTCGCGCTGCGGCATCGGCATGGCACGCTGGATGCCGCTGACCGCGGGCTCCTCGCCGTGCACGACCACGCCCATGCGCGGTTGCGGCGTAGCGGCCACTTCGGTCAGGCGCTCGTAACTCGGCTTGGCGTGCTCGCCCATCTCGTTTTCGCGGATGCGTGTGATTTCGAGATGCGGCGTTTCCAGGTTCTCGTCGGCGACGATCACCACGTGCACCTTGTGGCGTAGTTCGATCTCGACCACGCTGGAGCGTTTTTCGTTGAGCAGGAAGTTGGCGACGCGGGCGGGTGCCTGCACCAGCACCTGCCCGGTATTTTCCTTCATCGCGTGTTCTTCGATCAGGCGCAATGCCGACAGCGACAGCGATTCGATGCCGCGGATGCGGCCGTGGCCGTCGCAACGCGGGCACACGATCTGCGTGGATTCTTCCAGGCTCGGACGCAGCCTTTGACGGGAAAGCTCCATCAGGCCGAAGCGCGAGATGCGACCGAGCTGGACGCGCGCGCGGTCCAGCTTCAGCGCATTGCGCAGTTTTTCCTCGACTTCGCGCTGGTGGCGCGAGTTTTCCATGTCGATGAAGTCGATGACCACGAGCCCGCCCAAATCGCGGATGCGCAGCTGGCGGGCGATTTCCACCGCGGCTTCGCAGTTGGTGTGGAACGCGGTGTCCTCGATGTCGCTGCCCTTGGTGGCGCGCGAGGAGTTGATGTCGATGGAGGTGAGTGCCTCGGTCGGGTCGATCACGATCGAACCGCCGGACGGCAGACGCACATTGCGGTCGTAGGCGCTTTCGATCTGGGTTTCGATCTGGAAGCGCGTGAACAGCGGCACGGTATCGTCGTACAACCTGAGCTTGCGCAGGCTGTTCGGCATCACCTGCTGCATGAACTGCTTCGCGTCTTCGTACAGCGACGGCTCGTCGATCAGGATTTCGCCGATGTCGGCGCGCAGGTAATCGCGCAGCGCGCGGATGAACAACTTGGATTCCTGGTAGATCAGGAACGGCGCGGATTTCGCCGCGGCGGCTTCGGAAATGGCTTTCCAGAGTTGCAGCAGGTAATCCAGATCCCACTGCAGTTCCTCGGCGTCGCGGCCGACGCCGGCGGTGCGCACGATCAGGCCCATTTCTTCGGGGACCGTCACGTGCTGCAGCGCTTCCTTCAACGCCTGCCGGTCCTCGCCCTCGATGCGGCGCGATACGCCGCCCGCGTTCGGGCTGTTCGGCATCAGCACCATGTAGCGGCCGGCCAGCGATATATAAGTGGTGAGCGCGGCGCCCTTGTTGCCGCGTTCCTCTTTCTCGACCTGGACGATGAGCTGCTGCCCTTCCTTCAGCAGTTCGCGGATGCCGGCCTTGTTGTGGTCGGCGCCTTGCGTGAAGTACTCGCGGGCGATTTCCTTCAGGGGAAGGAAGCCGTGGCGTTCTGCGCCGTAATCGACGAAGCAGGCTTCGAGGGAAGGTTCGACCCGCGTAATGCGGGCCTTGTAGATGTTCGACTTCTTCTGTTCGCGCGAGGGGATTTCGAGGTCGAGGTCGTACAGGGCTTGGCCATCGACGATGGCCACGCGCAACTCCTCACGCTGAGTTGCGTTGATCAACATGCGTTTCATTGTGGATTCCTTGAAGTCGCCTTTGCTGCGCGCGTCGTCGGCGGCGCCTTCAGGGGGCGGCCGGCCGGATGACGTGCCGCGCCTGGCGGCAGTCGCCGGGTCCGATCACTGGCCCCGGCTGGTGATGAATGGGAATGTTCACGTCCCGAGTCCCCGCACCGTCTTGCCGATGGTGGGCAAACATCGACCCGAACGTTACGATGGCGAGGTACCGGCTGCTCCCGGTCAGGAATGGCAGGCGGAAGCCTTGTCCGCGCGGCGAACGAGTACAGGGTCGCCCATGAGGGGCCAGAGCCTGTTTGACGCTGGGCAATCCTACCATCGCAAAAGGATTTTTTTCAATGGGGACGGCAACTTCGGCCAAGGACTTCAGTTCGGTGCGAATCGTGGAGGTTGGGTCCGAGCGCGATGGCCAGCGGGTGGACAACTGTCTTGCGGCACTTCTGAAGGGGGTGCCGAAGACGCATATCTACCGGTTACTGCGGACCGGCCAGGTGCGCGTGAACGGCAAGCGCGCCAAGCCCGATACGCGGCTCGTAGCGGGCGATCAGCTGCGGATTCCACCGGTGCGGGTGGCTGAACGCGCCGAGCCAGGCACCCCTCCCACGGCGATGCTGGACGAGATTCGCCAGGCCGTGATTTTCGAGGACAAGGATTTCCTGGTTATCGACAAGCCGGCGGGCATCGCCAGCCACGGAGGCAGCGGAATCACGTTCGGTGCGATCGAGTTGCTGCGGGCGGCGCGGCCGAAGGATCATCTGGAACTGGCACATCGGCTGGATCGGGATACCTCCGGCGTGCTGGTGTTCGCGCGCAGTCGGCGTGGGCTGACCGGCGTGCAGGATCTGATCCGGTCCGGCGAAACCAAGAAACAATATCTGTGCCTGATGACCGGCAAGCTGCGTCGCGTGAAGTTCGATGTCAACGCGCCGCTGCGAAAATCGGTGCTGTCGGGCGGCGAGCGCATGGTGCGGGTGGACGAGGACGGCAAGCCGGCGCTGACGTTCTTCCGCGAGATCGAGCATTACCCGGATTGCAGTCTGGTCGAGGCGACGCTCGCCACCGGCCGCACCCACCAGATTCGCGTGCACGCCGCGCACGCGGGGTATCCGCTGGCGGGCGATCCGAAGTATGGCGAGCGCGAGGCCAACAAGCGCTTCGCCAAGCTCGGCTTGAAACGCATGTTCCTGCACGCGGCGCGTTTCGAGTTCGAGTTGGGCGAGCAGGCCTACAGTTTTTCCGCGCCGCTGCCGGACGATTTGCGTTTTGTTCTGGACCGGTTTTAACGGGCGCTGCCGTTCACGGCGCCGCCATCTCTGGCTGTTAAGATTGCGCCTTTTGCCAGGATGCGCGCATGAAAGTGACCATTTTCGGAACGGGCTACGTTGGCCTCGTCACCGGAACCTGTCTTGCCGAAATGGGCAACCACGTGCTGTGCGTGGACGTGGACGCGGACAAGATCGCGCGGTTGGAGCGCGGCGAGATCCCGATCTTCGAGCCGGGCCTGGAATCGCTGGTCAAGCGCAATTACGAAGCGGGCCGGCTGGCCTTCAGCACCGATGCCAAAGCGGCGGTCGCGCACGGCGACACCATTTTCATCGCGGTCGGCACGCCACCCGACGAGGACGGCAGCGCCGATCTCAAATACGTGCTGGCGGTGGCGCGAAGCATCGGCGAAAACCTCACCGGCTACGCCGTGGTGGTGGACAAATCCACCGTACCAGTCGGCACCGCGGACCGGGTGCGCGCCGAGATCGACGTGGCATTGAAAAAGCGTGGCGTGGAAATCGCCTTCGACGTGGTCTCCAACCCCGAATTCCTGAAGGAAGGCAACGCGGTCGATGACTGCATGAAGCCCGACCGCATCGTGATCGGCTCGTCGTCTTCGCGCGCGATCGACCTGCTCAAATCGCTGTACGCGCCGTTCAACCGCAACCACGATCGCATCGTGGTGATGGACGAGCGCTCGGCCGAGCTGACCAAGTACGCGGCCAACGCGATGCTGGCCACCAAGATCAGCTTCATGAACGAAATCGCCAATATTGCCGAGCACGTCGGTGCGGATGTCGAAATGGTACGTCACGGCATCGGTTCCGATCCGCGCATTGGCTACAGCTTCATCTATCCCGGCACCGGCTACGGCGGTTCGTGCTTCCCGAAGGATGTGCAGGCGCTGGAACGCACCGCGCATTCGAACGGCTACAAGGCGCGCCTGCTCGGTGCGGTGGAAGCGGTGAATCGCGATCAGAAACGCAGGTTGTTCGAACTGCTGACGCGCCATTTCGGCGGCAACCTGTCGGGCACCACCATTGCGTTGTGGGGCCTCGCCTTCAAGCCCAACACCGACGACATGCGCGAAGCGCCGAGTCGCGTGCTGATGGAAGCCCTGTGGCAGGCCGGCGCCAAGGTGCGTGCCTACGATCCGCAGGCCCGCGGCGAAACCGCGCGCATCTACGGGCAGCGCGATGACCTGGTGTTGTGCGACGACCCGTGGGCGACGCTGGAAGGCGCCGACGCGCTGGCCGTGGTGACCGAATGGAAGGTATTCCGCAGCCCCGATTTCGGGCGGATCAAATCGATGTTGAAGACCCCGGTGATTTTCGACGGTCGCAACCTGTACGATCCGCCCATGGTCGAATCCGCGGGGCTCGCTTACTACGGCATCGGCCGCGGGCGCAGTGCCGTTGCGGCAAAAAAGGCATGAACGACGATGGGCACACCGAACGACGAGCGGATGAACGAGCTCGAATTGAAGTTGACCTTCCTCGATGACGCGGTCGCTTCGTTGAACGATGGCGAGGCGCAGCAGACGCGCCGGTTGCTGCAACTCGAAAACGCGCTGGCCGAACTGCGCCGCGAATTGGCGTCGCTGCGCACCAGTTTGGCCGACAACGTGCAGGACGAACCGCCGCCTCCGCATTATTAGTGCATTCCTCCATGAATGCTGTTTCGTTGGGGGTTGCCGCACGGCGGAAGAATTGGAAAATCACCCGACTCCAGAACGGCCATCCGCGGCCTGACTTCTCACCAAAAGCCGCTTCGATTTGAGTTTGACAACATCCTCGCTCAAGGCGAAATCGTAGGTTGGGCTGAGCAACGCGAAGCCCAACATCCGGTCAACAAGAACATCGTTCGTTCCCCATGAGTGAATCCCTGCGCGATCAGTTGCTGAAGGCCGGATTCAAGCCTTCACCCTCGGTCAAGCCGAAACAACACGTGCGCCACAAGCCGGAACCACGCAAACCCCGCGAACCGGCCGAGCCCGATCTCGCCAAGGCCTTCGCGTTGCGCGCGCAAGCCGATCGTAGTGAGCGCGAGGCGGCCGAACGCGAAGCGCGTGAAAAGGCCGCCGCGAAAAAGGAACGCAAGCGCAAGCTGCAGGCGCTGTTGGCCGGCAAGGCTCTCAATCGCGAGGACGCCGAGCAGGTTCGCAACTTCGAATTCGCCGGCAAGATTCGCCGCGTGTACGTCACGCCCGATCAACTGCGGTCGATCAACGCCGGAGAGTTGGGCGTCGTGATGCAGAATGGACGTGCGGTGCTAGTAGTTCGCGACGTGGCCCTCGAGACCCAGACCGTCGCGCCGGAAGCCGTGGGCTTGCTGGTCGACCCGGATGCGCCAGCGAACGACGATGGTGTCCCCGACGATTTGATGTGGTGACGAGAATCGGCGGGTAAGGCTGGAGCAGCGCCGTGACAGATGCGTCGGGAACTAATTCGAACCGCCGTAGGCGAGTCCGGAGTACAAGTGAGGGGTGAGCATCATGGACGGTGCGACTAATCCTGCCGTTATCCGGTTGCGCAGAACCCCTTCAGTGTGATTCGGCCGCCAGCGCGGGGTTGAACCATCCCTGTTTCGGTGCGAAGCGCGCGCCGTGGGTGTGCGCCAACGCTTCGAGTCTCTCGCGCAGTACACCCGCACCGGTCGCGCGGACGTACCGGATCGGGCCGCCGCGGAACGGCGCGAAACCGGTGCCGAAGATCACGCCCGCATCCAGCAGGTCCGCGTCCGCGACCACGCCGTCGTGCAGGCAGGCCACGGCTTCGTTGAGCATTGGCAGGATCAGGCGGTCTTCCAGATCGGTGGGCGCGCGATAGCCGGCATCGACCTTGGGTTTCTCCGGCTTGCCATCCTTCCACACGTAGAAACCCGCGCCATCCTTCTTGCCGCGCTTGCCGCCTTCGACCTTGTCGGCGATGCCGGCGGGCAGTTCGAGGTTGAGGAACGGGCCGAGTTCCTTGCCGACGGAAAGCGCGACGTCCAGCCCCACGGTGTCGATCAGTTCAATCGGGCCCATCGGCATGCCGAAGCGTTTGCCCGCGCGGTCGATCACGGGATCGGGAATGCCTTCGGTATGGCAGCGCACTGCTTCCAGCAGGTAGGGCACAAGAATGCGGTTGACCAGGAAGCCCGGCGTGCCGAGCACCGGCAGCGGTAGTTTGCCGATGGCTTTCACCCACGCCCATGCGCGTTTTTCCAGCGTCGGGTCGAGCGCGTCATGACGCACCACTTCCACCAGCGGCATCTGCGCGACCGGATTGAAGAAGTGCAGTCCGAGGAACCGCCGCGGTTCGACGACCGCGCCGCGCAGTTCGTTCAGCGGAATCGACGAAGTGTTGGTGGCGATCAGCGCGTCGTTCGCAATTCTTGGTTCGATTTCGCGATACACGGCTTCCTTCGCTTCGCGATTCTCGTAGATCGCCTCGATCGCGAGCTGCGATGACGCGGTGCCTGCACCTTCGACATCCGGCGTCAGGCGCGCCTCCACCGGCGCGATGCGCTCGCGGGTTTTGAGTTTCTTCTCGAAGAGCTTGCGTGCACGCGCCAGCGCCGGCTTCACGAACTTCATCTCGCGGTCCTGCAGCGTCACCTTGAAGCCGCGTAGCGCGCTCCACGCGGCGATGTCGCCGCCCATCACGCCGGCCCCGATCACGTGCACATGCTGGATGCCGTGCGCGGTGTCGCCCGCCAATCCGCGCATCCTTTCGCGCAGGAAGAATATCCGGATCAGATTGTGCGCCGTGGGCGTGCCCGCGAGCTTTGCTACCGAACGTGCTTCCAGCTTGAGTCGCTGCGCGACGTCGCCGCCGCCGCGCCGCCACACTTCGATCAATGCGAACGGTGCGGGGTAGTGCTTGGGTGGAGCCTTCGCCGCGGTCTGCTTGCGCATGATCGGCGCAAGGATTTGCCGCGCGGGCCAGCAGTTGCTGAACCACGCCCGCGCGCGTTGCGCGAATGGCCGCGTGAGCGGGCGCAACGCCAACTTGTGGGCCTCGTCGAGCAACGCATCGGGCGCAGCGAGACGATCGACCAGACCTTCTGCGAGCGCGCGCTCGGCGGATGCCGCGCGTCCGGTCAACATCATCGCAAGTGCCTTGGGTGCACCGATCAGGCGCGGCAGGCGCGCGGTACCGCCCCAGCCCGGATGGATGCCGAGTTGCACTTCCGGCAGCGCAATGCGGGTTTCCGGCGCACGCGCGGCGATGCGCATCCGGCACGCCAGCGCGAGTTCGGTGCCGCCGCCCATGCAGGCGCCGTGGATCGCGGCCACGGTCGGCATCGGCAGGCGCGCGAGACGCTCGAATACGCGCTGGCCGTGCTCGATTTCCTCGCGTACGGTGCCCTTTCGATCGTAGCTTTCGAATTCCTTGAGGTCGGCGCCGACCGCGAACCCGGATGGTTTGCCTGAATGGATCACGACCGCGGCGGGGCATTCGATCGCGATGCGTTCCAGCATGCTGTCCAGTTCGTCCAGCAATGATCGTGACAGTGCGTTCACGCCGCTGCCGGCACGATCTAGGCACAGCACGAGGACGCCATCCGCGCCCATCGAGGCATGCCAATGGCTGAATCGCAAACCGTCGAACACTTCTCAATCCTGTAATCGCTGTTTGCGCATCATGATTGATCGCGCAGGGATCGCGGTCAACGTCGGGTGAAGGGATACATGGCCGATATGGAATCGTCAACACAGGAAGTCGAAAACAACCTGCTGGACCGCATCCTTGCGGCGGAGAGTGTGGTGGTGGCATTGCGCTGCGACGACACCGCAGCGGTGACGAATGCGCTGAGGCGCATTGCGCAACGAACCGGCAAGGCGATGTACGTCTGGCGCCGACATGCCGGTTTGTGGCGATTGCGCGGTCGCGACGAAACGGTGCCCGGTGTGGTGCGTCCGGCCGACGTATTGCGTTTTGTCGAACGCAACCCGCACTTCGGCGTGTATTTTCTGGACGAATCCCCGCGGGCGTGGGGTCCGGATCTCGTGGCCTTGCTGCGCCGGATCACCGAAATCGATCCGCGCCAATCGGCACGTTTGGTGTTGCCGGGTACGCTCGCGGAATTGCCGCCTTCGCTGCCCGCTCGCGAGCTTGCGTGGGGCCGTCCCGTGGTTCCGCCATTGCGCCTGCGGCAGGGCGTGTGGGCGTGGGCGCAATGATGCGAGAGGAAAAACGTCCGGTACTGGTGGTGGCATCTTCGCGCGAGGATCGCCGCGTCCTGTTCGATGCGCTGGACGGCATGCGGGTCGTCGAAATCCTCAGTGCACGCGATGCCATCCATGCGCGCGCGTTGCTCAGGCGCTCGCCGCGCCCGATCCTCGCGGTGCTGGATTTTGCGCATGCGCCCGCGCAATCGCGCATCTTGTGCGGCGAACTCGGCGACGTTCCGGTGATCGGGTTGTTCGGTGCGGAATTCGGTGCGCAGGATGGCCATGCATGCCCGTCTTCCTGTGGCAACGTGAAGGCATGGCTGCGCGCGCCGGTGGACGCGACGGAAGCGGCCGTGCGCGTGCGTGAAGTGCTGGATGCCCCCGCGCCGCCGGCGCCTTCGCTCGCACACAGCAATGAACCCGTTGCCGCCCCGCAGCCGTTGCCGGTCGATCCGGACGCGACGCTGCAGATGATCGCCGGGTTGTTGCAGCCGACGCGTGATGCGGCCGGGCTGCCGGTGCTGGTGCAGCGCGCGATGCAGGCGTTCGACATGGATCTGATGGTGATCGCCGAACGCGATGCATCCGGCGATACGTTGCATCCGCTGGCGCGGATGGATCGGCTTTCCAGACCGGGGGCATCGGACCCGCTGGCGCAGCCGTTCGTGCAGCAGGCGCTGGCGGGCGATGGTTTCGTTCGCATCGTGGCTTCGCCGCCGGATGATGCTTTTGCCAACGAGACAGGCTGCGCGTGGTACGCGGCGTTGCCGCTGTTCGACATGGCCCGCCATGCGTTGGGGCTGATGGTCTGTGCATCCCGAAGGCCGTTCGCCGAATCGCCGGCAGCGCTGAAGCCATTGCTGGAAATCCTGGGAACCCGCTTTGCCGCACTGCTGGAATTGCGCGCCGAGCGCGAACGCGGCCGCAGCCGCGCGCTGATGGATGGCCTGACCGGCTTGCCCAATCGGATGCTTTTCAACGACCGGTTGAAATCGGTCCTGCACGACGCGCGCCGCACCGGCGAGGTTTTCGCGGTGTTGTTCGTGGACATGGATCGCTTCAAGGGCATCAATGATTCGCTCGGCCACGCGGTCGGCGACCAGGTGCTGGTGGCTGGCGCGCGGCGCCTGACCGATGCCGTGCGTGCGTCCGATACCGTGGCCCGTTACGCGGGCGACGAATTCACGGTGATCGTCCGGCACGTCAGCGATCGCAGCGACATCGACCGGGTGGCGGTCAAGCTCCTGAAGGGCATGCAGGCGCCGCTGGTGCTGGACGACGGTTCCGAATTGCACGTGACGACGTCGATCGGCGTCAGCATCTATCCCGATGATGCCACCGACGCCGAAGGGCTGGTGAAGCACGCCGACATGGCGATGTACAGCGCCAAGGCGCGCGGTCGCAACAATATGCAGGCGTACGCGGACGTGCCGGCCGATACGCACGGGCAGCGCTTGGAAATGGAATCGCGCCTGCGCGAAGCCGAGGCCAACGGCGAAATCTCCGTGCACTACCAGCCGCAGATCGACCTTGCCAGCGAAGAGATCGTGGCCGTCGAGGCCACGGTGCGCTGGCAGCATCCGGTGCTGGGCCTGTTGAGTCCCGCCTTCTTCATGCCGCTGGCCGAGGAAACCGGACAGATCCTTTCGATCGGAGAGTGGCTGTTGCGTCGCGCCTGCGCCGACGTCGCGACATGGCGTCGTCGCCACAAGCTGCCGCTGCGGCTGGCGGTGAACCTGTCGGCGCTGCAATGGATGCAGCCGAACCTGACCGCGATGGTCGAGGCGGCGTGTCGCGATGCAAAACTGGACCCCGAAGTGCTGGACCTGGAAACGCCCGAAGGGGTGCTGGCGAATCCGTCGGCGGAATTGGTCACGGCCATGGTCGCGCTGCGAAAAACCGGCTGCCGCGTGGTGGCCGATCACGCCGGCGACGCGCACAGCGCGCCCGAGCTTGCCGGGGCATTGCCCGTGGACGCCATCAAGATAGACCAGAGCTTCGTGCGCAACATCGGCAGCGATCCCGATGACGAATCGGTGGTGTCCTCGATCCTCGATGCCGCGCGCATGCAGCGTCGGCGGGTCATCGCGGACGGCGTGGAAACCGAGCGCCAACTGGAATTCCTGCGCGAGCGGGGCTGCGACGCCGCGCAGGGACCGCTGTTCTGCCGCGCACTTCCGATCGGCGCGTTCGCGCGTTTGCTGCGCGCGCGCGGCACGACGTGGGTTGCCCGGTCCCCGACCGTGGCGCAGAACGCACCCGGCAAGCTGCGCTCGCCGCCCGCTGGCCGCAGGCGCGACGCCCGCGGCTGACCTTCCGCACTTGGTGGCGGCCTGCGCGCCGCGCTAGGCTTGATCCGGAGGCGGACAGGCCCAACCATCATGGTGAAGGTTGCGGTTCAAGGGTTGCGGGATGACTATGGCGGATGAACTTTCGCGCGCGAAGCGCGGTCAGACGGAGGTGCATATCACCTCCGGCGCATCAGGGAGTGCCGCCCGGATGGGCGATGTGGAAACCGATCGTGCCCTGGTGGCACGCGTGCGCCAGGGCGACAACAAGGCGTTCGACCTGCTGGTCCGGAAGTACCAGCACAAGATCATCGGCCTGGTGTCGAGGTACGTGCACGACTGGAGCGAGTGCGAGGATGTGGCGCAGGAAGCCTTCATCCGCGCCTACCGCGCGATCGGCGCGTTCCGTGGCGACAGCGCTTTTTACACCTGGATGTACAAGATCGCCGTGAATACCGCCAAGAACCACCTGGTCGCCCAGGGCCGCCGCCCGCCCGCCGAAGACATCGACGCGGACACCGCCGTGCAGTACGACGCCGGCGCCCGCTTGCGCGACGAGGCCACCCCGGAACACGAACTGGCCCGCCACGAGATTGAACAAACCGTCTTCGCCACGGTCGAAAAGCTGCCCGAGGAATTGCGCGATGCGATCACCCTGCGCGAGGTCGATGGCCTTTCCTACGAGGAAATCGCCGAACGCATGAATTGTCCGATCGGCACCGTGCGTTCGCGCATCTTCCGCGCCCGCGAAGCCATCGATGAAAAACTGCGACCGCTGTTGTCCAACGATGAAACCTGATTTTGCGATGAGTGCAGCAAGAGGTACAAGGTGATGGATCCGACCAGCCGCGAAGACCTTTCCGCCCTCATGGACGGTGAACTAGCCGCCGAGCCGACCCGATTCCTGTTGCGGCGCCTCGATCACGACCCGGAACTGTCTGCTGCCTGGTCGCGCTGGCATCTGATCCGGGCCTGCCTCGCCTCCGATTCGGCCCGGATGTCGGCGCCGAAACGCGACAACGATTTCGCCGCACGCGTGGCCACGGCCTTGCAGGTCGAGGCTGCGCCGCCGGTGCGCCAGCGCCATTGGGCACGTTACATGGGCGGCGGTGCGATTGCCGCCGGTGTCGCGGTCGCCGCATTGATGTTGAACGTGCCGAGTCCCCGCGGCGATGCACTGGCGCCGGTCGCGCAAAGCCGTCCCGCCCCGAACTCCGCCGTGTCCACTTCGTTGGCCGAAACATTGCCCGAGCCCAATCCGGTCACGCCGCCGTGGCTGCTGTCGCGCCAGCCCACCGTGCTTTCGGCACAACCGGCTTCGGCCAATGTCGTGTACGGCACCGGTTTGATGCAGCCCGATTACCTGCGTCGCGCCACCTACGCGCGCGACGAGGTGTCGCCTTACGCGTCGTTCCCGCAGACCAGCCAGGCGGGCTTGCCATTCTCGATCGTGTTGCTGCCGGAGCCGCCGTCCTCCAGCGCGTCCATGGCGCAGCACTGAGGTCGCGCGACCGCGGATGACGCGGGGCGTTTCAGCGTGGCGACACGTTGCTCCAAACACGCACCGTTTGCCGGTGCGCCACGTCGCGCGTGGGCAGTTTTCGTGTGCGGCGACGGAAATTTTTTGCGAACTGATCGATGAGGAGAAAACCATGTTGAGACGGGCGAGGCGGATGGCCGCCGTATTCGTTCTGTTGTGTTTTTCCGGCGCTGGCGCGGCGCTGGCGGCGACACCGACGGTGGCGCTTCCGGATTTCACCGGCATCGTGCAGAAATATGGGCCGGCGGTGGTGAACGTGGTGGCGCATTACAAGCACGCCAGCGAAATGGGTGACGACCGTCCCGGCGAGCAGCAAACGCAGGAGCCGCAGTTGCCGGAAATCTTCCGGCACTTCTTCGGCATGCCATTCGGGCCCCAATTGCAGCAGCCCGATCGCGGCGGCGAATCGCTGGGCTCGGGGTTCATCATTTCCGCCGACGGCTACATCCTCACCAACCGCCACGTGGTTGCCAACGCCGATTCGGTGACCGTGCACCTGCCGGATCACCGCAGCTTCCCGGCGAAGGTGGTCGGTGAAGACAAGATTTATGACATCGCGCTGCTGAAGATCAACGCGACCAAGTTGCCGACCGTGCAGATCGGCAACTCGGATGATCTGCAGCCCGGGCAATGGGTGGTCGCGATCGGCTCGCCGTTCGGACTCGACCATTCGGTGAGTGCCGGCATCGTCAGCTACGTGGGGCGCGCCCTCGGTAGCCAGGATCAACCCGCCGTGCCGTTCATCCAGACCGACGTGCCGATCAACCGCGGCAATTCGGGCGGTCCGCTGTTCAACCTGCAGGGCCAAGTGGTCGGCATGAACTCGCAGATCTTCTCGACCAGCGGCGGCGCGATGGGGCTGTCGTTCTCGATCCCGATCAATCTTGCGATGGACGCGGAACGCCAGCTCAAGACCAAGGGCTTCGTCAGCCGCGGCATGATCGGTGTCGGTATCCAGGACGTCAGCAGTGATACCGCCAAGGCGATGCACCTTTCCGATGAAAACGGCGCGCTCGTTCGCTCCGTGCAGCCGGACGGCCCGGCCGCGAAGGCGGGTCTGAAGATCGGCGACGTCATCACCGGATTCAACGGCAAAAAAATCTACGACTCAGCGCAACTGCCGCCGATGGTCGCGATGACCGCACCCGGCACCGATGCGACCGTCAAGGTCCTGCGCGACGGCAAGCCCTTGACGGTCAAGATCAAGGTGGCCGAGATGCCGCGCAATGGCCTGTCGCAGGAACTGTTCGCCGGCGCGCCTCCGGCGACCAGCGGCAGCAACCTGCTGGGCCTGACCGTGCAGGACATCACGTCCGCCATGCGCCAGCAACTCGGCTACAGCGGCAAGGGCGGCGTGGTGATCACCGATGTCGAGGGTCCGGCCGCACGCGCGGGATTGTCGTCCGGCGACGTGATACTGCGCGTCGGTAACCAACCCGTGAACAGCGTTTCCGAGTTCCGCCGCGAAACCGCGAACGTGAAGGCGGGCAGCACAGTGCTGTTGCTGGTATCGCGCCAGGGACAGAATCAATTCGTCGCGATCAGCGTGCCGGAGAAGTAGTTTTTTCGGGATTCGGAATTCTGGAATTCAAACGCATACCCCCTTCCGTCGGAAGGGGGGTCGCTGCGTCTGCCGGCGGCGAACGCAACGGGGATACAGGCGGGTAACATGAGGACATGATTCGCTGCTCATGACGCACGACATGAAGCTGTACTCCATCGAAGGCAACACCCAGAAACTCGACGGCGGCGCGATGTTCGGCAACGCGCCCAAGGCCATGTGGTCGAAGTGGATTTCGGCCGACGATCGGAACCGCATCCCGCTGGCGTGCCGCTGCCTGCTGGCGACCGATCTGGACGGCCGCAACGTATTGTTCGAAACGGGCATCGGCGCGTTCTTCGAGCCGGAACTGCGTGAACGGTACGGCGTGGTCGAGGGTCGCCACGTGCTGCTCGATTCGCTGAGAGCGGTCGGGTTGACCCACGAGGACATCGACGTGGTGGTGCTGTCGCACCTGCATTTCGACCACGTCGGCGGTTTGCTGGCGGCGTGGGAGGAAAACGCGCCGTTGCGACTGCTGTTCCCCAATGCGACGTACGTGGTGGGAGCCCAGCATTGGCAACGCGCGACGCATCCGCATCCGCGCGATCGCGCCTCGTTCATTCCGGGTGCCGCGGAATTGCTGGAGCAGAGCGGCCGGCTGGAAAAGGTGTCGGGCGAGCATTCGCATGTGCTCGGCAAAGCGGTGCGCTTTCACTATTCGCAGGGCCACACGCCGGGCTTGATGCTGTCCGAAATCGCAGGTCCGCATGACCGCGAAGGGGTGGTGTATTGCGCCGACCTGATTCCCGGAACGCCGTGGGTGCACCTGCCGGTGACAATGGGCTACGACCGCGCGCCGGAAACGCTGATCGATGAAAAGCGCGCGTTCCTCGACGACAAACTCGCGCGTGGCGTGCGATTGTTTTTCACGCACGACCATGCGACCGCGATGGCCTCGCCGCAACGCGACGAGCGTGGCCGCTACGGCGTCACCGACCGGCAGGCCCACTTTTCGGGCATGCCGCTGTAAGCTCGCGGCGTGAGCCGCTTCTCCGCACTCGTCGACCATCCTTCTCGGAACGCCGCGCTGGGCGCGGTGCTGCTGCTGTTGGGTTTGTTGCTACTCGGGTTCACCGAACACGCCGATCGGCTGCGCGCGATGGGCGAAGATGCATTGGGCGGATTCGTGTTGACCGGCTCCGCCGCGGTGCCAGGCCCTTCAGCCAACGGCAAGTTGGTGCTGGCGGTCGGGGCACCAGAGGTGAAAACGCCCGCGCGCGATGCGCAGTTCGGCGTGTCGGTCGATGCGCCGGCGTTGGTGCGCAAGGTGGAAATGTTCCAGTGGAAAGAGATGCGCTATGGCGGACAGCGCAGTTACGAAATGGACTGGTTCGATCAACCGATCGATTCGACCGCATTCGGCAATCCCGCGGGTCATGCCAACCCCGGCGCTTTTCCGATCAACGCCGTGCGGTTCGATTCCCCCGACGTTGTTGTGGCGGGGTTCAAGCTGGCGCCGGCACTGGTGCGCATGATCGATGGCGTCGAACCGTTCGCGCCGGATCTCTCGCGTGTGCCACCCAACATGGCCGCGACGTTTCAAGTCCACGACGACACGCTCATCACCAGTGCGAATCCCGACCATCCCCAGGCCGGCGATTTGCGTATCAGCTGGATGCGCATCGTACCCTCGCACCTGACGGTGTTTGCGCGCGACGATGGCGGCACTCTGGTGCCGGCCAGCAATCCGGCGGGCGATGCGATCGCGCAGGTGCTGCTCGGAAAGCATTCGTTGACCGATGTCTTGACCGACGCGCCGCAGCCGCCGCATTTCAAATGGGCGAGGCGTGTCCTCGCACTGCTGCTGGCGTGGGCGGGCGCGGCCCTGCTGCTGCCGCGCGCGCGGCGGCGCGATCGCCTGTTGGCGCTGGCGATCGCGCTGATTCCGCTGGCGGTTCTTGCAGCGGCGTCCTGGTTCGATGTGCGCACGCTGGCTGCTGCGATCCTGATCCTGGTCGCCCTGGCGGCGGTCGCGGTGGCCGTGTGGCGCTGGCGCCTCGCCCGGCCCGAGCCGCGCCAGGCGCAGTGATCTTGTCAGCGTTCTGTCATATTCCGGTAGGAATGAGCGGATACATTTCGCACTTCGTCTTTGCGGAATCGCTGGATGATCCTGCGTAGCCTGCTGGTCTTTGTCGCTGGTTGCTGTCTGATTCCGCCCGGCGCGTACGGCGCGTCAGCTTCGCCCACCCCATCCTTCGACAAGGCGCGCATCGCATGGAATGCGCCACAAAAGCCATTTCGCATCTACGGCAACACCTGGTACGTGGGGCCACACGGTCTGTCGGCGATTCTCGTCGACACCGGCAAGGGATTGGCGCTGTTCGATGGCGATCTCCCCGAATCGGCACCGCAGATCGAGGCGCATCTGCGCGAACTCGGGTTCCATGTGCGCGACATCAAATGGATCTTCAATTCGCACGCGCATGCCGATCACGCGGGTGGTATCGCGGCGTTGCAACGCGCCAGTGGTGCCCAAGTGCTGGCTAGCGCAGAGGGCGCCAGGGAGCTGGAAGCGGGTGGCGCCTATCCGCCCGATCCACAGTACGGGTTCGGGTTGACCTACACGCCGGTGAAACGGGTTCGCGTAGTGCGCGATGGCGAGACCTTGCACCTGGGCGGCGTCGTCGTCACCGCGCACTACACGCCAGGCCATACGCCCGGCAGTACTTCGTGGACCTGGACTTCGTGCGAAGCTGCGCGTTGCCTTCGCGTCGCCTACGTCGACAGCCTGACCGCGCTGGCGGCGCCGGGTTATCGCTTCAGCGACCATCCGCCCTACGTGGCGGCATTTCGACGATCGATCGCAAGCGTGTCCGCACTGCCGTGCGACATTCTGCTGACGCCGCATCCGGGCGCCAGTGACTTCTGGGAGCGTGTCGCGCGTCGCAAATCGCCCGACGATGTCGCACCGCTGGTCGATGATGGGGCATGCCGCGCCTACGCCGCGGCAGCGGGCAAGGGACTGGATGCGCAACTCGTGCGCGAACGCACCACGGCGAAATGATTCAATCGCCGGCGTGGTCGAGGAACCACAGCCCCGCGAACAGCTTGGGATCGATCGAATAACCCTTGGTCGACATCCCGCGCAGCCACGCGCCGGCTTCGTTGCGCGGCACCTCATGGACGACGATGTCTTCGGTTTCATCACCGCCGCCATCGCCGACCCTGCGCAGATCCAGTGCGCGCACGAAGTGCATCATCTCGGTGCTCATGCCGGCCGACGACGGCCCCGAATGCAGCAGCTCTACGCGGCCGCAGCTCCAACCGGTTTCCTCTTCCAGTTCGCGCCGCGCGGTTTCGGCGGCGTCCTGATCGGAATCGTGGCCGGCGTCGCCGATCAGGCCGGCGGGCATTTCGATGGTGAACTGGCGGATGGGCACTCGGAATTGTTCGACGAACAACACGCGATCTTCCGGCGTCACCGCGATGATGATCACCGCGCCTTGCGGGTTGTTGCGTTCGACGAATTCCCAGTGGCCGCGCTGCTTCAGCGTCAGCCAACGGCCCGCATACAGCACTTCGGCGGGTGCCTCGGCCACGGCGGGAATGCGGCTGTTGCGGATCACGCCACCGGCTCCAGTTGCAACAGTTTCCGCGCGCGTTCACGGGTGAGCGGACCGATCCGCAATCGCTCGCACAGCGTATCCAGTACGACAAGGTCTGCGGCACGGCGCAGCAAACTGTCGGGATGACCCGGCACCGGCGCATCCAGCGCGATGCAGGCCAGCCGCTGCGACAGGCGCGCCTGTTCGGCGTGGGTGCGCAATTTCGCGGCCAGCGCCGCGGCGCCGCGCACGCGCAGAAACGGCACCTCGTCGAGACGCGCAAGCAGCGTATCGAGCGAACCGAAATGCGCGAGCAGCGCGGCCGCGCTCTTGGGTCCGACGCCCGGCACGCCTGGAATGTTGTCGATGGCGTCGCCCGTCAGCGCGAGGAAGTCGATGACCTGATGCGCTTCGACGCCGAGCCGCGCCGGCACACCCGCGGCGCCCCAGCGATGGCCGCGCGCGTAATCCCATTGTTCGGCATCGTGGTGCAGCAACTGCCCGAAATCCTTGTCCGCGGACACGATCACGGAATGCAATCCGTGCGCGTGCATCGCGACCAGCACGCTGCCGATCAAATCGTCGGCCTCGTAGGCGGCGTCGGCCAGCACGACCAATCCGAAGGCGGCCGCCAGCTCGCGGCAATACTCGAATTGGCGCTTCAGTTCCGGCGGTGCCGGATCGCGGTTGGCCTTGTAGGCGGGGTAGATCGCGTTGCGGAAGGAACTGGTGAGCGCGATGTCGAACGCGGCGACGGCGTGGCGGGCGCGCGTGCGTTCCACGAAATCCAGCAGGAAGCGCGCGAAGCCGTGCACAGCATTGACCGGTGCGCCGTCGGTGTCGAAGAACACATTCGGCATCGAATGCCAGGCGCGGAACACGTACATGCTGGCGTCGATCAGGTACAGGGTTTCGATCGGCGTCGAAGCCGGCGCGGCTGACTGCGCGGGCGCTACGGCATTCATTCGCGCCACGCACCCAGGACCTGATCGACATCGGGACGATTGCGCTCGGGCGGTTCCACGCCGCGGCCGCCGATGTGGATGTATGCGATCGCGCGCTCGTTTTCAGCCAGGCCCAGCAGTTTCGCGGCCTCGCGGTCGTAGCACGACCATCCGGTCAGCCATTGCGCGCCGAAGCCCGCGGCCTGCACCGCCAGCAGCAGGTTGAAAGCGAGGCAGCCCGCCGACAGCAGTTGTTCCTGCGCCGGAATTTTCGGGTGGTGCTCGTCGATGCGCGCGACCACGGCGAGCATCACCGGCGAGTGCGCGAAGCGCTCGCGATCCTTGGCGAGTTTCTTCTCGGGCACGCCGGGATCGACCTGCACGTGCAACGCAGCCAGCGCCTCGCCGTAACGCGCGCCCGCGTCACCGGTGAGCGCGATCAGCCGCCACGGCGTCAGCTTGCCGTGGTCGGGTACGCGGATCGCGGTGGCGACGATTTCGCGAAGTTCTTCCGGCGTCGGACCGGGCGGTTGCAGTTGCGCGGCCGGCACCGAGCGGCGCTCGCGCAGGAACTGAAGGGCGGCTTCGTTACGCATCGCGCCAGTCTAACATTCGGCGTGAAAAGTACGTCCTGTATTTTCGCGCGGGGCCATCCCGGCCTGCATCATCAGCGCTGCTGGCAGCCGCTCGCGGCGGCTTTGCGCTACGATGCCGTGATCGCAACGGGAGACCAGCATGCCGATCACGATTGCCGCCTTGCGCGAAACCGCCGACGGCGAACGCCGCGTCGCGATCACGCCCGAAACCGCGAAGAAGTACGCGTCGCGCGGCATGCGCGTGATGCTGGAGCGCGGCGCGGGCGAAACGGCGGGATTTCCCGACGAGGCGTACGCGAATGTCGAGTTCGGCGATGCGGCGGCGGTGGCGGCGCAGGCCGACGTGATGTTGTGCGTGCAGCCATTGTCGAATGAGCGTGTTGCGGCGATCAACGAAGGCGCGGCGTTGATCGGCCAGCTTCGGCCGCACAATGCGGCGGACCAGCTGGCGGCGTATGCGCAGCGCAAGCTTGCCGCGTTTTCGCTGGAGCTGCTGCCGCGCACCACGCGTGCGCAGGCGATGGATGTGTTGTCATCGCAGGCCGCGGTCGCGGGTTATCGCGCCATGCTGATCGCGGCCGAAGCCGCGCCGAAATTTTTCCCGATGCTCACCACCGCGGCCGGCACCTTGCGCCCGTCGAAGGTGCTGGTGATTGGCGCGGGCGTCGCCGGCCTGCAGGCGATCGCGACCGCGCGCCGGCTGGGCGCGATGGTGGAAGGTTTCGACGTACGTCCGGAAACCCGCGAGCAGATCGAATCGCTGGGCGCTAAATTCCTCGACCTCGGCGTCAATGCCGCGGGGCAGGGCGGCTACGCGCGCGAATTGACAGCCGAAGAACGCGCGGCGCAACAGGCGAAGCTTGCCGAACACGTCAAGACCGTGGACGTGATCGTCACCACCGCCGCGGTGCCGGGCCGGCCATCCCCGAAGATCATCCCCATTTCGATGGTGGATGGCATGAAGGCCAGCGCGGTGATCGTCGATCTCGCGGCCGAAGGCGGTGGCAACTGCGAAGCCACGAAGCCCGGCGAACGCGTGCAGCGCAATGGCGTCACGATCATCGGCCCGCTGAATCTTCCGTCCGGTGCGCCGTTGCACGCGTCGGAAATGTATGCGCGCAACCTCGCGAACTTCAGCGAGCTCGTGATCGTCGACGGCGCATGGAAGCCCGATTTCGAGGACGAATTGGTGACGAAAACCTGCGTCGCACGCAATGGCGAGGTGGTTTTCGGCAAGAGCTGATGCCGTTGGAGTAACGCCCGCGATTGGAGTGCCGGCCCACGACATCAACCCGCTCAGGAAGGCGCGCTTCCGGAGACGGTTGTGGCGCGGAGTCATCCCTGCGGCGGCCCTGCTCGCCGTGCCGTCGTTTGCCTTCCCGTTGCCGCTTCGTGCGGGTACCAAGATATCTGCCGCGCGGCGGACGCAGTTGCGGATGGACTTCGAAGAAGCGCGCGGCGCAAGCCCGCTACGACATGCCCGGATTTTTTTCGTTGGTCCGAAGTTGTTGGGACCTTGCCCTCACCGAGCACAAGATGCTGCCCGCAAAAATTTTTGACGACGCCATGTTCCGGGCGGCGCAACGCCTGTTGATGCTCAGATACCGGGATCCGCGGAAAACGTCGACCGCGAAAGACCCAATGTCATCTTGTTTCGGGTCTTGGAGGATCTCCTGGCGAAGATGGCGCCGCCCGCGCGACCCTCGAAGATCACTCTGCGCATGCTCAATGATCGCTGGACGCAGCGGGTGGATGCAGCGGGATGGACTTGTCCGCATCCCCGGCGGCCCAGCGCATGCGTTGCTGCGGCGACATCGCACGCCAGCGTTCGTGCAGGGCGTGGCGCTCGGCCGGCGGCAGCGACTGGAACTTGCGGAACGCTTCGCTGACCTTGGCGCGTTCCGCGGGAGAAAGGTTGTGGAACGCGCGTGCGTTCTCGCGCACTTGGCGGCGCTGCTCGGGCGTCATCGTGGCCCAGCGGTGGAGGCGTTCGCGGATCTGCTGCCGATGTTCCGGCGGCAGCGTCGCCCAGTGCTGTGCACGTTCGGCAAGCCGGCGCTGGCGCGCGGGCTGCAGTTGATTCCATTGTCCCTGCAGCGGCGCCAGCATGCGCTGCTGGTCGGCTGAAAGGGCGGACCAGGCGAGTGGTTGCTGCTCCGCGTTCGCCGGTTCGCTCGACGCACTTTGCATCGGAATCGGCGGACCCGCCTGCGCGGATGCCGCGCAAGGCGCCATCGCGAGACACGCCGCAAGCAGAGCCATCGTCAGCATCGGGACGCGCATGTTCAACGAGCGCCCCGGTTGCGCGCGGATGCGACGGCGGGTTGCGCCGCCAGCCAGCGATAGAAGTCGAGATCCTGGACCATTTCCATTTGGGTGCTGCCGATTTCGGGCGTGATTTCCTCTGGCGTGCCGCTGTCGGTGGCGACCGGCGCCGACGACATCGCGGTTGCGGCCGGGCCGATCTGCCGCGCGGGATTCATCCAGACCACGCCAATGACCAAGGCGCAGCACGCGACCGCGCTGGCCAGCGGCGCCCAGACGCGCGACGTGACGTGCGCCGCACCGGCATGCGCTGCCTTGCGGCGTGCCATGCCGAGCCGCAGCGCGTGGTACGAATCAGTGTTCTCGCAGGCATTCCTGAAAATCGCACGGCTACGCGATTCGATTTCCGCGTCGCCGGGCAATGCATCCATCGTGTTTTCCGGCAGCTTGTTCATCGCCAGTCCTCGAGTTTCGACCGCAACGCATCCATCGCGCGCGACAGGTGCGTTTTCACGCTGCCCGCGCTGCAGCCCATCGCTTTGGCCGTGTCCGCTACGTTCAGGCCTTCCAGCACGCGTAAAAGAAAGGCTTGCTGCTGGCGGCGCGGCAACGCGCGGATGGCTGCGGACATCGCCGCGTGCGCCTGACGCGAGGCCAGCGCGCGCGACGGGTCGGGGCCAATATCCGGCGCTTCCCACGCCGGCAGTTCCTCATCGTCTTCGTTGGTTGCGCGTCCCGTCCAGACCAGGATCCGGTTGCGCACGGTGCGCCGACGCTGCAGGTCCGTGATGCGCCGCCGCAGGATGCCCCAGAACAGCGGCGGCCATTCCTCGGCCGGTTTGCCGGAGTAGTGCCGGACCAGCCGCAGCATCGCGTCCTGCACCGCGTCCAGTGCTTCGTCGGAATCGTGCAGCGCGATTTCCGCGACGCGCCAGGCACGCCGCTCGACCGAGGCGAAAAACGCTTCGATCGTCGCCGCCACCGGACGCGAAACCGCCACGCCGGACGCCGCGATGGGCGCGTCCAGCATCGCGACAGCGTTCATGGCAGCCCCGCTGGCGGGGATCGGTTCGGCATCCGTGGTCTCGCGCATCCTGACGTGTCCCTGGTAACGCATCAGCGGCCAAGAGGTTGACCGCCGCATGCCGGCCGCACTTGCGGCTATGATTGACCGAGTCTGCAGGAGGGAAACATGATTACCGGTTTTCTCGCACTGTACATCTTCATGTTGGCGGCATTCACCGGCTACGAGATCATCGGTCGGGTTCCAGTCATCTTGCACACGCCGCTTATGTCGGGTTCCAACTTCGTGCACGGCATCGTGCTGGTCGGCGCGATGGTGGCGCTTGGGCACGCCGATACGCCGATCGAAATCGCGATCGGGGTGGTCGCGGTGCTGCTGGCAGCCGGCAACGTGGCAGGCGGTTACGTCGTCACCGAGCGAATGCTGGAGATGTTCAAGGCATCGAAGCCCGCTTCTTCGCAACCGGCGGAGAGAAAACAATGACGCTCCCGACCTGGATGCCCACCATCGTCGAAGCGATCTATTTCATCGCCGCCGTTCTTTTCATCTGGGGTTTGAAACGCATGAGTTCGCCGCGCACCGCGCGCACGGGCATCGTGTGGGCGGGCGCGGGCATGGCGGCCGCGATCATCGTGACGTTCTTCCTGCCGGGCATGCACAACCTCGACTGGATGGTTGGCGCGATCGTCATCGGCGTGGTGCTGTCGTGGATCGTCGGTCGGCGCGTACCGATGACCGCTATGCCACAGATGGTGGCGCTATTCAACGGCATGGGCGGCGGCGCGGCCGCGGCGATCGGCGCCGTCGAACTGATCAAGTTCAACGCCGCACTGAAGCTGGTGCCGGACACCTCACCGATCCAGCCAGAAGCCTGGGCCGACGTAGTCGGGCATCTCGGCACGACCGAATTGGTGCTGGCGTTCGTCGGCGTGCTGATCGGCGCGGTGTCGTTCACGGGTTCTTTGATCGCATTCGCGAAACTGCAAGGCTGGATGGATCGGCGCTTCGTGTTTCCGCTGCAGCGTTGGGTGAATCTTGCGATCTTCGCGGTAGCGGTGGTGTGCGGCGCGCTCGCGCTGGCCGCGGGCATCGAAGGCCACGCGTTCGCATGGGGCCTGCTGATCGGTTTCATCGTGTTGTCGCTGGTGTTCGGCATCGCGATGACGCTGCCGATCGGCGGCGCCGACATGCCGGTCGTGATTTCGATGTACAACGCCTTCACCGGCCTCGCGGTGGCGTTCGAAGGCTTCGTGCTGCAGAACGAGGCGATGATCATCGCCGGCATGGTGGTGGGCGCGGCCGGCACGCTGCTGACGCAGTTGATGGCCAAGGCCATGAACCGCTCGCTCGGCAACGTGTTGTTCGGCAACTTCGGCGCGGGGGGCGGCGCGGCGCAGCAGGAAATCGCGGGCGCACTGAAACCGATCGACGCCAGCGACGCCGCGGTGATGATGGCGTACGCCGAGCGCGTCGCGATCGTTCCGGGCTACGGCATGGCGGTCGCGCAGGCGCAGCACAAGATCTGGGAGTTCGCGAAGCTCCTGATCGAGCGCGGCGTCAAGGTGAAGTTCGCGATCCATCCGGTCGCGGGTCGCATGCCCGGTCACATGAACGTGCTGCTGGCGGAAGCCGGCGTGCCGTACGACCTGATCGCGGACATGGATGACATCAATCCGGAATTCCCGAACACCGATGTCGCGCTGGTGATCGGCGCCAACGACGTCGTGAACCCGGTCGCGCGCACCGACAAGAGTTCTCCGATCTACGGAATGCCGATCCTGGATGTCGCCAAGGCGAAAAACGTCATCGTTATCAAGCGCGGCCGCGGCAAGGGCTTCGCCGGCATCGAGAACGCGCTGTTCTATGCCGACAATACGCGCATGTTGTATGGCGATGGCCAGGCGGCGGCGAGCGAACTGGTGGCCGGTCTCAAGACGCTGGATGTCTGAGAGGTGGAAGCGCTGCGAAGAGCCGAAAAAGCGACGAACAAGCACCGCGAGCGAAGCGGCTGTTGTGAAAAGTCAGGCCATGGATGGCCGTTCTGGTGCTCGATAGCCGAAGGTGCTTGTTCCTGGATGGTGACTTGGCAGTGCAGCGATCAGGGACGATCGCTCGAAGATGCCAGCCAGGCCGCGAACGCAGCGGCGATGACGGCTGCGCCCGCGTACACCAGCACCGCGAGCGCATCCAGGCCGAGTTCGGCTACCTGCAGCACCAGCCCGATGCCGCCGGTGTGGAAGGCTTCACCGAAGGGAAACCCGGTGGCCGCCGCGATACGCGCGACCGCGACCAGACACGTGGCATAGAAGCCGGCCAGCAAAATCGCGATGACTGCAATCGCCGCGCCCCAGCGTGCGTGCGTGCACCCGCATGCCTTCAGCACCAGCGTCAGTGGCAGCGCCAGCACGAGGATCGGCCAGCAGGGACGCACATCAAACACGATCGCGGCGAAGGCCGCGACGGCGCCCGCGGCGAGCGTGCACATCAGCCAGCCGAAGGCCGAGGTCAGACAACCGAGCACGCGCGCAAACATTGCGCCCGCGACCTGCGTGGAGGAGGCGGTGGCTGGCGGCGTGCTGACGGAATCGTCCAAGCGGAGCGGACCGGGTAAGGCGATTGTCCGATGATAGACCAGCACCCCTGCACGGCGCTGTCATCGCGATCTCACCTTGTGATGGGCGCGCCTGACCTCCATCAAGAACTCCCCGCACGCCGTATTGGTATGCTTTCACGTTGCGTGCAGGTCACGCGCGCCTTTCAGCAGTCAACTCGGAAAGCCATGTCCGGATTCAGTGCGTCCAGCGAACCCTTCACCCTGCAGCGCGATTGTCCCGCGGTGCACGTACCCTACGGCGATGCCGTCACGTTGCCGGCGGGGCAGAACGGCTACATCACCCAGTCGCTGGGCGGCAGCTTCACGGTGTATGTCGAGGGCAGTCTGTTCCGCGTGGATGGCAAGGACGCGGACGCGCTGGGCAAGCCGCTGCCGGCGCCGCTGACGGTGCCGGAAAACCCGAAGGACGCAGACGTCGAACTGGTGGTATGGGAACAGTTGCGCACCGTGTTCGATCCGGAAATTCCGATCAACGTGGTGGATCTGGGACTCGTCTACGACCTCAGCATGGAGCACCTCGATGACGGCAGCCGCAAGGTGTACGTCAAGTTGACGCTCACCGCGCCGGGCTGCGGCATGGGCGACATCCTGGTGGAAGATGCGCGCACCAAGCTGGAAATGGTGCCGACCGTGACCGAAGCGCAGATTGATCTGGTGTTCGATCCGCCGTGGAACCAGGCAATGATGTCGGACGAAGCGAAGCTGCAGACCGGCATGATGTAAGTTTCGCGGCGTGCAGCGCCTCGATCCCGTTCAAGTTGCTGTCCGCACACTGAATGGGTTGCTGCATCGCAGCGTGACCGGGAATTTACATTTGTTTACGGTTGCGGGGTTCGCCGGTTGTTGAGGGCGCCGGTCGGGCAATCCGCATTCGCGTCGTGTCGACCGGCGCGGCATATGTGAGGAATCAAGCAGGGCTTGGCGGTTTCGCTGCCGGGTGGGGAGTACGCATGGCGGATTTGCGTCGCACGGATGCGGCCCACCCAGGCGTGTCCGTGCTCCTTCCCATCAGCAGGAGCTCAATGATGCCAAGCAATCCCAGATTGAAGGCTTTAGTCGTTGCCATGGGCCTGGCCGTCGGATCGACGGCCATTGCTGCTACGCCCTCTGTGGGCAGCGCCAACACCGCGGTCGTCACGCAGGCGACGCGATTGCGGGCCGGCGATTCGGTCGTCGGGCCGATGGCGCTCACCAAACCTATGCGCGTGACCATGTCGCTGCACTGGCGCAACGAAGCGCAACTGAAGGAGTTCATCGCCAAGCCGCGTCACAAGAACCTCAGCCACGCCGAATTCATGGCCGAATACGGGCCGACCGTGGCGCAGGTGAACCAGGTCAAGGCATTCCTGCGCAAACAGGGCTTCGCCGACATCGCGGTGACGCCCGACAACCTGTTGGTATCCGGTGAGGCGCCGGTGGCAACCGTGCAATCGGCGTTCCACACCAGGATGGTGAACGTGCGCACGCGCAAGGGACGGCTGGCATTTGCCAATGCCACGCCGGCGCGCATTCCGGCCGCGTTGCACGGTGTCGTCAACGAAGTTCTGGGTCTGCAGAACGTGCACAGGTTCCACGTGATGCCGGCCAAACCAATGGCGTCGACCCAGGCCCAGAGCGGACACAATCCCTCCGACTTCGCATCGATCTACGGAGCCGGCAGCACCGCTACCGCGTCCAGCATCAGCGTCGGCATCATCACGCAGGGCAGCATGAGCAACGTGCTGAACGACTTCCAGTCGTTCCTGAGCCAGAACGGCTACGGCAACATTCCGATGAACGTGGTGACGGTGGACGGTGGCGGTTCCGACACCAGCGGTGATGCCGAATGGGACATGGACAGCCAGGCCATCGTCGGTGTCGGCGGTGGCGTGCAGGCGCTGTATCTGTACGACATCCCGCAACTTTCCACGCAGGATTTGGTGGATGGTTTCAGCAAGGCCACCACCAGCGGCCAAGTGCGGGTCGTGAATGTATCGATCGGCGGTTGCGAGAGCGGCACCGAGACCAACGGCGCGGCCACCGGCGACAGCGTGTTCCAGGAAGCCGATGCCGAGGGTGTCACGTTTTCGATTTCATCGGGCGACTCCGGCGCCGACGAGTGCGGAGACGGCGGCGTGACGCCGAGCTGGCCCGCCGATTCGCAATACGTGGTCGCGGTTGGTGGCACCACGCTCGACACCAGCGGGACCACGTGGGCAGGTGAGACCGTCTGGAGTGGCACCGGTGGCAGCCCCAGCACTTTCGAGGCGATGCCGAGCTGGCAGCAAGGCGTGGGTCAGAATGCGGGACATTCCACGCGCGGCGTGCCGGACGTCGCGTTCGATGCCGATCCCAATACCGGCGCGCTGGTGATCGTGGACGGTTCGAGTGAACAGATCGGCGGTACCAGCCTTGCTTCGCCACTGTTCGTGGGCGTTTGGGCCCGCACGCTGGCCGTCGATTCGAGCCTCGGTTTTGCAGCACCGCTTATTTATCAGGATGCTGCGTCGCATTATTCGTCCGACTTCCACGACGTGACTTCGGGCAGCAACGGTGGCGAATCGGCCGCTACCGGGTGGGACTACACCACCGGTTTCGGGTCGATCAACATCGCGAGCTTCGTGGGCAACGTGGCCGGCGGTGGCGGTGGTACGTCGCCGCCTCCTCCCCCGCCACCACCACCGCCGCCAAGCGGGACGTTCTCGAACAACAACCACTATGTGATCCCGGACAACGGCACCGCGACCAGCAGGATTTCGGTGACGGGCGAATCGGGTGCCGCACCGTCCGATCTGCCGGTGCACGTGGACATCACGCACAACTGGTCGGGTGATCTGGAAATCGTGTTGTATGCGCCGAACGGGGCCTACGCGATCCTGCAATACCCGGATTACAACAACGACGGCAACATCAACAAGACCTACGACATCAACGCCTCGTCGGTGTCGAGCAACGGCACCTGGAAACTCGAGGTGATCGACGACGACACCTGGGGCGATGGTGGCGACTACGGCACCTTGAACGGCTGGAGCATGACGTTCTGAGGAAACCCGTTGTCACATGGATGTTTCGTTGCAATCTTGGGTCCGGCCGTTCGGCCGGACCCTTTTCTTGCGGCCATGGCCGGCTGCCCATTGACCGTCCACGCGCCGCTTGCGATGCTTGCGAGTACGGGAGGTGTCCGATGCACTGGCGCAAATACGGAGTGTTGTTCACGCTGTTCGTGCTGTGCCTGGCATTCAATGCCTGGCTGTACGGCTCGCTGGTGCGTGAACCGGAAATCGGCCCCGCGCTTGCATCTTCCGCGCGCGCCAACGCGCCGCTGTTGCATACCTACATCGCGCTGGGCGAGCCGCTGACTGCGCACACCGGTTCATCGGGCCAGCGCGTGGCGGACGCCGCGTTCGCCGATGCCTATCCCTCGATCATGGCGTCGCCGGCCACCGCCGCCAGCCAGTTGTTCACCCAATCGCAGGGGCTACTGCGGGGCCTGCTGGTGCTGTTGTACTGGGCGACGCCGGCATTGCTGGTGCTTGCGCTTGCAGCATGGGTATTGCGCAGCCGGCCAACCCACCTGATGGGAGGCATCCGGCACTAGGTTCGCAGCGCCTTCCGCTGAACTGCATCGCTTGCGCGGGCGGTGGTGCATTGCAGCGTGACTCGGAATCACAAACAAGACTAATGTTTCCTTGCTTGCGCGCGCGAGGGCGCGTCCAGGTGGTCTGCAAACGTCGATCTGGGTGTTCCGCGCATGCGGTTTCGGCTGGAATGGCGAATCGGCAGGGGAGGTGGTGTCCGGCACGGGGTCTCCGTGCACGGAATCGTGCGTGGAAAATCGCAAGTTCGATCGTCTTCGTGCACTTCCTGAGGAGATCTCGATGTCACACAAGTTACATATGAAAAATCTGGTGACAGGCCTTGGCCTTGCCATCGCCTCGCTGGCCTGCGCTGCGGCGCCTGCCGGCACCAAGCTGGTGGCGCAGGCGGCGACGCTGCACACCGGCGACATGGTGACGGGGCCGATGTCGCTTGCCCAATCGATGCGGGTGTCGGTATCGCTGCAATTGCGCAACGAGGCGCAACTGCAGGCCTTCATCGCCCATCCCAACCACCCCAACCTGACGCCTGCCCAATTCACCGCGCAGTACGGGCCGAGCGAGGCCGACGCGAATGCCGTCGCGGCGTGGCTCACGCAGCACGGCTTCTCCGACGTTGGCATCTCGTCCAACCGCCTGCTGGTTTCCGCGACCGCGCCCGCGGCGGTCGTACAGTCCGCGTTTCATACGAACCTGGTGCGCGTGCATACCCATGACGGCCGCAACGCCTTCGCCAACTCCAGCGACGCGGCGGTCCCCATCTCGCTGCACGGTGTGAGCGGGGTGCTGGGACTGCAGACGGTGCATGTGCCGCACCCCATTGGCCATGTCATGAAGGGCAAGCCCGGCGGTGGCGGCGGCGGTTCCATCATCGGCCACAACCCGACCAAATTCCCGTCGATCTACGGCGGCACCAGCCTGCCGACCGCGGCCGGCGTGACCGTGGGCATCATCTCGAACGGCGATCTCACCCAGACGCTTTCCGATCTCAACGCCTTCACTTCGCAAAACGGCCTGGCGACGGTGACGACGCAGATCGTCAACACCGGCGGTACCGGCACCGATACCAGCGGCACGGCCGAGTGGGATCTCGACAGCCAGGACATCGTCGGCATGGGCGGTGGTCAGGTCGGCAAGATCGTGTTCTACAACATCCCCACGCTGCTGAATTCCAGCATGGTGGCCGACTTCAATACCGTGGTGAACGCGAACGTTGCCAAGGTCATCAACGTGTCGCTGGGCGAATGCGAGACTTCGGCCCAGGGCGACGGTTCGGCCGCCGCCGCCGATGCGATCTTCCAGCAGGCCGATGCGCAGGGCCAGACGTTCTCGGTGTCCTCGGGTGATTCGGGCTCCAACGAGTGCGGCCGGGGTGGTCCCCGCGGCACGACTCCGAGTTGGCCAGCCAGTTCGCCGTATGTGGTGGCCGTGGGCGGCACCACGCTGAACGCCACGACCACGACTTGGCAGGGCGAGACGGTGTGGTCTGGTACGGGTGGCAGCCCCAGCACCTTCGAGCCGATTCCGAGCTGGCAGGTGGGCGTCGGCCAGAACGCCGGCAGCCAGTATCGCGGCGTGCCCGATATCGCGTTTGATGCCGATCCCAATAGCGGCGCCATCATCATCGTCAATGGCAGCCAGGCGCAGTACGGCGGCACCAGCCTGTCATCGCCGCTGTTCGTCGGCTTCTGGGCCCGCATGATCGCCGCGAAGGGCACGGGCATTGGCTTCGCCGCGCCGAAGCTCTATCAGTTGCCGGCATCGGCGTTCCACGACGTGACGTCCGGCAGCAACGGTGCCGAGAGCGCGGGGCCGGGCTGGGATTACACCACCGGCTTCGGCAGCATCATCATGAGCCAGGCGGCCGGATCACTCTGACGTCGAAACGTTGCATCGCCATTCCGAGCCCGGCGCATGCCGGGCTCTTTTTGGGATCCGCGGGAGCGACGGATCGCTATCGTGCTTCCTCGAAGCGGTTCGCCGAGCGGTTCTTGCGTACCTGCGCGGGATCCCAAATGCGGCCGTTCATCGCGATCCATACGCCGTCGCCCAGGGTCTGCACCGCGCCCACCGCGCAGCCGATGTTGAACACCGCGTCCGAGCCCTGGAAGCGTGCGGGATTCAGCGCGCCGGTCAACACGATGGTCTTGCCCGCGATGCCGGCCAGCGCGCGCGCGGTTTCGACCATGGTGTCGGTGCCGTGGGTGATCAGGATGTGCCGATGCGGCTGGCCCACGACGGTGTCGCGGATCGCTGCGCGATCGGCTTCGGTCATCTCGAGGCTGTCCTTGCGCAGCACCGGCACCACGTCGAACTCGAACGCGACGCCCAGTTGCGCGAGGATTTCTCCGATCTGCGGCGCGCCGATCTGGTAATCCGACTTGGCGTCGAAGTACACCTTGTCGATGGTGCCGCCGGTGGTGACCACCGTAAGGTGCTGCATCGTGGCGGTTCCTTCGGGGTTTTGCGGAACCTGGAATTATCGCAGGGTGTCCAACCTGCGTCACGGCTCGGTCGATCAATGTCTTGCGGCGCATGCGCCGGGCGGCCGGGCGTGGCATAATCCGCTGTCTTTTGGGCAGACCCGCCGCTGTTGCGGCCGCCCCACAACCGAGAGTCCCACATGTTTTCGACCCTTTTCGCCGCCGCTGCGGCGCCCGCCGCGGCGGGCGAACCGAACCCGATGTACTCGTTCGGCTTCCTGATCCTGCTGTTCGTGGTGTTTTATTTCCTGCTGATCCGTCCGCAGCAGAAACGCGCCAAGGAGCAGCGCAAGATGATTTCGGAGATCGCCAAGGGCGACGAAGTGATCGCGGCCGGCATCCTGGGCCGCGTGGAGAACGTCGGCGAGCACTTCCTCACGGTGGAAGTGGCCGACAACGTGCATATCCGGGTACAGAAGGGTGCCGTCTCCAATGTGTTGCCGAAGGGCACGCTGAAATCCTCCTGAGCATGCCGCCGGGCGTGCCTTCAATCGCGCAGACCACTTTTCCCGAACCATGATCGACTTTCCCCGCTGGAAATATTGGCTGGTCGCCCTCGTGATGGCCGTGGGCCTGCTGTACGCCGCGCCCAATGCGTTCCGGCCGCAGCAGGCCGTGCAGATCGTGGCCAACCGCGATGCCAAGGTGGATGCGGCCCTGCAGAAGCAGGTTGCCGCCGATCTCGACAAGCAGAACGTGCCCTATCAGGACATCTCGATCGAGAAGGACCGCATGCTGGTGCGCTTCGCCAATACCGACGTGCAGTTGCGCGGGTCCGACGTGTTGCGCGTGGCACTGGGCGATGACTACACGGTCGCGTTGAATCTCGCGACCACGGTGCCGCCTTGGCTGCAGAAGATCGGCGCGCACGCGATGCCGCTGGGTCTCGACCTCCAGGGCGGTGTGCACTTCCTGATGGCGGTGGACCAGAACGCGGTGCTGCAGAAGCAGCAGCAGCGCTACCTGGACGACATCCGTTCCATGCTGCGTCAAAAGCAGATCCCGGCCGATTCCGTGTCGCTGAGCGGCGATGGCGTGCAGGCCGTATTCAAGACGTCCGACGATCGTGACCGTGCCGAAGCCGCGATCCGCGGCGACGCAACCGATCTCACTCTCAGCGACAGCCGCACACCTGGGGGCGGTTATGCATTGCACGCGGAGATCAAGCCGGACGTGCTGCAGAAACTGGCGCAGACCACCATCACCCAGAACGTCACCACGCTGCGCAATCGCGTCAATGCGCTGGGTGTGTCGGAACCGTTGATCCAGCAGCAAGGCCAGACGCGCATCGTCGTGGAACTGCCGGGCGTGCAGGACACTGCCGAAGCCAAGCGCGTGCTGGGGTCGGTCGCCACGCTGGAATACCACGCGGACGATCCGAACGTGAATCCGCAGGAGGCCGCACGCACCGGCGACGTGCCCCCGGACGACCGCCTGTACTACATGAAGGACGGCACCCCGGTGGTGCTGAAGAAGCGCGTGATCGTGAGCGGCGACGAATTGGTCGATGCCTCGTCGGGCTACGACCAGCAAACCGGGATGCCGAATGTCAACGTGACGCTTAATTCCACCGGCGCGCGCAAGATGCTGGATTTCACCACCGAGAGTGTCGGCAAGCGCATGGGCGTCGTCTACATCGAAACCACGCCGGTGGTGAAGATCGTCGACGGCAAGGAAGTGCATTCTTCCAAGACCACCGAGACAGTGTTGAACAACGCGGTGATCCAGGGCGTGTTCGGCAAGAAGTTCCAGACCACCGGCCTCACCCAGCAGGAAGCGCAGACGCTGTCGCTGATGCTGCGTTCGGGTTCGCTGGCGGCGCCGATGGATATCGTCGAGCAAAGCGTGATCGGACCCAGCCTCGGCCAGGACAACATCAGGAAGGGCGAGCGCGCGGTTATCCTGGGCCTGGTGCTGGTGCTGATCGCCGCGGCGATCTACTACCGGCTGTTCGGGCTGGTCGCGGACATCGCGCTGGTGTTCAATCTCTTGATCCTGATCGCGGTGATGTCGGCGATCGGCGTGACGCTGACCATGCCCGGCATCGCCGGCATCGTGCTGACGCTCGGCATGGCGATCGACGCCAACGTGCTGATCTGCGAACGCATCCGCGAGGAGCTGCGCAACGGCTCGACGCCGCTGGCCTCGATCCGCGCGGGTTACGAAAAAGCCTGGTCGGTGATTCTGGACGCCAACGTCACCCACTTGCTGGCGGCGCTGGGCCTGATTACCGTGGGCTCGGGCGCGATCAAGGGCTTCGGCGTCACGCTGTTCATCGGTATTTCGACTTCGCTGTTCACCTCGGTGACCATGACCCACGCGATCACCGCGCTGATCCACGGTGGCCGCAAGCGCAAGCTCAAGACACTCTGGGTTTGATGGATTTTCCCTCTCCCGCCGGGAGAGGGTGCCCGAAGGGCGGGTGAGGGTTCGGCGGAACGCGCGAACCTTCACCAGATGCGAACCCTCACCCCTGCCCCTCTCCCGGAGGGAGAGGGGTTCACAGAGAAAGCGACATCCATGGAAATCTTCCACCACGATCTCAACATCAACTTCCTTGGCATGCGCAAGGTCAGCATCGTCATCTCGGCGATCCTGCTGATCGTGTCGGTGTGGGCGATCACCGTGAAGGGGATGAACTACGGCCTCGACTTCACCGGCGGCATCCTGCTCAACGTGGCTTACGACAAGCCTGTCGATGTCGGTGACGTGCGCAGTGCCTTGAACAAGGCCGGGTTCGATCACGCGGTCGTGCAGAGCATGGGCGGCACGCGCGAAATTTCCATCCGCCTGCAGCCGCCGAAGAACACCGGCGCCAAGGAAAACCCGGACGAGGTCGCGGGTGCGGTATCCAAGCGCGTGATGACCGCGTTGCAGGCGTCCAATTCGGGCGCGAAGCTGGCGAAGCCACCTGACTTCGTCGGTCCCGAAGTCGGGCAGGAACTGAAGACCAGCGGCATCTATGCCGCGATCGTGGTGATCATCGGCATCATGGTCTACCTGTGGGCGCGCTTCGAGAAGCGATTCGCGTTTGCCGCAGTGGCCAGCGAAATCCACGATACGGTGATCACGGTGGGTATCATTGCGCTGGTGCAGCGCGAGTTCGACATGACCGTGCTGGCGTCGATCCTCGCGGTGATCGGTTATTCGATCAACGACAAGGTGGTGGTGTTCGACCGGGTGCGCGAACTGTTCCGCCTGACGCGCAAGTCCGATACCCCGCAGATCCTCAACCGCGCGATCAACAACACCTTGTCGCGCACCATCATCACCTCGGTGTTCACCGCGATCACCATGGCCTGCCTGTGGCTGTTCGGCGGCACTGCGGTGCACGGCTTCGCGATCACCATGCTGATCGGCATCCTGGTCGGCACGCTGTCGTCGATCTTCTTCGCCAGCCCGATGCTGCTGTGGCTGGGCGTCTCGAAGAAGGACTTGATGCCGGTGACACGGGACAACCCGGAACTCGCGCGTCGGCCGTAACTCGCGCGTAGATCGTAGGTTGGGCTGATCCCGAACGTAGTTCGGGAGAAGCCCAACATCATGGCACGTGTGTGTTGGGCTTCGCGGATGAAGCCCGCTCAGCCCAATCTACCGAAGCGACAGAAAGTCGGCGCTGACCGCCATCCGCACGGCGTCCAGGCGCGGGCGCGCGCGGGCCAGTGCTTCCAATATGCGATCGCGTGTGGATTCCGCCGTAGAGAGCTCGTCCGGCGTCACCGAGGCATTGATTTGCGCCAACGCCTGCAACCGCTGCAAGCGCGCATCGAGTGCCGCCCGTGCGTCCGCGATCGCTGCGCCTGTGACGTCGCGCACGCTTTCGGTCGCCAACGCGTCGGCAGCTTCCAGCATCGGTGGCACCAGTTGCGCGAGATAGCGGCGATAGCGCGAGATGTCGGGCGCGCGTTCACGCGCCCGCATGAGTGATGGCGCGGAAGGCGTGTAATCACGCGCCGTGAGCCGCGAATCGACGCATACGTTGAGCGGCGTCGGCGGCAGAAAACGGGGCGCATCCAGCCGCACGTCCGCCACGCATTCGACCACGTACAGCGCTTCCAGCAGCACGCTGCGCGCGGGCAACGCGGAGTCGACGAGAAACGATGCATTGCCGAATTCGCCAGTCAGCAGCAGGTCGAACGCGCCGAGCACCAGCGGATGGTCCATCCGCAGCAAATCCAGTTCCTCGCGTGCGAGTGCCAGCGGGCGGTCGAACGTCGCGCGCCGCGGACCGTCGGTGAAGCCGGTCAGGGCGTCGGTGGACAGGAATTCGGGGTCGAGCAGAATGGTTCCGCCGCCCAGGTCTTCGACGTGCACGCCGAACGGCTCGAAACATTCCTGCATCAGCGTGTGCGAGGGTGCATCGTCGTCGGATGCCCGGATCGCCTCGATCAATGCCTTGCCGCCCGCATTGCGCGCGGCGAGTTCGAGCAGACGGTCGCGCCCTGAACGGATGGCTTCGGAAAGCTCCGCGTGCGTCACCGCCGTCGCGCTGACGAGGGCGTCCAGTTCCGGGTCATCCGATTCGCCGGCTTCCGCATGCGCGCGTGCGATGCGGATCAATTCGTCGCCATGCCGGCGCAGCAGTTCGCGGCCGTCGGAAGGACATTCGCGCAGGACGCGGGTGCCTTCGGCGTGCCAGCGGGCGAGCGCCTCTTGCGCGCTGCCCGGCAATCCTGCCACGTGCAACGTCACCGGGTGCTGTTGGCCGATCCGGTCCAGCCGGCCGATGCGTTGCTCGATCAAATCCGGGTCGAGCGGCAAATCCCACAGCACCAGTCGGTGCGCAAACTGGAAGTTGCGGCCTTCCGAACCGATTTCCGAACACAGCAGCAAACGTGCGCCGTCGGCCTGCGCGAACCAGGCCGCCGCGCGGTCGCGCTGCAGCAGCGTCATCGCCTCGTGGAAACTCGCGACTCGCGTGCCGGTGCGCGTGCGCAAAGCCGCATCGATGGCCTCGACCTTGGTGCGCGTGGTCGCGATCAACAGGAACTTGTCGTCGCGATGCGCGTCGAGCAGCCGGACCAGCCAGCCGATGCGCGGATCGTCGGTGTAGTCGAGCGTGCGCGGCTCCGTTGCCGCGCCACGCATGTCGTCCTCGAATTCGGCAAGCAGCTTCGGTTGCGTCGATGCATCAGTGTCGGCGGCAGTTTCGACGTCGAGCTGGCGTCCGGGGAATCCACCGACGCTGTCGCGGCGATTGCGGAACATCACCCGGCCGGTGCCATGGCGATCGATCAGCGCCGACAGCAACGCATCGGCACTTCCCGGGTACGCGCTGACCAGTGCCTGCAGCGCCGGGTCGTGCGGAAATCGCGCGCACAATGCGACACGTTCATCGTCGGCCAGCGGCCCGCCGGACGCGATGCGTTCCGCGATGGCAGACAGAGCCGCGTACCCTTCCGCTTCGGCGAGGTAATGCGCGAGGTCGCCGAAACGCGCGGGGTCCAGCAGGCGCAATCGCGCGAAGTGCGCGCGACGGCCCAGTTGTTCGGGCGTGGCCGTCAGCAGCACCACGCTCGGGGCGATCGCGGCGAGTGCTTCCACCACCTGGTATTCGGGACTCGCAGCTTCCGGTGTCCACTCGAGGTGATGGGCTTCATCCACCACCAGCATGTCCCAGCCCGCTGCCAGCGCCTGATCGCGTCGCCGCGCATCCCGACCCAGCCACGCGGCGGATGCGATCGCGAGTTGTTCGTCTTCGAAGGGGTTCTGGGCTGGATCCGTTGCGGCGATCGCGGTGCAGCGTTCCTCGTCGATGATCGCGAACGCGAGCTGGAAGCGCCGGCGCATTTCCACGAACCACTGCACCAGCAGCGCCTCGGGCAGCAGGATCAGCACGCGCGCCGCGCGGCCGGTCGCCAGCATGCGTGCGATCAACATCCCGGCTTCGATGGTTTTGCCAAGCCCCGCCTCGTCCGCCAGCAGGGCGCGGGGGTGCTCGCGCTCCATGCATGCCGCAACCACGCCGAGTTGATGCGGCAGCAGATCGACGCGAGCCGAGAGGATGCCCCATGCATCCGAACGGCGTGCCGCCGCGCGCGCCAGCAGGACGCGCTTGCGCAACTCATAGTGGTGGGGCTTGTCGGTGCGCGCGGAAATCAACCGCGCATCGGCTTGCGACATCGATTGCTCGTCGTCGAGCTGGCCTTCCGCCAGTTCGCGCTTCTCGCCCGAGTACACCAGCAGGCCATCGCGCAGATCGATGCGTTCAACCACGAAGGTGATGCCGCGCCCCGCGATGCGCTGGCCGACACGGAACGCACCACGCGCGAGCGGCGCACCATGCGAGGCGTAGTTGCGCACCACGCCGGATTTCGCGAACAGCACCTGCACCGCACGATCGTCGCAACGCAATACGGTGCCGAGGCCGAGTTCGGGCTCCGCTTCCGACACCCAGCGTTGGCCCGGAATGTAGTCCATCGCAAATCCGCTTGCGGAAAGCTGCGTATTATCGCGCGTCGCGGTGCTCGTTGCCGAGTGGCGGTGTGGCGTTCGAAGCGGCTGTTGTGGAAAGTCAGGCCATGGAAGGCCGTTTTGGTCTCCACGAACTGACGAACCTGAATATCCGAGGATGCTGGAAACGCGGCGATCAAGGAAAATCGCAAAGGCTAAGTTTCTGACCACCCGCGCAGCAGGTTGTGGTACACCCCGGTGAGCTGCTTGACGGCGGCGGCGTCGGCGCCGCTCGCAGAAAGCGCGCGGATCGCCGTGTCAAGTTGCAGCAGCGTGCGGCGTTGCGCTTCGTCGCGTACCAGACTCTGGATCCAGAAGAACGCGGCCACGCGGGCGCCGCGTGTCACCGGTTCCACGCGGTGCAGGCTGGCGGCCGGATACACGATCGCGTCGCCCGCCGGCAGCTTGACCTCGTGCTCGCCATAGGTGTCGTCGACGATCAGTTCGCCGCCGTCGTAACTTTCTGGATCGGTGAGGAATACCGTGCAGGCGATGTCGCTGCGCAACTGGCTGCCGTCGGGCAATGCCATCACCGCGCCGTCGATGTGCTCGCCGTAGGTGCCACCCCCGGCGTAGCGATTGAACCGCGGCGGCAGGATCTTGACCGGCAAGGTGGCTGCGTGGAATTCAGGGTGGCGCGCGCACGCGGCCAGCACTTCGCGTCCCAGTTCCGCCCGCAGCGGTGATGCATCCGGCAACTGCTGGTTGCACTTGACCTGCGCGCCTTGCGGCCCGACGGTCTCGCGACCGTCGACCCATTCCGCGGCGTCCAGCTTCGCGCGCATGTTCGCAACCGTCGCGGCATCCAGCAGGTTCTCGATGTGCAGCAGCATGGAATCTCGATCGCTCTTGCTATTGCGGGTGCTACAAGCGCACGCCAAAACGTCCCAATGTCCAGACCATCGCGAAATAGAGTCCCACGGTAACCGCGCAGGACGCGCCCAGTGCAGACCAGAATGCCATGCCGCTCTTGAGAAGTGCCGGAAAGATGAGGAACAGCGGCAATGTGGCAAGGACCAGCCAGAAGATGCCGTGCGAAAGGGAAATGACCGTCTGGGTGTTTCCCGTGCTGCGGTAAATCCAGATAAACGCGAGCAATGATGTCAGTGGCAGGGATGCGAGCGCAGCCCCCCAGAAAGAGCCGCGCCTTCCCAATTCGGAAACGGCTACGACAACGACAACGGTGACGAGCACATTGATTGCATATTGCAGCATGGGTGCCGTCCGATGCGTTGGCGATCAGTAATGGATGTTCAAAGTCAGCATGGCCGAACGCGGCGCGCCCGGCGTGTAGCGGTAGCCACTCTTGTTGATCGCGGCCACGTAATTCTTGTCGAACAGATTGTAGACGTTGAGTTGCAGCGACGCGTGTCGATTGATGCCGTAGCTGGCCATGCCGTCGAACACCCAGTAGGCCTCGGTGTAGGCGGGCGTGCCGATGGCGCCGTCATGCCCGCGCTGCATTTCGCCCGAGTGGCGTGCGCCGGCGCCAAGGGTGACGTGGTGTGGCAGGCGCCAGGTGCTCCACGCGGTGAAGGAACTCCGGGGCGTGTACGCCAGCGTGCCGGATCCATCGGTGGCGGGTGCCGAAGGCGTGGTGGCGCTGCTGACGATGCCGCCATCGGCATGCGTGTTCATCAAGGTGTAGCCGGCGCTGACGGCCCAGTGTCGCGTGATCTGTCCGACGGCGCCCAGTTCAATGCCCTGCACGCGTTCGTGGCCGATCTGGTAGTACTGCAGGTCCACCGGATCCTGCGCGACGAGATTGCTGACGACGGTGCGGAACAGTGCGGCGGTCAACCGCAGCTGGTCGCCGAATACGTTCCATTTCGTGCCGACTTCCACCGTGCGCGCTTTCTGCGGGTCGAAGATCGGGTTGTCGGCATTGCTTGCCGATGAGCTGAACGCAAGGTTGTTGCCGCCGGGCGGCTCGGCGCCCGTCGCGAAGTTGGCGTACACGCTGCCGTTCGCGGCAGGCTTGTAAACCACCCCCAGCTTGTAGCTCGCGAGATTGCCGCGCTTGTCCGCATTCAAGCCGGGCACCGGTGTGCCGGTTGGCAGGGTGCCGCAGGCGGGCGTGTTGCGGCCACCGCAAGCGACGACGCTTTCGAAATCGGTGCTGTAGCGATCCCACCGTCCACCCGCCACGAGCATCCAGCGCTCGCCGAATTTCATGGTGTCGAACGCATAAAACCCTGCGGTGTCGGTGCGGGCGCGGCTCCATGTTCCGTTGTCGCCAGTGACGAGTCCGGTCGCCGTGTCGGGATCGGGGTCGTAGAGGTTCGCGGGCGTCCATGCGCTGCCGTCAAGTGCGGCGTAACCACCGGTGCCCAGTTCCTCGCGCGTCAATTCGATGCCGGTGCTGAGATCGTGCGTGACGCCTCCGGTATCGAAGTTGACGGTGAGGTTGAGCTGGTTGGTGAGGATGCGGTTGGTCTGGTCCTTGAAGGTCGGATTGCTGCGCGCGATCGTCCATGTCGCCGGGTCGAGTGGATCGGGCGTCAGCAGCCGCGCGGCGTTGCCCATGAACGAGGTCAGCAGGTAGTTCTCCTGCGTGCGGCCCCAGCGCAAGGTGTCGTGCAGCGCCGCATTGTCCGAAAGCTCGTGGTGCACGATCAGCGTCGCCATGTCGGACTTGACGTGGTCGTGGTCGGCGGCGGTGCCATAGAAGTTGGACGGATCGACCGCAGGTGCGTCGGAAAGGAAAAGGCGCGCAGGGTCGGGCGACGAATAGCCCGGCAGTCCGATCGTCGGCACGCCGCCGTCGGGAATATTGTTTTGGGTGATATGCAGGAAATCGAGGTACACGGTGGTCGGCGTGCCGAGGCCAAATGCGATTGACGGTGCGATGCCCCAGCGATCGTTCTTCACGTTGTCACGCCCGGGCACGCCGCTGTCCTGACCCATCACGTTGAGACGGAACGCCGCGCGTTCGCCGATCACCTGGTTCCAGTCGGCGGTGCCGCGCTTCTGGTTCCAGCTGCCGTACGCCAGGGTCGCGGCCATGCGATCGTCCAGCAGCGGTTGTTTGCTGACCATGTTGATCGCGCCAGTTGGCGTGGTACGGCCGTACACGGTGCCGTCGGGGCCCTTGATCACCTCGACCTGTTCGGTGTCGAATACGTCACGCGAGATCGACCCCAGGTCGCGCACGCCGTCGACGAAGATGCTTCCCGCGGCATCGAAGCCGCGCATGTAAATGGCGTCACCGGTGGACGTGCTGCCGTTCTCTCCGACATAGAAGGTGCCGACGCCGGGGCTGTTGCGCAGCGCCTCCGTCAGCGTGGTGGCGGCCTGCTGCTGGATGATTTCCTTGCCGATCACGTTGATGGTCTGCGGGGTGTCCAGCAGCGACTGCGTGAACTTGGGCGACTGTACCGCGTCGACCTTGTAAGGATTGCGCGTGGCCCTGACGTTGACGACGGGCAGCTGCGTCGGGCTCGCTTCCATCGACGCCGGCGAGGCTGCCGGATTCGCGGCAAGCGAGGGCAGGCCGAGCGCGATGCCGGTCATCAGGGTGGAAAGGGCGAGTGGGCGGTGGCGAGCGTGCTTGCGGTGCTTGATGCCGGGCATGAAAAAATGCGCCTTGTTCTAGTGCGCCGCGCGGTGGCGATCGCGCAGGCCCGGCTTGGGCGAGGGATCGCACGCCGCGGCGGCGGCTGAGTGGAATTTGCCCGAGGAATACGGGCAATGCGCGGCTGATAGTAAGGCAAATGCGAACGATTCGCAATACTGATATGATGCAAGCCAGATCGTGGCGGGCTGCTGCGCCGTCATGACCGTGAATTCCCGTGCAAACCAAAAGAAACGCCGCACTTGCGTGCGGCGTTTGAAGTTTCGAGTGTTGAAGCGATTTATGTTTTCGAATCCCGGCTCTCCTACCAGATCTTCACCAGCTTGTCGCCCTGATGCATCATCTTGTCACCGGGCTTGCACTGGAAGGCCTGCGCGAACTGCGGCATGTTGGCCGCCGAAGCGAACGCGCGGATCTTCGCGGGGGCGTGCGGATCGACGTTCAAATACAACTCCGCGGTCTTGTCGCGGGCGGTGCCTTCCCAGACACGTGCGGAGTTGAGAAAGAATCTCTGGTCCTGGGTCATGCCGTCGATCTTCTGGTCGGCTTCCTTGGGGTTCTGCTTCAGCGCAGTCTGCAACGCGGTGTAGGCGATATTGAGCCCGCCCAGGTCGCCGATGTCCTCGCCCAGCGTCAGCTTGCCATTGACGTGCAGGTCCGGCTTGCCCGGGATCGGCGCATAGCTGTCGTACTGCTTGACCAGTGCGGCGGTGCGTCCGTCGAACGCCTTCTTGTCCTGCGGTGTCCACCAGTCCACCAGATTGCCGTGGCCGTCGAACTTGCTGCCCTGGTCGTCAAAGCCGTGGCTGGATTCATGCCCGATCACGAAGCCGATGCCGCCGTAGTTCACCGCGTCGTCGCCCTTGGCGTAGAAGAACGGCGGTTGCAGGATCGCGGCCGGGAAGTTGATAGTGTTGGTGGAAGGCTGGTAATAGGCATTGATCGTCTGCGGCGTCATGTGCCACTCCTTGCGGTCGGTGGCCTTGCCGATCTTGCCGATGTCGTAGTGGTAGTTGTACTTCGAGGCCGCCTCGAGGTTGGCGTACCACTGGTCCGGCTGGATCGTCAGCCCCGACCAGTCGCGCCACTCGCCCTTGTCGGGGTAGCCGATCTTGGGCAGGAACAGCGCCCACTTCTCCAGCGCCTTCTTCTTGGTTTCCGAGCTCATCCAGTCGAGGTTCTCGATGTGCTCCTTGAGCGCCGCGCGCACGTTGGTGACCAGTTCTTCCGCGCGCTGCTTGGATTCGGGCGGGAAATATTTGGCGACGTACAGTTCGCCCAAGCCCATGCCCATCGCACCGTTGACCGCACCGATCACGCGCTTCCAGCGGGCCTTCTGCTCGAGTTGGCCCTGCAGGGTCTTGCCGTAGAAATCGAACTGGTTGTCCTGGAACGGCTGGCTCAGCGCCGGCGAGGCGCTGCTGATCAGGTGGAACTTCAGATAGGCCTGCCACTGCGAAATCGGCGCGTTGGCCAGCAGCTTGTCGAATTCGGCGACGAACTTCGGCTGCGACAGCGAAAAGCCCTTGCCGATGTCCACGCCCTGCGCCTTGAAGAACTTGTCCCAACTGAAGTGCGGGCTGATCTTGTCGGCCTCCGCCACGGTGACGAAGTGGTACTGGTTTTTCGGGTCACGCAGTTCGACCGGGGCCAGCGAAGCCTTGGCGAGTTCGGTTTCTAACTTCAGCACCTCGCCCGCCTGTTTTTTCGCATCGGCCTCGGGCGTGCCGACCAGTTCCAGCGACTTGGCGATGTACTTCAGGTAGGCATCGCGGATGTCCTTGTACTTCGGCGACAAGTAATAGTCGCGGGTCGGCAGGCCCAAGCCGTCCTGGAACACGTAGCCGATCTGCTTGGTGGCATCCTTGTAGTCCGCGCTCGAACCGAAATTGAAGACATAGCTGTCGCCGTTGTCGTAGCTGGTGTTGATGAAGTCGGCGATGTCGGCCGGCGTCTTCAATGCCCCGATCGCGGCAAGCTGCGGCTTGATCGGGTCGTAGCCCAGCTTGTCGATCGCCGCGGTGTCGAGACCGGCGGCATACAGATTGCCGAGCTTCTGCTCGAGTTCGTTGCCCTTGTGATCCTTGGCATCCTGCGCGGCCGTTTCGAGAATCTGTTTCTGCTGCTGCATGCTGCGTTCGTGCAGGATGCCGAACGCGCCCCAAGTGGTCTGGTCGGCCGGAATCGGATTGGCCTTGTTCCACTTCGCGTTGACGTAATCGGCGAAGTCGTTGCAGGGGTTGTATTGATCGTCGAGATCGAACGCGATCGATTGCGCGGGCATGATTGCAACGGTCGAGCCCGGCGCAGGCGCGGACGCGGTTTGTGCCGGGGCGGGCGCCGTGCTCGCAGCAGCCGGCGCCGAGGTGTTCTGGTGGTCGTTGCTGCAACCTGAAACAGCCAGCGCCGCGCCGATGGCCAGCGCGATCGGGGTCAACAAATGCTTGTGCATGGATGCGTCCTTTTGGCGTTGCAAAACGGGATGCCGCGCGCCGCGCGCGCAAGAACCATCGATTGTGCCAGCAACTGGCAGGTGTGGAACACACCCCTGTCGGAAGTCATGACGCTTGCCGTTGCTTTGTGCGCGACCCATGCGCCTGCATACTGCGGCGACTTCGGACTGCGGGGAGGGGCCATGGAAATCGTGTTTCACGGCGCGGCGGGCGAGGTGACCGGATCGTGCCATCTCGTGGAAGTCGGCGGAAAACGCGTGTTGCTCGATTGCGGGATGGTGCAAGGCGACCGCAAGGCCGACGAACGCAACGCCGCTGATTTTCCGTTCGAGCCGGCGTCCATCGACGTGCTGGTGTTGAGCCACGCGCATATCGACCATTCCGGGCGCGTGCCGCTGCTGGTGAAGCGCGGATTCGCGGGGCCGATCTTCACCCACCCGGCCACCATCGATCTGGCGGCGATCATGCTGGGCGACTCGGCGCACATCGCGCAGATGGATGCCGATCAGGACAACCGGCATCTGCAGCCGGGGCAAAAAACGTCCGTGCCGCTGTATACGCAGGACGACGTGGACGCGGCGATGAAGCGGATGCGACCGGTCGAATACGATGCGCCGAGTGACATCCTGCCCGGCGTGCGCCTCACGCTGCGCGATGCGGGACATATCCTCGGTTCCGCGACCATGGAAATCGACGCGATGGAAAATGGAACCTCGCGCAAGCTGGTGTTCAGTGGTGACCTCGGTCCCGACCACACGCCGATCCTGTGCGATCCCGCACCGGTTCCTGCGGCCGATCTGGTGGTGATGGAATCGACCTATGGCGATCGCCTGCACAAGTCGCATCAGGACACGATCGCGGAACTCGCGTCCATTTTCGCGGCCGCGCACCGGGACGGCGGCAACGTGGTGATCCCCGCGTTCGCGGTGGGACGTACCCAGGAGCTGTTGTATTTCTTTGCCGAGCATTTCGATGCGTGGAACCTCGGCGCGTTCACGCTGTTCCTCGACAGCCCGATGGCGATCCGCGTCACCGCGGCCTACGATCGCCACGAAAACCTGTTCGACGACGCGGCGAGGAAGTTGTGGGCGGCCCGTCCGCACCCTTTGCGCCTGCCGAACCTTACGCTTGCCGAGGACGGTGCCGCATCGCGCGCCATCAATGCCATCCACGATCACGCGGTGATCATCGCCGGTTCCGGCATGTGCACGGGCGGACGCATTCGCCATCATCTGCGCCACAACCTTGCCAATCCGTCCGCGCACGTCGTGTTCGTCGGTTACCAGGCGGCCGGCACCTTGGGGAGGATCATCGTGGATGGCGCGAAACGCGTGCGGCTGTTTGGCGATGACATTCCGGTGCGCGCGCAGGTGCACACGGTGGGCGGCCTGTCCGCGCATGCCGACAAGGACGGGTTGTCGGCGTGGTACGGGAAGATTGCGGGACATCCGCCGGTCTGCCTCGTGCACGGCGAAGACCCGGGGCGCTCCACGTTGGCGGGCGAATTGAAGTCGCGGTGGCGCAGCCGGGTGACGCTGCCGATGCCCGGCACGCGCGTCGCCGTGTAGGTTGGGCTTCTTCCGGATTCCTCCGGAAGAAGCCCAACATCAATACGCGGGGTGCATCGTTGGGCTTCACACGGATGAATCCGTGTTCAACCCAACCTACGGTGTCGACGCTGCAAGGGGCACGCGCGCGAGCGCGGTGTATGTCGCAGCGGGTTGCGCGAGGGTGCTTTGCATCAGCGCGACCGCGCCAAACGCGATCGATGGCGGCGGATGGGGCAGGATGCCGAATGCACAGCCGGGGCGCAGGCGTGCGAGTGTGATGTGCGCGCGGAAGTCGCGGGTTTCCGCCGTGAAGCCGGCCTTGCGCGCATGCGCTTCGCACGCAGCTGCAAGATCCGACAGCGCCTCGCTCGGTTCGAGTTCAAGCACCAGCAGCCGCGGCCGCGCCCGGTTGGGCCAGACGCCGAAGCGGCGCGTCGAAATGGATGGCAGGGATGGTGCCAGCGTCGGCAGCATGTGCTTGAAATAATCGATCTGCGCGCTGCCCGATTCGCCGAGGAAGCGCAAGGTCATGTGCAACGCGGCGGGTTCGATCCAGCGCACGCCGCGCGCGGCGCCGGCGATGGTGCGTTCCAGCGTATCGCGGCAACGTCGCAGGCTTTGCAGGCTGGCGGCGTCGGGCAGCAGTGCCAGAAAACAGCGGGGATCGGCGGCGGGATCCGTCGCAGCCCGGCTCACGACGCGATCCGGTTCGTGGCTTCGACCGCGCGCGCCGGCGCGCCTTCCACATCCGGCAACTGTTCGGGTCCGACCGCGCCACCCGAAACGATGAAGGCCATCGCCTGATCCATGCTCCAGTCCGTGGCGACCAGCCGCTCGGTCGGCACCAACTCAAGGTAACCACCGGTGGGATTGGGCGTGGTCGGCACGTACACCGCGGCGATTTCGCGACCCGCCGCGTCGATGAAGGTGCGGGTGACGAATCCCACCGATTTCAACTGCGGCGACGGGAAATCGATCAGCACCACGCGCTGCGTGCCGCCGGGTTTGTTGCGCATCAGGGTCATCAGTTTCTTGACGCCGCCGTAGATCGTGTGGACCAGCGGCAGGCGTTCCAGCAGGCGATCGACGCGCCCGAGGATGCGCCGCCCGATCACGCGGGTGGACAGCCAGCCCAGCAGGTACAGCGACACCAGCGTCAGGATGAAGGCGAGGATCGACACCACCCAGTCGCGATGCAATGCCTGCGCGGCCTGCGGCGCGCCCAGTCCGATCAATTCGATGATGCCCGTGACCAGCGGTGCGCCGACGCCCGCCAGCAGCGTGAACACGAACTTGAACACCACCCAGGTGATCCACACCGGGATGAAGGCAAGCAGGCCCGTGATCAGGTAGCGCTTGATGTGGAGTTCGGGGGCGGCCACGGCAGTCATCCGGAAGTGCCGGCATTGTAGGTGATGGTGCGTCGCGTGTGACTTTTTTCGCGCGCCGGCGAATCATGTCGTGAATCCACGGGGAAAGTCATGCGCGGAAGGCTCGATCAACAACGGTTCGAAGCACTGCTGCGCGAACACCGGCGAATTGTGTTCAAGGTTGCGGGCGTCTATGCCCGCGATCGCCACGACCGGGATGACCTGGCCCAGGAAATCGCGGCGCAACTGTGGCGCTCGTTCGGCAGATTTGACGAGCGTTGCGCGAAATTCACCACCTGGATGTACCGCGTCGCATTGAACGTCGCCATCTCGTATGCCCGCAACGCAAGGCGATCGGGTGCGGATCATCTCGAGCCGCTCGATCCCGCGCAGCTGGAAACCGTGGCGGGCCCGGGCAACACCCAGCACGAAGCGATGGAGCGCGACGAGCGCATTGCCGCGCTGCACGCCTTCATCGCGCGGCTCGATGCGCTGAACCGAGCACTGGTGCTGCTGTATCTGGAAGACCGCAGCCATGCGGAGATCGCCGACGTGCTCGGCATCAGCGAAACCAACGTGGCGACCAAACTCAATCGCATCAAGCACAAGTTGCGCGCGGACATGACCGCCGTACCGATCGGAGCATGACCATGGATCTAGACGACATGAAGCAGGCCTGGACCGAGATGAGTTTGCGGCAGGACGGTCTGGAAGCACTCCTGCGCGCGGATCTCCACGACCGTCGCCTTGATCGGGCGCGCGGGGCGCTGCGCCCGTTGTGGTGGGGGCAACTCCTGCAATTGGCGATCGGCGTCGTGCTTGCGATTTGCGGCGGCGCGCTCTGGGCAAGCCATTTGCACAGGCCGGACGTGCTGGTTTGCGGCGTGGTGGCGCACGCCTACGGAGTGCTCCTGATCGTCTTTGCAGCGCGCAATCTTTATCTGATCCATCGCATCGACTATGCGGCACCGGTGCTCGACATCCAGCGCAAGCTCGCCGGGTTGCGCGCGTTCCGGGTGCGCGTGGAAACACCGGTCAACGCCGTGGTCGGTTGCTTCATATGGATTCCGGTGTTGTGGGTGAACCTGGCGCTTTACGGCGTCGACCTGTGGTCGCCGGGCTTCGTGCGCTGGGGGATTGCGAGCGGCCTTGCCGGTCTGTTGGCGATGGTCGTGGTGGTGTGGGCGATGCGCCGGATGGGCTATGCCAGCAAGATCGAAGATCAAAGCGCCGGCCGCAGCGTGCGGCGTGCCGAAGCCGCGCTCGACGAGATCACGCGGTTCGGGCGGGAATGAAAAAACCGGCGCGACTTGCGTCGCGCCGGTGGTATGCCGCCTGTCAGGTGCCAACGATTACTTCGAGTTGCCGTTTTGGTGGCTGGTCGAATCGATAAAGGCTGCGGCATCGTCGTGCAGCTTCTTCAGCGAGGGAATGTGCGCATACACCATGTGGCCCGACGGGAAGAATGCGTAGCTGATGTTCTGGCGCAGCGAATCGGGAATCGGCAGATGCTGCATCTCGTAAATCGCGGTGTAGTACGGTGTGGCGAGGTCATAGAAGCCGCCGAACAATTTCACTTTCAGGTCCGGGTTGTACTTCATCGCGGCCGCGAGGTCGGGCATCACGTTGAGCGCGCCGCGCGAGAAGCGCATGCCCGGCGCCTTGTGCTCGCGATCCCAGTGGAAATCCTCGGCGCCGTACACCGATGGCCGGAACTTCATGCCATCGCCGAACTTGAGGTCGCGTCGTACGTAATCGTTGAACGCCGACACGTAGGCCGAACTGATCGCCGCCGACTGCGGATCGTAGGCGCGGGTCTTGGCCAGCGGGTCCATGCTCGGGCCGGAGAAGCGCGTGTCGAGGCGGCCGGTGGTGATGTCGGTGCCGCTTTGCAACTCTTGCTCGAACATGCCACCGGTGACGCGCAGGTTGGCTTTCATCAAATAATCGACCGGCAATCCGGTGTAGTCGTGCAGCTTCGCCGCGATGGCCTGCTTTCGATTCGCGTCCAGCAGCGAACCCGCCGACAACGCCTGCTCGTAGTCGGTGGTGGCGAACGCAGCCACTTCCTTCAGCAGCGGCGCGAGCGCCTTGCCTTCGAATTTCGGCAGCTTGTGGTGGTACCACGCCGTAGCGGCGTAGGTCGGCAGCGCCAGCACGTAGGGCATGTCGATGCCGGGGTTCGCGTCGGAGCCGTCGATGCTGAGCGAGAAGTTGAGGATCTGCGACAGCAGCATCACGCCATTGAGATCGACGTCGTAGCGACTCTGCAGCAGATTGGAAAGCACCGCCGAGCGGGTGGTGCCGTAGCTTTCGCCGAACAGGTATTTGGGCGAGTTCCAGCGGTGGTGGCCGGAAATGAACTGGGTGATGAAGTTCGCGAACGCCCCGGCATCGGCATCCACGCCCCAATACTTCTTGGCCAGTTCCTTGTGGCTGCGGGCACGCGCGTCGTCGTCCTTGCCTTGCGAAAGCAGGCGGCCGAAGCCCGTACCGGGCATGTCGATGAAGACGAGATCGCTGGCATCCAGCAGGCTGTAATCGTTGTTGACGAGCTGGTACGGCGCCGCCGGCGTGTGCGTGTCGTCGTTGGTGACGACGCGCTTCGGACCCCACGCGCCCATGTGCAGCCACACGGTCGAGGAACCGGGACCGCCGTTGTAGATGAAGGTGATCGGGCGCTTGGACGCGTCGGCGCCCTGCTTGAAGTACGCGACGTAACTCATCGCGACCTGCGGCTTGCCCTCGTCCGCACCGGTCCCATCCAGCACCAGCGTTCCCGCTTCGGCCTGGTAACTGATGGGCTTGCCTTCAACCGTGACGCTGCCGTGGGTGACGGACGACATCGGTTTGGAAAGCCGCTCGGTCAAGCTGCCCACCTGGATGTCCTGGTTCGATGTTTGCGCTGAATCGTTGGCGTTGGCAGAAGAAGCGGCGAAGGCGGGCGCGCTGCACAACAGCAGCGACGCGAGGGCGACGGCAAGGCGACTGGATTTCATGAGGGATCCCCGGTTGATTGAGCAACGTCCCCGGCCTGCGAAGGCGCTCGGGAGCGCCCGAGTATGCGTGATCGGCGCGGCGCGGTCATACCCCACAAGTCACGTTCGCGCGTTGCCGGTTGCGCACCGCCAACCATCGAGGACCTGACCGCCGAAACGCGCGTAAAAAAACCGGCGCGATCGAGTCGCGCCGGTTCGAACGCCATGAGCGTGCAAAAGGTTACTTGGCGTTGTTGCCGTTGTTCTGGTTGTTGCTTGAGTTGATGAAGCCGGCGACATTGTCGTGCAGTTTCTTCAGCGACGGAATGTGCGCATACACCATGTGGCCCGAGGGGTAGAACGCGTAGCTGATGTTCTTGCGCAGGCTTTCCGGAATCGGCATGTGCTCCAGTTCGTACACCGCGGCGTAGAACGGCGTCGCAAGGTCGTAGAACCCGCCGTTCATCATCACCTTGAGGTTCGGGTTGTACTTCATCGCGGCGGCGAGGTCGCGGATCACGTTGACGTTCGGCCACGCGAAATGCATGCCGGGCTGCTTGTGCTTGAAGTCCCAGTCGAAATCTTCGGCGCCATACACCGACGGCCGATATTTCATGCCTTCGCCGAACTTCAGGTCGCTGCGGACGTAGTCGTTGAAGGCCGACACGTAGGCCGAGCTGATCGCCGCGGATTGCGGGTCGTAGTCGGATTCCTTGCCCAGCGGATCCATGCTGGGTCCGGAGAAGCGGGTGTCGAGGCGGCCGGTGGTGATGTCGGCGCCGTTCTGCAGTTCGTGCTCGAACATGCCGCCGGTGACGCGCAGGTCGGCCTTCAACAAGTAGTCGACCGGCAAGCCGGTGAAGTCGTGCAGCTTGCTGGCGATCTCCTGACGCTTGGCTTGGCTGAGCGTGGAGCCCGCGAACAACGCTTCGCGGTATTCGCCCTTGGCGAATGCAATGCTGTCCTTCAGCAATTGCCCGAGCTTGTCGCCATCGTACTTCGGCAGCTTGTGGTGGTACCACGCGGTGGCGGCGTAGGTCGGCAGCGCCAGCGCGTAGGGCAGGTCGTTGCCGGGATCCATGTCCGCACCGTCCACGCTGGTGCTGAAGTCGAGGATCTGCGAGAGCAGGATCACGCCGTTCAAATCGACGTTGTCTTGCGTCTGGAGGATGTAGGAAAGCACCGCCGAACGAGTGGTGCCGTAGCTTTCGCCGAACAGGTATTTGGGCGAATTCCAGCGGTTGTAGGTAGACAGGAACTTGGTGATGAAGCGCGAGAACGCCTGCGCGTCGCCGTCGATGCCCCAGATTTGCTTGGCCAATTCCTTGCGGTCCTTGGCGCGCTCGCCATCGTCCTTGCCCTGCGGCAGCAGGCGGC
>Ga0207667_10000435_pt1 | contig 56024 bp, 79 predicted proteins | sample KBSCornC52_FD_184301 | JGI IMG/M metagenome (GOLD analysis project Ga0207667, IMG submission 184301) | Corn rhizosphere microbial communities from Kellogg Biological Station, Michigan, USA - KBS Corn C5-2 (SPAdes) (version 2) | ecosystem: Host-associated > Plants > Roots > Rhizosphere > Soil ... | reverse complement strand
CCGATTCCTCCAGCGCGCTGCCGGTACCTTCGACCGGTGCAGTCGAGCCGCGCAGCTTGGAACGGATGTCGAGAATCTTCTCGACCAGCTCTTTCTCGACGATCCAGTTCGCCTCGAGGGTTTCCAGACGCGCCTTCTGCGCCGCCAGCTTCTCGCTAGCGGCCTCCTCGCGCGCTGTGACGTCCACGCCAACATTCTTCTCGCGGGCGATGATGCCCAGCTCGGTTTCCAGCGCCTGGATGCGCTTGCGGGTGTCGTCCACTTCCGCCGGCACCGCGTGCTGGCTGATCGCCACGCGTGCGCAGGCGGTGTCGAGCAGGCTCACCGCCTTGTCCGGCAGCTGCCGCGCGGGGATGTAGCGATGCGACAGCTTGACCGCGGCCTCCAGCGCCTCGTCGAGGATCTGCACCTTGTGGTGCTTCTCCATCACGCTGGCGACGCCGCGCATCATCAGGATCGCCTTCTCCTCGCTGGGTTCGTCGATCTGCACGGTCTGGAAGCGCCGGGTCAGTGCCGGGTCCTTCTCGATGTGCTTCTTGTACTCGGCCCAGGTGGTGGCACCGATGGTGCGCAGGTTGCCGCGCGCCAGTGCCGGCTTGAGCAGGTTCGCCGCGTCGCCGGTGCCGGCTGCGCCGCCGGCACCGACCAGGGTATGCGCCTCGTCGATGAACAGGATGATCGGCCGGGTCGACGACTGCACCTCCTCGATCACCTGCTTCAGGCGATTCTCGAACTCGCCCTTCATGCTGGCACCGGCCTGCAGCAGGCCCACGTCGAGCACGCGCAGTTGCACGTCCTTCAGCGGTGGCGGCACGTCGCCGATGGCGATGCGCATGGCGAAGCCCTCGATCACCGCGGTCTTGCCCACGCCGGCTTCGCCGACCAGCATCGGATTGTTCTGGCGGCGGCGCATGAGGATGTCGACCAGCTGGCGGATCTCGTCATCGCGGCCGACGATCGGGTCCATCTTGCCGCTGCGCGCCTGTTCGGTGAGGTCGATGGTGAACTGCGCCAGCGCCTCCTGCTTGCCCATCTGCGCCGGCGACATCGCACCGCTGGCTTCGCCGGGCGCGCTGCCTCCGCCCATGCGGAAACCGTCGTTCGCATGCTGCCCGTCTTCCGGCGAACCGGCCACGACCTCGGCGAACTTCTCCACCAGCGCCTCGGGCTTGATCTTGTCGAACTCGGCCGAGATGTTCACCAAGGCGTTGCGCAGGTTGCGCGTGCGCATGCATCCGACGATCAGGTAGCCCGTGCGCACCTGCGACTCGCCAAACATCAGCGTGGCGAAAACCCATCCGCGTTCGACTGCTTCTTCGACATTGCTGGACAGGTCGGAAATGGACGAGGAACCGCGCGGAAGCCGGTCCAGCGCATCGGTGATGTCGCGCGCCAGGTTCGATGGGTTCAGGTTGAACTGCTTGACGATGCGATGCAGGTCGGAGTCCTGCAGCTGCAGGATCTGGTGGATCCAGTGGACCAGCTCCACGTACGGATTGCCGCGCAGCTTGCAGAATACGGTAGCGCTTTCGATGCCCCGGAAAGCCAGCTTGTTGAGCTTTCCAAACAGGGCGCCGCGACTGATCTCGGCCATGGTCTTCGATCCTTATGCAGTTGTTGTCGATCCAGCTGTCTTTTGTCGCAAAGTCATTCCAAAGTCCGGGTCGCGCGCCCCGCCGCCGCACTCCTAGCCGACCGGCTTCAACACCACGTCGTCGGCGTCGCCATCGCGCTGCGGCTGGCCCATCCATGTGCTCAGGCCCATGCGGCCGCTCTGGCCCAGGCGGGTCGTGGGCACGTCGGCTTTTTTCAGCACCAGCTGCACGTCCCAGGCTTTCTCCTCGCCCACATAGGTCTTGACCGCGGCGATCAGCTGTTTGAGCGCCTCGCCACCGGGCAGGAAATTGTTGAACTCGGCCCGGCTCAGCGGCCCCAGCCGCAGACGGAAACGCTGCTGGCTGCCCCAGACGTACTCTCCGGCAACCGCCGTGAGTCCCAGTGCCGCCACCTCGCCCGATCCACCGAGCCGGAGATGGGACGACGCAGGCAGCCGCATCCACTCGGCCACGAATTCGACGATGCCCACCGGAATCCGGAAAAATCGTTCGAGCAGTCCGCGCAACCCCTCGGCATTGCGGGTCTGCTGCAGCAGGCGGCCGGCAAAGAAGCGCTTGAACTGGTCGGGCAGCGCATCGCGGCCGTCGAGGCCTGGCGTGGCCAAACCCACCAGCGCGCCCATGTACAGGCGGAAATGATCCTCGGCCGGACGGTCCAGCTCCACGGTGGGCTGCGAGTCGGCCCAGGCCCGGTAGAACAGGCTCATCATGCGGTGATGGAAAATGTTCGCGAACGCGGTGAAGGTGGTGTCCTTCGCATTCAGTTCGCGATCCATCGCATATTCGGTGAGGTGCAGCGGCAGCGGCGCATTCGGCCCGAACAGGCCGAAGAACAGGCCATGCAGGCGCGCCGGCCTGCCGGTGCCGCCGGGCTGGTAGCGGTCGACCGTTTTCGGGGCGAAGGCCAGCGACGGCGTCTGGCACAGCCGCACGAAATCGTCCGCGGCCTTGGCCGAATGGCCCAGCCGCGGACGTTCGGAATACGCGCACTCCAGCCGACGGGCCGCTTCGAAGAACTCGAAGGCCTCGGGGTGGTCGCGCAGCGCGATCTCCAGCGCTACAGCGTCTGCCGTGTTCCCAGCCTGGCGGGCCATCGGGCAACCTCGTTGCGTTCCAGTGTGCGCAGAACGGTTTCGGTGAAGGAGTTGACGGATACGTAACGCGCAAAGAACTGCTGCATCACCGCGCCGAGCAGGAAGGCGCCGGTGCCTTCGAATGCGCCGTCGTCGCAGGTCAGGGTGATTTCCAGGCCGCGGCCGAAGGTGATCGGGCCGGGTACCGGGACGCGCCGCACGATGGGCTGCGAACTGACCGCCTTGACGCCTTCGATCTGGCGCAACGCGCTGGAGTCGAACTCGTCGCAGTACAGCGTCAGCATTTCGCGCAGCGCTGCGGCGCCTTCGCCCGCGTTGTTTTCGAGCAGCGACACGTAGTTCAGCTGCAGGTGGCTGAGCAGACGCCACGCGGTCTCGCCAGTGGCCACCGATGCACGCGGTTTGGTCGGGCCGGCGACGCAGCGGATCGATTCCACCGGTGCACCGGTCTCCAGGGTGAAGTCGGTCTTCGACTTGCCCACCGGCATCTGCAGCGGCAGGTCGCGATTGGTGCACATCAGCATCATGCCGATCTGGCGCAGTTGGGTGGAGTAAGGCGCCTCGCTGGAGTCGACCAGAGAGATGAACATCTCGTTGCCGATGTAGCTGGACCGCGCGCCCTGCCGCTTCTGCCGCGACGAGATCAGCCGCGGCTCGCGACGAATCGTGTAGTAGGCCGAGTGCTGGCTGTGCCAGGTGCGCTCGTCACAGCCGTAGAACGGCAGGAAGCGCTGCTCCGGCTCCTGCTTGTCGCCGAAGCCCTCCACGCTGCCGATGCTGTGGACCTCGAAATCCATCGGCCGGGTGCGGTCGGCGAGGATGTGGTATTCCGTCTTGCCCTGCTGCAGGTGGATGCGGTCGGCACGCCGCGGGAACAGGTTGATCGCCGGCGTGCAGAACAGCCGGAAGTTGTTCACGTCGACTGCGTTGTGCAGGCTGGCCACGCTGCGGTCGAACAGCACCACGATCTCGAACTCGTTGCCCTTTGAACGTGCCAGCACGGATTTCAGGCCGCAGAATTCGGCAAACAGGAAACGCTCGGGGCAGGCGAAGTATTCCTGCAGCAGCCGGTAGCCGCTGAACGAACGTCCGGTATAGGGAATCAGCGCCTCGTTCTCCTCGAAGCCCTTGCGATGGATGCTCGAGGCATCGAAATGCCGGCTGATCTCGCCGCTGGCGCCCTGCGTGCGCACGATGAAGCCCGTGGCGTTGCCCAGCAGTTGCTCGTACAGGCGCTTGGGAAGCTCGTCCGCGCCGGCGATGAATACCGGGAGGTCGTCCAGCGCCAGCATGTTCGCCTGCGCCCCGGCGGTTACCCGGAATTTCAACCGCAGGCCGGCACGCACCGGCTTGCCCGCCGGCAAGGTCACGCCGGCGGCCGCTATCGCAGCGGGTGTTTCAAGGTACTTCGCGTCGGTGAGCTCCAGCGGCCACAGCGTGACGTCGTGGGCCGTGCGGTATTCGCAGGCCGTGCGGTCGTCCTTGCCGATCAGGCTGCGCAATGCCGTATGCCGCTCCACGACGTGGCCGGCCAGCAGGCCGCTTTCCTTCAGGTCCGGCTGCATCTGCACCACCGCCATCGAAGGCACCGGTGCGAGGTAATGGGGGTAGATCATTTCCAGCAGGTGCTGGGTGAACACCGGGAACTGCGCATCCAGCTTGAGCTGCACGCGGGCGGCGAGGAAGGCGAACCCTTCCAGCAACCGCTCCACGTAGGGGTCGGCGCACTCGAAGCCCTCCAGCCCGAGTCGCCCGGCAATCTTCGGATACTCGCGCGCAAACTCGCCGCCCATCTCGCGGACGTGTTGCAGCTCCCGGTTGTAGTAACGCAGCAGGCGTGGGTCCATGGGCGATCAGCCGAAGCCCTCCGAAACCTTGAAGCTGCCGGTCTCCAGATCGACCTCGGTCTTCAGGTAGAGATTCAGCGGAATCGGCTGGGCCCACATTTCCGACTCGATGTTGAACATCAGCGCCTGCCGATCCATCCGCGCGGACTTCGCGGTCGCCGTGACCCGCAGCGTATTGGCGGTAAGCCGCGGTTCAAAAGCGAGAATGGCATCCCTCACCTGCCGCTGCAGGATGTCCGAATTGATGCCCGATAAGGCCACACCAGTGAGATCGGGAATACCGAAATTGAGTACCGAGCCGGAGACTTCCGGATAATCGCCCAGATCGGTATCCACGCTCAGATTCACGCAATTCAACAGCCACGAAATATCGCGCGTGACGCAATCGCGCAGTCGTGTCGCCGAGATCACGCGCTTCTCGCGACTCTCCTCGAGCTTGCCTGGCTCGTCGTCGGTAAGTCGATCGAGCAGCGAAGGCTGAAGTCTCTCCTGGGTGGTCAATTCAGCCATGGCACGCTCACGCTCCGGTCAGTGGGTGTCGAACGTGATCAGCCTGGCATCGAGCAACGCGTAGTCGTCCGTGTCGGTCGCCAGCATCCGTTGGCCCAGGCCCACCTGAAGATCCGCACCGGCATCGATCCATTCCGTCTTGCGCGCCAGTACGAGGTCGTTGTCGTCGGCCCGCTCGGAGCCGGGATAGCGCCCGGGAATGAACCCGATCGCCTTGCCGCCGTTGGTCCACGTCACTTCCGCGGGCACCCAGATCTTGTCGCGAAGATCGGTCGGCGCCTCGAATTTCAATTCCCGCAGACGCGAGAACGGCACCCAGGAATAGCCGCCGTTGACGACGATTTCCAGACACGGACCCAACCGCGTGTCAGCGTCCGCGATCCACTCGAATGGCGTGCCGTCGATGCTTCCGCTCACGGCGGGAGCCTGCTCGAAGGCCTGCCCGCGCAGGTCGGCAGCCTGTTCGTGGCGCCCCTCCGCGGTCAGCTTCAGCGCCTGCAACAACAACGCCAGCCACTGCTCCGGTTCGCCGATGACCACCGGCAGGCGTTTCCCCGCAAAGACATCGGCACGCACCTGCTCGCCCTTCAACGCCTCGGTATAGGCACCGACCAGCATGGCGTTGAGAGGCTCCAGCTCGCCGCTGACGTTCAACTGGTTCTGTGCCCGCTCCCACTGTCCAAGCAGAGCCAGCAACTGGAATAAAAAAACCCGACGCTTGGCATCCGCCGGGTTGTTGCGCACTTCAGCTGCAAGCAGCTGCAGCGCCTCGTCTGGTCGGCCTTCTTTGAGTTTGCTCTCGGGTGTCATTTCATCTCTCGGAGGCCAACCATGGGTCATGTCGTCGACACGCCCGGTACGGGAGGAATGCCTGGACCAAGGCGACCTCTGGACAAGCAGCCGGACGCGCAACGCCACGCCGGGCCGAACCCGTGCGTGATGTTCGCTGCAGGACCAACTTGCACAGAGATCCCCTGAAGCCAGGCCTCAATCGGATACAGCGAGGGGCCGGATCAGCTGGCCTTCACTTCCTCGACGCTGTAGCCAACGGTGCCCGCCGAAGCCACGGCACCCTTGTCGTCCTGCTTGAAGTATTCGATGTCGAACTTCGCGAAGCTGAGCGACACGTTCTCGGTGAGCATGTCTTCACCGCCGGAGCCGCCCGTGGAATAGCTGGTGACCATCGCGCTGGTGAGCTTGATGGTGAAGTAGTCTTCCTGCTTGCCGCCGGCCTTCGAAATGAACAGGGTCACGGTGGTGATATGCGCACCGGTCACGAGTGCCTTGATGAAGGCCGTGGAGCTCTTGTCGAGGTACTTGGTGAAGCTGATGTCCTGCACGTTCGCCTTGCCGGCGCCGCCGCCGGTGCCGTGGCCAAACGAACCGCTCTGCGACAGGCCCCACGACCAGGCCAGAAGCTGGATCTGATCCTTGTGCTTTTCATGCTTGGACTCGCCAGTGAAGGTGACACTGCCGCCTTCCAGTTTCAGGTGCATGTCTAATGCCATGAGAATTCTCCTTGTCTATTGGGATCAGTTGAGCCGGACGGCCCGCATGTTTCGCGGACCTGCCAGGCAATAACGGGTGTTGCACCTACTTTGAAACCAAGAACATCCGGACCGGATCAGCTCTTGGCAGCCGACGGCAAACGAGACACGAGCCTCAAGGAAACAGTCAAACCTTCCAGCTGATAATGCGGCTTGAGGAAAAACTTCGACGTGTAATACCCCGGCGCCCCTTCCACCTCTTCCACCACCACTTCCGCCGCGGACAGCGGCTTGCGTGCCTTGGTCTCCTCGCTGGAGTTGGCCGGGTCGCCGTCGACGTACTGATTGATCCACGACGCCAGCCAGCGCTCCATCGCGTCACGGTCCTTGAACGAACCGATCTTGTCGCGCACGATGCACTTCAGGTAATGCGCGAAACGGCAGCACGCAAACATGTACGGCAGGCGCGCACCGAGGGCCGCGTTGGCGGTGGCGTCCGGATCGTCGTATTCCTCCGGCTTGGCCAGCGACTGTGCGCTGATGAAGGCCGCCATGTCCGAGTTCTTGCGGTGCACCAGCGGCATCATGCCCATCTTGTCCAGCTCCGCCGAGCGCCGGTCGGTGATCGCGATCTCGGTGGGGCACTTCATGTCCACGCCGCCATCGTCGGTCGGGAAGGTATGCGCCGGCAGACCCTCCACCGCGCCGCCGGACTCGATGCCGCGAATCCGTGAGCACCAGCCGTACATCTTGAACGAGCGGTTGATGTTCACCGCCATCGCGTAAGCGGCGTTCTGCCAGGTGTACTTGGACGAATCCGCACCGGCGGTGTCTTCCTCGAAATTGAACTCCTCCACCGGATCCGTCGCTGCACCGTAGGGCAGCCGGGCCAGCGTGCGCGGCATGGTCAGGCCGATGTACTTGGCATCGTCCGACTCGCGCAGCGAGCGCCAGGCGGCGTAGTCCGGCGTGGAGAACACCTTGGCCAGGTCGCGCGGATTGGCCAGCTCGTTCCAGCTGTCCATGCCCATCAGGGTGGAGCCCGCAGCCGAGATGAACGGCGCATGCGCGGCAGCCGCGACCTGCGCGATGCCGGTAAGCAGCTCGACGTCGGGCGGGCTGTGATCGAAGTAGTAGTCGCCGACCAGGCAACCGTAGGGTTCGCCGCCCAGCTGGCCGTATTCCTCTTCATACAGCTTCTTGAAGATCGGGCTCTGGTCCCAGGCTGTGCCCTTGTAGCGCTTCAGGGTCTTGGCCAGCTCCTTCTTGGAGATGTTCATCACGCGGATCTTCAGCTGCTGATCAGTCTCGGTGTTGTTGACCAGGTGATGCAGGCCGCGCCAGGCGCTTTCCAGCTTCTGGAAGTCCGCATGGTGCATGATCAGGTTGATCTGTTCGCTGAGCTTGCGATCGATCTCCGCGATGTAGGCATTGATGGTCTGCGCGACGTCGTCGGAAACGATGTCGGACTTGTTCAGTACCTGCTCGGCCAGCGTGCGGACCGCCGATTCCACTTCCTCCTTCGCACGGTCGCTCTTGGGCTTGAATTCCTTGCTCAGCAGTGCGGCAAAATCGCCAGCATCCAGAGTCTGTACGGCACCGCCCTGTTCGGCGAGTTTTTCGGTTGCCATGCTTGCTTACTCCCCGTCTTTGTTGGTGTCGTCGGCGGGCTTGGGCGCCGATACCAGGGACTGCAACAGTGCCGGGTCCTTCAGCGCCTGCGCGATCAGATTCTCGGCGCCAGCCTTGCCGTCCATGTAGGTGTCGAGATTGGCGAGCTGGGTACGTGCCTCGAGCAGCTTGGCCACCGCCCCCACCTTTCTGGCGACCGCAGTCGGCGAAAAGTCGTCCATGCTTTCAAACGTGATGTCCACGGCGAGATTGCCTTCACCCGTCAGGGTATTCGGCACCGCGAAGGTAACCCTGGGCTTCATCGACTGCAGGCGACTGTCGAAATTGTCGACGTCGATTTCGAGCGCCTTGCGCTCCTCGACCGACGGCAGTTCGCCGGCATTGGCGCCGGAGAGGTCCGACATGACACCCATGACGAAAGGCACCTGGACCTTTTTCTGTGCGCCATAAACCTCGACGTCGTATTCGATCTGCACGCGCGGCGCACGGTTGCGTGCGATGAATTTCTGACTGCTTTGCTTGGCCATGCGATGTCTCCCAGTAAATGCTCTTCCGATGTTGAATGGAGCGACCAATTCGACGCGGCACGGGGCTGGCTTGCCGCGGGAAAGCGGGACGTCGGTGTAGCGGTCGTCAGGACGGCGCAATGAGCTGCGGCGCCGGAATGCCGTCGATCTGCTGTCGATGCCATTGACGACGCTGGCTTCGCCGGGGCTGCCGCATGCCACGACTTGCGTGGGCCAGCGAAACACCCGGCAACACTCAGTTGGTCCGGTTAAGGCATCGACGGATATGCGTGTTCTTGAATGCCGCGATCAGTCGCATCTGGTACCGGACAATCCTGGCGTACGCCAAGCGGCCCGCGCGCCACGGATCAACTCCGTCGTCGCCAGATGTGTGCGTTCGCAAGCGTGATTGTCCCCCCTTCATTCCATGTGCTGGACAGGCATGCAGGGCATCCGTAACTCGCCCTACTTGAATCCTTGACCACTCCGCCGTCAGGTTCATCCCCACAACCTGACGAACACGCGCAACTTCATGGCGGCGAAGTGTCTTGCGGTCTTCCATCCGAACTGCCGTCACCGAAGTGCTGCCCGTTGCCAGCGCAGTTTCTGTGAAAAACGGTAGCCCCCAACTCTGATGCACGAAGCGCTGCGCCCCCACGCTCCGCTTGAATCCTGAACCAGGCCGGTTCATTCATTAACGTACATCTGCCAACGCCTGTCTGCAAGCTGAATTTGAATTTGCCGGCGCTGCCGAGGGCAGGAAACATGCATAACCGTTGGGAAAGCCGCAACAGTTACTGCCGCGTGACAGGATGCATCGACGAAGCGGGACGGCTGTCCGGACGATTCCCGCGTTAGCAGCTGACGGATTTCTGCAGGATGGGCCTGCCGGAAATGACGGCGCCAGCCCACAAAAAAAGCCGCCCACGAAGGACGGCTTTTTCAGGCTTGCTGCATACGGCCGCGATGGCAAGATAAATGCCGGCGCCACCGTCATAAGGTGGTGGGCGGTACAAGGATCGAACTTGTGACCCCTACCATGTCAAGGTCGCGTAAGATCAAGCAAAACAACACCTAACGCGATCACCGGCTATCAACCGGACCCACGCAAAATCAGGGCTTGCGCATGATGCCGGGGTCAGTACAGGGTCAGCCCCTGAGACTCCCCTGCGCTACCCTTCCGACATGACCGACGAACCACCATGGCATGTCGTTTGGGAGACGCGATTCTACGGCTGCGAGAATCGCTGGGGCGCTAGGCTGCCGTCACGCGGGAACGCCATGTTCGCCACGGTCGGCCTGAACCTGGACGGTGTGCGATACACCTGTCGCCTGTCGCCGAAAGGCACTGAGGGTACGCATACGTGGTTCTACACGCGCAGCCCTGAGAAGGCCCGACGCATGATCGAGAAGTGGGCGCGGTATCACTGGGAGAGTGTTGAGGCACCAAGAAGGCATTGGGAAGGACGGTCCGCCCTTCGCGAGTAGAATCCCGGTCATCGGCTGTCAGTCCGTGATTTTTACGGCCACCTGCTCATGCAGGCGGTTGTACCCGATGTACTCGAAACCCAGGCCAGAGTTCGCCATGAACTCCATGAACGCTTTATGTTCGCCGTCTTCCCAGCCCGGATAATTGAAATACTCATCAAACACGATGATGCAGCCAGGCCTGATCAACGGAGCAAGCGCGCTGAAAATGGTTTTCGTCGATGAATACAGGTCGCAATCTATGTGCAGGAAGCCAACGGCCTTGTGGTGGTCCGCTACAAATTGCGGCAGCGTCTGATCGAACAAGCCCTTTATCAGGCTAACGTTTGGCCTGACTTTGGGTAGCGCTTCGACCTTGAAGTGCCCCTTGCTGAAGCCGTCGCGCCAGCGCTCAGGCAGACCTTCGAACGAATCAAACCCATACACCTTGCTCTGAGTGAGCGATGCAATATGGTTGATGGTTCTGCCTGAGAAAACGCCAAACTCGCAAACCAGCAGATCGTTCGCTTGATCTACCCGCCCCATCGCCATGGTGATCAAGTCCTGGTCTGAACTTACCGAATCGACGCCGGCCATTCGCTGTTGAACATACGTGGCCGTTGATTCGGTAGCCCTGCGCTGCAACTCGCGGCCAATATCCGGGATGAAATGTGACGGCGGTCGCCTACGCAGTTCGTAACGAACTGAATATCGTATGGGCGAAGCAAGAAGGCGAAGCGCCTTGCCTAAGAGTGTCTTCACAGGTCGCCCTTGGTTCAGATCATGCGATTCGTTAAGGTATTCGCTCACCAATAAAATCGCAACCAAACACAGACCCTACTTCGGTTACAGTCGCTCGACAGATACACGCAGTCGACGCAGCCATGAGTTGGTGACTGGCGTTCCTGCCGTAACCTGAACCGCCAAGTCGAGATAGCCGCCAGCCGCAGGCACCGTGACAATCGTGTCAAGAATGGAGTCGAAGTTTTCGAAAGCGTAGCTGCCCACGAACTCGACATTGCTACGTACGGCCGTGCCGTTAAGCCGCGCTGAGAGCGTGACATTGAGTTTTGGCGTTGTGCCGCCAGACGAATCAGCAATAAGGTTCGCCTGAGCATGAAAGCGATACCTCCCTGGCGCCACGTTGACACGCGAGCTAGGCACTGTCTGTAGCGATGTGGTCATGGCCACAACGTTGTATCCCGCACCAGAGTTGTCCGTGTCGAAGTAGTCATAAAATCGATCACGCGCGAAGGTGATCTGCTCCTGACCGCTGCTGACGTATCCGGTGTTATAGAACGCATACCAGGACCGTTGTACACGGTCCCAATAGAGCATGGTCATCCATATATTCGTCTGCTCCAAGCCGTTAGCCGGCATGCCGGTCGGGCTGAAATATGGATTGCCTGGATCTTTCGTCCATGGACCGCTCAACGCGGACGCATATGCATAGCCGGCGCGCGATGTATTCGGCTCAGTGCCTGCGCTCGACGGCCGCGTATTGCCAGCGTTGTAGATCATCATGTAGGACCCATCAGGCCGCTGGTACACCTGCGAGTTGCCCAGCCAGCCATAGTCCCAATCGCCCGAGCTGGTACTAGGCAAGAGAACGTCCGCATAGCTTTTCGTAAAGGGGCCGTCAGGATCTGCCGATGCAGCAGATAGCAAACGAATGGCAAGCCCGTAGGTTGCTTGCGAAGTTGCCGGCGATCCCATATAGCGAATTACGATAGATGACCCGTCGTAGGTAGCGTTAGGAGAATCGGTATTGTACTCGTCCAGGCTGCCCGATGCGCCTTTGGCGACAACCTTGCTCCCAGCCGTCCACGTTGTTGCCGCAAGCGTCGGAGATGTGAAGTGATATATCTCCTTGTCCGTCAGAGAGCCAGTGTACTTCACGGCGTACATGTGGTAGTTACCGCCAATTAAGACAGGGGCGCCCTGCGTGTCAACAAGGATTATGGGTTTGTGGTAATTGTTGAGCGCCGTAATAACCACCTCCGACGACCAAGTACCCTCTAACGATGACGGCGATGTCTTGTAACAACAGTTCACCGCCGAGCCGACCACCGTGAAGTAGTACATGACGTACTGTGCGCCGTCCCACACGATAAACGGGTTGCCGGTGATGGTGCTTGCGCCATGCGACGCAACGGAAATACCGCTAGGCCCGAACCAGCGCGATACGGGGTCAGTGTACGGCACCGAGACAACTGACGTACCTGGGCCACTGCTGCCGAGCGCCGCGATGGCCGCAGTCGTGGTCTTCACACTAGTGGGTACGCCCCCGATTACCTGGGAGACCGCAACTACCTCGGAACCATCGAGCGGCGATGAGGCGGGCAACCCTGAGTATTTGATTGACATTTCAGTTCTCGGTGAGCAATTGGTTGAAGCCGTCTTCGGCAAATAGCTGAACGTCGTCTTCCGTCACGTACCCAACTCCGGCAACGGGCAACAGTGCGGTGTAAACGAGGGTGAATATCTCGGCATCCTCGGCGATCTCTCCGTACCCGACGCCTCGGAAATAGAGAGTCCGACCGGCAAATGTGGGGTCGATTGGAAGGAAGTAAGCCGCGTCCATCAGGGTGAATCGGTCCCCGGCGAGCGCAGGGAACGCCCCTGTGCCCCCGAGAGAGCGCGACAGATCAGTTAGCTCGTACCGCTTGTCCGGAGTGATCTCCGTGGCTGTTCCGAACTGGCCAAGCTGGGTTATGTCGTCCAAAGAAATGATGGCGAAAGCGTTTGCTGCTGCGGCAAGCTGGGCGAATGTCGCATTCTCAAGGTCGTACTTCACGACATCGATGGTCAACGGGGACCCGGTGACTGGCTCGTTGACCGCAACCGTTCCGATCGTTCCCTCCATGCCTATCTGCAACGCGTTCTGCCAGGTGGACATGCCGTCGTAGGAGACCTGGACGTTGCAGCCGCGCCAGCTCGAACGCCCGTCCGTACTGGCTGCAACTAGGTACACGCCTACGCTATCCTGCGGGCGCTGCGCCGGCAGGTTCATGGGAATAAGCGTGGTCGGCCCCGAGTACGGCGAGGACGGCGGAGTTGGGGCGTTGCCGAGAATAGCTTGCACGTTCGACGTGTACGCGCTCTGCCGATCGTAACGAGTTGTCAGCTTCACGCTATTGCTGCCGAGGATCAGCTCATCGGATACGTAGCGCTTACCTTGGAATTGCAGAGGCTCGCCGGCCGCCAAGCTCAAATAGACGTCCGAGCCAGCGAATGGCGTGGAGTATTCGAGCGTCCCCTCCAATGTGGCGTAGGCTACTTTCAGTGCTTTGTCTGCCGCCTTCGCGGCCTCTCCCGCATCAAGCACCACCGGAATCTGCAAGGACTGATCTCCGATGGCAATAACGTCGATCGCTCGGCGCTCAGAAGCCGTATCCACGACGGTGTAATTCTGCGACGGGTCCATATAGCTCGCGACCACTCGTCGGGGGAACTCAGTGCTCTGATTGCGCAAGTTGCTGACGATCGCGCCGTTATTCGAGTCATTGCCCTCGATAAGGTCCGCGCGGTCGACAGTGACCGCCGCATCCGCGCCGTAGAACTTGAAATGCAGTTGCGCGTCATACTCCGAGGCATACGCGAAATAGGTTTGCAGCAGGGGAAGCAGGCAGTCTGCGGCGTTGGACTGCCGGGCGATGGGATACCCCGCGACCGATATGGCCGAGAAGTCCGCGGCTTCGTAGTCGGCCACGTCTAGACCGCCTCGCTTGGTGATCCGCTTGGCGATATCTTCCAGGGAAACGAACCCCGGGCTATTGGGCGAATTGCCGTAAGGAGGCTGCCAGCTATTCCTATAGATTTTGCCCGTAATCGTATCGCGGTAATACCCGCCGTCAATTGACTCCAAATTAAGTCCCGTCGCGTCGCCGGTCTTAAAGGTAATGTCTGAATTGTTCGCATTGAACCCACCGAAATAAACAAAACTGATTATCTGGATGCCGGTTGCACCAAATCCTAGCGGGATCGAATCCGGTATTGCAGGCACCGGGCCTACCCGTGTACTGGGGACGGACAAGCTACGAGACGCCCACCAGGAGTAGTAATTCGTGTCAGACGCCGCGATCAAATCACCTTGGGCATAACCGGATGCCAATGACTGCCACCAGCCTGAATCGTAGACCGCTCCGCCTTGGTTTTGAGCAGCGGCTGCATCGACTTCATGGATGTAAGTCACCCCCGCGGACACGACGCCCTTCACGGGTCGTACGAGCCAACGATAATTTGCCCAGTTGGGTATGGCGACGATATGAAGCGCAGCGTTTGGCGGAAGATCCAAAGGGATCGTCTGGACGCAACCGACAACCGAGTTCTGATAGGGCGAAGTCATAGCTGATAGCCCACGCTGGTTGTCGTGGAGACGTCTGGAATCACATTATCCTCAACGACGACAGTGGAAGCCGAGGCGACCACGAATTGAAAGTTCGGAATGCGATCGCCCGCTTGGCTCACGTCGAAGCTCTTGAAAACCGCGGTACAACTGCCGCGATAGGCCGGCGTATTGCCGACTCCGGTAATCGCTTCGAGCGTTGGGTGCGGGAGTTGCTCCTCGTCGCCGAAAAGGAAGTCAACATTGGCCGCCCACTTGTAGGACGTCGCGAGCATGGACGAGCCCACGCGCACGTCGTAGACGAGCTTGCCGTCCTGAATCACCATCAGGATCGATTTAATCGTGCTGTCGCGCAGCTCGCTCGACTCACAGACGAGAATCGCGAAGTCCTGCACGGCGGTATAGGTCACCGCGACCGTGCCGCTTCCCTTGCCGTTGTCCTTGTGGCGAATCTGCCGGCGCGGCCCGACTTGGCAGATCGTACCCGCGATCATGGCCGTGCCCTGCACCCACGCGATCGGCGCACCGTCAGTCGCGGTCTGCTGCTGGCCGTCGCCGATCTTCGGCCCGTTGATGTGCGTCGGATCGACCGCGCCGCCGATCATCCCGCCGATGGCCATGCCGAGCTGCGCGCCGGCCGGGCCGCCGAAGTAGGCGCCGATGGCACCGCCAATGACTGTGCCTATCTGCTGGCCGCTCATGGACGGAATACCTCCACGATATTGCCGAGCCATTCAGCGTCGATCCGATGCTCGACGACTTTTTTCACCGCAGCGTAGGCGTGGATCAAAGAGCACCCTCCGTACAGGTAGTCCCCGAGCAGCGCGACGTGCGTCGGCTCGCCGCGGAAGCGCAGCAGCGCCACATCTCCGGGCTGCATCTCGGACTTCGGCAGCGCTTCGCCGAGATTGGCGACGAGCATCCCCCGCAGCCCGTCGCCCAACGGCTCGCGGCCGTAGGCTTCCAAGTCAACGATGGGCCGACCGATGGCGGCCATGCTGACCAGCAACAGCCCGGCGCAATCGACGCCACGCCGGCTGCGCCCCTGGTGCCTGAAGCGCACGGGCGGGTCGAGATAGGTACGGGCCTCGGCAATGAACGCGAGGCGCTCCTGCGGCAATAGTGGCGGTCCGATGGCGCGCATCTCAGCCCACCTTCGTCGGGGATTGCAGATCGGAGCCGTCCGCGCGCGGCAGCTCCGGCTCGGCCCGCATGTTCAGCAGGTTGCCGTAGGCAATGCACATCGCCTTCGACTTGTCGCAGTCGCGCCGGATCGTGAAGGTATCGCCCTCGGCAATCGTCTGATACGTCGGGATGACCAGCGTCACTTGCCGCGTGGCCGCGACGTACTCTTCGATCTCATTCTCCCGCCCGGCGTTGGCGCCCGTCTCCCAATGCACGACGCCCGGCACGAAGTAGCCATCGCCCGGCGCGGGCAAGGTGACCCCGCCGTCCCATGCGATACCGGCCGTCGAGGCGGGTGCCGCGGTGAAGGTCAGCAAGCCAGCGCCATTGTCGGTGTAGGCCGTCGTCGCAACGCCGCCCATGCGAACCTCGGTGATGACGTAATTCGCCGTCACCGCGACGCCTTGAAAATCCTTGAGCTGGAAGGCGACCGTCGTACTATCTCCGACGCCCATCGACGCATTGGTGACCGCATCGACGAAGCCCACTCCGGCGTCGGCGGTGAATACCCGATCCGACTCAAGGCCCACTGTGCCAACCGCGCCGCCGTACCAAATCAGCGCCATCTTGCAGCGTGCGTCGCCGAACTGCGCGCGGCAGGTGATCGAGGTCAGCTCGATAATGGAGTTCTGCTTGAGGATCTGCGTGAGCGAGCGCAACTCGATCTTGCAGGTAAGATCGTCGATCATCTTCACCTGGCCGACCTGGCCAGCGTTGAGAATGACGTGGCCCATCGTCAGATCCTCGTAGTTCACGAGGTACTGAACGAATCGCGCGCCGTCGTAGTCGCCGCGCGCAATGCCCTCGGCGGTCACGCCGTCGGCTGGGTATTCGGCGATCAGGCCCTCGGCTTCGCTGCTGTCCACGCTAAGGTCAGCTTTCGTGTCGAGGTCGAACGCGGTGTAACCGCGCCTTGCTCGGTATGTCAGCAACCCGGTGCCGTCGTCGTAATCGCGGTCGGCATCCAATGTAATGAGTCCGAACGTCGGCACGCCCGCCCGCTTCGGCATGATCTTGAGCAGGTAGCAAACGGTGGTTGACGACCCTTTAAGGTGCGCCGCCATAGCCGTGGAAATTGCGCGGGGCATTAGACGCTCACCTCTAGCAGTTCGATGTCTGCGGTAAGCAGCTCGGGCCGAATCGCGGTGAACGAGCCGTAATCAGACATGAAGCGCACCCACACATCGAACCGGCCCGACCACTTGGCGGCCGAGTGCGGCCAGTTCGCGGTTGGCGTGAATAGTCCGGTGGTGAAGTCGCATGTGCCCGCAATCGGCGTCACGCCATCCGTATCGAATACCGTCACGCTGCCTGCGACCGGAGCCTGAATCTGTCTTACCGCTTGCTGCAGTCCGAAGGCGTAGGTTTTGGTGAGCTGCGCGGGTGTTTTTGTTCCGACAACCACTGGCATAAGTTCACCGGCCGCTGCGAAATCCACTGGATCCTGAAATCGAAACGCGCCCCACTGCCCTGCGCACACGTAAAAAATCGATCGCAGCTCCTGGATGTCGGCAGCAGTGAACGCGCCGACATTGGCCGTGTAATGATGTTTGGGGTATTGCCACAGCCTGTTGCGCGACTCGCGTCCGCTGGCAAGCGTCTGAACGTTCGTGCTCCATTCGGGGCCGCCGACAAAGCCTGACGCCACACGCACGGACATGCGCTGGTCGATGAATCCGGTGGTCATCAGCCGTTCCTCGCCGTTGCGATGCGCTGCTTGCGCGCGCTTTCCTGCGCGATTTGCGAGGCCGTACGTCGGTTGATCGTGCCTTGCACGACGATGGTCTGATTGACCGAGACGGCGCCGCGAACCGACGAATCGCCGCCAGATACCTCGACGCCAAGCTTGCCTTGGCTGGTTCGGCGCAATGGCAGGATGGCCTCGGGCCCAGCCTCTCCCATCAAGCCAGCGCCGTGGGCAAAGGCGAACATGGTTGGCTTGCTGACGATCTGTCCGCTGTACTGCGAGAGGCTCGGCGAGCTGAATACGTTGCCGTTTGCGCTCTTCGTGGCGAAAGCGTTGACGATGTTGCCGATGATGCTTCCCCAGCCGCCAGCACTGCTGCCAGGGGTTGAGCTGGCAGAGCCGCCGCCCGTGGTGCTGAACGAATCGAAGAGTCCTTGAATCGCTTTGTTCGCAACGAATTTCAGCGCCTGCTGATACATCGAATCAATCAGACCGCCAAACGCTTTCTTAGCCGATTCGGCACCCGACGCGAACTGCGCGAAAGCATCGCTGAAGCCGCCGATGAGTTCCGTCGTGAGGCCGCGCATCTGCCCGGCCTGATCCTGCTGCTCAGCCATGAAGTCAGCGATCGCGGCTTTCATGCCGTTAAGGCCGTTGGCTTGGGCGGCTGCCGAACGAGCGAAGCCCTCGGTCTCCTCTTTCACACGCGCGTCGTGGTACTTCTTCAAGTCGGCAAGCTGCTCAGCAAACCCGGCCTTGTCGATCTCGCTTGTGCTGTTGCGCTGCTGGCGCTCAAGGCTCGACTTCTGCCTGTTGTAGTCCTCGTCGATGGCAATCAACGCTTGCTTCTGCGCGATCTCGCGCTGGCCCATGCCGACGGACGCCACCTGCAAGTCGATCGTCGCTTGCCTCGTGGCAAGCATGTCCTGCAGGCTGGCGCGGTAGGCCTTCACCGCTTCGCTGCTGCGAAGGCGCTGATCCATCAGCTTGCCTTCGGCCTCGATCTCGGCCTGCATTTCCCGCAAGGCCTGGGCGCGGAAGTCGGGCGCGGCCTTGGCGCGTGGCGTGCGCGGATCTTTCACCTTGTCCGCATAGCTCGCACGAATGGCGGCAATGCGCTGGTCAATCTCAAGCTGTGAAGCGCCGGCCTTCAGTCCATCCGCCTTGGCCTGGGCGATGTCGTGCTCAAGCTTCGCCTGCTTGGTGGCGTACTGCAGGCCCTCCTTCTGGAACTCGGCGTAAGCGCGGGCCTTGGCGGTGTCGACCGTTCCTGCCACTGGTGCCACGCTCGGCGCCTGGGCCGGCTCGGCGCTGTACAGCGATCCGAATATGCCAATTGGCGTGGCTCGCTTGTACCACGGCATCTGCTTGTATTTATCGGCTGCAGCGGCAAGGAACTCGGTAAAGTTCTTCGTCTCTTCCCATGCGTCTGACGCGCCCTTTTTAGCGTCTGCCCACATCCTCGCCAGATGCGGCCGCGCAGCTTCGGCAGCTGTCGCTATATCGTCCAGCCGGTCGGCATAGATCCGCGCGCCCTCGGCCGCCGCGTCCTGCTCCCTACCCTCGTCAGCCAGCGCCCGCACGCGGTCGAGTTGGGCTTGGGTGAGGAAGTGCTCGGTTTCGTTGAGCTTCAGAAGCGCCTCAACGGGCGACTTGGAAATGTCCTCGAATTTCTTGATGGTGCTGTCGATGCTCTGCCCAGTCGCCGACTCCATGCGGGCCGCGGCGCGCGTAACCAGGTCGAACTGCGCACCAGCAAAGCGGCCACTATCTGTCGCGCGCTGGATGGCCTCACGGGCCGTTCCCTGCGTTACGTCCGACGTGCTGGCGACAGCACTAACCATCGCCTCAAGCTGCAAGGCCGTCTTGCCGGCATAGCTGCCAGAGACCAGTAGCGCCTTGTTGAATGCAGACTGATCCTCTTCCGCCTGATTCAGGGCATACGCAAACGTCCCCAGCGTCGCCGCGCCTATGGTCAGCGGATTGATTAAACCAAGAACGTAGCCGCCAAGCGCTTTCGCCGCCGGGCCGACGCCGCCGAACATATCCTTGAGCTGGCCGCCTTGCTGCAGAAAGACCTGCAACGGGCGCTGGCCGGACGAAAGCGACGTGGCGATATCGGTGAATTGGGCAGGGACGCCGCGAATGGCGAATGCCAGCTGCTTCGACGACATCGAAGCCTTGCCTGACGTATCGACATATCGTCCTAGCGCAGTGCGACTCTCGTCAATGACTGCACTGTAGGTCTTGAAGTCGTCGGCGCTGAGAATGCCGGCCTTTCGGAATTGCGAGAGCTTGGACTGCTGCTTGTCCAGCCTGTCGAGCGCGGCGACCGTTGGGTCGATTTGGCCGACAAGCTGCGCCAGGGCTGCCTGCTGCGCGCGGTAGGCGTCGCTCTTGAACGACTTGCCCGTTTTGGCGGAAGCGGTCGACAGCTTATCTTGTGACGCAGCCGCCCGCGCGCCTGCCTTGTCCAGATTGTCGAGCTGATCGGCGGCTTGTGTAACGCCGTCGGTCGTTACCTTGATGCCAAGGCTTGCGATGTCAGCCACGGTTCTCACCCATCGTTCGCATCGCCTCGCCCTCCATCACACGCAAGCACTCAAAGGTGTCCGGCCACAGCGCACGCGGAACGCCCACCAGTCGAAAGACGGCGGGCATCACGCTGTAGTCCAACCCGGTGGCGCCATTGACGCCGACGCGCCATTGCGTCGACATGGCGATAAACACGTTCACGGCCGGCAAGTTGTCCGGCCAGATGTCGACGGCATCATCAAGATCAGATGGCAGCAAACCGAAGGCGGAAAGCTCCGCCTCGGTTGGCTCTGCCTCATAGAGCTTGCGTGCCGCCGATGTCAGTTTTTTGCGCGCGCCCCGCGCAGCTCGTCAAGGTAGGTCTGCACGATCGCAAACCCGGCCCCGGCGTAGTTATTGCACAGCGTGGCGATGTTCTCGTCGGTGAACGCATCGTCGAGTTCCCAGCCGCTGGCCACCGCCCGCACCGTCTCCACGTCACCCTTGTCCGCATCCTCTTTCAGCCATGACATGACCTGTTCGCGGGTGCGGTGCTTGAAGGTGAACAACACCGGCGACGTGGCTGCGCCGGGCACCGGAATCGGAACCGGTGCCTGGAACGTGGGATCGGCGCAGAGCTTGAGCTTGGCCGCCATTACGCGGTGTACCGGACGGGATCGGAGTTCAGGAACGACAGCGTCGCCTTGCACGCCATCACCTCGTTTGCCGTCATGCTCGGGGTCTTGTCCAGCGAGACATAGGCGTTGTAGGTGATGATCGAGCTGTTCGCCAGGATGCACTTGATCGCGCGGCGATCGCGGTCATCGTTGGCGGTGCTGGCGAGCTGGTAGCCGGCCAGGGTCGGGTCGTCCGCGATGCTCAGGTCCAGGCCGGCCGCGCTCTTGGTGGTCGGGATGCGGGTTTCCTGGTCGTCCTCGACGAACTGGTACGTAGCGAACTGCTGCTCGCCGCCGCTGGTGCTCGTGGTCAGGATCTGCTGCAACTGCGTCCATCCGGTGACATCGCGCGCCGAACCGCCGCCAGCGCCGGCCGCATAGGCGACGGTCGAGGTGGTGTTGATGCCTTCCAGCTCGAATGTGTCGGTCGTGATGTTCGCAACGCGGACGATCTTGTTGTTAAGGCGCGACCACCCGCTCGTGATCTCGACGTAATCGCCGTTCGAGAAGCCGTGCGCGGTAGCGGAGGCGACGGCGGGGCTTGCATTGCTGATCGCGGTGATGGTCGCCGGCGTGCCGTAGCCCGACGCGATGTAGAACAGACTGCCATTGGGCAACTTGACTGCCATGATGATTCCTCGGTATTGAAGCCCGGCGAGCGGGCATAAAAAAAGCCCCTTGCGGGGCCGGACTTCTGCGCGGTTGCGCGGGACTTAGATCGTGTCGGCGCGGTACTGGAACGAAACCGGCACGATGAAATTCGTGGCGTCCTGCGCGCCTTGCGCGGCAGTGACAGGGGTGATGACTTGCAGCGTCAGGCCGGTGACGGTCACGCGCAGATTCAGCGGGAACAGGGCCGCCAGTTCATCGGCGATCGCCTCGACTGCGCCGGGCCCGGCATTGATCGGCGCCACGACGCTGACCTGATACACGCCCCGGTACGTGCGCCCCGCGCCGGCAAGGTCTGGACTGCTGGTGTTGGCCGGCAACAGGTAGACGCGCAGGTGGGCGCCAGCGGGCGGCGTGAATGGCACGTTCTCCCACGCGATCGGCAGCGCCGGCACGCGCGCAGCGGCCCACGTCGCCAGCCGCAACTCGATGGCCTTGCGGCAGAGCTTGTTACTCATTGGCAAGGCTCGCGGCAGCTTGGTCCACGAACGTCTGGAACTCGGCCACGCTCACGCGCACCATGCCGGCGGGTGCCTGCACGCCTGAATGGCCGTACTCGATCGGCAGCGCATAAGGCTGGCTGTTCATGATGAAGATGTCCTTGACGCCGTCGGCCTGGCCGATCTCGGCGCTGCCGCGGTTGACGGTCGCGCTGCCGTCTTTGTCGATGGCGTCGGTCGTCGACGTGTCCGGCGCCACCAGCGATACGTTCCAGTTCGCGCGTAGCCGCCCGCCGACGTAGCCCTTCGGCGGCTTGCTCTTCCACAGGTCGGGATTGCCCACCGGCGTCCGCATGACGGTAGCGGTCAGCAAGTCAATGCTCACCTTGCGCACCACGACGCGCACCTGCTCGGGCGCCTTCTTGGCAAAGGCCGCCAGCGAGGCGGTGAACGTCTCGCCGCTACTGGCCACGAAGCTGCGCCTCGAACAAGACCGGGATGCCGGCCGGGCTCACGGGTTTGACGGCGATCACGGTGTAGGTAACTGGCTGTACGTCAGGCACGTCTACGGGCCACACGAACGCATCGCCCTGCACCGGTGCGACACCCGGCGCGCAATACGCCTGCTGGTCGCCCTGCAGGATCAGCGTGCCGTCGATGTACTTCTGCGCGTAGGCGAACACGGCGGCGACGGTGGGTAGCACGTCGAACGTCGGGATGGTCTCGCCGGTCGCTGGATCGTATGCGCCTTCGATTGACCGATTGATCGTGCAGGCGGCGCCGAAGCGTTGCAGTAGCTTGGTGGCTGTTGCGGCGGTGGCGGGGTAGTTAAATTGCGACACGGGTCAGCTCGCCGGTCACTTTGAACATGAAGGTTGGCTCATAGTCGCGTATGAAAACCGACGACAAGAATATGCGCGCCGCTTCCAGCAACTCGCACACGGTGAACAACGGCTCAAGCCACGCACGGCGTGCCTCAACTGCTACGCCATCGCTATCAGCGAGCGACAGATAGACGGGGCAAAGCCAGAACCAGCCTTTGTGCGTCATCACCGGCATCACGCCCTCACCACCGCAATCTGCCCACCGCCGCGCACATACGCGGCCACCAGCGCATCAACCAGCGCATATCGCACGCCCTGCCGCGCGCCGTCGGCATAGACGACGGTGATTGGCCCGACGGTTTCCTGCTTCACCTGCGCCGCCTGGTCGGCCGCCAGATCGCCCGCAGAAGCGCGCACGGCCAGTTCGGCATTGGCGCGCTGGATGGCCATCGGCACCGAATCCGATGCGACCGTTACCCCATCGACCACGACGCACGCACGCGGCCAGCTCAGGGCCTGCGTGGTCGTTGCGCGTTCGCCGCGCCAGGCATAGGCCGCTTCGAGGTAGTCGGTCGAACGGCGCAGCGCCTGTTCTTTGCCCGCCGTGTCCAGAGCCGCCCACGCCACACCGCCACGCGCCGCGAAGTACGCGTCCGCATCGGCAACGGAAATGTAGGCTTCGGCATCAGCGACACCGGAGCCGTCCTCAACGACCAGGCTCACGCCTTAGTCCTCGACCCAACCGAGCGACTTGTGGTCGGCGACGCAGGTCGGGTGGACGCGCAGGCTTTCGCCGCCTTTGCGCATGGCCACCAGGCCGTCGTCAGTATTCTTGACGCGCTTCGGCTTGTCGGCCGGCGCACTGCTGTTCAAATCGGTGTCGTCGTTCATGCTCACCTCGCTCAAAAGAAAGCCGGGGGCCGAAGCCCCAGCGTTTCAACACATCAGCCTGCAAGCAGGGCGATGTGCTCCGACTTGATCGCCGCGCAGCCCCACGCCAAGCACACTTCGTACTTGACCTGGCGGTACTGGCGGTACACGCGCACTTCGAACGTCAGACCGCTGATCGGATCAGTCAGCATGATCGAGTCGTCGGCCGAGTCGCCGCCGGTCGGGACCGCAGGAGCGCGGGCCGCCAGAACGATGGCGCTGCGGGAGAACGCAACGTTCGGCGTGTAGTTGCCACCGACCGTCAGGGCGTTGGCCGTGGCGATGACGACGCGTGCGCCGGGCTTGTTCAGCATGATGGTGCCGGGCGCAGCCACGCCGGTGCCGACGACGTACTTGTTCGCCGCATCCGCCGCGAAGGTCACGATGTCACCCGACAGGACGGTGCCGGTGCCGGTGACCAGCGCGATGCTGGATCCGCCGACGGCCGTGCTGCCACTGGTGACATACGACGCGCCGGTGCCCTTGGTGTGCAGCGAGATGCCGGCCGAGTTGCGCAGCGCGAAGCCCTGAACGCGATCGGTCATGCCGTTGCGGAGCATGTCGTTCGAGCCGGCCTCGTTCACCTTGAACAGGACGGACTGCTTGCCGCGCAGGTTTGCCATCGCGGCGGAGCCAAGCACAAGCTGCAGATCGCTTTTCGGGGCGCCGTTGTCTTCCAGGATCTGAAGCACGCCAGCGAAGTCGCTCAGGTCGCCGGCGGTGCCGAACGGCGAGGTACCGGCCGTACCATAGGCGCGCGACGCACCGACCTTTGCGGCGACAGCCAGATCGACTTCGACCGCGTTCACCAGCTTGCGCATGGCATCGGTGAACTGGTCGGCCAGGACCTGGTTGTAAACGCCCGAGCTGCCGACAGCCTTCTGCTCTTCGCCGTTCCAGCGAACCGGCGCGGCCTTCGACTTGGTGATCGCGATGTCGGCATAGCCGACGGTCGTGTCACCGCTGTTTGCCGGCTGCTGGCCGGCTACGATGTCTTCCAGAGCCCCGGCCTCGCCCAGAGGGACGCGGACGGTCTGGCCGACAGCGGCGCGCTCGGCGTTGCTGTCGGAGCGAACCGCGGGAATGAAGCCGACCATCTCGCGCGAGACGGTATTCAGGGCCTCGTAGAGGGTCGGGATGATCCCGGTGAGTGTATTTGCCATTGCTGTGTTTCCTTAAAAAAATACCCGCGAATGCGGGTTGGAGTGGGGTTTAGTCGGTGATGGTCCCGCCACCCTTCATGTGCGCAGCTCGCGCGCTAGGGTCCAAGGCATCAAAGGACTGTCGACTGATTGATTTGCTACCCCCGCCACCATTGCCGCTGTTGCTGGCACCCGAGCCATTCGCCCCCGTCCCTTTCAGGATCTGGTCGCGATACGGGTACTGCTCGACAAGCGTTTCGAGCGCCTCGTCGAAGTCGGCCAGCTCGCCGGGACGTGCGCGGGAGTAAATCTTGTTCCCGCTTGCGTCGACGGCAACAACCTTGCCTTCTTCGATTTTGAACGCCGAACCAAAACGTGCCTGCACCAGGTCAGCCGGGATAGCGAACTTCTCGGTGATGACCTTGGAACGTGAGAAGCTGCCGCCGATTTTCTCGGAGTAGAGCTGCTGCTCAAGCGTGGTTGCCTTGGCTTCTGCTGCGGTGACTTTCGACTCGTAAACCTTGCTGATCTCGGCTTTCACCTTATCGATCTCGCCGGCATCCACCAGTTTCTTTGCGTCGAGGTTGGTGACGGTTTCCAGCGCCTTGCGCGCCGCATCCGGATCCGCGATGCCATCGAACGCCTTCAGGCTGCCTTCTGCCTTCTCTGCGCGTTCGCGGTGCCCCTTCGCCTCGCCGTTCAGGCGGGTGATGGTGGCGACGGTGGCAGGAGCGTCGAACTCGACTTCCTTACCGTCTTCGTGGATGTAGATCGGACGTCCGTTGCTGACGACGACGTGACCTTGATCATCGAGTTTGAGTTTCATGTGCGGGGTTCCTCAGCCATCCGGCTATAACGACCCATCCGGGCCTTTGCGCCCTGCGACATCCGCCGCGTAGGCAATAAAAAAGCCCCGCGTTGGCGGGGCTCATGGGTTTGAAACGTGCAGGCCTATGGGAGGCCGGAACTTAGTCGCTGTCCATTAAGAAGGCAGGTGAGGCACACCAAATCTTTCTGTCCGCCTACTGCCTTGCCGCCCCTCACTGACAAATGCGACTTCGTCTGAATGAACTCGCGTCCGCCGCAACGATGACACTGAAGCATGTCGGGTGGCTTAGGCATCGCCCGGACCCTTGCCCGCACTCTTTCGGCCGGAGTATCCGGCGGTGGTGTTCCATCGATGACGCGAAATCGTCCCATCTTGGTGAATGATTGCAGGTCTCCGGATGAAGTCAAGGCGACAAAGAAAGGGCGGCCGAAGCCGCCCTCTCATCTACGTTGGCTCGCCATGCGACGCCCGGCCAAACCTTGTCGCACCATGCCTTACCTGCCATACCCGGCCTCACCGAAACACGTCACGCCGTGCCTGCCTGCCGGACCAGTCCTCGCCTGACCGCGCCTGGCCTTGCCATGCCTGCCATACCAAACAGCCTTGTCACGCCGCAGCGGACGTTCCTTCGTCGCGCTGGTCGACATCACTGCGCACCCTCTCAGCCGCGTCAAACACTGGCTTCAGCTCGCGGATCCGCGTGTACTTCTGTTGCAGGGCCATGATCTCGCTGAGCGAATCGCGAAGCATTTGCTGGTAAAGCTGATCGTCCGACAGTACGTCGGCAATATGCCGGTAACCGCCGCCTTGGTGCATGCGATCCGAGCGGAGGCTAACAAACGCCCTCACCGTCTGGGTGCCACTGGGCGCCTCTTCCACCACGACGTACGTGCGCAAAATCTGCCGCGTCTGGCGGTAGCGGCATGGCGGCGGGCTCTATGGGCTTTGCAAGCATCCTTCTCGCGCTCTTTGCTGCGTTCGCTATGAAAAGTCGCGAGCAAAAGCTAATCGATGGCGACGCGGTGGATGGCTACAAGAAGTGCCCGAGTTGCGCGGAGCAGGTCCGGAGTGAAGCGATCAAATGCAAGCACTGCGGGTCTAATCTATCGACGTTAGATTAAGCCTGACCGCGTACACGCCCACGGAGCCGCAGGCGATTCTCGATCGCGGCGAAGTTGTCCGGCCGTATTTCGAGCATGAGATTGCAGGCTAGGGCCTTTTGAGGGCCTCATTTTTAAATGCGCTTTTCCAGCTCCGCCAATGACAACCACCGGCCCTTGTCCGAATAGAAAGCGTCCAGCGACACCTTGCCCTTCTGCAGCAGCGCATACCGCGCCGGCCCGAGAATGTCCTCCTGCCGGGCTGCGCTCTGCTTGGCGAACCACTCCTTGTACGTCAGGTCGGCCGGGACAGCACCGTCCATGCTTGCGCGTGACCCCGGCGTCATGTCGTCAATGGGAATCCCGAGCTCCCTCCATGATTTCAAAACCGGCACGCTGACACTGCGGCAATTGAAGTGCAGCCGCCCCGGCCCGTCGCCCCACGGGATCTTGTGCCCGATCGGCTTGTGATCGTCCGGCGTGTAAGTCAGGCCATCGCGGATCCGGCACGGCGGCGACGTGCGCGTGTCCAAGGTCGACACCCAGCGCACGGCTTTGACCAGATCGGCGTTTGCATCGACCATGACAGCCCTAGCCGTTTGCGCGGTATGCGACAGCGCCGTTTGTACCACAGCCGCCAGCTCATGCCGTGGCTTGTTCAGCAGGCCATCGGCGTACTTGAGTGCGCGCGTTCCTCGCGCCTTGCGAATGATGTCGGCGGTCGTCTGCCCCTCGACGTAGCCGGCGCGCACGGTGTTGCGAATTTGCGCCATACGGCTGGCTTCGAGGTTCTTGCCCCAGTCCTTGAGCAAGCGCCCCTGAAACGGCCGCGACAACGCCGCGGCATAGACCTGTTCGGCGCTGATACCGGCGATCGGAAACTGAATTTGCACTACGGATGGGATCGCGCCCTTGAATGCGCCGACCTGCCCGGCCGCCTCAACGCGAGCAAGCCCCTGAATCTCTGGCTGCAGGGCGTCAAGCACGGCGGCGTAGGCCGCGGCGTTGGTCTGGTGCACGCTTGTCAGTACCGCTTCCAGGCGCTGCATCGTGAAGCTCTCACGCTCCAAGCGCATCAGCGCCTCGGTGAGCTGCGCTGTAAGCGCCTTGTCGGCCCTGTTCAACACCGCAATCATCCGCTGCACGACGCCAACGCTGAAGCGGTGCAGGTCGTGGGCATGATCTATCGCCTGGTCTTGCAATAGCGCGCTGGCGGTGGCGTCGCGGCGCAGAAGTAGCGCGACGGTTTCCTTTTTGTTGACGGCCGCCATGCGTTACCCCCTGACGCTCGTCGCCGCACCTACCTCTTTTGGTACCCCGAGCCCGCCAAGCGCCGGCCCTTCTGCCTCGGCGGCGGCAAGCTCCGTCTCGGTGTCGATGTCCGCCGACAGCACGCCGCGGCGTTTCATTTCCTCGATCACGGTCGCCTTCGTCACGATGCCCGCCATGTTCAGGTCTTTGACCAGCGTCGCGCTGGCATCGCTCAGACTGCCTGCGCCGAAGTCCTTAAACAAGGTGACTCGCGGCGGCTCGATGCCGGCGTATTGCCCTGCGAAGACCAACGCTTGGTCTAACGCATCTTCGAAGCTTTCAACGATGCGTTGGAGGTCGCACTTGTTCGCCTCGGCATCGTTGCTCGATTCGGCGGCTGTGCGCGTGCCTGGCTTCTTCACAAGGAGCTCGGCGCCCGTTTGGATCATCTGCTCTTCGAGGGCAACCAAGCTGTCCGCACCTGCCTTGATCGACGCGCCGGTGTGTTCGATGTATTTCATGTCAGAGCCGATCGGCAGCTTGACCGCGGCTGAGCCACCGACGGTGAGCGTTGTTTGATCGTCGGCACCGATCATGGCCAGAATCGGCACACGCGCGACGTGCAGGATCGTGTCCTGGTCGCTCTGACTTTGCCAGTGTTTGCAGTTCAGGTGGGCGAGATCCAAGAGCGGCGGCCGGCCAATCATGTGCGCTACACGGTGGCCATACAGTGGCACGAACGGGATGAAGTCTAGCGACGTTGTCCCTTCGTCGATCATCGTGAACTGTTCATCCTTCACGCGCTCCCACAGCTCCCACGACCCCGGCCGCAGGACTCGCACCCGGTCAATCATGCTGACGCCATAGTCGCCGCTCGCCACCTCGGCCCATTCGAGCAGGCGCAACATCGACAGTCGGCCCTGGTCATCCAGGCGCCAGCCGAGCACCTGGTCGTGCTTGACGCGTACGAAGTATGGCCTGACACCTGCCGCCTTTTCAGCCGCCTTGGTCGCAACGCCCGCCTCCGTTCGCTGAACGTTGGCAGCCCTGGGTACGTCGACGTAGATTCCCGCCAAGCCATGCGCGACCGCCTCAGCGAGCATTTCGGAAGCAAAGACATTCAAGCTCACGCCGGCACGATCGATATCATCGAACCACGGCTTCCATTGCTCGAGTACCGTATCGGGCGCGTCGCTTACGGTCAGCTCTTTGGAAAACGGCTTACCCGCCATCACCGACACTGTGCGCCGATAGGCCGGAAACAGCGTGGCGGTGCACAACCTGGCTGCGTAGGCGTCCTTTTCTTCGGCAGGCTGCTTAGGCATGAACCGCACGCCTTCCCGCCGCATGTGGCGCGTCCCACCCATGAGCGCCTCAGTAAGGCACCAGTCCTCCCGCATCTCAAGCACGGACGGGATGCAGTGATGGACAGCAACGGTGACGGCAGGAGGCATGTCAGATTCTCAGCGGTTGAACGAGCGCGATACGGCGCTGTATCGGGTAGCGGTAGGCAATGAAGTAGCCGGCCGCGTCGATGATGTGATCGAGTCCGCCGGACTTGTCCGGCTCGCCGTTCTTGTCGTATGCCTGTTTCTCCAAGCTCTCGACGAGTTCGGGGCAGGTTTCCGGGTTGATGCGGTAGCGCCTCGCGCCGTCTTTGTTGACCATCGCGCACACCGACAACACGCGATCCTTGATGCGCGGGTTCGTGGCGTTGACTCGCACACTGAACCCGGCCGCCCGCAAGATCGACAGGTCGGATTCGCTGGCGTTGTTGCTCTTGCGGCTCTGCCCGCTCGCGTCGGGATAGACGATGATCGGGTGGCCGGCGTGTCGCGTCTTGAGCAGCGCACACATGGCCGGCGTATCCATCACCCGCGTGTACTCAAGCACCGCGTGCGGGTCGTCGCCGCGCAGCACATGAACCGCCGCGCTCATCTTGCCGACGTTGAAGTCCATGCCGATATGTAGCGCCTCGGCTGGCTGGATCGTTTCAGTGCTGGCGTTCTTGTGGCGGTCGAACTCCGCATACACCGAACCGGCCACCAGGTTCACGAACTCGCCGTCCAGGTACGCGGCCAGCAGGTTCGACGGGTACGACGCGCGCAAGCTGTCGATGTAGCCGGCCGGTAGGTTCGCGGCGTTCGACATGGTCGACGCCTTGATGATCCGATAGCCCTCGACCGGATTCCGCTTCCAGCGGTCGTAGACGAACCGAAAGCCCTCGGGCGTGGTCGCCACGCCGACGGTGTTCAAACTGCCGTCCGGCTTCTTCTGCCGGTTGCGGGAAATGATCTTGGTCCAGACGTCGCGCGCCTGTTCCTCTTTCAGCGTATCAAGCTCATCGGCGATCGAGTCCGCCACCTCATAGCCGATGATGCGTTCCGGCGTATCCATCGTGCGGAAGATGATCTCCCCCGCACCTTCGACCGCGATCACCGCGTCAGCCTTGTTCGTCTTGTACGGAACGCCCATACCTTCGAGCGTTTCAGCGAAGCGCGGGAAGCCGATGCGCCGCACCAGATCGTAAGTCGGCAGGTAGTACGCGACGTTCTGGCCGGGGTACTGCAGCTTCTTGGCAAGCGCGCGAATGATGGCCGCGTGCGTCTTGCCAGAACCGAAGCCGGCAACCATCGCGGGGAATTGATCCTCGGCGGTGACGAAATCGAATTGTGGCGCGGTTAATTCAATCCGCGACATCGATTGCAGGCAGGCGCACGATCTGGATGATCGGCACGCCGGATCCTTTTACGTTCGCGTCGATGTCCACCGATTCTTTCGGTTTACCCCAGCCGCGGTCGAGTAGGCCAAAGACAGCGGCGAGAGCGTCCTTGTGCTCGGCTTTCTTGTCCAGTGCGATCTCTACAGCGCGCGCAATCAGTGGCGCAGTCTGCGCGCGGCACAGTTGCGTGATCGTCTCCCCATTCGGCCCGACGCGCGGCGAGCGGCCGCCAGGGTTGCCCGATTGGCCGGGCTCCCACGTCTTTTCGTTCTTGTGCTTTTCGGTGTCTTTCGTCGTCATGTCAGTGAATCGCTGTGTTCCCATGCACGCGATCGCACATGGCGTCGGCGGCCTGATAGAGCATCGTGGCCGCCTCTTCTGTCTTGACCCCATCCCAGCGCAGGGCGTGCGTGCCGTCGGCGTGCTTGAACACCACCACCCAAGCCGTGACCGGACAGCACAAGGCCGCCGCATAGGGCGGCCCAGGCAGCGCGAAGGCGTTCGATCATGGTTGGCGCTCGGCGGTCAGGATGGCTTGGAGGGCGCGGATTTGGGCGTCGGCTTCTGCGGCGGCTCGAACAACTCGCGCCGCACTTTCGTCTCGGTCTGCGGCGCTTGCATCAGGCTTGCCGGTACTGGCCCCAGCTTCGGGCACACGGGTGGCCGGACAACGCCACGCTGCGCGCAACCTGAGATTGCCAGCGCGCAGATCAGCAATGGTGCGGTCAGCGTCAGCTTGTGCATGTTCTTTGTCCTGTTCGTATTGGCCGGAGATAGCGTCGAACGCGATGGCCTGCCTGCCCTCGACAGCCCGCGCGGCTTCGCTGGCCTTGGTCGCCAGTTCGGCAACGTGCTGCGCGTCCTTGGCGTTGGCCTGCGTGACCGCGGCGAGCTTCACCTGTCCAGCGAGCGCAGCGACGTGGTGACCGGCCGCGAAGGATCCGGCGAGCAGCAGCACGGCAACAGCCCACTTCAGGTAGTTCACGCCGGCGAGTCCGGGCCGCTGCCAGAGCAGGCGACGTAGAGAGCGAAGGCGATCGCTGCGAGCACGGCCAGGACTTCGAGGGCGATCATGGGGCGGTCCGCGTAAGGTGGTAAGTGCAATCCACCTCGGCGATACCTGCGTCGCTGTGGTGTGGGTCGTGCACAAGCTCGCCACGGCTATAGATCACAGCATGTCGAACGCCACGAGGTGACTGGCCTGTTGCGATGTAGAACTCTGGAAGCTTGTCGGTCTGATGACCTTGAAGCCACTCCCGCTCATAACCAAGTGTTTTAAGCCATTGATCGATGCGGTGATTCCAATCAGCACGACCGAACATCTGGTCGAAAGGCGGCACCATCCATAAAGGCATATCGAGCAGAGATGCGTAACAAGCAGCGAGACAATTGCCGTTGCTTATTCCTTCGCCCGAATAAAGCTTGTCTTGCTTGACCGGCTTCACACCACCACCCCCTTGCTCACCGCCGAATCGCCCACGTTGCCCGCCATGTACAGGCCAAGCACCCACGCGGATTGGCTCAACCACTGCGCCGCGTCGATCTTGTCCAGCGCGAAGCACGCAAGCCCTGCCACGAAGGCGACGCAGGCGAGAAGGAATTTGCGACTGGCGTAGCGTTCGAGGTTCATCAGATGCCTTCGCGGTCGATGCCATCGCCCATGCCGCTGTCAATCACCTTGCCCGTCTGCTCGTTCACGTCCTACCCTCACAAAGCGCGCGCTCACCCGCGCGACGGTTGACCAGCCCCTGCACGCGCTTGCCGCCCGCGTACACGTAGAGTTCGATGGCAGCGCATGCGCCCGCGGTGTCGCCTGCGTTCGCCTTGCGCGCAATGCTCGATCGACAGAACGCCGGGACGCCGATGTTGAACGCGAGCGACGTATAGGCCGCCCACTGGTAGCTCGTCATCGGCGCATGCACGCACCCCTGCACGCCAGTCGCGGCCTTGCCGATGTCGCTGGCCAGCCACTTCTGGCACTGTTCCGAGTAGTCGACACCCACCTGAAGGCCGGGCTCGGTGTGGCCGGTGCACGCGGTGACCACTTGGGCAACGTCGCGATAGGCAACCGGCACAGTCCCTTCGTGCGGCGTGATGAACCATGCAGCCATCAGCACAACCAAGCCCATCACGCTCGCTGTCTGCTTGCCATTCATGCCGGCGACTTCGGCGTCCGAAGCCAGCGCACGAACTGCCACACCTTCTGCGAGATCAGCAGCAGCGTGTAGCACAGCGCCGCAAGGGCCGCCCATTTGTCAATTGTCCAGCCGGCCAAGGTCGCCCCGATGTAAGAGAGCGCAACCGCGCCGTTGAAGTTGTCGAAGTGTCGGAATTGTCCGATGTCGTCGCGCATGGCCTAGCCCTTGCGTGCGGGCTTGCGCCGCGGTGAGGTGATGATTACGGCGTCGACGCCGCCGCCTGTTCCGTTGTCTCGCGTTGCCGCGTATTCGACGGCTTCCTCTGCCGTCTTGCCGAAATCGAGCGCAGCCAGTGCCCATGTCGCGCCGCTGCCGATGGCGTGAGCCTGTGCGGGCTCATACGGGACTTCCGCATCACCCTCCCATAGCGACACCTTGCCGTTGACGATCACGAGAGCGCTGCAGTTGTCGAGCGTGGGCGCGTCGCCCTTGTAGCCGGACAGATGCCATTTGATGAACTTGTGCACCTGCGCGAAGTGACCGCAGCCGGCAATGAACCCGCCGGGCACTGTGTGGATCTTGCTGACGTAGCAATAGAGCGAACCGTCGGCTGACATCTGCCGATCGGCGGCCAGGGTCTTGCCGTCAAAACAGATGGTGGTCATGCGGCGCGCTCCATGAACTCCATCGGATCGCGTGCGTTCTTTCGAAGGTTGCAAGGCGGACACGCGATCCGAAGGTTCGTCAGCACATGCGCACCGCCTTTCGCGAGCGGCATGAAATGATCGACGTGGAACGAACCGGCGCAATCGACATCGCAGTAAAAGCAGACTTTCGGCTGTTCCAACGTCCATGCCGCGAGCATTCCGCCAGTAATCCCTGCCTCTTCCTGCGTCCGGCGCTTTGCGCTGTACTGCCGCATGATCGCTTTGCGCTTGTCGGGATTGTTCCGACGCCACTCAGTAGCTCGCCGCGTTTGCAATTCAGGGTTGCGCGCGCGGTACTCGCGGTCATATTCCCGCTTCTCGTCCTTCGTCCGTGCCTGATACTCCGACACCTTCGCGGTGAACTTGGGCGTGCCCTTCACCCTTTCGTACCATGCCCGCTTCCCTTCGAGCACCGCGGGCCGGTTCTCATCACGCCACTTCTGATTGGTGGCCAGGACTCGCTCGCTTTCACGGGCGTAATAGTTCCTGCGCTTCGTCCGAGCAAGCTCCACATTCCGCTCGCGCGCGGCCTTCTGCGCCTTCGTCGAGCACTCGCGGCACCGCCCCTGCAGGCCGTCAGACGCTCGCTTATCAGGCGAGAAATCATCCCGCTCTGTCTTGCAGGCAGTGCATGTTTTCATGCCGCAAGCGCCCGAATCATGCCGACGCTCGCAATACCCCGGTTGTAAATGCCGTGCGTACGGTCGATGTCGATGCGCTGCATCTGCCGGGCGGCGCGATAGCCGCTGGCCGCATGCCATGCGTCTCCGGCCGCCAGGGTGTTGAACGCCTCGACCGTGCAGCCGCGGTATTCCTGATGCTTGGTGTGGTGGATGTGTCCCGTCCACCAATACCGCTGGGTTGTCTGCCCCCAATCCTCGGCGCGATCGGTCGCCATGATCGACGGCAGCTCGCCGAGCTTTATCTTGTCGCCGTGCGTGATGCCGATCAGATTCTTGCCGAACCGCTGGTAATAGAACTTGCTCGGCGACGTCTCGACTTCGACCCGCTTGTCGCGGCTGTAATAGGCTTCCATGACCATCGCCATCCATCCCGCCGAATCCGGGTTGTGGTTGCCAGGCGTCACGAACACCTTGACGCGCTTGTGCTTCTCAAGCATGCGGCCAATGCAGTAGCGCATCGCCTCACTGGCAATGCGAATGACCCGCTGGTATCGCGTGTCCACGTCCAGCAAGTTGCCACTGGCCGGCGTCATGTTGCTGCGGTTGTCGGCATGCAGATAGTCGCCGACATCCACGAGGTATGCCGTTTCGCTGTCCGGCGCGCCCGCCACAAGCAAGTCGATGGCTGCACGCAGATCAGCGGATGCGATGTTTGTGTCGAAGTCCTCCCCGCCTGTCTCGGCGGCCCACGCATAGGCGCCGAAGTGAGCATCGCCGATCATGTAGGCCGACAGGCTATCGACGAGGCTCCGCGTCTTGGGCGCTTTGATCGGCTTGGCGAGCCCCTTCACGTCGTGCTTGAGGGATTCGACCACCGCCCCGAGGGCGCGCCGCAATGCCTCTTCATCCGCCGACGTCTTGACCCACTGCATCACCGTCTCGCCGGTGCGCGTGTCGGTCAGCGTCGACGTGCCGCGAATCTTGAAACCTTCGGGCAGGTTCTCGGCGTCGTTCAGGGCAGGCGCCGGCCAGTTGAAGGTGTGGCCGGTTGACGGACAGCGCCCCCGACCGCCGCCGGTCTTGATTGCACCGGCTGCGCCGCACTTCGGACAGATCACAGCCCGCTCGCCTGGTCGTCGCGGGCGAAGTCGCAGTTGGGTGGCGCCATGCTCACGCTATCGAGCGCCTTGGCTGCCGGAATCTCAAACAAGCCCTTGGGCCGGTCGTCGCCTTCGCGATAGGTGCGCGCGAACGTGGTCAACATGACTAGATTGCACATCGCATGGCCGAGATGTGGCAGGCCACTCTCGGGATCGTTGTCCTCGCCGCGCGCCCACGCGTACAGATGGCGCAGCAGACAGGCAAAGACCACCATCCACTGCATGCCCTTCGCCCAATTCCATGCCGCGTACTTCTTGCGCCCGTAGTCGAACACGCGTGCGCAATCTTCCAGCGCGACGCCGGGGATCAGATCGAGTGCGACCTTGCCATCGTTGTAGCGGGCGCCGGACCCGCGGGCCGTGCTGTTTACGTCGCCGATGCTCATCGCACACCCCCGCGCTCGATGCGCAGCGCGTCAAGCGAGCCGGACGTCGGAACGGTCACTACGACATGGCTGTTCACCTCCACGCCGTTTCCAAACTTCAGCCCGTTGAACCAGCGCCGCAGCACGTACTGCCGCACAAGGCTGATGCCGGTGAAGATCACGCCGATGCCGAACGCCTGGCCGCCGGTAACGTGGAACCCGAACAGCGGCAGGATCGCCATGTTCGCGCACCAGTTGATGCTGAAGCCCACGGCGATATTCGAAATTGCCTCGACAACCGAACCGATTTTAGTCTGAGACATGAGCTTCTCCGATGACGGATGCATAGCGTTCAATTCGTGCCAGGGCCTCGCTGACGGAATCGCCCAGCTTCCCTAGAGCAACGTTGCAGCCCCAGCAAAGCCAGCCTCGAAACTCGCCGGTTACGTGGTCATGATCCAAATTGAGAGAATTCTGTTTCGTCGCAGCACCGCACATCTCGCAACCTGACGGCTCGGGCCTTGTCGGCTCGGGCAGCTTTCGGTTCTTGCGGTGTCTGGCTAGAACGGCTTCCGGGTACTTCGCGTGGTACGCCTTGCTGTACGCGGCGACCTTCGCTTTATTCCTGCGCTTCCATAGCTTGGATCTGGCTATCGCGCACGCCACGCAATTCCCGCACGCGTAGCGCTCCGTAGAACCACAGACGGCGCATGGCTTTCCAACGACGCGGACGGATTCGCCGATCGTCTGTGCCATGTCGTGGTCTCGAATAAGTCCGGCGAGCCTTGCGGCTGCTGCGGCGCCTTGGCGTCGGCCGGCTCAGTTGGTGTGGAAGAAGGCGAGGATCGAACTCGCGCCGGAATGCTGGTCAAGCAAACCGTGGATGCTGACGCGCCGGTGACCAAACTGGCGCCGCACCTCGCCGCACCCGTTCAGGATGCCGATCTACCGCTGATCTACTTCTTCCCCAAAAGAAAAGCCCGGCGCGTGGCCGGGCTCGTTGTGCAGCTAGAGAGGCGATCGTCCCCTCCGGGCTTCCGCCAGTCCTACGCGAAGGGCTGCCATCTGATTGCCGGCGCGTCGCCAGCTTGTTGAATCTGCGGTGGCCGGTGGTGAGGTTCCGGCAGTTGTGGACGGCTTATCCGACTCGCCGACACTTGGGGTGACAAGCGCTCTGCCTCTGAGCTAGTCCACTACCCGACTAGGTAACAGCGCATCACCACTGCGCATTCACCGCAAAACTATCGCATCTTGGCCAATGGTTGCAGGTTGTGGGATGAAGTCAAGGGTGGGGCATTACGGCGAGCAGCGCGCGCGCAGCATCCTCGGCCGTTGCGCCCTCGCCAATGAACTCGCCAACCGACTCACCCAGGCTCACGAAGTCCGACGGGTTGCCGATCTGCGCCCACCAATGCCCGTCGCTGTCGTAGAACAGCGCGAACTCTCTGTTGCCCTGCTTTCGCTCGATCGCCAGCGCGATCATCGCCGCCAAGTACATCACGCCGCCCTCCGATGCCTACGCCACGCCAACGCTAGCGCATCCTCGGCCGCGTATTCCAGCAGCAGGCACGCGAACAGCACCAGCTCGGCCCAGTCGTCATCGCGGCAACCAACAGGCGCCGGCGGCACGCTGTAACCGCGAACGAGCGCGTTGTAGGCGCTTACGGCGACGTGGGCAGCGAAGGGTTTGGCTCGGCGGGCCGCTGCGCCGCGGTCGCTCGCCACAGCACGCCCAGCCCACTCGCAGACGCGCAGGTAGTTGGCTGGCCTGCCCGTGGCCATATCCGCAGCTATATCCGGCCCGATGTCGCGCGGGTTGCGCCGGCCAAAGCTCAGTGCCGCGGCGATCAGGTGGTCGGTCGGGATCTGGCGCTGTTCGCTTGAGCCGCCCGCAGGCTCGCGCCATGTTCCATGCCCGGCCAGGGCATGCACGCGTTCGCGAAAGGTCGGGACGCTGCGGGCTTCGTGGGTGGCTGGGGTCATGCGGCAAGCTCCTCGGGTTCGTTCTGGCCATCGGCCACCAGGTAATCGCGCAGCACGGCCCAAGCTTGCTGCCAGCCCTTGCACACCTCAGCCCGCCAGCCATGCGCTCGCAAGCTGGCGATGAACTGCCGCTGTTCAGGGTTCGGCCGGCCAATCTCGGTCTTGAGCTCGATCGCCAGCCCGTTGAACCCACCACGAGGAACAGGGAACAGGTAATCGGGCACCCCCCGCCGAACGCCCTCGGCCTTCATGGCGCCGGCCGTGCGCTTGGAGCGATAGCCGCCGTTCGGGACGGCGAAGAACAGGGCCAGCTCGGGCCAGGCCGGTTCGGCGCCGGTGACGGCTCGCATGAGCAGAACAGCCTCGACGTGCTCGCTGTTCATCGGCTGACCCTCACAGCAGGGACAATCGTCGACGAAACGGAGACAACGCTGTCGTCGCCTATAGCCGTTGGTGCATAAGGGTTTGAAAGCAATAGGAGACAAAATATATATATATATTTTATAGAGAGGTTTTTCACGTATAGGCCCCCTTTTCTGGAAAAATAATCTTCTATCGAATTTGTCACCGATTGGCCTCTAGCCCTACTCTCCCAACGGGTATAGCTGGAGACCGAGTTGTCTCCGCTTTGACGATTGCTATTAGGCTGCCTCATCGTCCACCTCGGCCCGCACGGCGACCCATGCCTCACGCTGCCGTCCGCCGCGTCCGCTCATCGGCTTGTCGAAGCTCACGTAATCGGCCAGGCCGTCGGTACGCAGGCTGTCCATGACGGTCTTGCGCATGCGCAGGTCCATGCCGGCGAACAGGCGCGAGAAGCGGGACATTTCGCGTTCGGTCCTGCCCTTCTGGCCTCCCTTGCGGATCACTTCCAGCAATTCAGCCCGCCACTGCGCAAACTGGCTGCCGTGCATGTGCTTGCGCACCGCCTCGATCGTCTGCGCCGTGTAGTGCGTCACGTAGGCGATCGCCCATTCGGCATGCTCAAGGCGAATGAACGGCGTCGTCACGTTGTCAGAAACGGCCAGGGACATGGCAATGCGCAAAGCCTTTTCCAGACTTCGCCCTTCCATTTCCGCCAGCCCTTCGGGCTCAAGCTGATCCATCGACTTGAGGCATGCCGCTTCATAGGCACGGAACGCGGCCCGGGCTTCGGGCAAGAAGTCGATCACCCTGGGAACGGGCACTTGATCCGCGGCCAGGTCCAGGCCGGTCAGGTTGCCTTGCTGGCCAGCCCGGGCGGCCCGGCACCACTCGACGATGCTGTCGGGCACGTCCAGCGGATCCGCGATCCGTGAAAGCTGCCGGCCGATGTGACTCTCGACGATCAGCAAGCGATTCAGGAAACCGCCCTCGATGCTCTGCTCGGTCAGGGCGCCATAGAACGTCTTGGGCGTGGTCATGCCGAGCATGGACAGGGATGGGCGCTGAATCAGTCGCGCGGTCGCCTCGGAGCGCTGTACGGCCGTCAAGCTCATGGTCGAATAGCCTTGCGGGCGCAGCGTGCCGTGCGGAAGCCCCCAGCACTTGACCAGCTCGGTCACGGCCTGGCGCTTGTGGAAGTTGCCTTGCGCCTGCGCATTGCCCAACAGGTCGCCCAGCTCGTCAATGATCGTGATGTGTGCCGGCTGGTGATACAGGGCCGAGAACACCGCTGAATCGGAGGTGTAGCCGGCCGGGCCGATCAGGTGGCCGAGCTGCGCCGCATCAAGACAGGCCTCGATGATCGTGCGCGGGTGCTCTTTGCCGGTGGCCGACTTGCCCACGTTGACCAGGTACAGCGGCGACCAGTTCTCGCGCGTGGTCTTGTAGCGCCGGCCAAGCACCACGGCACCCAGGGCAAGCGCGGCTTGCACGGCGAACTGCGGTTGTGGCTTCGGCGCGGTGCGGTTGTACAGGTCGACCACCGCCCCCAGTACCCCGGGCAGTCGCAGGAGGTGAGACGGCGTAGCGGAATCGGCCTGCATGAAGGCGATGACGTTGCTTGCCGGCGCAGCGACCCGGGGAGCATCGCCCGACCAGCCGGCGTCATGCGCCCAGGTGAAGATGCTCTCGACGTGCAGCGGGCCATAGGCTTTGAAGGTGCGCCATTTGGACGTGGTACTGCCGTCATAGTTGGCCGCGCCCTGGCTCCATGCGTCCCACAGCTCGAACGCCTGCGGCGCCTCGGTCGAGTGCAACGCCTGGCCGACGGCAATCCACTGCGCGTAGTCAGATGCGTCCAGGGCCCCGAGCGCGGCTTTGAGGTCGGCGATGCGCTGCGGATCGAGGTAACCGGTGCCGGAAGCGGCCGACGCTTTCGCGACGCCGGGCAGATGCAGCCAGGCCGGCGCTTCGGCGATCGCATAGCCTTCGGTCGGGTCGGCGCTGCCTTCCCACGCGTAGGTGCCACCGGTGGAATGGTTCGACGGCTCGACCACGATGTAACCGCCGGTCGACTTGACGTCGATGCCACGCCCGGGGCTGCGCAAACGTGAGCCGTCGTGCTTGAACAGGTAGTGATAGCCACCACCACCGGTCAGTGCGAGCGCGGTATCGGGCAGCTTGCCCTGTTTGCGCTCGATGTCGGCCAGGGTGTCATCGCCGCCATTGCGCGGATCCACGTCCAGCGCATCGAAGCCCGACGGTGCACCAGTGGCAATGCCAACGTTCGCATGCGGCACCCGGGTAAACCATTCGGTGATGCGGGCCGCGTCTTTGCTGGCGTCGTGCACGCCATGCGGCACCAGGTCATTGATCGGATGCTTGCCCGGGCTCTTGCAGTCGGCCTTGCCGCAGGTGCAGTTGCCGGCCTTCATGGCGTGAAGCGGCAAGACCGCCCAGCCCATGCTCGCGTAGCGCAGGGCGTGCGTGAGGGTCATGCTTTGCTCCGGTTTTTGTGACACGGAGCGCACAGCGTCCGAAGATTATCCATTTCCGGGCGTCCGCCTTTGCGAACTTCGCAGATGTGATCGCATTCCAGTTCGTCAGCACTTCCGCATTGCACGCAAGCATGGCCGTCGCGTTCGAATACGCACCTGCGAACGGTGAGCCATGAGTCGGGGAGAACCATGCGTGGCGGATCAATCTGGCGCTTCAGATCGGACGAGCGCCAGGGCAGAATTACCAGGTCATAGAAGCGCGCAAGGATGTTCCACGCCTCTTTAGGCCGGCTGTAACCACGACGGTCCATGACATCACGCATGTCTCGCATGGCGTCCTGATAGCCGTGCGAATACCCGCGACGGTAGTCGCCATCGCCTGTGAACTTCGTCGCTGCAAGCTCTTCGAGTGTGAAACAGCCAGCGGTGAGGGTGGCGGGGAGGGTCATGCGGCCTTCCATCGATAAACCCATCCTGGATCAGCACCGGCATAACCAGAAAAATCGCCCCACCAATGAACGTCCTGTTCCCATCTACACTCAAGAAGACCGAACGACCACCAAACAGAATGCCAGTCGCTCATGCGGCGTCCTCCATGTCGGATTCGGCAAGATCGGATATTTCCTCGCAAAAGATCCCGCACTCGAAGCGCATAGTCTTCATCGGGCGACCCTTGTCCGTCGCTTTAAGCTCATCGAGATACTTTCTCTCGCCTTTTATCTTCACTAGCTTTGCGCCGATGCGGCGGGACTGCTCAGCCCTGGCTGCGAACACGTCAGGATCTTGTGCGCGAACGTGGTTCCAGTAAGTTGGGCTGCTGGCTTTGACGCATCCCTTGCAGTTAGCGTTTGGATACCCCTGCTTATATATTTCCGGCAGGTTGATGCCAGCAGCATGGATAATCGAGAAGCACTCGGGTTTACTTATTCGATTCTCGATAAGAATTGGCAAAACGTTAGAGCGCTCAGTCAGAACAAAGCGTTCATGGCGATCCGTCTCTTCTAACGTGAATCCAAGCACATGCCAATCAGGCTTGTTTTTACTTTCCCACAGATACCTGGCTTCCTTCTTTAATATCCTTGTGCATGGAGCACCCCTTGGGTTGCTCATGTATCGCTCTTTTTCCCAAACAGATACAGCGGAGTTGTCAGGAAACTTCGGATTGCTCGCGATCTCAATAGGGCGCCCAATCCATTCGCCAACATCACGAGCGAAACGCTGATTGTCTGAATCTTCTTCCAGCACTGGACTATTGACGATGCGAACGATATGGGTCGCGCCATACTTCTCGATGGTCATTTTCGCGGCAACCGCACTAGCTGCTCCGCACGAGAACCAAACAGCAATCATTGGCCGATTCACGCGCCCACCTTGCGTTTCCCGCGCTCTAGGTAATTGACACTGATCCAGTGCATGAGCACCGAGCCCGTAACAGTGGCGGCGATATAGATTGCGCCGAGCTTTGCCGCATCGGCGAATGACATTCCCGGCTTTGCGACCATTCCAATCAGTAGGAACTGGCTTGCGAACCAGACGCCATTACTAAACACAGCGGCGAGCGCGTGGTATCCGTAACTGCCACTATTGCGAGCACGACTTACCAAGGTAAAGGCCGCGTTTTGAACGACGAGTAGAAAGAACCAATACAGAGTGCTCACACCCCACCCCGCAAATGCTCTTCAGCGCAAGGGGCACAGAAGCGCCACCTTGTTCCTGAGTCCGTGACGTGCACCAGGTGCTCGTCGCAGTTCTCGCACATCGGAACGGGCTCACGCGTGCGGGCGGCATGGCGAGCGAGTGCGGCGGCGCGCTCTAGTTGTTCGATGTCGGAGGCGGCGTCTAGTTGGTCTGTCATGGGGTGGTGGCCCGCTCGGCTTGATAAGTGCCGTGCACAAAAAGCGTGTGCAGCAGGTAGATCACGCCGAGAAAAACCGCGCCGTGCCACACGAGAAACCCAACAACGCACGCATCGAAAGCGCCATCGAGCATTGCCGGCACCGGCGGTCCTTTGGCGATCATCTTTTCGCACACGTCTTTGGAAAAGACGACCATGCTCCCGATGAATGAGAACCAGACCATGAACACCGCGAGGTGGTGGCCGCCAGCGATGCCAGCGACATAGCCGGCCCACAGTGCCCACGCGAAGGAGGCATTGGCGACAGCCCAAAATAACGCGCGCTTGATCTTGTTCATGCCCTCACCTCGTCGATGGTCGTCAACTCCCTACCCGTCTGCTCTTCCAGCTCGCGCTTCACGACGGCCGCAACCGGCGCCCAACTGCCAAGCTCGAACTCAAACGGATCGTTTTCGCCGTGGTCGGAAATGTTCATGCGGCCTCCTGCAAAAGTTCAGCCTGTACATCGGCGATCGGTGCATCGAACTCGCACACCACGACTTCGCAAACCGGACTGACGCCGCGCCAATCGTTCTTGTAGATCGACGTATCAATGCCGCAGTTCGGCTCCATGACGATGCCGGTCTGCTCGCGAAACTTACGGGGCTTATCGCCCTCTTCGGCGGTGAAACCCTGTTGCCCCGAGTACCGAAACGGTGCGGACATTTGCGGCAAGATGAAGGCGCCGAAGTCAGCCATGCGAGATGCAACCTCGATCACCCGATACTCAAACTGGCTCCCGGTGTATTTGCCTTTGAAGCCGTGTGCCGGGATCGCGCCGAACGGTGGATTGCTGATCGCCCAGGCGAAGCGTCCAAGCTCAGGCATGTCGAACACGCTGCCGATGATCCATTCCGCATCCGGGACGATCATCTTTCCGATGCGCGCGTATTCCGGGTTCAACTCCACGCACACCAGCGACCCGACGTTCTGCTCTACGGCGTAGGAAAGCGACCCAATGCCGGCGCACAAGTCAATGCAACGGGACTTGTACGCGCTACCACCATCCACCTCGATAGCGAAGTCACGCGCCAAGCTGCGCGGGGTAAAGAACGCGCCGGCCGATGAATTGATGTGCGTTGCGCCTTCGTGGAAGTTGTCCAGGATGAACTCGCGTTCGTCGTCCTTAAGGCGGCGCCCACAGTCGACTAGCGCCATAACTTCCTTGTGCGCCTTGATCTGCGGCTTAGTGAGCTTCACGCCGCCTCCCTCAGCGCAGCCTTGCGCGCGTCCAGTTCGGCGCACAGTTGCGCCATTAGGGCCTTCTCTTCGGCGCGGTGGGCGGCGCGCGTGGCGGCTCGGCCGCGATGCTCTTGCACGGGCGCGAGAAGTTCGGCCCAGGTCGTGGCACCTTGTTTCAGGCGCGCTTGAAACGTCGTGATGCCGCCCGCGAACCCTCGCCCTTTGGCGGTAGAAAAAAGAGCATGAAGCGTCGCGTAACGCTCCCCTTCGATCGCGATGCAGATAGGCGGCTTCATGCCGCACTCCGCAAACCGTTGCGCGCAAGCTTGTTCTGGATGTCCTGCAGCGCCTTCACCGATGCGATGAACTCGCGCTGCAACTGCGCGGCTTCGTCCTCGGGCGCGATTGGCTGGGGCGGCGCATAGCCGGCGTCCTGCGCTTCGAACGCGGCCAGGATGTGGCAGCCAGCCGCGCGAGCGCGCCGACGAATGAAAGCCAACTGGTCGGGGTCGAGCCGGTCACGCTTCGACGTGTTCAAGCAGTCGGCCAGCCACTTGCCCGCATCAACTGCAGACTTCTCGGGCTTCAGGTCGGCGCCCACTGCTTTCATGCCGCCGAGCGCGTTGACGGTGGCGCGAATGGCTTCGTTCAAGTCGTCCACAAACATGGGAATCTGTGCCTCGTCCATCATGGGAACCCCCTGCGGTTCCGCCTCGTTCCGTTCGCTGGGTACAGCGGCGGACAGGCTCATTCGGTTATAAAAAAAGTCCCGCAACCCGTAGGCGCGAGACCTTGAATTCACGCCGCTTTCTTTTTCTCTGCCGCGACGTCCCGCAGCGGACGCACCCACACGAGCACGCTGGCGTCGAGCGAGGGATCGGCTTCGGCCATGCGTTGCGCGAGCTTGTGACCGATGCCGCGCTGGCCGTTGTGGACCGCCGCGAGCGTTGGATAGGGCACGCCCAGGTGCTCGGCGACAGCCGCCAGCCCCCCGCGCTTTGCCACGTAGTTTTCGAAGTAGGTGCGCGGTTCCATGAATAGCCTATGCGTTTCGCGTTATTCGGGAGTATGCGATTCGCGTAACACCAATGCAAGCCCGCGCCGTACGCTCCGGCCCACTTCCAAAGCAAGGCGCCACGCGGTGTCTCATCCTATGAGCAAGTTCTCCGACAATCTCACGGCGCAGCGAGACAAGCTGGGAATGACAGTCCAGGACGCTACCGACGAGCTAAACCGCCGTGGCATAGCTGTTGCTTATTCGACGGTGGCCGGATGGTTCAACGGCAGTCGGGGGGAGAGGTGGAAAGTGGATGAGTTGATGGCGTTGATGGACGTGCTGCAGACGAGCGTGCAGGCGATGCAAGGGGATGAGGTGGAATTGGTCGAGGATCCGGTGCCAGCGGCAACGGCTCGCGCGATGAAGAGCCTGACTGCGGAGCAGCAGCAGGCGATCTTGGCGATGGTCACTTCGATGGGGAACAAATCATGAAGAGCATATGGATGTTGGCAGCCCTACTGCCTGCGATAGCGTTCGGCCAGGAGGCGCCCGTCTGCCACTGTCAGGCGCAATGCGATGCGATGTGGGCGCAGGCCACAAAGGACGTGGAGAACGCCAGCGGCATGCGTTTGCGGATCGCCACGAATACGTTGCTTGAGACCTATGTCTCCAATCGCGCCGACCTGCAGACGGGCACGGTCACAAAGACGCCGTCCGCGGATGGCGGTTACACGATCGAGCTGACGCTTGAGCCGTGGTATCGCGGGCAGAAGGACGTGCAGGACGTCATCCGAACCAATGTGGCGCTATTCAACAAGCACATGGCAAAGGCTGGCGCGACCGTCACTTGCCCCTAAAGGCGAGGCATCTGTGACCGAAGCCGCCGCAGGGCGGCTTTTTTGTGCCTGTAGCTCAGAAAGCTGAATATTTCCTAAACGGCTACGCGCTCCGCATATCTTTTTCGCATCAACTACGCAAAATGCGTTGACACGGATTTACGCGAAGTGCATAGTTCATCCCACGCCGCCCGAGGGGCCTGGCGATGGGAGTCGAAGATGGACAAGCGCAGCAAGGATCCGATGTTCACGCCGCAGGGCTTGGCGATGATCGCCGCTCTACTGGTCATGCTTGCTTGGGTGCTGGCATGAGCGGGCCGGTGGATGTGCTGGCGCTGATGCGGGTTATTCAGACTGCATCGACCGGATCAATTGCAAGCCGTGCGCGCTTCCGGCCGCGTGAGTATGACGGGAAGCTCGTGCTGCATAAGTCGCCGACAACCGCCGCCGTGCTGCGCGCCATGCGGGCAGAAGAGCGTGCCGGGCACGTTCGGTGCATCGGTACGCACGCGCAGCTCCACCCGGACTCGTGGCGCTGCAGCGCTGCTGGCGCCAAGGAACTGTACTGGACGGTAACGGACGCGGGCCGCGCCGCCCTCGCCAACGTCCGGGGCACGTCATGAGCGCCCGCCCCTCCGAAATCCGCACGTATCACGACATTCAGGCGCAAGCCGATCTTGAGCACATGCTCGCTCGCCGACGTGCCGCAGAGATTGCACGCGCCGCTCGCTTCGCCAAGCCGGATTCCGAGAACTTCTCCGACGACACCGACTCACCCCTGCCCGCGATGTTGCTGTGGGCGGCCCTCTCCCTTCTCGTATGGGGGCTCTTCGGCTGGGCCGTCGTCTCGGTAGTTCGCGCACTCATGAGGGCTGCCGCATGAGCCTGCACATCATCAACTGGTCACGCAACAACATCGGCGGCATGCAGACCGGTAACGACACCGCCGACAGCTTCGAGGAAGCGTGCGAGATCGCACAAGCGCGTGTGCGCGGTGCCGGCCTTCCGGCCACGGCCGCAGTGATCGAATCCACCTCGCGCAAGACGTGCCGCACGTACATCAAGGACTTCGACGCGCGGGTGACGTACATCGATCCGTTGCATCCGGTGATGGCCGAAGTGCTGACGCCGTTCTTTCCGAGTCTTGCCGCATGAGTACTTTTCGCATCGTGACCATCGTCGCCGGCACTGCCGCGAACGACGAAACCCCGCCGCCGGTTGTGAGTGCTGCGGCATGACGCGGGCGGAGTGGGGAGAGTTTGCCGCCTTTCTGATTCGCATTGACCTAATCGTGCTGACCCTTGTGTTGCTGGCGCACTTCAACGGAGTAATCAAATGAATATCCTCTCGTACCACAACGACCCCGCCGTCAAGGCGTACCACGTCGCGCAGGCCAAGCATCATCTGGCCGCGGACATGCTTCTTTCCGGTACCTACGCCGAGGGCGATGGCGCAGATTTTCGCGGCTGCAGCATCGGCTGCATGGCGCACGACATCGACCCCACTCGCGACGACTATCACGCGCTCGTAGCCGAGCATGCGGGCTGGCCGGAATGGCTGGCGCGTCTCAACGACACCATTTTCGAAGGCTTGCCGAAAGGCGAACGCGAGCGCTTCCACGTCACCAACCTGGAGCCCGTGCGTCATCAGCTTGCCCTGCGCCGCATCGACCGCCTGATTGCTTTGCAGACAGGAAATGTCGGAAAGCATGGCGAAGCGATCGATGCAGTAATCACGCGGACGCTCGCCGCTCTGCAGCAAGTCCGCCGATGCCACGAGGCCGAAATTGGCGGGAATGTTTGCGAGATTTCGGAGTCGGCGGCGTGGTCGGCGGCGGGGTCGGCGGCGTGGTCGGCGGCGTGGTCGGCGGCGGAGTCGGCGGCGTGGTCGGCGGCGTGGTCGGCGGCGTGGTCGGCGGCGGAGTCGGCGGCGGAGTCGGCGGCGTGGTCGGCGGCGTGGTCGGCTTACAAGCAAGAGGCCGCTGATCTTCTCGCCTTGCTGAGCGAGGCCACACCATGAACCCCATCGACGAAGCCGCCGCGGTACTGACCCTTGCGCGTATGAACGCCAAGCGCGCGAAGGAAGCCGAGGACGCCGCGTTCGCTGAGCTGGTCGCGCTGCTGCCCAAGCAGGACGAAGGAACCGTGAAGCTGACCGGCGAGAGCTACAAGGTCGCGATCGAATACGGCATGAACCGCACGATCGACGCCGCTGCACTGGCGGCCATCAAGGATAGCGTGCCGGTGGCGCTGTTCGAACAGGCGATCGACTACGCGCCGAAGCTCAAGCTGCCGGGCCTGCGCTATCTGCAGGCGAACGAACCCGACGCTTACGCCCTGCTCGCCCAAGCGATCACAGCGCGGCCGGCGAAGCCTTCGGTGCGTATCGAGGCGATCGAGCAGATGCAGGAGGCGGCATGATGGACGCGAAGTTTACGCCGGGTCCGTGGGTGGTCGATCCGAATGCGTTGCACGACGTGCGGGCCGCGGATGGGAAAGATGTGGCTATTGCCATCTGCAAGCAGATGAGCGTTCTGCACATAAATCCCGAGACGGTATCTCCCGAGACGCGCGACACGGCCATTGCCAATGCCCGCTTGATCGCCGCCGCGCCCGAGTTGCTGAAAGCGTTGCAGGTTCTTGCCGAAGAGGCTGACAACTTCAACGTTTCCGGCGTGTATTTCAACGAGAAATGCATGGGCCATCGCGGCCTCGCACTCGCTGCTGCCGCCATCGCCGCCGCAACCGGAGCCCCCTAAATGGACGCCCAAGAACTCGGCACCCGCTCCGCTATCCCGATCACCCTGGCCGAACACACCATCAGTTCGTCCGGCCTGACCAAGCGCGAGGCCGCTGCCTTCGTCGCCATGCACGCGATGCTTGGCGCCGGCGCGGCTGACCTCGACGACGTGCCCGAAGTGGCGGTGGCGTATGCCGATCGCCTGATGACTGAACTGGCAAAGGAGCCAACACCGTGATGGAAGAGAAACTGCTCGGAAAAATCGCCAGCCTGCGCATCGGGAATGGTGGATATCAAGGCGCCATGTTTGGAGTGTCGGTGTCCCTGTCGATGAACGGCAGTGGCGTTGGCGACTTCAAGGGAGCGTTTGATCAGAGCATCAAGGTAACGCCGAATACGAAATGGACGGAAGCCGATCGCTCGCGCCAGTTCGATGACGTGATGCGCTGGCTGGATGACCAATGCCGCGCTGCTCATGTCGATGACGTGATGAAGCTCGTCGGCAAGCCCGTCGAAGTAACCCTTGAAGGAAACACGCTCAAGTCGTGGCGCCTTCTGATTGAAGTCCTTTAACCGGAGCCAACCCCATGAGCATTTCCCTCGCAAGTATCAGCAAGACGCAGCGCAATTCGCTGCCACCGCGAGTCGTCATCCACGGCGATGGCGGCGTTGGCAAGACCACCTTCGCGGCGGGCGCCTACAAGCCCATTTTCCTCCCGTTCGAGGATGGGCTCAGCGGCATCGAGGCCGAGGCGTTTCCCCTTCTCAAGAGCTACGCCGAAGCGATGGAAGCCATCACGACGTTGGTCAAGGAAGAGCACAGCTACAGCACCGTTGTTGTGGACTCGCTCGATTGGGCCGAGCCGCTTATCTGGCAGAAAGTCGCCAAGGAAGCCGGCAAGCGTTCGATAGAGGAAATCCCGTACGGCAAGGGATATGCCGAAGCCCTGCCGCTGTGGCGCGACCTCCTGGACGGCCTGAACCATCTGCGCGAGCACAAGGGCATGGCCGTCGTGCTGATCGCACACAGCGAGATCAAGCGTTTCGAGGCACCCGACAGCGAGCCTTTTGATCGCTTCCAGATCAAATTACATCGTGGCGCAAACGCAATGGTGCGCGAGTGGGGGGACGTGATCGGATTCGCTCACCACGAGACAGCCATCAAGAAAGACACCAACGGATTCACGACGCGAGCCCGAGGTATTTCCACCGGCCGCCGCTTGCTTCGCGTTGTCGAGACCCCTGCGTGCGTCGCAAAAAACCGCTACGGCATGCAGGACACGATCGATCTTTCGTGGTCGTCGCTGATGCAGGCAATGGTGCCTGTGGCGGCTGCGGCTTAATCAACCGGCGCGTTGAATTGCGCGCTTTCAACCTATCCGTTTAACCACGAGGACCACCGCAATGGCAAACATCTCCAACATGTACAACCCGGACGCCGAAGCCGCCACCGACTTCAGCCCCATCCCGACCGGCGAATACCCGGCCGTCATCGTCGACAGCGACATGAAACCGACCAACGGCAACAACGGCCAATACCTGGAATTGGTGCACGAGATCACGGCCGGCGAGCACAAGGGTCGCAAGGTGTGGGCGAACCTGAATCTGGACAACCCGAGCGCGGCCGCTGTCGAGATCGCAAACCGCCAGATGGCATCCATCCGTGAAGCGACCGGCGTCGCCAATCCGACCGACAGCCAGCAGCTCCATTACAAGCCAATGGTGATCCGCGTCGAGTTCATTCCGGCCGGCACGGTCAAGACGAGCAAGAGCGGCAAGGTCCACGAATACAAGAAAGACACGAACGAAATCAAGGCGTGGAAGAAGGGCGACGGCGCGGCGGTGAGTCAGCCGACGCAGCAGCCCGCCGCGAATCAGGCCACCGGCTCGACCACACCGCCGTGGCAGCGCAACGCGGCCGCATAAGTTTCATGGCGTGAGTTGGGCACCAGCGCACGGAAGCGCGACTCCTTGGCTTTGCCGGCCGCCTAGACCCAACACCGGCACCAATCCACAAGGCGGGCTGCTACCCCTCAGTAGCCCGCCGCAACCTTTCGAGATACGTCATGGTCATGTTGCCCGCACAAGCCGCCAGCGATCCGACGCTCGACGCCATCAGCGCCGCAGTGCAGAACGTCAACAACTTGCAGAAGCCGCGTGCCTATCTCGGCATGTCGGCCATCGGCATGGATTGCGAGGCGTTCCTATGGCGCAACTTCCGCTGGTGCGGCCCGTCCGGCGGCGGCTTCGATGCGAAGTCGCTGATGAACTTCGAGGACGGCCACCGCACCGAGGACTTGATGGCCGCGCGGCTGCGCATGGTTCCTGGCGTAGAGCTTTACACGGTCGATCCGTCCACCGGCGAGCAATTCGGATTCAAGGATCTCGGCGGCCACTTCTGCGGGCACATCGACGGCGCGATACGCGGCATCCTGCAGGCGCCCAAGGCGTGGCATATGTGGGAGAACAAGGCCAGCGAGAAAGGCCCGGCCGAGCTCGCCAAGCTGAAAGAAAAGCACGGCGAAAAGAACGCGCTCAAGCAGTGGAACGGCACGTACCACGCGCAAGCGATCCTGTACATGCACTACGGCGCGATGGAGCGGCACTATCTGACGTGCACATCGCCTGGCGGTCGCATGCCGATCACCAGCGTGCGCACCAATGCCGACGACGCCGAAGCCGAGCGCCTGAAAGCAAAAGCCGAGCGAGTGATCTTCTCGCCCGAGCCGCTGGCGAAGATTTCCGACGATCCGGCGTTCTGGAAGTGCAAAGGCTGCGCGATGAACGCGCAATGTCACACCACGGCGTTGCCCGCCGTCTCCTGCCGCACCTGCCTGCACGCCACGCCCGAGAAAGACGGTGACGGCCGCTGGTCATGCGCGAAGTACTGGGCGGATATTCCGCTCGACGCACAGCGCAAGGGCTGCGATGGGCACCTGTACATCCCTGCCCTGCTTAAGCGCTGGGGCGAGGCGACCGACGCGTCAGCCGATGAGGGCTGGGTCGAGTACACGGCCGCTGATGGCTTCGTGTTTCGCAACGGGCCGCGCGGGGCTGGGTCGTTTGAGTCGAAGGAGTTGGCGGCGGCTTCGCCCGCTGAAATAAGAGACGAAGAATTGAACAAGGTCCGGCTCGCGTTCGCGGGGCGGTTTGTTGAGACAACTGATTTGGGGGTGGCGGCGTGAGCGAGCAGATTAAGGATGGTGAGCCGGCGGATCAGATGGCGCATATAGGTCATCTGATCGCCACGCAAGACAACCGGATCACCGACCAGCCGATCTTCATCGTGCAGCAGAAGCGCGAAACCGTGGGCCACCCTGATTACGACAACAACCGCATTGCGTGGGTGAATGACGATAACAGCGAGGCTGATGCCAGCGAGAGCGCTGAGCTAGAAGCCGCCTTTGCCGAGGAAGGAGCCGAGCCGAATGGCTGGCGCCGGCTTGCCTTGTGCTTTCACTGGGAGTTTGTGACCGCCTGTTTCACCGAGCAAGGGTGCAAGGACTACTTGGCACGCGACGGCCACAATCTGCGGGAGCCTCGCATTTACGCGGCAGGGAGTTACCGAAACGAGGAATGGCGGCAGGTTCGATCGTTCCTTCTAGAACTGGCCGCCCGCGAGCCCCAATCATGACCACCGAAACCCCCTGCGGCCGCATCGGCCTCATTACGCTCAGCGAATGCGCCGAGCGCGCCGCGGAAGCCGTCGCCAGCGCACGGGTGAAGCTGGCCGTGTGCCTTGACCCGAACGGCTTTGTTACGGTCGAGGCGATCGAGCACGCGATCTTGGTCGACCTGGTGGACGTGTATGACCGGGGCAATCAGCTCGCGCTCTGGCGCCAGATCGAAACCGACCTTGCCGCCGCCTGCAAAGAGCGCGGCATTACCGGCGGGCGCGGGCATCGGCATCGGGTGATGGGCCAGAGGCGGGCGGCGTGATGGATGCGTCTACCGTCACTGGTTCGCCATGCTCTAAGTGCAACGGCACTGTGCGCTATTCCAAAAGCCGCGCATGTGTTGCATGCGATAGGGCTAGGGCCAAGGCTCAGCGGGAAGCTAATCCAGATGGAGCGCGAGCTTATGCACGCGCATACCGCGCGGCGGGGCTTTGCGCTAAACGCCCACGTAATGACGCTGTTCGCGCGCAAGAAAACGCGCGCTATCGTGTTCGCGCCGAGAGAATTGCCGCAGAAAAAAGCGCAGTGCTTTTGGCGAACGCGGATGAAATAGCAGCGCGCAAAGAGAAGCGTAGCGAAGAGAAGGCCGAACGCAAGCGGCAGTATATGCGCCGCTGGCGTGCAGAAAATCATGTCATAGCGTCGGTGCAGAGCCGTAGCAAAAAGGCGCGCCGCCGCAACGCTCCAGGAAAACACACGGCCGCTGACGTCCTCGCCATCGGTGATCGTCAGAAGTGGCGTTGCGCTTGGTGCAAAAGGCCATGCGGAGCCGCCTATCACGTTGACCATGTGATGCCGCTGGCCCGCGGCGGCTCCAACTGGCCAAGCAATCTGTGCATTGCGTGTCCGACTTGCAACATGCGCAAGAAGGCAAAGCTTCCGCACGAGTTCGCGCAGACGATGGGGATGCTTCTGTGATCCTGCGTCCCTATCAATCTGCCAGCGTAGACGCGACGTGGGACTACATGCGCACATGCGCGGGGAACCCCGCGATCGTGATACCGACGGCCGGAGGCAAGTCCCTGATCATCGCTGAGACGGCGCGCCAGGCTGTTGAGCAATGGGGCGCGCGCGTCGGGATCGTAGCGGGCCAGAAAGAGCTGATTGCGCAGAACTTCGACAAGCTGCGCAAGCTTTTGCCAGATGCCGATTGCGGGATCTATTCGGCAAGTCTGAATCGCCGCGACCGCTTTAATCGAATCATGTTCATGCAGGTTCAGAGCGTTGCCAAGAACATGCACAACTTCGGCAAGTTCGACTTGCTTCTGTTCGATGAGTTTCACCTTGTGCCAACCAAGGGCGAAGGCCTCTACAGGACCATGATCGCCGGTGCAAAGCAGTTCAGCCCGAATTTGCGTGTGATCGGCTACAGCGCAACACCCTTCCGTCTTGGTGTCGGCCCTGTCTGCGGTCCTGAGCACATCTTCACTGACATAGCCTACGAGGCGAATATCTCCGACCTGATTGGCGATGGGTATTTGTGCCGGCTGATCACCCGAGGCGGAAGCGCTCGCGCTGACCTGTCTGGCGTCAAGATTAGCGGAGGCGAGTACGTAGAGTCGCAACTAGCCGCTGCCGTTGACAAGCATGAGCTGGTAGAGGCGGCCTGCGATGAAATGGCAGCGCATGCGGTTGACCGTCATTCGTGGATCGTGTTCGCCGTGAGTATCGAGCACGCCCAGCACGTGGCTGATGCACTGAATCGCCGCAGCATTGGCGCCGCTGTCGTCCACGGCGGTACGCCGGCTGGCGAGCGCGACCGACTCACCGCAGACTTCCAGGCTCAGCGTTTGCGCGCGCTGGTGAACGTCAACGTGTTCACCACTGGCTTCGATGCACCGAACATTGATTGTGTCGTGATGTTGCGGCCAACAAAGAGCGCTGGCCTGTACGTGCAGATGGTTGGCCGCGGCTTCCGGCTTCACGACAGCAAGCAGAACACGCTAGTCCTCGACTTCGCTGGGAACATGCTCGAATTTGGACCCGTCGACACCGTTCGCGTCAGCAAGCCAAAGAGGAAGGGCGAGGCCCGCGTCGAAACCGGCCGCGCGAAAGAGTGCCCGCAGTGCCACGCGTTGCTGGCGTTCGGCGTGCGAGTGTGCGAGTGCGGCTATTCGTTCGCGAGCTTGGATCCAGCCCACTCCGACACGCCCGTCGACGCGCCCGTGCTGTCCACTGATAAAGAGCGCGTCATCACTGAGCATCTGGTGCACAGCGTCGGTTATGCGCGCCACGACAAGCCCGGAAAAGTGCCCAGCTTGCGCGTGACGTACCAGTGCGGCCTGCGCCGTATCAGCGAGTGGGTTTGTATCGAACACGGCGGCCAGGCGCGCGCCAAAGCGCTTCGCTGGTGGCAAGCCCGCGCCGAAGGAACACCGCCGCGCACGGTCGAGGAAGCCTTGCCGCTGGCGTGGAAGCTTCCGAGCCCGATCGCGATCAGCGTCGATGAAACAGGCAAGTACCCGGAGATTGTTGGTTATGAATGGTCAGCAAGTGTGGACGCCAGCGACGCGCGATCGAGCGATAGCGGCGTTGCAGTCGATACCCGTACAGACGCCGTGCCCGTTGTGCGCGGAGTTCCTGGATGGCTTCTGCAGGCAGTGGAAGCAACCAGTACCCGAAAGCGCGCAGCGTGACGGCTGCGTTGAGTGGGTCGAGGCGATCCCGTTTTGACCACCACCACGAAGAGGATTGAGGGATGAGCAACGAGATGGACAACCCAGTGCAGAGCTATATGCCAGTCAAGCTAATGTCGTTCAAGTCTGATGAATCCGGCGATGAAGTCTGCTGCGATACGGGACTTCTCGAACTAACGGATTCGGGCAACGGATTCGTCGAAATTGGCTTCGACTACGGCGACGAGCGAATCTACCTTGGTTTCCGCCTCGGTGATTTGCTGCGCGCAGTTAAAGAGCAGGCCCAGCCATGACCGCCCTTCGCGAATGTCTGCGTAAGGCAGTGGCAGCCGTCAATGGGCCGCTGCTGACGGATAAGAGCAATGAACAGGCCGGCTGGGCTGCGGTCAGCTTTTTGCAATCGCACGGAGCTGAACTCCTTTCGATCCTCGACGCCGAGGGCGATGGCGGGGCGGCGGGTGCCCTTGGCGAGATAGCCGGCCTGATACGCGAGTGCGAACAGAACGCCGGCAAAGTGTCCGACTTCTACGCGTGGGAAATGATCGGGCGCATGTCCAAGATTCTTGAATCCACGCAGTTCCACCCCCAGCCGGCGCGATCTGGCGGGGTGAGTGATGAGCAGGTGGACTCAGCATGTAGCGCGTACATCGCCGCTGACAGATTTCTACTCGACGGCGCGGTTGATTCCATGCGCGAACCGATGCGCGCCGCCCTACTTGCCGTAGCCCACCTGTTGCCAAGTGGCGAGCGCGGAAAGGTGGATGGTGTGGTGCCATCTATCGAACGAATTGGATGGGATAAAGAATGCGACGACGTGGATCGCATCATTGAAAAGCTTGGCATGACAATCGAGCAGGCGCGCACCGAAGGTGGATGCTTGCATCTCCCGCGAATCCTAAATCACATACAGGAAACGTTTGATGCGCTGGCTTTAGCTACTGAGTTTGGCGGGCACATGAGTGACAAGTACGTTGCTGCAATACACGCCGCCAACCACCCGCCAGCACATGCGGCGCAGGTGGATGTGGGCGATGCTTACACTCGCGCAGGTCTGCGCATCAAGGAACATTTCGCCAAACACCCACCCACTGCCGAGCCAGTGGCGCAGGATGAGACGGTAGAACCGAGTTGGGTTACCACGCTACGCAAAGAGCTGTTGATGTCAAAAATGACGCACAACTTTACTCTGACGCGCGATGAGCTGATTTACTTGCTTGGAAATCATCTAGCAGTCCAGCCTCGCGCAGTGCCGGATGGGTGGGTCAATCGCGCTGCACGGTGCGCCGAAGCCATGATGAATCAGTCGGGACTGCTCGCCAACGTGCCAGCTACTCGAGACGATGAGGGAAAAGGCTTGGCGCACCTGCGATGGATGACTGAGCAACTGGCGTCGCGTTCCATCGAGAGCCCGACAAAGGCTTGCCGGTGGCTTGGCTACATCCAGGCCATGCTGATTTCTCGCGGCATGAGCACACTGGATGCCGAGAAGCGGAGAAATCTGTTGAGCGCCGCCGCCCCGTCGCCGGGAGAGTCGCAGGCATGACCCTGCCTCAGGTAATACAGGATGCGCTTGGACGCGTCCAGATAATTGCTGATACCGAGTCCGAATGGGCCGATATAGCTATTGAGGACTGGCAAACCATCCGCGCCGAACTCCACCGCCTGACCGAAATAGCCGAGGGTGTCGAGCCACTGGTTATCAGGCTTGGGGAGGTGACCGAGGCATTCCAGCGCTCTGACGAGCAGGCG
>Ga0207667_10000432_pt1 | contig 56395 bp, 54 predicted proteins | sample KBSCornC52_FD_184301 | JGI IMG/M metagenome (GOLD analysis project Ga0207667, IMG submission 184301) | Corn rhizosphere microbial communities from Kellogg Biological Station, Michigan, USA - KBS Corn C5-2 (SPAdes) (version 2) | ecosystem: Host-associated > Plants > Roots > Rhizosphere > Soil ... | reverse complement strand
GCGGTCAGCTCCTGGGCGGACAGATAGGCCAGGATTTCGCGGCGGGGGCGGGATGCCAGGGCTTCGAAGAACGAGTCGACGGCCATCAGCTCTTAAGCAATTAACGAAGTTGCTAAATATATAGCCGCAGGAAGCGGCCGAGTCAAGCGGCCGTCACCACTGCGTGCGATTGGGCAGCAGCCCCTTCAACTCGGCCTCGGTCAGATTGCGCCACTGCCCCGGCTTCAGATGCGCCAGCTTGACGTTGACGATGCGCACGCGGCGCAGCTGGGTGACGCGGTAGCCGAACTCGGCGGCCATCAGGCGGATCTGCCGGTTCAGGCCCTGGGTCAGCACGATGGCGAAGCCGAACTTGGCGATCCTGCGCGTGCGGCAAGGCTTGGTCATCTGCCCGTGGATGCGCACGCCCTTGGCCATGCCGGCGAGGAACTCGTCGGTGACGGCCTTGTTCACCCCCACCAGGTATTCCTTCTCGTGGTTGTTCTCGGCGCGCAGGATCTCGTTGACGATATCGCCGTTGCTGGTCAGCAGGATCAGCCCTTCCGAATCCTTGTCCAGCCGGCCGATCGGGAAGACGCGCTGCTGGTGGTCGACGAAGTCGACGATATTGCCGGAGACCGTGCGGTCGGTGGTGCAGGTGATGCCCACCGGCTTGTTCAGCGCGATATACACGGCCCGCTTGGCTGCCGGCGTCGCGGCCAGGACGCGCGCCTTGACGATCTCGCCGTCGACGCGCACCTCGTCGCCTTCCAGCGCCTTGGCGCCGGTGCCGACCACCTCGCCGTTGATGCTGACGCGGCCGGCCAGCAGCAGCTCGTCCGCTTCGCGGCGGGAGCAGATGCCGGCCTCACTGATGTACTTGTTGACGCGCATGGCCGCTTACGAACGCAGGCCGACGCCGCGCTTGAGCAGGTACAGCGCCAGCGTCGCCAGGCCGCCCACGAACAGCAGCATCACCGCGAAGGCCACGCCGATATGCACGTCGCTCACGCCCAGCACGCCGAAGCGGAAGGCGTTGACCATGTACAGGATCGGATTGACGCGCGAGATGCTCTGCCACGGCTCGGCCAGCATGTTGACCGAATAGAACACGCCGCCCAGATAGGTGAGCGGGGTCAGCACGAAGGTCGGCACCAGCGCGATATCGTCGAACTTCTTCGCGTACACCGCATTGACGAAGCCGGCCAGCGAGAAGATCGTCGCGCCCAGCACCACCGAGGCGAAGGTGATCAGCGGATGCACCACCTGCAGATGGGTGAAGAACAGCGCGATCACCAGCACCAGCGCGCCGACGACCATGCCGCGCGTCACCGCGCCGGTCACATAGCCCAGCAGGATCACCCAGTTCGGCATCGGCGACACCAGCATCTCTTCCACCGCGCGGCTGAACTTGGCGCCGAAGAACGAGCTGGAGATATTGCCGTAGCTGTTGGTGATGATGCTCATCATCACCAGGCCCGGCACGATGTACTGCATGTAGGTGAAGCCGCCTTCGATGGTGCCGATGCGGCTGCCGATCAGCTTGCCGAAGATCACGAAGTACAGCGTCATGGTGATCGCGGGCGGGATCAGCGTCTGCGTCCAGATGCGCATGATGCGCACGATTTCGCGGCGGACGATGGTGCCCAGCGCGACGAGGTTGCCGGAAGCGTTCATGCGGCCTGCTCCTGCGCGGACTTGGCGTTGCGGCCCTGTTCCACCAGGCGCACGAACAGTTCTTCCAGGCGGTTGGTCTTGTTGCGCATCGAGGTGACCGTGACGCCGTGCGAGGACAGCGCGGTGAACATGGAATTGAGATCGTGGGCGCGGGACATTTCCGCTTCCAGCGTGTGGTCATCCACGCGGCGCAGGCTCACGCCGGGCAGTGCCGGCAGTTCGCCCGGCACGTTGGCGACGTCGAGCACGAAGGTTTCCGAATCCAGCGTCGCCAGCAGGCGCTTCATCGTGGTGTTCTCCACGATGGTGCCGCGGTCGATGATGGCGATGTTGCGGCACAGCTGCTCGGCTTCCTCCAGGTAATGCGTGGTGAGGATCACCGTGGTGCCGGCCGCGTTGATGCCGCTGACGAACTGCCACATCGAGCGGCGGATCTCGATATCCACGCCGGCGGTGGGCTCGTCGAGGATGAGGAGCTTGGGCTCGTTCATCATCGCGCGGGCGATCATCAGGCGGCGCTTCATGCCGCCGGACAGGGTGCGCGCCTGCTCCTGGTTCTTGTCCCACAGGCGCAGCTCGTGCAGGTATTTCTCCGCGCGCTCCATGGCGACGCGCCGCGGGATGCCATAGAAGCCCGCTTCGTTGACGCAGATGTCGAACGGCTTCTCGAACACGTTGAAGTTGATTTCCTGCGGCACCAGGCCGATCAGCTGCATGGCCTTGCCGCGCTGCTGGTTGACCGAGACGCCGAAGATGCGCGCGTCGCCGCCGCTGGCGTTGACCAGGGAGGACAGGATGCCGATCAGGGTGGACTTGCCGGCGCCATTGGGGCCGAGCAGGGCGAAGAAGTCGCCCGGTTCCACGGTCAGGCTGACGCCCTTGAGGGCTTCCACCCCGTTGGCGTAGGTCTTGCGCAGGTTGTCGACGACGAGGGCGGGGGCGGATGAGGCTGGCGGGGTGGGCATGGGCTGCACCGAAGGGGCTAGCCTCTTATTATAGCGGGCTGGTTCCCGCCGGCCGGTTCCGCGGGGCGCACTCACTGTTTCCCCGGATTCCCATGGCCGATCATTTCACCCTCCGCCTCGTCGACAGCTACATGCTCGCTCCCACCGTGCGCCACCTGGTGTTCGAGCGCGCCGACGGCCAGGTGCTCGCGTTTGTGCCCGGGCAGTTCCTGCAGGTGCATTTCCACTACGACGACGGCACGGCGACCAAGCGCAGCTATTCCGTCGCCACCGTCGGCGACGGCCGCTCGCCGGCGCAGCGCATCGAGATCGCGGTGAGCTACGTGGAAGGCGGCGCCGCCACCAGGCTGCTGGGCAGCCTGGAAGCGGGCCAGACCATCGAGGCCAGCGGCCCCTACGGCCGCTTCTGCCTGCAGCCGGGCGATGCGCACCCGCGCTACCTGCTGCTGGCCACCGGCACCGGCGTCACGCCGTACCGCGCCATGCTGCCGCTGCTGCGCGAGCTGCTGGCCCAGGGCGGGCGCGAGGTGGCCCTGCTGTACGGCGCGCGCAACGAGACCGAGCTGCTCTACGGCGCCGAATTCGAAGCTTTCGAGCGCGAAAACCCCGGCTTCTCCTTCCACGCCTGCCTGAGCCGCCAGGCCCGCGCCGAGCCGCGTCCGAACGACCGCAGCGGCCACGTGCAAAGCGTGCTGGCCGAGCTGTCGCCCAGCGCCGACCGCGATATCGCCTATCTGTGCGGCAATCCGAACATGGTCGACGGCGCCTTCAACGCCCTGAAGGAATACGGTCTGCCGATCCCGCAGATCCGCCGCGAGAAGTACATCTCCTCGCGCTGAAGTCTTCGGCGCTCGCGCCGACATCCTGTGAAAGGCGAAACGGACGGGTGCAAGGCCCGTTCGGAAAAAGCTTGCGCGCTTCGTAAGCTAGCCGGCATTTCGCATCCAGGCTCAACAAAATTATCACAAACGCCTGATTTGCATCGATCTTTTGGTCATAGACCAAACGACATACGCTCGCGCACTGTGATGTCGATCACAAATTCGTACGCCCATCAGTTTTCGGATTAAAGCCCGGTCGCCGGCAGCCGACAGACCGGAAAAGCGCTCATCCGTTCGAGGGGCGCGGGAGGGCGGTATGCGAATCTGGATACGCAAGACGCTGGTGGTCGGTCTGGTCGCGATAGCTTTCGCGCCGGCCGTGGCGATGGCTGATGGCGGGACGATCGCCTTCTCCGGGAGAATCGTCGAACCCACCTGTTCGGCAAGTTCCCAGCGCATCGGCGATGCGCAAGGCGTCGAAGCGCGGCATCGCTATCGCTGCTCGGAGGGCGCCCATCCCACGCCCGGGCAGCTCGCGCAGTCCTATGCGCTGTCGGTGAGCGACACCGTCGGTACGCCGCTCGCCTCAGACCCCTTAATCGTCTATTTCGGCCAATACTTGAGCGCGCAGCCGAAGCTGGTCACGCAGACCTACGACTGAAGCGCTCACTGGTACGACAGGGTGAACGTCGCCGTTGCGCTCACCGTGCCGGCCGCCACCGGTGTCGCGGTCTGGTAGTAGCGCGCGTAGTAGGTGAGGTTCAACGGCCCGTTCGGCGTGGCGCCGACCAAGGCCGGCGTGCCGAAGCTGATGGGCGCGAAGCTCTGGTCGATCAGCTGCACGCCGATGTTCTTCGCACGGCCCGTGCCGGTCGCCGGCGCGATCACGCCGGTAAAGCCGCTGGCCGCGGTTGCCGTATCGAACTGGATAAACAGCTGGCTGCCGGCCGAGCATTGCAGCGGAATCGGCACCACCGTGGCGCCCGCAAAGGTGCCTACGCCATTGAAGGCCGTGTTGGACACCACCGGCAGCGACACATTGATCACGCTGGTGTTCACCGAGCAGGTCGGATACACGAAGGTCAGCTTGGTGCTGAGATTGAAATTCTCCACGCGGCGGTTGTTGTCGTAGCGCCAGTAGCCCATCGTGCCGGTGTTGACCGCCGCGCCATTGGCGATCGGGCCGGTCTTGACGAACTCCAGGCCCGAGGTCACCGACATCTGATAGCTGCCGCTGGCGATCGAATCGCCGGGATAGGCGACCAGGTAGCTGGAGGCATCCGGATGGGTGACGCGGTAGCCGATGCCGGCCACGCCGGTGGGGAAGATGGTGGCGCCCGAGGCCGGCTGACTGCCGGCCACGTTCGTGACGCCGATCCGGGTCGTGCCGGTACAGGAGATCTGCGAGATCGGCGTCGGGGTGAACTGGCCGGAACTGGCCAGCGTCGCGCCGACCGGCAGGTTGGGATCGATGGTGATGGTGGAGCTGCCGAACGTGATGTTGACGTTCGACGTATTGCCGCTGGTGAAGCTGCAGCTCGCCTGCGCCATCAGCGGCAGCCAAAGCATGGTCGCCGCCAACAGCAGCGCAATCCTGCGAATCACGTGTGTTCCCCCTGGGTGTTGCCGTGCCTCGACCGCCTGCAAGCGCGGCGATGCCTTCCCGGCATCGGCGCTGGCCCGCGTTCGGGCGCTACTGATAGGTCAGCGTATAAGTGGCCGTCGCCGTCACCTGGCCGCCGCCGACCGGCGATGCCGTGCGGTAGTACTGCGCGTAATACGGAATGCTCAGCGCGCCGTTCGGCGTCGCGCCCAGCGATTTGGCGGTGTTGAAGGTCACCGGCGTCTGGCTGCCGTCGAGCAGCCGCACGCCGACGTTCTGCGCCTTGCCCGTGCCGGTGGCCGGCGCGATCACGCCGGCGCCGGCGCCGGTGCCCGGCGTGGACGTGCTCAGCGTGATGGACACGTTCGCGCCCGACTGGCAGCTCAGGTTGATATTGAAGCGCGTGGTGCCGGCGGTAGCGCCGATCGCCGACAGCGCGCTCGTGCTCACCGTCGGCAAGGCGACATTGAGCGTCTGCGAATCGGTATTCACCGAGCAGGCGATCACGCTGACGCTGCCGCCGCTGAAGGTCAGGCTGGAAAGCGGGCCGACGCTCGCGGTCTTGCCGTAGACGTACCAATAGAACTGCATCAACTGGATCGAGCCCAGCGGACCGGGCGTGATCGGGCCGGTCTTGACCAGGTTCGCGGTGAAAGTGGAGACCGCGCTGGTGCTCGGATAAGTGATCGCTGTCGGCTCGAAGCCCGCGGTGCTGCCGGGGCCACAACGCAGGCAGGACTGCGCATCGGCCTGCACCGGCGAAGCGGTGACCACCAGCGCCACGCCCGGCACATTGGTGGCGAAGGCGATGCCGGCGCTGGTGCTCGCGTCCGATGCATCGCGCGGCGCGAGGTTGCCCGCCTGCATCGTCACCACGCGGCCCTGCGCCGTGTTGTCGTAGGGCATGCCGGTGCAGCTGATGGTGATCGCGGCGTTGCCGGAGGTACCGAGCACCGTGCCCACCGGCGTGCTGGGCGACACGCTGATGTTGCCGATGGACAGCGTGTTATTGGTGATGCTGCAGTTGACCGCGGCGCTGGCGCCCAGCGGCAGCAGGCACAGCAGCAGGGCCAGCAGCAACAGCGCGCCGCAGCGGCGCGGCAGCATGGCGATGGCTCGATCAGCACGCATCACAGCTGACTCCCGGTGCCGGACGCCGCCGCGGTGCAGGTGGCGTCGAGCTTTTCGTAACTGTCCGTGCCCTTGGCGGCCGCTGGCAACTGGTAGGGGAACTGGCAGCGCAGCGCCGTCGCATCGCCATCCTGCCACTGCACGCTCAGCAGGCCGCGGTCGCGCGCGACGCGCACCAGGATACGCCCGGCCTGGCCGACCACGCCCACATTCTTGCCCTGCTCGTCCACCACTTCGGCGCCGAACGGCACGCTGCGGCCGTCGGCCTGCTTCACGCGCACGATCATCGAGCGGCCGCTTTCGGTCTTGTAGCGCAGCATCACCACCGCGCCGGCATGCGGCGCCACGTCGGCGCTGGTGCTTTCCAGCGCCACCGACAGCGGCAGGCCCTTGGGGTCGATCTGCACGGTGTTGCGGTTGTACGGGGTGAGATAGGGCACCAGCGCATAGCCGGCGCCGTTGATGCGCACGCCGGCGGCGTTGACCACGCGCGCGCCCTTGGCGTCCGGCGCGGAGACGATCGCCACGGTGTCGCCCATCGGCTGGCCGAAGGTGACGCCGCCCGGATGCGCCACCACGGAACCGGCCACGGTGATCGAACCCTGCGAATAGCCGCTGCCCTTGCCGTAGCTGGCGTTGAACTGCGCGAACGGGCTGCGGTAGCCGCCGTAGACGGTGCCGGCGTTGCTCGAATCCGCGCCATCGCCGCCGTTGTCGTGGGTGGCGGTGGCGCCGTAGCTGTATTCGTTGTCGACGCCGGCGGTGCCGCTCAGCGTGCCTTGCGCCAGCGAATGGCCGTTGCTGTCGTGGCTGACGGTGGCGCCGAAGGTCGGCGCATGCACGCTGTCGCCCAGCGGCAGCGAGATGCTGGCGAAGAACTGGTTGCTGAAGCGGCCGTTGACGTCGCGCACGCGGGTCGCCGAGACGTTGTAGCTCAGGCGGCGGAACGTATTGTTGTAGCCGAGCTGGAACTGCACGTCGGTGCCGGGGCGGCTCCAGTAATCCACCGCCGAACCGGTCACATAGATGGTGCCGCCGCTCTGGCCCAGGCGCTGGTTGACGTTGATGTCGAAGCGGCTGCGCTGGCGGTCGAGCTGGCGGGTGAAGGTGCTGAAGTTGTTCGACGCGCCCTGCAGCGCCGCGCGCTGTTCGGGCGTGAGCAGGTCCGTGGTGCTGACGCCGTTGACCGTGGTCAGCGTGGTCGGGTCCACATAGCGGTAGCCGCGCGCGATATCGCGCGTCAGCAGCGCATCGCGCAGGCCCAGGTAGCCGCTGGTCGAATAGCGGTAGGTGGCCACGCTGAAGGAGGTGTTGCTCTCCGGAATGATCTTGCTGTAGCTCAGCCGCACGCTCTGGCCGTCCTGGCTGGACTGGCCGGGAATCTCGGTGCGCGCCGCCGTGACGTCCAGCGCGATCGCGCCGTAGTGCGTATTGAAGGCGCCGCCGACCTGCACCGCGCCATAGCCGGAGGTGCCGACGATGCCGGCATAGCCGGTCAGCAGGTTGCTGAAGCCATGCTGCAGCGTGGCCTGCGCGATCGCCGGATGCGCGTGGATCGCGCTGTCGTGCAGCTCGCCGGCCACCACCGAGAAGCGCGTGACATTCGGGCGCAGCAGCTGCGGCACCGAGGCATACGGCACGGTGAAGTTGCGCACGCGCCCGTCCGCTTCGGTCACGCTGACATTGAGGTCGCCGCCGTAGCCGGTGGAGTACAGGTCGGAGATCACGAACGGACCGGGCGACACCGTGGTTTCGTACAGCACGATGCCGTTCTGGCGCACCGTCACCTTGGCATTGGATTCGGCCACGCCGCGCACGGTCGGCGCGTAGCCGCGCAGCGAGTCGGGCAGCATGCGGTCGTCGGTGGCGATCTGCACGCCGCGGATGCTGACGCTGTCGAACAGCTCGCCGCCGGTGTAGGAATCGCCGATGGTCATCTGCGCGCGCAGCGAGGGCAGGTCGCGGCGCACATAGGTGTCGATGTTCTGCCAGTGGCGGCGCGAGGGCTGGCCGGCCGCGCCGGACTGCATCATCAGGGTCGAATCGTGGCGCAGTTGCCAGCCGGCCAGGTTCAGGCCGGCATTGAGGCCCAGGAACGACGAGGTCTGGCTGATGCCGCCGCTGCGCGTGCGGTAGCTGTTGAAGTTGTAGTTGAGCAGCGCGGCATTGACGCCGCGGTCCCAGTTCTCCGGATTCACGTAGCCGCGTGCGCGCGTGCCCAGCCAGGCCTGCGGCACGCTGACGTCCAGGCGCAGGTTCGGCTGGTCGAAGGTCATCGTGGCCGCGTCGATCAGCTGGCCGATATCGAGGCAGCCCTGCGCATCGGCCAGCTTGGCCTGCTGTTCGGGCGAGAGCTTCTGCAGCGGCAGGCCGAGGCGGTCGAACAGATCCTTGGACAGGCAGGGAATCGCGTTGGCGTCCGGCTTGGGCGAGGCGAAGCGCACGTCGCTGCGCGCGATCCAGGCGCCGTTGAGATAGATATCGGTGCGATAGGTGCCGGGCACGATGATGGCGCCGCGCTCGAAGCGCGACAGATCGCCCGTATTGCGGCCCGCGCCCGAGAGCAGGTTGCGGTCGAAGCTCGCTTCCACCGGCGCGGCAGCTTCAGCCGGCCCAGCCGCGGCGCCGTTCGCCGCCGCGGGAGCCGCGGCATACGCGCTCAGGCTCCAGGCGCCGAGCACGCCGGCGATCGCCATGCACAGCAACGCACGCCGGGCGGGCTGGCCGCCGGCGAGAACGTCGCGCTGCATGGCGCGCGCGGACATCACGGCGCGACCGCGCCCGTGTAGCTGTCGGCGGCGCCGAAATCGTTGATCGCGGTGAACTTCACCACGCTGCCGGCGGCCGGCTTCGGCGCGCCGTCATGCAGCGGCAGGCGCAGGTCGGACAGCGGCGCGACCATGCCCAGCTCCGCGGCGACGGACTTGCCGCCGACGCTCACGCTGAGCTCGGAAATGGTGACGTGGAACGGCGTGGGGTTGTGCGCCACCAGCGCCTTGCCGTCGGCATCGACCTTCCAGGTGAGCTGCGCCGGCGCCTTGAGCGGATCGCCCTGCAGGCCGGCCGGACGGTAGAACAGCTTCAGCCGCGAGCGCAGCGCGAGCTGCAGCATGTTCTGGCCCTCGGCCTGCGGGCCGGTGGGCTTGGGCGGCACTTCCAGCACGTTGAGCCAGAACAGCGACTCGCGGTCGGCCGGCAGCTGCTCGTGGGTGTAGACGATGCGCAGGCTCTGTTCCTTCTTCGCTTCCATGCGGAACAGCGGAGGCGTGATCAGAAACGGCACATCGACGGATTCGGGGGTGGAATGCACATCGCCGCGGTCGATCCACGACTCGACCAGCACGGGGTGGTCGTTGTCGTTGGTCAGGCGCACGGTGACTTCGCCATCCTTCGCGGGGAACACCACGCGGGTACCGCCGATCAATACATTGGCGTGCGCGGCAGGAGCGCCGAGGCACAGGGCCAGCAGGCCCGCGCCCAGGGCGCAGACAAACTTCCTCATGGATTTCCCTCGCTGCGAACAGAAGATTCCGCCGCCTTGCGGCGGAGTTGCGCCGGAACCTCTTGGGGTTCCGGCGCCGACTTGCCTCTTACAACACTGCTTATTGCAAGCGCGCTTATTGCGAGCGGGTCTTACTGGTACAGCATCGTGAACTGCACGCTGGTGGTCACGGTGCCGGCGCCAGCGGCGGCGGTCGCGAAGTACTGCGCGTAGTAGTTCAGGTTGCCGGCGCCGCTGGCCAGGGTGGCCTGCTGCGAGTTCTGGGTGGAAGCCGTACCGGCCAGGTTGATCGTGCTGAAGTCGTTGTTCAGCAGCTGCACTTCGACGCCGGTGGCGGAGCCGGTGGCGTTCTTCAGGTTGCCGTCGGCCATGATGGTCGGGCCCGGCTCGAAGAAGGTCTGGGCCTTGGTCAGCGCACCGCAGGCGCTCAGGGCCAGGGTGAAGGCGGTGCGGCCAGCGGTGGCGCCGGCGCCGGCCAGCGAGGTGGTCGACACGGTCGGCAGGGTCACATTGACCGTGGCCGGGCTGGCGCCGCCGTTGATCTTGCAGGTGGAAGCGTTGACGGAGCCGTTGATGTTGATGGTGCCGTCGGTGGCCGAAGCCTGGTTCGGGGCCAGGGCAGCGAAGCCCACGGCGGCGATCAGGGCGGTGGCGAGGAGGTTCTTCATGGTTTGCCTTTGTCCTTAACGGGTTTGGTTGGGTACGGCAGTGGTTGCGCTCCGGACGCGGGCTTTGGTTTCTCGTCCCCCTGCGTCTTTCTTCGAGGAGAGGGCGCTGCCGGCGCTTCCCTCGTTGGCGATGGCCTCATGCAGAAGCCATGCCAAAAAAACGTGATGTAGTTGACACTTAATTCTGAGAAGTATCTCTCAGAATTTTCCTACTCCTTATTAAGCAACGTCAAAAAATTGTCGAGGTCACTACGGGTCAAAATGTGACCACCAGGGACCAAGTGCTTGCCTGGCTTCGCAAAATATCGTCGGGACGCAAGTTTACACTTGTTATTTGTCAAGCTTGCTTGACAGCGGGCTCGGCCCTGCCTAGCATCCTGTCAAGCTTGCTTGACACAGCAGGCGTCGAATCCGGGGGGAGAACGCCGTATGGAGAGGACGATGGAGAGTCTGACCAAGCGCCTGGCGGCGTGGCCGGCCTGGCGCCGCGGCTTGCTGCTGCTGGTGATTATGGCCGGGTATTTTGCCGTGGTCGCTTCGATGCAGTGGCTGAAGGGCACCGCCGAGCGCGTGCTGATCCTGGCCCTGCTGATGGCGCTGACCTGGCTGATGGCCCATGTCTCGCGCGCGGCCGCCTGCTCCGAGGCCGACGGCGAAATGCGCCGCGAGGATCGCCGCTACCTGGCCGAGTTCCTGCCGGCCATCGCCGTCTACTTCGCGCTGATGCTGTTCGTGTGGCCGCTGCACCGGACCACCGACGCGATCTGGCTGAAGGCGCTGATCGCCTTGTCGCCGGCGCTGCCGGTGGCCGCCATGGCGATCTCGCTGTTCCGCTACGTGACCGCCAGCGATGAATTCATGCAGCGCCTGCACCTGCAGGCGCTGGCGATCGCCGCCGGGGTGGTGACGGTGGTCAGCGTCGCGGTCGGCTTCCTGGCCGCGGCCAAGGTGGTGACGCTGGACGGCAGCGTGCTGCTGCTGGTGTTTCCGGGGCTGATGCTGGTCTACGGGCCGACGCTGGCCTGGGCCAAGCGCCGCTACCGCGACTGAGGCGATGGAGAACCGGGTACGCGAACTGCGCGCCGAGCGCGGCTGGTCGCAGGCCGACCTGGCCACGCGGCTGGACGTGTCGCGGCAGACCGTCAATGCCGTAGAGACCGGCAAGTACGACCCCAGCCTGCCGCTGGCCTTCAAGATCGCGCGGCTGTTCGAGCAGCCGATCGAAGCGATCTTCCAGCCAGGCGGCGAAGCGGGGAACTGAAGTTTTCATGGGGATGAAAGCGGCCGCACGGCCGCCTGAGCGAGGGGAACACTAGCAATGGCAATCAAGGGACGCACCATGGTGCGCATCGCCGCCGTCGCGCTGGGGTTGGGCGCGCTGGCGTGGAACCAGTTCCATCCGCGCGGCGGCCAGGCCAGCGGCGCCGAGGAAGACAATGCGCCGGCCGCCGCACCGGTCGCGGCCACCGCGCCGGCCAAGCCGGAAACCTGGCGGCTCGGCTCGCTCACGCTGACGCCGTGCGAGCTGGGCCAGCCCAACAGCGGGCTGACCACCGCCGCGTGGTGCGCGCCGTTCGAGGTGCCGGAGAACCGCGACGATCCGCACAGCCGCAAGATCAAGCTGAAGTTCGGCGTGATCCGCAGCTCCGCCCAGGTGGCCAGCGACGACATGGTCGTGCTGCTCGCCGGCGGCCCCGGCCAGGCGGCCACCGAAGTGTGGCCGGGCGTGGCGCCGGCGCTGCAGCCGCTGCTGGCGCATCGCCACGTGCTGCTGCTGGACCAGCGCGGCACCGGCGGCTCCAATCCGCTGACGTGCAAGCCGCCCGAAGGCAAGCCGCAGAAGCTCGACGAAGAACTCAGCTTCGACCCGGCCAAGCTGCGCGCGGAAACCGCCGCATGCCTCAAGCAGCTCGAAGGCAAGGCCGATCCGCGCTACTACACCACCACGGTGGCGGTGCAGGATCTGGAAGATGTGCGCCGCGCGCTCGGTGCGCCGTCGTTCGATCTGATCGGCATCTCCTACGGCACGCGCATGGCGCAGCAGTATCTGATGCGCCATGCCGACGCGGTGCGCGCGGTGGTGCTGGATGGCGTGGTGCCGAACGGCCTGGTGCTGGGCGAGGACTTCGCGCAGAACCTGGAAAGCGCGCTGAAGCTGCAGTTCGCCCGCTGCGTCGCCGAGCAAGCCTGCCACGACCGCTTCGGCGATCCGTACCAGACGCTCTATCAATTGCGCGATGCACTGCGCGCCAATCCGCACCAGGTCAGTTTCCGCGATCCGCAGAGCTACCAGACCGTGCAGCGCGTGCTGAGCGAATACTCGCTGGCCAGCGTGGTGCGCATGTTCGCCTACTCGCCGATCACCGCGGCGCTGCTGCCGGTGTCGATCGACGCGGCCGCGCATGGCGACGTCGGTCCGCTGCTGGGCCAGGCCAAGCTGCTGTCGGGCGATCTGTCCGACACCATGAATGGCGGCATGCAGTCCTCGGTGATCTGCAGCGAGGACGCCGACCTGTTCGCGCCGCGCCCGCAGGACGCGCATTCGATGCTGGGCACGCGCGTGCTCGATACCTTGCAGGCGGTGTGCGCGGTGTGGCCCAAGGGCACGCGCCCGGCCGATTTCCACCAGGCGGTGAAGAGCGACAAGCCGGCGCTGCTGTTCTCCGGCGAATACGACCCGGTGACGCCGCCGGCCTATGGCGAGGACGTGCTGAAGGGTTTTTCCAACGGCCGCCACTTCGTGCTCAAGGGCCAGGGCCACAACGTGATCAGCACCGGCTGCGCGCCGGACCTGCTCAAGCATTTCGTGGAAGACCTGGCGCCGGCCAAGCTGCAGGCCAAGTGTCTGGACCGCCTGCACGCCACCCCGCAATTCATCGATTTCAACGGAGCCGCGCCATGATCGAGGTGAAGGACCTGCACAAGGCATTCGGCGCGGTCAAAGCCGTGGACGGCGTGGGCTTCAGCGCGCGCGACGGCGAAATCACCGGCCTGCTCGGCCCCAACGGCGCCGGCAAGACCACCACGCTGCGCATGCTGTACACGCTGATGCAGCCGGACCGCGGCCAGATCCTGGTCGACGGCATCGACGCCGCCGCCGATCCGCTGGCGGTGCGCCGCCAGCTCGGCGTGCTGCCGGATGCGCGCGGCCTGTACAAGCGCCTGAGCGTGCGCGAGAACATCGATTACTTTGCGCGCCTGCATGGCCTGCCCGAGCACGAGCTGGCCACGCGCCGCGAAGCGCTGATCAAGGCGCTGGAGATGGAAGAGTTCGCGGATCGGCGCACCGAGGGCTTCTCGCAAGGCCAGCGCGTGAAGACCGCAATTGCCCGCGCACTGATCCACGACCCGCGCAACGTGATCCTGGACGAACCCACCAACGGCCTCGATGTGATGGCCACCCGCGCGCTGCGCCAGTTCATGCTGAAACTGAAAGCCGAAGGGCGCTGCGTGCTGTTTTCCAGCCACATCATGCAAGAGGTGGCGGCGCTGTGCGATCGCATCGTGGTGATCGCGCACGGCCGCGTGGTGGCTGACGAAACCCCGCAGGCGCTGCGCGAGCAGACCGGCGCGTCGAACCTGGAGGATGCTTTCGTGAAGATCATCGGCAGCGAGGAGGGCCTCGCCGCATGAACGCCGTGACTGCCAACACCAAGCGCGCGAGCGCTTTCCTTACCGTGTTCCTGAAAGAGGTGCGCGAAAATCTGCGCGACCGCCGCACCATCATCACCGCCCTGGTGACCGGGCCGCTGGTGGGGCCGATGATCTTCGCCCTGCTGCTCGGTTCCATGCTCAGCCGCGAATTGGACAAGGCCGAGCAGCCGCTGCACGTGCCGGTGATCGGCGCCGAGCGCGCGCCGAATCTGATCGACGCCTTGAAGGCCGGCGGCATCGTGCCGCAAGCGGCGATTGCCAACCCCGAGCAGGCCGTGCGCCGGCAGGACACCGACGTGGTGGTGCGTATCGGCGACAACTACGCCCAGGCCTGGCGCAAGGGCGAGCCGGTGCAGGTCGAGGTGATCTTCGATTCCTCGCAGCGCGATGCCAACACCTCGGTGGAACGCGTCAGCCGGCTGGTCGAAGGCTATGCGCGGCAGCAGGGCGCGATGCGCCTGGTGGCGCGCGGCCTGTCGCCCGGCACCGCGTGGCCGATCAGCGTGGCGCGCCGCGACCAGGCCACGGCGCAGGCGCGCGGCGTGCTGATGTTCAACATGCTGCCGTACTTCTTCGTGATCACCATCTTCCTCGGCGGCATGTATCTGGCCATCGACCTGACCGCCGGCGAGCGCGAGCGGCAATCGCTGGAACCGCTGTTCGCCAACCCGGTGCCGCGCTGGAAGATCCTGGCCGGCAAGCTGGCGGCGATCTGCACCTTCTCCTGTATCAGCCTGCTGATCACGCTGGCGGCGTTCGCGGTGCTGGGGCCGTTCGTGCCGGTGGACAAGCTGGGCATGGAGCTGAATCTCGGCGCGCATTTCGCCGGCACGGTGTTCCTGCTGATGCTGCCGCTGGTGATGCTGATCGCCGCGCTGCAGACCATGGTGGCCGCGTTTGCCAAGAGCTATCGCGAGGCGCAGATGTATGTGTCGCTGCTGATGTTCGTGCCGATCGTGCCGAGCCTGCTGATGGTGGCGTTTCCGATCAAGGCCAAGGCCTGGATGTTCGCGGTGCCGCTGCTGGGCCAGCACCTGGGCGTGATGGGCGCGCTGCGCGGCGACGGCGTGGACATGCAGCAGATGCTGTATTGCCTGGGCGGTACCTTCGCGGCCGCGGTGGTGGCCACGTTTGTCGCGGCGTGGCTGTATCGCTCGGAACGGTTGGCAATCTCCGGCTGATCACGGGATACCATGGGGACTTCCGCTCTGTGAGGAAGTCCCCATGCGTTACCGCCTGCTCGCCCTGAGTCTTGCCGCCGCCCTGGCCGGTTGCAGTTCGTCCCACCAGGAAGCCGCCGCTCCCGCCGAGCCGAAGCCGGCCGCCGCTTCCGCCTCGACCGCCCCGGCGCCCGCTTCCACCGACGCGGATCTGGCCAGGCAGCGCATGGGCGACTACGCCACGGTCAAGCTGAGTGCGGACCTGTCGGGCTTCGACGACAAGCAGAAGCGCATGCTGGCCCTGCTGGTGCAGGCCGCCGACGTCACCAACAGCCTGTACTGGCAGCAATCCTGGGGTGACAAGGCGGCGTTGATGCAGCGCATTCCCGACGAGGACACGCGCCGCTACGCCGAGATCAACTATGGCCCCTGGGATCGCCTGCATGAGGACCAGCCCTTCGTTGCCGGCGTCGGCCCGCGTCCGGCCGGCGTGCAGTTCTATCCCGCCGACATGGGCAAGGACGAATTCGAAAAGGCCGAGCTGAAGGACAAGACCTCGCTCTACACCCTGCTGCGCCGCGATGCGCAGGGCAAGCTGGCGACGGTGCCCTTTCACGAGGCCTACAAGGCCGACCTGGAAAAAGCCGCCGGCCTGTTGCGCGAAGCGGCCGAGCTGTCGGCCGACAAGGATTTCGCCGAGTACCTGAAGTTGCGCGCCGATGCGCTGCTCAGCGACGAATACCGCAAGAGCGACTTCGCCTGGATGGCGATGAAGAAGAATCCGGTCGATATCGTGATCGGCCCGATCGAAACCTACGAAGACCAGCTGTTCGGCTACAAGGCCAGCTACGAGAGCTATGTGCTGGTGAAGGACCAGGCCTGGAGCGAGAAGCTGGCGCGCTTCGTGAAGTATCTGCCGGACCTGCAGCGCGAGTTGCCGGTGGAGGCGAAGTACAAGGCGGAAAAGCCTGGCTCCGACGCCGATCTCAATGCCTACTTCGCCGTGTATTACGCCGGCGACGCCAATGTCGGCGCCAAGACCATCGCGATCAACCTGCCTAACGACGAAGAAGTGCAGTTGAAGAAAGGCACGCGCCGGTTGCAGCTCGAGAACGTGATGCAGGCGAAGTTCGACAAGATCATGCTGCCGATCGCCAAGGAGCTGATCGCCGATGACCAGCAGTCGCATCTGACTTTCGATGCGTTCTTCGAGAACACCATGTTCCATGAGGTGGCGCATGGCCTGGGTATCAAGAACACGCTGACCGACAAGGGTCTGGTGCGCGCGGCGCTGAAGGATCAGGCATCGAGCTTCGAGGAAGGCAAGGCCGATATCCTGGGCCTGTACATGGTCAGCAAGCTGGCCGAGAAGGGCGAGCTGGACAAAGCCAAGCTGATGGACAACTACGTCACCTTCCTCGCCGGCATCCTGCGCTCGGTGCGCTTCGGCGCCAGCGATGCGCATGCGAAGGCGAATATGGTGCGGTTTAATTTCTTCAAGCAGCAGGGTGCATTCAGTCGCGACGCGGCGACTGGGCGTTATCGGGTGGATTTCGACAAGATGACGGCGGCGATGAATGCGTTGTCGGCGAAGCTGCTGATGATTCAGGGCGATGGCGATTACGACGGCGCCAAGAAGCTGACCGACAGCATGGGCAGTGTCGATGCTGAACTTGCTGGCGATCTGAAGAAGCTGGAAGGGGCGAAGATTCCGGTGGATGTGGTGTTTGAGCAGGGGCTGGATGTGCTGGGTTTGCAGCAGCCCGCCAAGTAGAACCCTTCTCCCTCCGGGAGCACGCGGGGAGCGCACAGGGATGTGCGCGGCTCTGAGGAGCGAGGAAGGTGCCGGCAGGCGGATGAGGGTTCGGGCGGAGTGAGGCGCCTCGCTCCGCCCGAACCCTCACCCCAACCCCTCTCCCGGAGGGAGAGGGGCTTACGTTGTCTCGACCCTTAGCTCACTACTCCGACCGGCCCCTCACCCCAGCCCTCTCCCCGGAGGGGAGAGGGAGTCCGGACGGTGTCGCAAGATTGATTACGTAGCGCTTGCCGCGTTCTCGCGTTCTGCTTTTACGCGTTCCGCTTCGTCGCGCACTTGTTGCCATTGCAAGCGGAGATGAGCTTGCGTCGCGCAGCGGGTGCCCATGTCGATGAACGCCGCGATGCCATCGAGCATGATTGATAAGCGCCGAGGATCGGGGCTACCCCGCTCTTGGGCCAGTTCGGACAGGAACTGGATCGAGGTATGGGCGTACTTCAACCACTCGGTCGCATCGTTGAGCAGCGCATCGGTTCCCGCATCGGGATCAGAAAAGTAATTCGCGTGACGGCTCATCCACGGTTCGCCATAGACATTCATAAGCAACTCCTTGCTAAAAGTGCCGCACCCTCGCCCCGAAAACGGCATGCCGCCGAACAGCACGGCATGCCGCCGACCACACGGACTCGAAGGTTCACCAGCCGCCCACAGAGGTGGGCGCCGGGCGGCTTGATTGAGGAAGTGGGTTGCGGCTTTCGAGCTGCGCAGGGTCACGCGCCGGGTTCAGACGGCTCGGATTAATACCTGCGGAAAGCTCCGCCGCGGTTCTTCAACCGGCCCGGTTAGGCGGGGGGTGTGTCGCTGAGGGAATCAGCGGGCGAGCGGGTGCCGTATGATCTGGCTTAGCCATGATCAACTCCTAACTAGTTGGTTGTGGTTAGCGGGTCAGGGGTGGTGACACACCCTTGGCTCGCGCTTCTCACAGCATTGCTGCCATGGTTACCCGCGAGGCGACGCAAAAACACAGCGCGGGTAACACCAAGCAACTTAGCAGAGGCAACTCTGAGTTGCAGATAGTCGCAGTCTGATTTATTCGCACCGCAACCGATAAGACACCGTCATTCCGGCGCAGGCCGGAATCCAGTGACGATAACGCCGGATTCTCGCGAAGAAGCCATCCAACGCTTTCGCGAAAATCCAGCACCGTCGCTACTGGATTCCGGCCTGCGCCGGAATGACGAGTAGGAAGCGGTGAGTTGAGCGCCGGCCTCTCATCCCAAACTACGCCAGCCTTGCCCCATACGCGAGATAACCCAGCACCTCGCGCATGCTCGAATACACATCGAACAGAAACAGCCTGCGCGTGTAGTCGCCGCCCGCATCGACCAGCCCCTCCTGCCTGATCGCCAGCCGCGCCCGCGGCAGATGGAAGTACTGCGATACCACCACCACGCTGCGCTGCCCATGCGCATCCAGCCACGCATGCGCATTGCGCGCCGACGCACGGGTGTTGTCGCCATGGCGGTCTTCGACAATCGCATCGGCGGGCACGCCGCGATCGACCAGCCACTGCTTCATGCCCGCCGCTTCGTCGCGCCCATCCTCTTCCACGCCGCCGCTGACCATCAGCATGCGGCAACCGCCGCGCCGGTACAGCGCGAGCGCGGCCTCGAGCCGGATGCGCAGGCGGGGCTGCGGACGATTGCCGGGGCCGACGGTATTGCCCAGCACGAGCGCCAGATCAGCGGTTGCCTTGGGATGCGTGGCCATGCCGGCGAAGGCGACGGCCAGGGCGGCGATCAACCAGAGCAGGAAGCCGAGAGCGCCGAGGCGCAGCAGGGTGCGCAGATGGCGGTGGAGGAGGGGGTGCGCGTCCATGCGTTGAAGGCTGCCGACAGGAAAGTCGCAAGCATGTCCGCGGCGGATGGCATTACCGTGCGCAATCGCTGCACACGCTCGGCCCGGTAGCCGTTAATCGTGCACGTACACGCCAAGGTGGAATCCTTCTCCCTTCGGGAGCACGCGGGGAGGGCACAGGATGTGCCCGGCTTTGAGGAGCGAGGAAGGTGGCGGCAGCCGGATGAGGGTTCGGGCGGAGTGGTGCGTATCGCTCCGCCCGAACCCTCACCCCAACCCCTCTCCCGGAGGGAGAGGGGCTTACGTTGTCGCGACACTTAGCGTTCTGCTCCACACGGCGTGCACGCCGACGCCAAGCATTGAATCAACGCGGCAACGCCGCCAGACGGTCCAGCCGCATCCCCAGCCACCGCGCCACATCCGGCCACTCGGCAGCCACGATGCTGTAGCACACCGTATCGCGCAGCGTTCCATCGGGCCGGCGCTTGTGCTGCCGCAACACACCTTCGCGGATCGCACCCAGGCGCTCGATCGCGCGCTGCGAATCCTGGTTGCGTCCATCGGTATGAAATTCCACCGCCACGCAACCCAGCCCCTCGAACGCATGCGCCAGCAGCAGGCGCTTGCAGGCGGTGTTGAGATGGCTTTTCTGCCAACGCTTGGCATACCAGGTGTAACCCAGCGCGACGCGCGGCATGTTCTCCACGTAGTCGTAATAGCGCGTGGTGCCGACGATCTCGCCGCTGCGCTTCTCGCGCACGGCGAAGGCCAGCATGTTGCCCTTGGCCTGGCCGTCCAGCGCGGACTGGATATAGGCGGCGGCCTGGCCGGGCGCGGGTGCGCTGGTGAACCACAGGTTCCACAGCTCGCCGTCGGCGGCGGCGGCTTCCAGGGCGGGGGCGTGTTCGGGGCGCAAGGGTTCCAGGACGACGTGACCGTCTTCCAGGCGGGTCGGTTCCAGCGGCATGGGGAGGTTCCGGCGGGTTGGCGGAGTGGGGTGGCGGCGCCGTCAGGCGTCGAGATCGGGGATCAGCTTGCTTTCGAGCCGGGCGATCGTGTCTTTCAGCAGCAATTTGCGCTTTTTCATGCGCGTGAGCTGCAGCTCGTCGCGGCCGATGGCGGTGGCCAGGGTCTCGATGGCGACGTCCAGATCGCGGTGCTCGACGCGTAGTTCGGCCAGCAGATGGGCAATCTCGGCGGGATCCTGGACCTGCATGGGCGGCGGCTGCGGCTGGCTAGAGGACAGTGCCCGAGTGTACTCCGCCACGCCCGCCGCGGTGGAGTTGCCGAAGGGCTAAGGCCATGGCGGGGCAGGGCCGCTACAATGGGCGGCCTTCATGCTTTCGCCGAACCTACGCCATGTCCGCCGTCCAGCCCGACGCCAACCGCAAGCAGCAGTACGAGGCCGCCAAGCTGGCCAAGCGCCTGCGCCATCAGGTTGGCCAGGCCATCGCCGACTTCAACATGATCGAGCAGGGCGACAAGGTGATGGTGTGCCTGTCTGGCGGCAAGGATTCGTACACCCTGCTGGACATCCTGCTGTTGCTGCAGGCCAAGGCGCCGGTGCGCTTCGAGCTGATCGCGGTGAACCTGGACCAGAAGCAGCCGGATTTTCCCGAGCACCTGCTGCCGGACTACCTCAGCGCACGCGGCGTGCCGTTCCACATCATCGAGCAGGACACCTACAGCACGGTGACCCGCGTGATACCGCAGGGCAAGACCATGTGCAGCCTGTGCTCGCGGCTGCGGCGCGGCGCGCTGTACAAGTGGGCGGCGGCTAACGGCATCACCAAGATCGCGCTCGGCCATCACCGCGACGACATCCTCGGCACTTTCTTTCTCAACCTGTTCCACCAGGCCAGCCTCAAGGCGATGCCGCCGAAGCTGCGCTCGGACGACGGCCGCCACGTGGTGATCCGCCCGCTGGCGTATTGCAAGGAAAGCGATATCGCCGAGTACGCCGAGCAGCAGCAGTTCCCGATCATCCCGTGCAACCTGTGCGGCTCGCAGGAAAACCTGCAGCGCAACGTGGTCAAGGGCATGCTGGAGGATTGGGAAAAGCAGTATCCCGGCCGTGGCGAAACCATGTTCCGCGCGCTCGGCTCGGTTGCACCTTCGCAACTGGCCGACCGCAACCTGTTCGATTTCGCTTCGCTCGGCTCGCGCGAAAGCGCGGCCCGCGCGGACGCGCACCTGTGGCTTGCCGGTACGCCGGAAGAAGCCGAAGCCTGATCCCCCCACCTGACTGCGAGTAACGCCGTGTCGCACTTTGCATCCGTTGAAATGACTCCGGGCGATCCGATCCTGGGACTCACCGAGGCTTACCTGGCCGATGCGCGCCCGGGCAAAGTCAACCTTGGCGTGGGTATCTACTACGACGAACAGGGACGCATCCCGCTGCTGCGCGCCGTGCACGAAGTGGAAGTGCGCCTGGCGCAGGAAGCGAAACCGCGCGGCTATCTGCCGATCGACGGCCTGCCGGCCTATACCCAGGGCACGCAGAAGCTGGTGTTCGGCCCTGAGTCGCCGCTGCTGGCCGCCGGCCGCGTCGCCACGTCGCAGACCATCGGCGGCAGCGGCGCGCTGCGCGTGGGCGCGGACGTGCTGAAAAAGGCATTGCCCAAGGCCAGGATCGCCATCAGCAACCCGAGCTGGGAAAACCACCGCGTGGTGTTCCTCGCCGCCGGCTTCGACGTCGTCGAATACACCTACTACGACCCGCAGACCCACGGCCTGGATTTCCCCGGCATGCTGGCCGACCTGGGCAAGCTGGAGCCGGGCACCGTGGTGCTGCTGCACGCCTGCTGCCACAACCCGACCGGCGTGGATCTCAATGCCGAACAGTGGCAGCAAGTGGTGGACCTGGTGAAGGAACGCCAGCTGCTGCCGTTTATCGATATGGCCTACCAGGGCTTCGACCAGGGCATCGACGCCGATGCCACCGCGGTGCGCCTGTTCGCCGCCTCGGGCCTCGAGGCTTTCGTGGTGACCAGCTCGTACGCCAAGTCGTTCTCGCTGTACGGCGAGCGCGCGGGCGCGCTGACCTTCGTCGCCGCGGACCGCGACGAAGCGCTGCGCGTGCAGTCGCTGGTGAAGCGCACCATCCGTTCGATCTATTCCAGCCCGTCCACCCATGCCGGCGCCCTGGTGGCCGGCGTGCTGGGCAGCGCCGAGCTGCGCGCGATGTGGGAGCAGGAACTGGGCGAGATGCGCGAGCGCATCCACGCGATGCGTGCCGGCATGGTGGAGAAGCTGGCGGCGCACGGCGCGCCGCAGTTCGGCTTTATCCAGCAGCAGGCCGGCATGTTCTCGTACTCCGGCCTGAGCAAGGCCCAGGTGGATCGCCTGCGCGACGAGTACGCCATCTATGCGATCGGCACCGGCCGTATCTGCGTGGCGGCGCTCAACCGTTCCAACCTGGACACGGTGGCTGCCGCGGTGGCGGCGGTGAGCAAGGCGTAAGCGCAAGAACGCACGTCACAACGGCGTCACGCGCAATCGCTTGAATTCCGGTTTGACCCAAGGCGCGGCTCTGCCGCGCCTTTTTCTTGCCTGGAGGAAAGCCGTGAAAAAACAAGCATGGATCGTTCTGTCCGCCGCCGCCCTGTTGTGCGCCTCCGCCGCGCATGCCGCCAGCACGCGCACCAGCTGGGTGGTGTCGCAGGTCTACGGCTACAACCATCCGTTCGCCGCCACCGACAGTGCGGAACTCGCCACCAAGATGTCGACCATGGCCGGCAGCGCCTTCGATTTCTATCGCGGCACCGCGCATATCTTCTATCAGGATATGACCACGCTGCCGGCGTCCAGCTACACCACCACGCAGACCGGCTGCACCTGGATCGGCGGCGACGCGCATATCGGCAACTTCGGCGCCTGGCAGGACAGCGGCGGCAACACGGTGTTCTCGGTGGACGATTTCGACGAGGGCTATCTGGGCCAGTACGTCTGGGATCTGCGCCGCCTCGCCGCCAGCATGGTGCTGGCCGGCCGCGCCAATGGCTTGGCCGACAGCGATATCAGCACGGCGATCAAGACCATGGTCGGCGCCTACGTCGACGAGATGAGCAACTTCAAGGGCAGCAGCGCCGAGCTCAGCTTCCAGCTCAAGAGCGGCAACACCTCCGGCGTGGTGGGAGACACCATCAGCGATGCCAAGGGCGATGCGCGCTCGGACCTGCTGTCCAAGTACACCCAGGTCACTGGCGGTGCGCGCAAGTTCCAGACTATCGCCGGCAAGCTGGCCACGGTGGACAGCACGACCTACAACAATATCGCCGCTGCGATGAGCGGCTATATCAGCAGCATCGCTACCTCCAAGCGCTATGCCGCCAGCTATTACCAGGTGAAGGACATCCGCCAGAAGCTCGGCTCCGGCGTGGGCAGCCTGGGCAAGCTGCGCTACTACGTGCTGGTCGAAGGGCCGTCGACGTCTACGTCGGACGATGTGATCCTGGAAGTGAAGCAGGAGATCGGCAGCGCCGTCGCCATCGTCGACAACGGCCAGCTTCCGGCCGCCGACTACGGCAACCACGAAGGCAACCGCGTCGCGATGACGGCGAAGGCGCAGACCTTGAATGCGGATGTGCTGGTCGGCTACGCCACCATCAACGGCTCGGCCTACTACGTGCACGAAAAGTCGCCGTATGCCGAGGATTTCGACTACACCCAGCTCAGCAGCGCCGGCAAGCTGAATACGGCGGCCACCTACCTGGGCCAGGCGCTCGCCTCCGCGCATGCGATTTCCGATCAGGACTACAACAGCGCCATCGTGTCCTACAGCATCGACAAGCAGGTGACGGATGCGGTGAGCAGCAAGAGCGGGCTGGCCAGCGAGATTTCGACGTTTGCTTTCGGCTATGCGGATCAGGTCAATCTGGATTGGCAGTCGTTTGTGGGTGCCTACAACGCCGGTACGCCGCTGTACTGAGCTGTGTTGCAAGGCGGTGAAAGCGGGCGGCTTCGTGGCCGCCCGCGATTACATCCAAGGTAATTGGCTGGCTGCACGCGCAAGCATAGATTGGCTCCTGTCGCGCTTATTCCGTTGCGCGAATTGCAGGAGAGCCATCATGTCAGCGTTTCCTATCCACACGATCGCATCCGCGCCTGAGCAGTCCCGGCCTTCGCTGGAAGCGTTGCAGAGCGCGTTCGGCATCATCCCGAATATCGCGGCGGCGATGTCGACGTCGCCGGTCCTGATCGGCAGCCTGGTGGGGCTGTTCGGCAAGGTGCACGGCGGCAGTTTTACCGAGCCGCAGATCCAGGTCGTCCTGTTGACCAATGCCGTCACCAATGCCTGCGACTGGGCGGTGGCGTTTCATTCCGCGCTGGCCGGGCAGGCGGGTATCGATAAGGCGGATGTCGAAGCCATTCGCGAACGCAGGCTTCCGCGCGATCCGCAAAGCGCGGCGTTGTCCGTGCTGGCGCGCACTTTGATTGAAAAGCGCGGGCATCTCGATGAAGGCGATATGTCGGCCTTCCTGAAAGCCGGCTTTGGCAGGGACCATCTGCTGGAAGTGATCGCCATCGTGGCGGCTTCCACCATCACCAACTACACCGGCAATATCACCCGGCCGCCGTTGGAATCGGGCTTTGAGGCCTATCGCTGGAGCGCGCAAGGAGCATGATCGGTCCGCGAGCGCATGAGCGGCTGTCGTTATGATGGCCGCCGGCGGCGCGCGGGAGATGGCATATGACGACGGTTCGTACTGACCGCACGAGTGCATCCAAGGATCTGGGCGTTCTACTGCGTCATTGGCGCGAAGTGCGCGGCGCCAGCCAGCTGGGGCTGGCGCTGGATGCCGGGATGTCGCAACGGCATGTGAGCTTTATCGAAAGCGGACGCAGCGTGCCGAGCCGGCAAGCGCTGACCAGCATCGTGCAGTCGCTGGATGTGCCGCTGCGCGAAAGAAATGCGGTTTTTCTGGCGGCGGGTTATGCGCCGGTCTATTCGGAGGCGGCCTGGGATGCCGGCGAGATGCGCGGCATCAAGCGGGCGCTGGAGCGCATGCTGCGCCAGCACGATCCGTATCCGGCTCTGGTGATGGATCGCTATTGGAATGTGCTGAGCACCAATGCATCGGCACCGCGCTTCTTCGGTGGATTTATCGATATGGCCGCGCGCAAAGGGCCGCGCAATATGCTGCATCTGCTGTTCGATCCCGCGGGCATGCGGCCGTTCGTGGTGGAGTGGGAGACGGTGGCGAAAAGCCTGATCCAGCGCGTCTATCGCGAAGCGGTCGGCCGCGTGCTGGACGACAAGACCCAGGCCTTGCTGGATGCCTTGTTTGCCTACCCTGGCGTGGATGCCTCGTGGCGCTTGCCGGGAGCGGTCGCCTCCGCGACTAACCTGCCGATGATTCCCATCGGCTTGCGCAAGGACGGCCAGGTGCTGCGCTATTTTTCGCTGATCACCACGGTGGGCACGCCGCAGGCGGTGGCCGCGCAGGAGCTGCGCATCGAATCGATGTTTCCCGCGGACGAGGCGACGGAAGCGCTGCATACCACGGCGTTTCCGACCTAGATCATCGCGGCCTGCCCATGGCAGACAGGCCGCGATGCCTGGCGCTGCAGCGTCAGTAGTCGTAACTCACGCTCAAGCGCACATACCGTGGCAACTGCCGCGAGGTCGGCGTGCCATACAGCGGATTGGCCTTGTTCGGCGATGACTCCGCATTCGGGAAGATCGCCAGCACGCGCTGCTCGTTCAGCGCATTGAACACGTTCGCGCTGAAAGCCAGGCGGCTGGCCGCGAACGCCGGCCGATAGCTCACGCCCAGGTCGAGCTGGCGGATCCACGGCAGGCGGCCCTGGCTGCCGGGCGGCGAGGGTTCGCCGAAGCAGAAGTGGTAGCTGTTGCCGTAGCCGGCGGGATCGGCGCGGTCGGGGCCGTAGTAGCCCAGGCAGGGCTTGGGTGCGCCGGCGATCAGGCTGAGATTGGCCGAGACCAGCCATTCCGGCGTGAGCTGGTAATAGCCGAACAGCTTGAGCTGGTGCTTGTGATCGTTGTTCTGCGCGCCGTTGCTGTTGGCCATGATCCAAGAGTTATCCCAGTCCTGCGTCGTCGACACCGCGGTCTGGCCGGTGCCGCGCGATTCGCGGTAGAGGTCCGAGCGCAACTGCCCTTCGGTATTGCCGTAACTGCGCGAGAACACGTAGGTGAGCTTGCCGTACCAGCGTCCGTCGAACGGATGCTCTACGAAGGTTTCCAGCCCGTAGTACTTGCGCTTGAGCGTGGGGAAGCCGAACTCCGCATTGCTGAGCGGCACGCTGACGTAGCGCCCCGAGGTATCCACCAGGGTGAAGGTATTGGCCTTGCCCGGATTGAACAGCCAGCAGCTCACCGGATTGCTGGCGGTGGTGACGTCGTAGCCCAGCGACTGCGCCTTGGCCAGCACGCGGTCGATATCGCAGTAGTCGTCGATGGCGCTGCGCAGGATGCGCTGGGTGAGCTTGGCGCCGTAGACCCAATCCGAACCCGCGGTCTTGGTGAAGCCGAGGATAAATTCGTCCTGGTACTCGGGCGTGAGGTTCTGCGCGCTGACGGTCTTCGGATCGGGCAGGATGCCGAATGCGTTATTCGCCGAGACCGGCCCGGACATCGCCGTCAGCCCCGTCGGCGTGCCGTCGGGGGCAATGCCGCCGTAGGTGTAGTACTGCGAGGTGCTGACGTAGGCGCCCGCCGCATTGAGCGAAGGATTCAGCGGCAGGCCCAGGTAATAACGGCCTGCATTGCCGTAGATCTTGAAGCTGGCATCGCCGTTCACATCCCACGCGAAGCCCAGGCGCGGTGCCCACTGCGGCTTGTGCTGGGTGATATAGGGCTGGCCGTCGGCGTTGTAGTTGCGGAACTGGTCGTTGCGCACGCCGATGGAGAGCAGCCAGCGCTCGCTGACCTGCCATTTGTCCTCGATGTACTGCGCGCGCTGGCTGGAGCGCACGGTGGCCAGGCTGTCGGCCACGGTCTTCACCACGTAGTAGCCCTGCGCACCGTTCGGGAATCCGATGGTGGCCGGCACGCCGAGGCCGGTGGACAGCGGCGTGTTCGGATCGGCGACGTCGTAGCCCCAGTAGTAGCCCGGGCCGGAGGTGTTCGAGCCCTGGTTGAGCGCCTTCGCGGTCTGGTTGTCGATACCGGCGCTGAGGGTGTGGTCGCCCAGCTTGTAGCTCAGGTCGATGCGCGTATTGGTGGTGCGGTTGCCGCGCCCGGGGTCGTACAGCGAGACGATGGTCTGGCTGTTGCCGCGCCCGACGCCGCCGTTGAGCGCGGGGTTCTGGTTGGTGACGCCGTCGACGTAGGTGAGCGAGGGATCGTAGCCGCCCGGCACGTCGTAGTCGGAGGTCTTCATGCGGCCGTACTGCGCGGTAAGCGTCAGCGCGTCGGTCAGATAGCCGGTGTACTTGGCGGTGTACACGTCGCCGCCGCTCTTGATGTCGTCATCCGCGCCGATGCGCGTGCTTTGCGCGCGGTTGACGTAGTCGTAGCGGTAGATGGTGCCGGAGCTGTTGTATTTGTCTGAGGCGCCGGTGACTTCGAGGATATGGCTGTCGGTGATATTCCAGTCCAGCTTGGCGTACCAGCGCGGATCGTTCTGCCGATACGCCACGTAGGGTTTGCCCGAGAGGAACCCGCTGACCGGATTGACGGTGTTGCCTTCCTGCCGCTCGTATTCGCCGGCGACGAACAGGAACAGCTTGTCCTTCACCAGCGGGCCGCCGGCGTAGGCGCTGACCGTGGTGGTCCAGCTGCGGTCGGCGCTGTCCGGTGAATACAGATTGCCGGCGACGGGCGTAGCCGGCAGGCCGCTTGCGTAGAAGCGATCGCGCTGGCGTGCGCGTGCGAAAGCCGGTTCCCACAACACCTGGGTGCCGAAATGCCACTGGTTGGTGCCGCGCTTGCCCACCACGTTGATGACGCCGCCGTCGGAGCGGCCGTACATCGCGCTGTAGCCGCCGGTGTAGACCTCCTGCTGGTCGATCGCGCCATAGGGCAGGGTGAGGCCGCCGAAGCCGCGCAGCGGATCGGTGGTGTTGAAGCCGTTGACGTAGTACGCGTTCTCGCTCGCGGAGGAGCCGCCGAAGCTCACCAGCGATTGCCTGGTCGGCCCGGTAAAGCTGCCGCCGTTGTTCACCACGCCCGGCGCCAGCAGCGCGATCGCTTCGGAGCTGCGGCCCAGCGGCACCTTGGCCAACTGGTCGGCGGTGACCACGGTGCGCGAGTCGACGCTGGAGACGTCGATCGCCGGCAGCGCATTGGCGGTGACGTTGATGCCGCCGAGGTTCTGAGCGGCCACCGCGCCGGTGAACGACACTTCGGTGCCGGCGCCCACGCGGATCGCGATGTTGTCGCGCGTTTCCACCGCCTGGCCCTGGCGCTGCAGCGTCACCGTGTAGCTGCCCAATGGCAGTTGTCCGGCGCTGTAGCGGCCCTTGTCGTCCAGCGGCACTTCGCGGCTCAGGCCGGTGCTGCTCCTGATCAGCACGCTGTCGCCTTGTCCCGCCGCCACCTGGCCGAAGATGCCGCCGGTGGTGGCCTGCGCCAGCGCGCCGCCGCTTACGCACAGGCCGATGGCCAGCGCCAGGAATCGTTTGCTGCCGAAATTGCCGTTAGTCATCGCGTCGTGCTCTCCCCGATAAGCGGGCGCAGCGGCTCCCCGCAGGCATGGCGCGCCGCGGCGAAGACTGCGTTGCCCGCAGTGCCTAAGGTGGTGCTGATTGATCCTGTGGATGGTCGCCGCGACGCTTCCGCCAGCCGCTGATGCGGCTGTTGCCTGTCGCTCGAGACATGACCGCGCAACGTTCTCCCGGAATGTTGCGATGCGGCATGCAGGTCCGTTATAGCGAAAAGTTTTTTGGATGTATAGATGGCTAAACGAATCCGTGAGCGGATTCGTGTTTTTCTTGGCCGCGCATCTTTCGCCCCTTATCGACCCGCCCAAGGCAGGCATATCGACATGCCCCGGGCAGCATGAGCGAGGGCCGGGGCGGCCTCATCCGGTATGATGGACGTTTCGTGCGCCCCGGTCCGGGGCCGCCAGACCGCCCGGATACCCAGCCCCGCTATGTTTTTCCGCAATCTGACGCTGTTCCGCTTTTCCCCCGCCGTTGCCGAAGACCTCAACCGACTCGACGAAGCCCTGGCCGAGCACCGCCTGCGCCCCTGCGGGCCGCTGGAAATGGGCACCAAGGGCTTCGTGCCGCCGGTGGGGCGGGGCGAGGAAGCGGCGCTCACCCATGCGGTGAAGGCCTGCACCCTGGTCACCGTGGGCAGCGAGGACAAGTTGCTGCCGGCCGCCGTGGTCAACGACGAGCTGCAGCGCAAGGTGCAGAAGATCGCCGAAGAGGAAGGCCGCAAAGTCGGCGGCCGCGAGCGCAAGCGCATCAAGGAAGACCTGCTGACCGAGCTGCTGCCGCGCGCCTTCGTGCGCAGCTCGCGGCTGTCCTCCTATGTGGACAAGCGCCACGGCTGGCTGGTGCTGGATACCTCCAGCCGCAAGTCCGCCGAAAACTCCCTGACCCAGATCCGCGAGGCCCTGGGCAGCTTCCCCGCGGTGCCGCTGGCGCCGGAGGAAGGCCCGCGCGTGCTGATGACCGACTGGCTGGCCACCGGTAACCTGCCGGCTGGCCTCACCCTGGGCGACGAATGCGAGCTGCGCGACCCGGCCACCGCCACCGGCGCCATCGCCCGCTGCCGCCGCCAGGAGCTGGACAGCGAGGAAGTGAAGGAGCACCTGCGCAACGGCAAGCAGGTATTCCAGCTCGGCCTGGTGTTCGACGATCGCATGAGCTTCGTGCTGGGCGAGGACCTGGTGGTGCGCAAGCTGAAGTTCCTGGACGTGGTGATGGACGAGATGGGCGACAGCCACCAGGACGCCGCCGCCGAGATGGACGCCAGCTTCGCCCTGCTGACCCTGGAGCTGGAGCGCCTGCTGGGCAAGCTGGAAGAGTGGTTCGGCCTGCCGCGTCCCGCCGACGGCTGAGCCCGCCCGGCTGAACGGACCTCGAAAGCTTCGAGGTGCCGCCCCCGGGGCCCCGCGGTTGTGCGGCTAATGCTCCGAAACCCGCGTCCCGGCTGGGGTTTTTCCCCGCCGTCCCCATCTATGCTGTCCCTGGCGCCTCCGCGCCGGGCGTCACCCAGCCGTCTTGCATAGCCTGCATGCTCTCCCCACAGTGGCGGGCGGACAATGGCGGGACAGGGCGGCCGGGAGCAGCATAAGCAGCAAGGCGGGGTAGTAGCGATGACGCAGCATCTGGAAGGCGACTGGCTGGAGCTTTCGACCACGAGCGGCGGAACCATCCGCGTACTCAAGTCCGCGCATCCGCGCGCGCGCCGCCTGCGCCTCACCGTCACGCCGAAGGGCGCGCGCGTGTCGTATCCGCATGGCACGCATCCGGCGCAGGTCAGCGCGTTCCTGCGCAGCCACGTCGACTGGCTGGAAAAGAAGCTCGACGAGTTGAACCTCGTCACCCAGCCGCTGCCGCCGCTGCGCCTGGGCTACGCCACCGAATTTCCGCTGCGCGGCGAAACCACGCTGCTGGACTGGGCCGAGGGTCCGTATCCGAAAGTGGAGCCGTACGAAGGCGGTCTTACGCTGGTGATCCCGCGTCCGCATACGCGCGCGCTGCCGGTGGCGCGTGGATTGCTCGCTTCGTATTTCGAAACGCTGATACGCCGTGATGTCGCGCGCTGGATGGCGAGCTATGTGCCGCAGCTCGGGCTGGCGCCGACGGCGCTGCGTATTCGCGCGATGAAGAGCCTGTGGGGCAGCCTCGATACGCGCGACCGCATCAATCTCGATCTCGCGCTGGCGCTCGCCCCGCCGGCGGCCTTGCGCTACGTGCTGGCGCACGAGCTGTGCCATCTGAAAGTGCGCAGCCACTCGCCGCGCTTCTGGACGCAGGTGGAGCATCTGTTTCCGGATTGGCGCGAACAGCGTGACTGGCTGCGCCAGAATGGCGCGGTGCTGAAGGCGGAACTGGATCGGCTGGTGGCTGACGTCGCGGATTGATCCGCGCGTCAGTAGGTTTCTTTGCCGTAGCGCAGATACAGCCACCCGGTCAGCGCGATCGCGACCACCGAAAACGCAGCCGCGGTGGCGAACAGCGGCCCATAGCGCCCGCCCGAGACCAGCCATCCGCCCAGCGGACCGGCCACGCCCAGCGCCAGATCGGTAAACACCGAATACGCCCCCAGCGCGGAACCGCGATTGCTCAGCGTCACCCGCTGCACCGCTTCCACGCCCAGCGCGGGGAAAATCAGCGAAAACCCGATGCCGGTCAGCGCGCCGCCGAACATCGCCATCGCCGAACTGCCGGCCATCGCCAGCACGATCAAGCCCACGCATTCGATGCTGAACGACACCAGCGCCACGCGATAACCGCCGAAGCGCGAGATCGCGCCGCCCAGCACCAGGCGCACGCCGACAAAGCAGGCGCCGAACACGCTCAAGGTCGCCGCCGCTCCGCTCCAGCCCATCGCCGCGTAGTACAGGGTGACGAAGGTGGCCAGCGCACCGAAGCCCACCGCGCCCAGCGCCAGGCCCATGCCGTAGGGGAAGACGCGGCCGAACACGTGATGCATCGGCAACCGTTCGCCCGCTTCCACTTTCGCCGCGGGGCGGCGCCAGCCCAGCAGCAATCCCACCACCATCAACAGCGCACCGGCCACGCCGATCGCGACGAAGCCGAACGCGCTGGTGAGCTGCACGCCAAGTGGCGCGCCGGCAGCGAGCGCGCCATACGTCGCCACGCCGTTCCACGAAATCACTTTGGCGGTATGCGCCGGACCGACGCGCCCGATGCCCCACATGATGCAGCCCGTGCCCACGCAGCTCTCGCCCACGCCCAGCGCGAGGCGCCCCACCAGCAGCAGCGCGAACGAAGCCAGCGGCCAGGGCCGCAGCAGTGCGGCGAGGATCATCAGCACCGCGCTGGCGCCGCAGGCGGCCATGCCGATCATCGCCGCGCGTTTCGGGCCGGCGGTATCGCAGGTGCGCCCGGCGAAGCCGCGGCTGAAGAAGGTGGCGACGTACTGCGTGCTGATCACCAGGCCGGCCAGCACCGCGCCGTAACCGAGATCGCCGTGCACGAACGGCGGCAGCACGGCGAGCTGCAGGCCGATCACCAGATAGGCGAGGAAGGTGAAGCTGACGATCTGGACGATGCGCCAGGTCAGCCGCAAGCCCTGGGGCTCGTCGTGGATAGCGGTAGTCATGGATTTCTTTCGGCAGGCCGCGATGAGGGCGGGGCACGGCGCCGGCTATTGTCGCAGAGCAGCATGGCTGCGGCGACTGAAGAAATCTTAATGCTGGGCTTGGGGCTGCTGGCAAACCCCATTACTTCGTCGCCCCAGCGAAAGCTGGGGCCCAGTGCCTTAAAGGCGCTGGACCCCAGCACCACTTCGTCGCCCCAGCGAAAGCTGGGGCCTGGTGCCTTGAAGGCGTTGGACCCCAGCTTTCGCTGGGGTGACGAGTGGTGGGGTGACGAGTGCTGGGGGTGACGAGTGGTGCGGCTCAGCCGTCCGCGGCGGGGAAATCCACCTGGCCGATCCAGTTGCGCTGCCGGCGGGCCAGGCGGTCGTCGACGCTTTCGCCGTCGAGCGAGCCGGAACTGTGCTTGAGCAGCGCCGCGTCCACGTTCTCGAAGGTGTTGACGTTGACCACCGCGTACAGCCGCCCGTCGATGCGGCTGGTCACCAGCGGCGGCACGCCGCAGGTCATGCAGATCTGGAACAGGGCGGTTTCGGTGCCGAAGGCGTAGCGCGAGACGCGCGAGGGATCGGCCACGCGCACGCTGAGCTTGCCTGCGGGATAGGAGGTCCACACACCGCCGTGGCGCGTGCAGAAGGTGCAGGTGCAGGCGCGGGCGGGGATCGCTTCCGGATCGGGTTGCCAGTCGAGGGTGAACTCGATGTTGCCGCAGTGGCAGCGTCCATTGATGAGCATGGGGATTTCCTAGCGTTGCGCGCTTGCGGGAAAGCCCCTCTCCCTCCGGGAGAGGGGTTGGGGTGAGGGTACGGGCGGAGTCGTGCGCACCACTCCGCCCGAACCCTCATCCGGCTGCCGCCACCTTCTCCCGGAGGGAGAAGGATTCCAGCTTGAGAGTTTGCATCAACCGCCCAGCGGCAGATGCTGCAGCGTAAATGCGCCGAGGATGCGCGCCGTTTCTTCGGGCTTCTCCAGCACCGGCATGTGATTGCAGCCGCTGAGCACCGACGAGCTGATCGCGCTGGCGTGCGTGAGGCCGTTGCGCAGGCTGTCGAGGCCGGAGATATCGATGATCTTGTCGTCGTGGCACCACAGGCCCAGCACCGGCATGGTCAGGCGGTCCAGGCGGCTCTGCACGGACAGGTACTGCGAGGGATCGAGCAGTTCGTGGAAGGTGCGGTCGTGGAAGGGCCGTTCGCTCTGGTTCTTCTTGACCATCACATCAATGAAGCGGCCCGGGATGCTGGGCATCTTCTCGAAGGCGAGCAAGGTCGCGCGCTCGAAGCCCGCGCGGTCGTCGTAGTTGAACAGGTTCTTGCCGGCCAGCGACTGGCGCTCGAAGTCGTTCTCCTTGGTCTTCAGGCCGAACGCGTCGATCAGCGCCAGGCCCGCCACGTGCTCCGGATGATCGGCCGCATACGTGCCGGCGATCGCGCCGCCCATCGAATGCCCGACCAGGATCACCTGCTGCATGCGCAGCGCGGCGACAAAGCCCTGCAGGCGCGCGGCCTGCGCGTCGATGTTGTAGCTGGCGCCGTCGATGCGGGTGGAATCGCCCCAGCCGGGCAGGTCCGGCGCTATCACATGGAAGTTCGGCGCCAGCAGGCGCAGCTGCTCCAGCCACACGCTCTTGTCGGCGCCGAAGCCGTGCAGCAGCAGCAGGGTCGGGCCCTTGCCGCCTTCGTAGTAGACCCACTTGGTGTCGCCCACCTGCACCGAATGCGTTTCCACATGCGCGGCCATCTCCTTGCGCGCGATCTCCGCGCGCAGCAGCCATTGCGGCGCGAACAGATAGCAGCCGCCCAGGCCGACGCCGAGCACCACCGCGACGATGACGAGGAACTTCAGGCGGCGCAGCAGCAGCCGTTGCCACAAGGGACGCTGGTTGCCCTGGCCGGCGGCGGGAAGGGAAGACTTGGTCATCGGAACGATCCGCGTAGGGGTAACGGAAGCATGTCGGGTCGCACGGCGCGCCGATCAAGCCCGGCGCGCCGTGCGGCGGCGATCACTTGGCCGGCTTGCCGGCGGCCGGATGCTTGGCCTTGTCGATGATGCGCTGGACGGCGTCCTGGGTCATCGGGTGATAGCCGGACCTGGCCTTGGCGTACACCTGCTCGGCATAGGCCAGGCCTTCCGGCGTCTTGACGAAGGCGCGGTACAGCGGCGTGGTCAGGTACAGGCGGCCGATGCGGACCATATGCTCGGCGGCGGCGCTCCACACGGCCTTGTCGCCGGCGGCGATGGCGTGGCTATACCAGCGCATGCCGATCTCGGCATTCGGCGTGCCGGTCAGATGCCACGCGGCATCGAGCTGCTGCAGCTTGTCGAGCGGGGCGACGTCCGGCATGCCGTCGAGGAAGTACATCCATTCCTGCGTGTTCCAGCCCTTGGCGTCCAGCTTGTCCGCGGCCAGCGAACCGCCGAGGAAGCCGGCGCGCTCCTTGTCGATCGCATCGAAGCGCGGCGAGGCCGGCAGCGGCGCGTTCTTCGGGATGCCGGGCTGATACACCCATTCCTTCACCTCGGCCCAATCCATCTTGCCGGGGTTCTTGTCGAACAGATTCGCCTTCAGATACTCGAGCATCTGCTCGGTATCGATGCTCTGGAACGCGAAGTGCGCGAAATAGCCCTTCAGATAGGCATCGAAGGTGCTGCGGCCGAAGCGCTGCTCCAGCGTGCGCAGGAACCACGAACCCTTGGTGTAGGCGACATCCGACAGCGTGTCGTCCGCATCCACGCCGTGCGGTTCCGGCGCCAGCTTCTGCGAGTTCTCCGGCATCTCGCCGATATGCTTCTGCAGGTCGCGCGCCGACAGCAGCGCTTCCTCGTCGGCCAGCGCCTTGCCGTACACGGCCTCGGTGATGCGGCCCTGCACGTAGGTGGTGAAGCCCTCGTTGAGCCAGATATCGCGCCACGCGGCGCTGGTCACCAGGTTGCCCGACCAGGAATGCGCCAGCTCATGCGAGACCAGCGAGACCAGGCTCTTGTCGCCCACCAGCACGGTCGGCGTGGCGAAGGTCATGTTCGGATTTTCCATGCCGCCGAACGGGAACGAGGGCGGCAGCACCAGCAGGTCGTAGCGGCCCCAGGCGTAGGGGCCGTAGAGCTGCTCGGTGGCCTGGATCAGCTTCTCGGTGTCCTCGAATTCCTTGGCCGCCTTGCCGACCACGCTGGGCTCGGCATACACGGCCGAGCGCGGGCCGGTTTCCTTCACGTCGATATCGCCGGCGGCGACGGCCAGCAGGTAGGACGGGATCGGATGCGGCTGGTCGAAGCGGAAATCGCCATCCAGCGGATGCTTGGCGTCGTTGAGCGCGCTCATCGCCACGCGCACATTCTTCGGCGCGGTGACATGCGCGCTGTAGGTGAAGCGGATCGCCGGCGAATCCTGCAGCGGCACCCACGAGCGCGCGTGGATGGATTCGGACTGCGAGAACATGAAGGGCGCCTTCTTGTCCGCGGTCTGCTGCGGTGTCAGCCACTGCAGGCCCGAGGCGGTGGGCGCGGTGACGTAGGCGATGCGCACCTGCGCCGGATGCTGCGGCGCCTGGATGGTCAGCTTGCTGCCGAGCTGCTTGTCGGCCGGCGCCAGCGCGTACTTCAGCGCACTCGCCTTGCCGGCGGCGTCGACCGCTTCGACCTTGGCGATCTTCAGATCGCGCGTATCCAGCACCAGCGCCTGCGCCTTCGGGTCCTTCCAGTCCAGCTTCAGCGTGGCCACGCCGTCGAGCTGTTTGTGCGGGAAGTCGATCTTCAGGTCCAGGTCCAGATGGGTGACGCGCACCTGGTCGGGCTGGGCGTAGGAATGGGGATCGGCGGCGTAGGCGGCCAGCGGCAGGCTGAAGGCGCCGATGGCAAGGGCGCTAAGAAGGCGCATTAGGGTGCTCCGGTCAACGGGAGCGCCGAGTATGCCATCGCCTCGGTGGGGTGGCCTGTGGCCGGGGTCATTGCGAGACGCCGGGTATAACCGAGGTGGCGACCTCGTAGAGACACTCGCGTCGGAATCCTTCTCCCTCCGGCGACCCGAAGGTAGTCCCCGTGGGAGAGAAGGTGGCGGCAGCCGGATGAGGGTACGGGCGGAGTGGTGCGTTCGACTCCGCCCGTACCCTCACCCCGACCCCTCTCCCGATGGGAGAGGGGCTCACCGTCACGCCGGCGCGTGCGGATCCACCGTGTACGGAAATCGCTCGCTCAGATGTCCGGGTTGCGCTTCCACCCGCGTCATCCAAGCACGCAGATGCTCGTAAGCCTCCAGCTCCAAACCCGCGTCCTCCGCCAGCCTGGTGTAGGCGAACACGGAGATATCAGCGATCGTGTAATGCCCGCCGGCGATAAACGGACGCAGGGCCAGCTCCGCATCCAGGATGGCCAGGGCACGCAGTCCCGCATCGCGCTTCAACGCCACCAGCGCCGGACCGCGCTTCGCCAGTTGTCCGGTCAAGGTCCAATAGCGCAGCGAGCCGATCACCGACTCCACCCGCTCCTGCTCGAAGTTCAGCCACTGCAGCACCTTGGCGCGGCCATACGCATCGCCGGGCAGATAGGGCGTGCCTTCGGCCAGGTAGGCCAGGATGGCGTTGGACTCGGCCAGGCTGCGGCCATCGTCGAGCTGGATCGCCGGCACGGTGCCGGTGGGATTGATGCGCAGGTAATCGGGCTGCCGGCCTTCGCCTTCGAAGATGCTTACCGGCACGCTGCGGTAAGCCAGGCCGAGGTGGCGCAGCAGCTGGCGCACTTTCCAGCCGTTCTGCGAGGGCAGGTAGTCGTAGAGGGTGAGCATCGGACATTCCACGTTTGGGTTGCGCGCAATATCGCGCGAATGCCGGGCAGCAGCCCTCCGTTTCTTGCGATGTGTCACCGGTATGTCAACCGTAGCGTGGGTTCACGCGTCATCCCTCCTTATGCCCACCCAGGGGTGACCAACGGTTGTGCTTATGGCCCGCAGCTTCCGCCGCCGCCACGGCTTTCTCTTGCTGCTGCTGCAGCTGACCATTCTCGGCGCGGTCGCGCTGATCGCCAGCGACCTGCACGCCGACCAGGCGCAGGCCGCCAACTACGCCGGCGCGTGGCGCCTCGACGACCGCAACAGCGACAGCGCCGATACCTTGAAAGGACGGCTGCGCGATGCGGAGCGCGGTACGGCCGCACCCGCGGCGGCTTCGTCGGCAAGTACGCCGGCGCAAGACGCGCATGGCGGTGGTGGCCATCGTGGCGGTGGCACGGGTCGCGGGATGGGCGGTGGAGGCATGGGTGGCGGCGGCATGGGCGGTGGCGGACGGATGGGCGGCGGCCATGGCGGCCGCGGCGGCAAGACTGCGGCCACCGATACCGACAAGAACGACAAAGCCCAGGATTTCCGCGGCGACTACGCTTTGCCGCCCACGCTCGAACAGGACAACGTCCTGCTGGTGCAGCAGGACGCGCAATCCGTGCAGGTGCGTTTTGCCAACGGCCAGAACATGGACGTCCGCCTCGACGGCCAGCGCCGCCAGTCGCTGGCCGGCAACGCGATGGTCGCCGGCTACCGCGAGGCGAACGGCATGCGCGTATCGATCCAGTACGCCGACGGCTCGCAGCTCGAACAACACTGGCAGCTGGCGCCGGATGGCAAGCAGCTGACAGTGCTGGGCGAGTGGAAAGCGCCGGGGATGGCGCAGCCGGTGAGTTTCAAGCGCAATTACGTGGGGTTGCCGTAAGCGCGTGCCTGCCGCTTTCGTTCGAGAAGTTCCTGGGCTTCAGCCATGACCTGTTTGTGCGGAACAGTGGGCCGATGATCCTGCAGCGCTTCCAGGACTCTTTCGCGAAACCAGGCGTCATGGGCATCTGCATGGCGAACAGCCGAGCCGTAATTCTCTTCAGTGTTCTTGTTGCGGGTCATGCGGGTCTCACTCTTTAACTGTTGAACGTGCTTATGCCGCGTAGCGGTCAGCCAGGCTGTCGGTCGCCCGCACCAGCACATCGACGATCTCCGTCTCATACGCCGCATGCCCCGCGGTCACCACGTGGAAATCCGCCTCCGGCCACGCCGCGGCGAGATCGTAGGCGTTCTTCACCGGACAGATCAGGTCGTAGCGGCCATGCACGATCGTCGACGGAATGCGGCGAATCTTTTCGACGTCGCGCAGCAGCTGTCCGGGTTCGAGAAAGGCGCGATGGCGGAAGTAGTGCACTTCCGCACGCGCCTTGCTGATCGCCGATTCCTGGGTGCCGGCATCGGCCGGGTCGTAAGGCGTGTCGGCCAGCGCGATGCAGCTGCTTTCCCACGCATCCCAGGCCAGCGCGGCGGCGAGGCGCACCTGCGGGTCGGCATCGTCCAGCCGCTTCCAATACGCCTCCACCATGTCGCCGCGCTCGGCTTCGGGGATATGCGCCAGATAGCGGTTCCATTCCACCGGGCGCACATACGAAGCACCGCCGCCCAGCTCGTTGAACCAGCGCAGTTCTTCATCGCGCACCAGCCAGATGCCGCGCAGCACCAGGCCCAGCGCGCGTTGCGGATGCGCCTGCGCATAGGCCAGCGCCAGGGTCGAACCCCAGGAGCCGCCGAACACCACCCAGCGCTCGATGCCCAGCGCTTCGCGGATGGTTTCGATATCGGCCACCAGATGCCAGGTGGTGTTGTCGCGCAATTCGGCGAACGGGGTGGAACGGCCCGCGCCGCGCTGGTCGAACAGCACGATGCGGTAGCGCTTGGGATCGAAGAAGCGGCGGTGATACGGCGATACGCCGGCACCGGGGCCACCGTGCAGGAAGATCACCGGCAGCCCGTCGGGATTGCCGCATTCCTCCACGAACAAGGTGTGCAGCCCGTCCACCGCGATGCGTTGGGTCTTGTACGGCTCGATCTGGGGATACAGCTCGCGCATGCGCTTCGCTCCTTGGCAACCGCGCGAGCATAGCGCGCGCGATCGGATGGCGATCAAGCCATGCTGATCAACCCAGCGTGGCGTTCGCCGTGTTGCGCATGGCCTGGGTGATCGGGCGGTTGGCATGCGAGGTCTGCAGCACCACCAGGGTGGTGGTGTTGATGCTGGGGTGGATTTTCAGCAGGCGGTCCAGCACGTTTTCCAGATGCGGCACCGACATCGCCACCACGCGCAACAGGGCAGAGTCTTCGCCCGCCAGACGACGGCAGTCGAGCACCTCGGGGATGCCCGCCACCAGGGCGCCGACACGCGCGCAGGTGCCGCCGTCGCAGCGCAGCCGGATCATCGCTTCCATGTCGTAGCCCAGCCGGCGCGGATCGACCTGGGCGCGGTAGCCGGTGATCACGCCGGCCTCTTCCAGCCGCTTGACCCGCTCGGCCACGGCCGGCGCGGACAGGCGCACCTTGCGGCCCAGCTCGGCATAGCCCAGGCGGGCGTCCTGTTGCAGGGCTTCCAGGATCTGCCAGTCCTTGGTGTCCCAGGCGGGTTTCGATTCGAAGGTAAGAGCGTTCATGGGATAGTTCGATCGTCGGCGAAACATCGCCATCGTACGCTGATTCATCATTCCGGGGTGAGCCGCTCCGATCTACGATTTGTGCTTGTTTCCGCCCCAGGAACCATCCCCATGAACACCCCGGAACGCCTCGACGGGCGCGCCCTGATCTATATCGGCATCGCCCTGCTGACCTGGTCCTCGGCCTACGCCGCGATCGCCCACGCCTTGGGCTCGTTCACTCCCGGTGAGGTGGCGTTCGCACGCCTGGCGATCGGCGCGCTGTGCTTCGCCGTGCTGCTGGTGATCAAGCGCGTGCCGCTGCCGCAGCGCAAGGACTGGCCGCAGCTCGCCGTGCTGGGCGTGCTTGGCCTCACCGCTTACCACTTCTGCCTCAATACCGCCGAAACGCGCGTCGCCAGCGGTACCGCGGCGATCATCATCTCGCTGATCCCCGCGGCCACCGCGGCGCTGTCGGCGGTGTGGCTGCGCGAGCGGCTGTCGCCGCGCACGCTGACCGGCCTGGGCATCGCCCTGGTCGGCGTGGTGGTAGTGGTGCTGGCCAGCGGCAAGGGCGTGAAGTTCGAGCCGATGGCGGCCCTGGTGCTGGTCAGCGTGGTCTGTTCGGCGGTGCTGTTCGTCGGCCAGAAACCGCTGTTCGCGCGCAACAGCATGCTCGGCGTCACCGGCTTCACCTTCTTCGCCGGCGCGCTTGCGGCGCTGCCGCTGGGCCTGGGCCTGCCGCATGCGCTGATGCATGCATCCACGGCGCATATCGGCTCGTTGCTGTGGCTGGGCATCGCGCCGACCTTTATCGGCTATATCGCGTGGAACGCGGCGCTGCAGCGCGCGTCCGCCTCGCAGGTGAGCAGCTTCATCTATTTCTCGCCGCCGATCGCGGTGCTGATCGGCTGGGTCTGGCTGGGCGAGCGCCCGGCGCTGCTCACGGTGGTGGGCGGTGCGATCACCGTCGGCGGCGTGATCCTGGCCAACGCGCGCAAGCGTCCGGCCGCGCCGAAGTCCACGGCTTCGATAGCGGCGACGCCGGCCAAGCAGAGCTGAGGCGCGCATGAGCCTGATCGCCCTGGCCGCCGCTGCCGGAGCTTTGCCGCAGACGTGGAAATCGCAGGTGCTGGCGCGCTTCGGCGATGCCAACCTGAAAGTGCTGCGGATGGATGAGGCTGCGTATCCGGACGAGTGCCACGACTATCCGGAAGGCCTGCTGGTGCTTGATGGGCAGATGCTGCTGGAGATCGACGGCGGTGTGGTGCGTGTCGGCGCGGGCGAGTTGTATGTAGTGCCGGCGGGCGTGCCGCATGCGGTGGCGGCGGGGAGTCGGGGGACGTTGTTGATCCTCGATACCTGAGACCAGTTACTTCGAATCGTCAGGCGACCCTACGTGTGTCGATAGGGGTCACGGTTACATCCACTCGGTAACCCAATCGCGCCAGCGCCGCCTCGACCTGTTCGAGCTTGGATTGATGGGTGAGGCTCAGCAGGCGGTCAACCTGAGGGGCATGTATATGAAGCAGGCGCCCGAGGTCGGACTTGCGCATGCCTTTGGCGCGCATGGCCTCGTAAAGGCCAAGCTTCGCCACGTCGAGCGCTGGTAGGGCCACCCAATGCTCACCCCTCTTCTTTTCCGAAGGCCGCGGAATCGGGCGGCGCTCATCGATAAGCCCCTGCAAGGCCAAGGCCAGAGCATCCACGGATTCCTGCAGCGCCTCCGTCTGCGTATCGCCCACGCTGTTTAACGCGGGCAGGTCGCGGCACGAAGCGATATGGACGCCATCGGCAAAGGTCAGTTTGATCGCATATTGCATGGCTGGCTCCAGTGCGCGATGGCCGATCACAGGCCAAGATCCTTCAGGATTCTCCTCCGCAGCGACTCCGAAATTTCCTTGGAGCCGTGATTCGGGACAACCGATGTCTTTACGCCGCGCCTCACGAACACGTGGCTTCCCCGCTGGCGTTCGAACACCACTCCTTTGGCTTTGAGCCAGCGGATGAACTCGCTGTACTTCATCGGTTGCACCGCAGTGTCCAGAACAAGTTACAACATTTTTGTTGTTTCTCGCCACCAAGGAAATCGGGCAAATCCGAAAATGTCTGTCAGGGCGCATGTCACCGGCTTACGCTTGGCACCTATGTCCACCTCACATCGGGAGAGCCCGGCATGTACACCCTCTACATCGCCAACAAGAACTACTCATCCTGGTCGATGCGACCCTGGGTGTTGCTGCACGAGCTGGGCATTCCTTTCGAGGAAGTGATGCTGCGCTTCGAGGGCAACCAGAACTGGGCGAACTTCCGGCGCTTCGCGCCCAACGGGAAGGTGCCTTGCCTGCATGACGGCGAGACGATCGTGTGGGATTCGATGGGTATCGCCGAATACCTGGCCGAGCGCCATCCCGGCGTATGGCCGGCAGATCCCGCCGCCCGCGCCTGGGCGCGCTGCGCGGCGGCGGAGATGCATGCGGGTTTCGGTGCGCTGCGCGAAAACGCCTCGATGAGCTGCGGCATCCGCGTGCGCCTGTTCCATCAGCCGGATGCCTTCAAGGCAGATCTGGCGAGGCTCGATGAGCTATGGGCGGACGGACTGCAGCGCTTCGGCGGACCTTTCCTTGCCGGCGCGCGCTTTACCGCGGTGGATGCGTTCTACGCGCCGGTCGCCTATCGCATCCAGACCTACGATTTGCCGGTGCAGCCGGCTTCGGCCGCCTATGCGGAACGTCTGCGCGCCTTGCCGTCCTGCCGCCGCTGGTACGACGAAGCCTTGCGCGAACCATGGCGCGACACCGACCACGAAGACCACACCCATCTCGCCGGCGAGTGGCTGGAAGATCTGCGCAGTCGGGCTTGAATTACTTGGTGGCGACGCGTGCCAGTGTAGCCATCGCCTGCACGGGTGCGTCCGGCGAGACCGCGGTGGTCAGCGTGAATTGCAGTCTGGTGCTGTCGCCGGAACGCGCCCACGCATAGCTGAGCGTGTGGATCGGGCCGGCGGCCTCCATGCCGCGTTCGTCCTTGTCGCGGTTGGCGGTCAGCGGCGGGGGGCTGGTGGAAACCAGTTCCTTGAACTTCTGTTCCACGCTCACGTCGTCCGCGTATTGCGCGAACACCGCGCACACGCCGTCATCGCGCAGCGACACCACGAAGCGGCCCTGGCCCGGTCCGCGCTGCGGCCACGCCTTGCCGGCTTCGCCGCCGAGAAAGAACTTCGCCGTATCGGCGGGCAGCTCCGGCGTCTTCGCCGCCTCGAACTCGGCCTTCAACGCCTCCGGCTTGGCGTAGTGCTTCATGCACTTTTCCGCGTAGAGCTTGATAAAGAACGCCGCCGCATCGCCGTCCTGGGCGAGCGTGGGTGCGGCGGCGAGCAGCAGGGCGAGGCCGATCGGCAAGATACGCATGGTGATCCGGTGGTGAGGTGCGCGTGCGCGCATTCTGCCGCAAGCGCGTGACGGAAGCGTCAGGCCGGCTGGGCGGCTGCCAGCGCGGCGCGGCGCGCCTGCCAGCGCGCCACAGCGGTCAGCGCCAATGCCACGGCGATAAAGAACAGCAGCACCAGCAACGCATTCACCACGACCTGGGCGTAACCCAGGCTGGTGACATCGAGGAAAGGATAGGGGTACCAGCCGTTGACCGCGCCGCGCGCCAGCGCGTAGGCGAAGTAGGCCACCGGATAACCCTGCCAGGTCAGGATCTGCCGCCAGCCCAGCGAACCCTTGGGCACGGCAAACCACCAGTACATCAGGAAGGCCAGCGGCATCACGTCGTGCAGCGTGGCATCGGCAAACAACTGCCAACCCTGCGGATGCCAAAGCTGCCGCAGCATCACGTTGTAGACCGCGCTCACCACCACGATGCTCATCGCCACCGCGGTGCAGGTGCCGGGGCGGTGGAAGAAGCGCGTGAATGCGTTGCGCGGTCCGAGCGCGCCGGCGGTGAACGTGAGCGCGACCAGGATATTGGTCAGGATGGTGTAGAAGCCGAAGTAGATCCACGTGCCGGCCAGCGCGCCTTGTCCGTTCGCCATCGTCAGCTGGATCGACAACAGCCACTGCAGGATCAGCGCGAACCAACCCAGCGCCGCGGCCGCGGCGGCAAACAGGCGAAAACGTGTGGACATGCCGGCTCCGCTGAAACGATCAGGTGCCGGCAACCGCCTGTTGGCGCAGCGCGTGGCGCCGGCCAGCGGCAGCATACAGCCGCGTCAGGATCGGGATGCCGATCAGCAGAAAATTGTTGTAGCCCGGCAGGAACCACGCCATCAGCAGCGCCAGCGCGCTGGCCGTCGGCAGGCCCCAGGAACGCCAGCGCGCGGCCGTGACTTCTTCGGCCGGCACATCAGTCCGCACGTACGGCTCGCGCAAGGCAATGGCGAAAAGCTGGTGCTGCAGCAGGCCCGCCACCAGCAGCGTGCTCGCGTAGATCAGCTCCGGCACACGCGCCAGCGGGTTCGAGCTCATCAGCGAGGTGGCGAAGGGCATGAACGCCACCGTCATCAGCAACAGCATGTTCGGCCACATCAGCCTGGGGCTGTAGTCATGCAGCATGCCGAACACGCGGTGATGCGCCATCCACAGCATGCCGACCACCAGAAAGCTCAGCATGAAGCCGAACAGGCTGGGACCCAGCTCGCCCAGTGCCTGCCAGTACAAGGCGTCGGCGACGCCATTGATGTGCGGCACGTGCACTTCGATGATCAGCAAGGTGATCGCGATGGCGAAGACGGCGTCGGAGAAGAAGGTCAGGCGTTCGAGTTGCGAGGCGTTGCGGCTCATGCGGTGTGGTTTCCCCTGGATCGGGCGGGATGCTGCGGGACGGGTGAGGGCTTGTCCAGCGCGGAGAGCGGATGGCTTGGCGACTGCATCACGACGGTTTGCTGCGACGCTCTATCTGCATGAAATAACTTGATATTTAGGACTGTTCAATATTTTCCGCCTGGCCGGATCGCCATAAGATCTGATCAGAGCGTTTCAAGCAGGATAAGCTTGATAAGGAGGATAAGATACGGCACAATGCCTTCACGATCATGGCTCCCATGAGCGGAAGACGGAGGCGCGACATGAGCATCCACGGCCACGTGGCCATCATGGAAATCCCTGCCGACGGCGACGTCCGCTTCGGCAGCCGGCCGCTGACTTCTTTCGTGCAAGCCCCGGATGTCGCGTCGTTCGACGTGGCCAGGCACGCTTCCAAGGGCGTGCTGCGCGTGTTCCGCCCCGACAGCGATGCGCAATGGCTGACCAAGTCCGAGATCGCGGAGCTGGAGCAGCTGGCGCGAAAGCTGTTGGAGGCATCCAGGCGCATCGGCGCGCTGGATCAGCTCATGCCCGCGCGCAAGAGGTCCGCAGGCCATCAGGAAGTGCGCTACTTCGAACTGTTTGCCGACCTCGCCGTGCATGAAGTGCACGCCGCCGAGGTGGCCGAGCGCGCGCAGCGCATGGTGCTGCGCGCCGACCAGGCCGGCTCGTCCGGCGTGCTGTTCGAGATCGAGCAGTACGACCCCAGCGTATCCCTGCCGGCGCTGTTCGAAGGCTTCAATCGCAGCTTCCGCGCCTCGGTGGTCACCGAGGCGAAGCTGGCCCGTGTCGTGGTGACTGCGCCTGTGCGCACGCCCGCGCAGGCTTCCGCCGCATTGCGCGACGAACTGCTGGGCCTGGGCTGGCCGACCTCGGCGGAAGTCGGCGAAAGCCACGGCAGCAAGGCCGGCAACAAGGGGCAGTGGGCCAAGGACCGGCGCGATCGCGGCGAGCTGTTCGGCGTCTGGTCCGCCACCGAGCGCACCTTCCGCCATCCGACTTTCCAGTTCGACGAGACCGGCGCCATTCGCCCCTTGGTCAAGGAACTGATCTCGGCGCTGTCGGCCAATCCGGAGTTCGCGCCCGCAGCCGACAAGGGCGGCTGGCGGCGCGCGTTCTGGCTGTACGGGCCGACGCTGGCCCTCGCCGGCGCGAACGGTGCCGCGCGCCGGCCGGCCGATGTTTTTGTCACCGAGCCTGCTGCGGTGATCCAGGCCGCACGCGCCACGTCGGAGACGGGCACCGATGACGCATGGTGAAGATGATCTGCTCGAACGCGTCGACTTCGATGCGATGCCCGCGAACATCTACTGCCGCGTGCATCCCGCCCGGCTGCAGGACGGCACGCCGGTCGATCCGCTGAGCCCCAATCCGCGTTCCGCCGCGCGCATGGCGATCCAGCCGGCGCTGACCGCGGGAGCGCCGGCGCTGGGCATGTTCTATGTGGCGACGACGTCGGCGGGCGCGCTGTTCGAGGCGTTGCTGCGCAATGCAAGCATCTATCCGGGCCGCCAGGTCTATCTTCCGCGCAGCAAGTTGAAGGGGCAGCGGCTGGCCCTGGTCGAGCTGAGCCGCCCGCTCGAGATCATTCCGCTGGGACTGCCTGATCGGCGCATCGTGGTTCCGGATGCGAATTCATGGCGCGAGGCGCGCTGGCGCGAACTGATCAATACCGTCGATCACCGCGACACCCATGCGGCTGCACTGGCCGTTTACGAACAGGTGCGCAACGCGGGCTTCCAGCACCAGGGGCTGAGCTGGCCGTCGATCCAGGCGCCGCATGCGCTGGTCTATCTGCTCTACGATCCGCCGTTTCAGCGCGCCGACTGGTCGCTGATCAAGACGATCGAACTCGATACCGCCGCGGGCGAGATCTTTATCGCCGATGCGCTCGCCAAGGCGGGCTATGCGTGGCTCGCTGATCCGGCCGGTGGTGGTTTCGATCCGGCTGATCCCGCCGCCATCTAGCAAACACTCCCTGACGCTTGTCACATCGCCCGAATGACGCCGGCGATTGGCGGCACTTCTCGCGACCTGCTGAAATGCACAGCATCACCAGCGCGTTGGGGTCGCGCGAATGCCTCGCGCAAGCTTGAGCGCCCCTTGTGGGCCGCTACGACGCCATGGTGATTTGCACATCTCCACTTGCCGCGGCCCGTCTGCGCGCAGGAGCGGAGACCAGGGGGAATAACACAAGCAACCGCCAACCATGCGGGCCTCAGCGGCTCCGCGCGGACGGCGGCGGCCATCGTTCGATCGACTATCACCAGGAAGGGGAATGCGGCATGGGTTTTTGGGGCGCGATGATCATGAGTTTCTTCGGCACGGTGTTCGCCATCGCTGGCATCGTCCAGCTCGAGGGCGGCCGCAGTCCGTATCTCGTGATACCGGTGGCCGTGTTCGCCGCGTTCGCGCTGTATGCGCGGCGCGTGCATCGCGCGATTTCCAGGGATGGACAGATTCGCAAGCTCACCCAGCGCGCGGAGAAGGTGGTGCAGTGGGCCAGCATCGGCGAAGGCATCGGCATTGTGATCGCGATCAATCTGGCCAATAACCTGGGCCATCCGGAACTCAAGCTCGCTGCCGTCGCCTTGGTCGTCGGCCTGCATTTTCTGCCGATGGCGTATGCCATTCCGTTCTGGCAGTTCTACGTGCTGGGTGCGGCGCTGGTGTTCACCTCGATCCTGGGCATGTGCATGCCGCAGCCGATGGGCAATGCGTTTGCCGTGTTCGCGGCTTGCATGGGGCTGTGGGCGGCGGCGCTGTTTGCAATGCGGCGCGAGCTGCGCGGCGCGTTGCCTGCAACGGCGAATTCTTAAGCGCGTTTTGTCCGGGGCCGGCTAGCGCTGGTGTGAATCCGTTCGCGCTCGCCGCCGTTGCATGACAAGGCGGCGAGTTTTAAGGTCGGCGCACCCCCCATCCCCTATTGCTGAAACATCTTGCGAAGGGTTTGCCTTCGCAAGATATGGTTGCTCCCATGGGCTACGCATCCATCGATTTCGTCAGTCTGCTAGCGGATTCCGTCGCCGGCGCGCACACGCTGGAAGAACTGGTGCGTCCCCTGCTGGAGCTGCTGCAGGCCGTGACCGGCCTGGAATCCACCTACCTCACGCGCATCGACACCGCGGCGGGTATCCAGCACGTGGTATACGCGCGCAACACCATGCGCCTGCAGATTCCCGAGGGCCTGGAAGTGCCCTGGGAAGGCACCTTGTGCAAGCGCGCGCTGGAGGAAGGACGGCTCTATACCGATGACGTAGCCAACTGCTGGGCCGATTCGGAAGCCGCGATGGCGCTGGGCATCGCCACCTATACCAGCACGCCGGTGCGGATCGAGGACGGCACGCTGTACGGCACGCTCTGCGCCGCCAGCGGCGAACGCAAGCCGCTGGCCGATGGCGCGCAGAAGATCCTGTACATGTTCTCGCGGCTGATCGGCCAGCAGATCGAGCGCGAGCGCCTGGTGCACGCGCTGCGCCAGGCCAACGATTCGCTGGCGATCAGCGCGCTGACCGATGCGATCACCCAGCTGCCGAACCGCCGCGCGCTGATGGAGGAAATGCGCCGCCGCCTGGCCTCGCTGGAACGGGAAGGCGGCGCACTGGCGGTGGCCTTCGTCGACCTGGATCAGTTCAAGGCGATCAACGACCGCCATGGCCACGACGTCGGCGACCAGTTCCTCGCCGCGATCGCCGGCCGTATGCAGGCTGCCCTGCGTGCGGGAGATTTCGTGGCGCGGCTGGGCGGCGACGAATTCGTGGTGCTGTCGCATACGCCGCATGACAGCGATGCCGACGTCGCCGCGATGGCGATGCGTACGCGCCTGCAGATCGCCACCACCGGGCACTTCGGCCTGGCCGGCGCGGCGTTCGATTACGCAGGCCCCAGCATCGGCATGATCGTCGCCACGCGCGATGCGCACGACATCGAAGCGCTGCTCGCGCAGGCCGATGCGGCGATGTATGCGGAGAAGCGCCTGCGCAAGAGCGCGGCGGCAGGCGTCGCCTGACCGCCGCAGGCGGCCTTACAGCTTGTAGGCCTTGTGGATCGCCACGATCCCGTTGGTGAGGTTGCGCACCTCGACCTTGCCGAAGCCCGCGCGCTCCATCATGCCCTTCAGCGTCTGCTGATCCGGATGCTTGCGGATGGATTCGGCCAGGTACTGGTAGCTGTCCGCGTCGCCCGCGAACAGCTGGCCCAGCTTCGGCAGCACCTTGAACGAGTGGAAGTCGTACAGCTTGCCGAACAGCTCGCTCTGCACCTTGGAGAACTCCAGCACCAGCGCGCGGCCGCCGGGCTTGAGCACGCGGCAGATATCGGCCAGCGCCTTGTCCTTGTCGGTGACGTTGCGCAGGCCGAAGGCCATGGTCACCGCATCGAAGCTGTTATCCGGGAACGGCAGGCATTCGGCGTTGAGCTGGGCCCAGCGCAGGCCGCCGACCAGGCCGCGGTCGGTGAGGCGGTCGCGGCCGACGTTGAGCATGGCGGCGTTGATGTCGCCCACCACCACCTCGCCTTCCGCGCCGACCACCGGCTTGAGCAGCGCGGCGATGTCGCCGGTGCCGCCGGCCAGGTCCAGCACGCGGTCGCCCTTGCGCACGCCGCTGATGGCGACGAAGTGGCGCTTCCACAGGCGATGCACGCCGAACGACATCAGGTCGTTCATCAGGTCGTAGCTGCTGGCGACCGAGGTGAAGACGCGGCCGACCAGCTTCTGCTTGTCGCCGACCGCGACGTCGCGGAAACCGAAATGGGTGGTCTGGGGCTGCTGTTCGTTCATCCGCCTATGCTACAGGATGGCCCCTCCCGGCGCCCCGGGTGGCGGCCTCAGCGGCAAGCTCAGCGCCAACCTCAGCGATCCAGGGCCTGACCATCCTGCTTGTAGATGACACCGTCCTTCATGACGAAGCTGACCCGCTGCATGGCGGTGATGTCGTCCAGGGGATTGCCGGGCACCGCGATCACGTCGGCATGGCGGCCCGCGGCGATCTGGCCCAGTTCGTCGGGCTTGTGCAGCAGCTCGGCGGCGTGGGTGGTGGCCGCCTGCAGGGCGACCATGGGCGGAATGCCGGCCTCCACCATGTACTGGAATTCGCGCGCGTTCTGGCCGTGCGGATAGACCGCGGCATCGGTGCCGAAGGCGATCTTCACGCCGGCCTTGTAGGCCTTGCCGGCGGTGGCCTGGATGATCGGGCCGACCAGCTTGGCCTTGGCCGCTATCTGGGACGGGTAGTAGCCGGGCTTTTCCGCCATCTGCTGCACGTACTTGCCGGCGGTGATGGTGGGCACGTACCAGGTGCCGTGCTGCTTCATCAGCTTCATGTCCTCGTCGTTCATGAAGGTGCCGTGCTCGATCGAATCGACGCCGGCGATCACCGCGCGCCGGATCGCTTCGGCGCCATGCGCATGGGCGGCGACGGTGTAGCCGTAGTCGTGCGCGGCGGTGACTACCGCCTTGATTTCCTCGATGGTCATCTGCGCGTTGTCCACGCTGGCGCTTTCGTCGAGCACGCCGCCGGAGGGCATGATCTTCAGCAGATCCACGCCGTCCTTGTAATGCTGGCGCACGGCTTTGACGGCGTCTTCGGGGCTGTTGATGATGCCGTCCCTGATGCCGGGGTCGCCGGCCAGATCCATGCGATAGCCGTCGGTGGGATCGGCATGGCCGCCGGTGGAGCCGATCGGCTTGCCGGCGGTGAAGATGCGCGGGCCCGGCAGGACGCCGGCATTGATCGCGTTGCGCAGGGCGATCGACTCGTTCTCGCTGTCGCCGAGGTTGCGCACCGTGGTGAAGCCGGCGAGCAAGGTGCGCCGCGCATAGACGGTGGAGCGCACGGCGTAGTCGGCGATATTCCAGCGGAACTGGTCGGTGAAGCCGGTGGGGCTGGTTTCGGAGGTCAGATGGGTATGCGAGTCGATCAGGCCGGGCAGGCAGGTGCCGTCGGCGAGATCGACGAAGGCGAAGCGCGCGCCAACTGCAGCCTGGCGATACGGCTCGGGGTCGACCGCGCCGGCGCGGATCTCCTTGATGCGATCGCCTTCGACGATCACCGTGGACAGGCCGAGCATCTTGCCGGCCGCCGGATCGAACAGGCGCGCGCAGCGCAGCACGCTGATGTCATGGCCGCCGGCGGGAGCATCCGCAGCCACGGCGGCGAGCGGGAGGATGGCGGCGGCGACTGCGAAGGCGAGACGGGCGGACATGGCGACCTCCTTGGCGGAAGCTGCATCCTAGGCAGACTTCCGGGTCGCCGTCATCCGCCTAAAGCTGCGGCTTGTGGTGCTCGTGCCGCTCCGTTTCCAGGTGGCGCTCGTGCAGCGTTTCGCTGGTCGTCGGTTCTTCGGCCGTGGTTTCGGCAGGAGCTTGCTCCGCCACCTCCACCACCGGCGCGGGCGCCTGCGCTGCCTCATCCGTGGATGCGGGGCGCCCCTCTTCCTTCTCGCTGTCGCCGCCCGGGGTGATCTTGAGGATGGAGTGGCGCACTTCGCGCGCGAGGATCACGCGCGCATCGCGCACCATCACTTCCAGCGCGGCGTCGTAATCGAGCTTGCCGTTCTCGTCGGTCCAGATGATGCGGCTCTCGCGCAGCTTCTGGATAAAGCCGCGGAACAGCGCCTTGTCGAAGAACTCCGGCGCGGACAATTCATTGAGCAGGGCCAGGCGCTGCGCGGTAAGCGTGCAGGTGTTCTCCAGCTCCGCCGCCGTGAGCACGTGCGGGCCGTTCTTCACCAGCGCGGCGATGGTGATGTAGTAGCGCTCGAAGGCCTGGATCAGGCTGCGCGCGATGGCGCGCAGCTGATAGGCGGCATCGTCCTGGCCGGGGCCGCGTTCCAGCACGCGGCCTTCGCTGGTGGCTTCGAGCAGGCCGCGGCGCACGAAGAAATCGATGGTCGCCTGCACCTGCTGGCCGAAACCGTCCGCATCCCACGGCAGAAACAGCTCGCCCTGGATAAACGGATAGATGATGCGGCCCAGGCGCAGCACCGAAGCGCGCGTCATGCGGCGGTTGTTGAGGAAGCAGCAGGCCACCCACGCGGCCGTGGCCATCAGGTGCAGCACGTTGTTGCGGAAGTAGCTGAGCAGCACCGCCTGCTCGCCTTCGATCATCAGCACGTCGCCGAGCGGATGGCGCACGCGGCTGATCCAGCCCATCTGCTCGCCGTAGGCGATGATGCCGGCCGGGTCCACCGGGGTGAGAGTCATGCGGTCGGAGTAGGGCAGTTCCTCCAGCAGCGCCTTCATCAGCTCGAGCTGGGCGAGCAGGTCGTTCTCCGCCATCGCGTGCTTGGGCGTGGACAGCAGGGCCAGCGCGAGCAGGTTGATCGGATTGACGTCGGCGGCGCGGTTGATATTGACGTGGATCTTCTCGGCCAGATCGTCGACCACGCTGTTGAGCCATTCGGGCTTGGCGTCCGGATCGCCGCTGGCGGCGCGCCAGTCGGGGCTGGCGGCATCGAGCAGAGGATTGAGTTCGATCGGTTCGCCGAAGTTGAGCGCGACATGGCCGTAGCGCTGGCGCAGCACTTTCAGGCCGCGCAGCAGGCCGATCAGCGATTCCTTCTCCTTGGTCTTGCCGGAGAGCTCGCCGACATAGCTCTTGCCTTCCATCAGCTTCTCGTAGCCGATGTACACCGGCTGGAACAGCACCGGGCGGCGCGGCGCGCGCAGGAAGGCGCGCACGGTCATCACCAGCATGCCGGCGCGCGGCGCCAGCAGGCGGCCGGTGCGGGAGCGGCCGCCTTCGATGAAGTATTCGATCGGCACGCCGCGGTCGATCAGCTGCGCCAGGTATTCGTTGAAGACCACCGAATACATCGCATTGCCCTTGAAGCTGCGGCGCAGGAAGAACGCGCCGCCACGGCGCAGCAGCGGACCGATCACCGGCAGGTTGAGGTTCACGCCCGCGGCGATATGCGGCACCACCACGCCGGCCTGGTGCAGCTGATAGCTCAGCAGCAGATAGTCGGCATGGCTGCGGTGGCAGGGCACGTACACCACTTCGTGGCCCGGCGCGGCGGCGCGGACCTTGTCGAAGTGATGCATGGCGATACCGTCGTACAGCTTGTTCCAGAAATTGGACAGCAGGAACGACACCGAACGCACCACCGGGTGCGAGTAGTCGGCGGCGACTTCCATCGCCATGTCGTGCGCCTTGCGCCAGGCCTTGGCGGGGCTGATGTTCTCGCGCGCCGCGGTGGCGGCGATGGCGTCGCGCACCGGTTCGGCGTTGAGCACGGAATCGACCACGGTGCGGCGGTGCGAGAGATCCGGCCCGATCACCGCCGCGCGGATGCGGCGGAAGTGCGTGCGCAGCACGCGGGCGATCTTGCGCGCGAAGCGCTCGGGCTGCTGGATATCGCCCGCTTCGGTCATCACCGAGCGCAGCGATACGGGCGTGGAGAAATGCACCACGGTGTCGCGGCCGTTGAGCAACAGGGCGAGCAGGCGGCGGAAGCGGCCGACCATCACCCAGTTCTCGGAGAACAGCACGCTGAACCAGCCCGATTCGCGGTTGGGCGCGCGGCCGACATAGATGGACACGGGCACGATCTGGATGTCGCGCTCCGGATCGGCCTCCAGCGTGCGCACCAGCTGGCTCAGCGTCTCGGTCGGCGCGCGGTGGCGGTTGCGGCCGAACAGCCAGCCGTCGCGGCGCACCAGCGCGAACATCGAGCGGCGGCGGCGCGCGCCCTGCAGCGGTTGCATCGGGCTGGGCAGGCCGGCTTCGCGGCAGGCGCGTTCCAGGATCAGCGCATCGGAAAAACCATCGCGCTCCACCACGTAGCACACCGGCAGGCCGGGCTTGAGCAGGGTCGCGGGTTCGGCCGGGTCGCGCCGCAGGCGCAACCAGGGTTCAAGCAGTTGCCCGGCCAGGTTGAACCACCAGGGCGCGCGGCTGCGGGCGGGAAGTTCCGCGGTCGACATGTTCAGCATCCGCGCATTGTACCGGGTGAACCCGCCTGTTCCGGTAGGCGGGGCGGGGCAACGAGCTCTTAACGCTTGGCTGGTGCGTTGGCCGGAGCGGGCTTCTGCGCACCCGCCGCATGCGTGCTGGCGGCAGGCGCCGGCGCACTCGCGGCGACCGCGGGCGCAATGAGCCGCTGATGCGCATCGCGCACGTTCTTCAGCAGGTCTTCGCTGTACCAGCGGCCGTCCTGCTGCATCAGCGAGGATTCGGTGCTGAGCGGCTTGCCCAGCAGCACGTAGTCGATGCGCACGTGCGCATAGCCGTAGGCGTTGTCCAGCGCGGTCACCTTGACCGAGTCCAGCGCCTGATCGAGCGACAGGCCGTAGATCGCCAGCACATCCCTGAGGCCCAGATAGCCGGTGCTGTACTTCTGCATCGCGGTGTCGAAATCCATCGCCTGCAGCTGGTCGGCGTTCTTGATGTCGAGCTTGCGAGCCGTTGCCACCAGGCTCGCGATCGCCTGTTTGGCCTTGGCCTGGTCGAACCACGGCTGCTGCTGCGCCCACGGCACGACTACGTCGAGCACGTCGTTGGCCTGCTGCTTCTGCACCGCCGTCATGGCGTGGCTCTGGTCGATGGCGGTGCGCGCGATGCCCTGCCCGATGCCGAGCATCACCGGCAGCTGGTCGCTGTACTGCCGCTGCATCTGCGTGAGCTTGGGTTTCGCTTCCGCGTAGAGCTTGTCTTCGGCGCCGGGCTCGGTGAGTTCCTTCATCTTCGCTTCGAACTGCGCGCGGTCCTCGGCACTGGGCGCTTCGACGGCGTGTTCGCGCGGCCAGTCGATGCGCAGGGTGGCGTAGTCGGCGGCGGGCAGGGAGTGTTTCCAGAAGCCGGCGAAGTCGCCGGCGCGGATCAGCTTCACCTCGTCCAGGATCGCCGCCTCCGGCGTGGCGCTACCGGTGAGTTCGGCTTCCTTCTTCTGCTGATCCTTGTCGTGGCAGGCCGCCAGCGCGGCCAGGACGAACAGCCCGGGCAGTAGATGGCGGAGCGGACGCAAACGCATGGGAGGGATCTCGCACAGTGGATCGCCGGCGCGGGGGCAGGCGATGAGCGGCGGAGCGTAAGGGCGCCTGCTTCGGGGAGACAAGGGCAGATCGTCCCAATTCGTCCCCGGCGTTCACGATCCGTGAACGGGGCAAAAGAAAACCCCGCGGGCGTTGGGCCTCGCGGGGTAATCCGGCAGAGCCGGAAGGGAAATGGCCTTGCCCGCAAATCTGGTCAGCAGCAGGGTCGGCGGGGCGATCTTAACCGCATCCTGAAAGCTAAGGCAACACTTTCGTTTGATGCGCTAAGTCATTGATTGTTCGTGAGCACGAAGCTTAGTCAACGCGCAAGGCGTTGACTTTCAAGCGATGTCGCTCCTCGCGCGGGGCGGTCCAGTCGTTATTGAACAGGGCCGGCTCCCAGGAGCCGTAGGTGGCATTGGGCAGCACGAACCAGCGCGTGCCGACCCAGGCCATATACGGCGCCATGGCCTTGCTGCGGCCCTCGGCGTTATTGGCCAGCACGGTGACAAAATCGCCGATCTGGTCGCCAAATTGCATCAACACGCGGTATTTGCGACTGATCAGCTGGCGGCGGCAGCCCTTCTCGGTGCCGATCTGCTCGCAGTCCTGCACGAAGGTGCCCAGGCCCAGGAAGGCCTCCGGACCCGACACCGGCAGGCCGGCCTTACGCAGATTGCCCAGGGTGGCTTCGTCCAGGTCCTTGGCGCGGTTGGAGATATAGAGCACCGCGATGCCGTGCCTGGCGGCGAACTGGGTGAACTCGACCACGCCGGGCAGGGCGCGCGCCTTCTGCTCCTTGCACCAGGCGGCCCAGTCGGCCTCGTTGAACTCGCCGCCGCTGCGGATCAGGCGCGCCTGATAGGGCGAGTTGTCCAGCACGGTTTCGTCGATATCCAGCACCACCGCGGGCTTCTGGCCCTTGAGCGGCACGGCGCGGTCTTCCTTGCTCAGCGCATCCCAGCTCTTGTCCTTCAGCGCCGCCGGCAGGCGGGCCTGGGCATCGCGATAGGTCTGCACATAGATCAGGTCGTGCTCGAGCGCGGTCTGGCTCCAGGCCACCGCGTTGAGGTTGTCGTCGGCGACGGGTTTGACCGTGGTTTCGGCGGACGCCTGGGCGGCGGCAGGTTTGGCGGCATGCTGGGCCGAGCAGCCGGCGAGCAGGACGAGGGCGGCGAAGGATGCCGTCAGACGAATGCGCATGGGTTCCCCTGTAGATAAAGCGGACCAACAGAATTGCCGCAGTTTACGCCAGGGGGAAGTCTTCGCCGGCGCGTACGCCTTATGGAAGCGTGTGCGCCCCTTCCTGAAGCGTTCCTCCGCAACCTGCCTTTCCGGGGTGGCGACCGCCATGCGCGCCTGACAGACTGCGAGTTCCCTGGACTGCCCCAAGCCCGCATGGAAACCAGCCTGCCCCAGCCTCGCCAGCCCAGCCTGCCGATCCGCATCACCACCTATGTGCTGGCCGGCGCCGCCCTGCTGCTGGTGCTGTGCCTGCGCCTGCTGCCGGCGTTGTTTGCCGGACTGCTGGTGTACGAGATCGTGCAGTCCAGCGCGCCGCTGCTCGGCAAGCGCATTCCCGGCGACCGCGCGCGCGTGCTGGTGGTGGCCTTGCTGGCGGTGATCGTGGTCGGGCTGCTGACCTTGCTGATCCTTGGCGCGCTCAGCTTCTTCCGCACCGAGCTGGGCAATCCCGAGCTGCTGTGGCAGCAGCAGCTGATGCCGCTGGTGGAGAAGGCACGCCAGCAATTGCCGCCCGCGATCGTGGGCTGGCTGCCGGACAGCGTGGACGAGCTGCGCGTGATGGCGCTGGAACTCACCCACAAGCATTCGGTGAGCCTGCAGTCGCTGGGCAAGGAAACCGCGCGCGTGCTGGTGCACATCATCATCGGCATGGTGCTGGGCGGCATCGTCGCGCTCAGCCGCACGCGTCCGGCGCACCAGGTGGGGCCGCTCGCCGCCGCGCTGGGCCTGCGCTGCCAGCGCCTGGCCGAGGCTTTCCACAACATCGTGTTCGCGCAGATCAAGATCTCGCTGATCAACACGGTGTTCACCGCGATCTTCCTGCTCGGCGTGATGCCGCTGATGGGCTACCACATCCCGCTGGCCAAGACCCTGGTGGTGATCACCTTCATCGTCGGCCTGCTGCCGGTGATCGGCAACCTGATCTCCAACACCGCCATCACCATCGCCGGCCTGTCGGTATCGCTGGGCGTGGGC